>Ga0137429_1000477_pt1 | contig 15953 bp, 11 predicted proteins | sample EasRivERMZT736_2_FD_102304 | JGI IMG/M metagenome (GOLD analysis project Ga0137429, IMG submission 102304) | Soil microbial communities from meander-bound floodplain in the East River, Colorado, USA - East River MetaG ERMZT736_2 | ecosystem: Environmental > Terrestrial > Soil > Floodplain ...
CGCGCAAGCTGGCCGAGGGCTTGAGTCGCTGACGCGAGGGTCGCGCGGTCGCGCCGCGTTGCCGCCAATGCACCGCGCAGCCAGTACGCTTCGGCGGCCATCGCCTTGTTCGCCGAGGCAGTCACACGCGAGCTCGCGTCCCCCCGCCATCGCGCCTCGAACGCCCCCGGGATCGCGCCGCTGAACTCCGCGAGCGCCGTGATCCGCAGCCGGTCCAGCACAGCGGCGTCCGTTGGCTTCGCGTTGGCGCGCGCGTCCACCAGCGCCAGCGCGCTGTCGAACGCGCCCCGCGATACCCACGCAAACTCGATCGCGGAGCGGTGCGCGGTCTCTTCGCGTTCCGCCGGGCCTTTCGCGAGTACCCTTCTGCTGAAGGCGATCTGCGCGCGTTCGGATCCGGCGATGAACAGCGGGAATGTCGGAAACAACGCCGCGAGCACGGGAGAAAAGCGGCTCCGCGCAAACTCGGTCGTAACCGTGTCCGCCAGGGGCGATCGTATCGCGGTGGAGTCTGCCACGAGTCGTCCCAACATGCGCCACAACTTTGGCTCACTCGCGCCCCAGCTTTGCGTCGAGGCGGAGTCATAGCCGAGCGCCAGGAGCACACGCTGGATGCTGTCCGTCGTCGGCCCGTTGAAGCCTTCACGCAGCATCGCGAGCATGTGGAGGTGCTGCCATGCCTCGGTCCAGCGCGGGTTGAGGGAGACGACGCGGTCGAGATCCGGTTGCGCCTGCTCGATCGGGATGCCGACCAACGGACCGTCGTGGAACACGAGATCGCCCGCCGACAGCCATGCGGTCCATGCGTCCGGAAAGCGCTCCGCGACGCGCCGGTACGCGGCGGCCCGGGCACTGACTCCCCTGACTCCATCCGCGGCCAGGATCGCGCGGTCGCGCTCCGGCAGCTCATTAAAGTGGCTGCGATAGCGACGCAGCACCGTGTCGATCGGCAGGAACGCCCAGGAGCGCGCGCTCACGTTGCGGAGGTACGCGAGCCAGAAAGTGGAATCCGCCTCGATCGCGCGATCGAATGCGGCGGCCGCATCCTGATAGCGGCCGTCGGCTCGCGCCTGTTCGCCCTGCAGATACGCGCGCAGCGCGGGCATCGACTTCGTCGTGATGGCCGCGACACTCGGGAGCGGCACCTTGTCCCGGCGCCACACCTGGCGCAGCAGCGACCACGTCACCGAATCGCTCAGCACGGACACGCTGTCCGGGGACGCAGTGGCGTTGCCACGCGCGATCGGCTCGCCGCCGTCGGATGGATAGAGCGTGAAATCGAGACGCACGCGCCCGGCCTCGCGCACGATCGTGCCGAGCACGAAGCTGCTCGCGTGCACCTTCGCGGCGAGCGCGGGTCCGGTGGTACGGGAGATCGGGTCTGCGCCGGCCAACCCCAGCGTCGTGAGCGGGTCGGCCGCGCGGATCGAGCCGACGCCATCGAGGTTCGTGCTGACCGTGACGACGAGGTCGCGGCCGAGCCGCGTCAGCGCCGTGTCGGGCGACGTCGGCGCGAAGGGAAACACGGCAATGGAGCTGGCGTTCGCCGCCACCGGCGCACGACGCAACATGTAGATGCTGACCGCGGCACCGATGACCACGACTGCGGCGACGGCCGCGATCCACACGCGTCCCTGCGATCGCGTGACGGCCGCGCCGGCCAGCGTTCCCTGTGGCGTCACCTGCGCTTCCAGCTCGTGGAGAACTTCCGCGGCGGTCTGTGGCCGGTCCGCGGGTCGCTTCTCCAGACAGCGGATGATGAGCGCGGCGAGCGCGGGCGGAACCGTGGGTCGCAGCGTGGCGACCGGCGTCGGTTGCGCGCTGATCACCGCTGCCAGCAGTGCCTGTGGCGAGTGTCCGCTGAATGGCGGACGTCCGGTCAGCAGCTCGTAGCCGAGCGCGCCGAGCGCGTAGACGTCCGCGCGATGATCGACGTCAGGATCGGCGGACGCCTGCTCCGGCGCCATGTACGCCGGCGTCCCCAGCGCGACTCCGAGCTGCGTAATGCTCTCGGCGGCTGTGCCGGGGCCGGCGCTCTGTCGCGCGGACGCAATCGCCTTCGCGATGCCGAAATCGGCGACCAGTGCGTGCTGGTCCGAGATGAGGACGTTGTCCGGCTTGATGTCGCGGTGGACGACGTTGTGGCCGTGCGCGTACGCGAGCGCGTCGGCCACTTCGCGAAGGATGCGGACCGCAACGGGGATGGGAAGCTCGTGCTCGCGTGCGAGCCGCGCGCGCAGCGATTCGCCCTCGATGAAGGGCATCGTGTAGTACGGCGTGCCGTCCACTTCACCCGCCGAGAGCAGCGGGACTATGTGCGGGTGCTGCAGGCGGGCTGCGAGCTGCACTTCGCGGCGGAATCGTTCGACGGAGACGCTGCCGGCGGCGTCCGGCGGCAGCACCTTGAGGACGACGCGACGTCCAAGCGCGCGTTCCTCGGCGACGAAGACCCGGGCCATCCCGCCACCGCCCAGCTCGCGTTCGACGGTGTAGTCGGAGCCGAGCGTTCGTTGGAGGGTCTGGAGGAGTGGGTCGGTCACGGCAGACGGAAGATAGGAGTCGATCTGATGCCCGCTGTCAGGGCTTGCCGCCGGGGTTCCATCGCGGCGCTTCGCCGTTCGCCAGGAGCTTCACCGCTTCGACCGCCGCATTGATCACGGCCGCCATATGCGCAAAGTCCACCGCGCCCACTTCATCCGTGAGCTGGTGATAGTCGGTGTGCATGTTGAACGACGACAACGTGTGCGCCGGAATGCCCATGCGCGCGAACGCGATGTTGTCGCTGCGCATGAAAAAGTTCTGGCTCGGACGCATGTCGGGCGAGATGGCGAGGCCTGCTGCCTTGAACATTTCGCCCATCGTGGAACGCTCGAAGCCCGTGAGCCAGCCGCGCCCGAAACCACCGGCGAGCGAATCCGGCCGGCCGATCATCTCGATCTCGAGGTTGGCCTGCAACGCCGTGTTGGGGAACACGGGGTGTTCGATGTACCAGCGCGTACCGATGAGTCCCACTTCTTCGCCCGTCGTCGCCGCAAACAGAATGGTTCGCTTCGGGCGCGGACCTGCCGCGAGCTGACGCGCGATCTCGATGACCGCCGCTACGCCGGACGCGTCGTCGTCCGCGCCATTGTACACCGAATCGCGCCACACGCGCGGATGGACGCGCCGCACGCTGTCCATGTTCACGCGCAACGCGCCAAGGCGTGTCGTGAACTCGCTCATCTTCGCCCGCTCGGCGTCGCTGAGCGTCGCAGCGCGTTGGCTCCGCGTGGCGATGCCGCTGGTTTGCAACCACTCGTCGCGCTCCGTAAAGATCGGCGCAGCCATCGCTTGCCATGCACGAAGCGAGTCGACATCCACCGGCGCCGCGGTGAGCCCGACGTGATCGTAGTGCGCGTCTACCAGGATGACCGAGTCCTTGAGCACGGCGTCGCTGCCGCGCAAGACGCCGAGCACGTTGACGGCAATGCCGCGCTGGTCGGCGGGGAACGTGTCACGCGCCGCGAACGAGACCACGCGCCCTGCGGAAGTCCTTCCGTCAGGTCGGCGTCGCAGGATCAGCGGTACGCGCTGGAAATACCCGCTATCGCCGACCGGCTCCAGCCCGGCGCGGCGGAACTCCTCGGCGATGAAACGCGCTGCGCGCGCCTCGCCGCGGGTGCCCGTTCCGCGGCCCTCGAGCGAGTCGTGCGCCAGCGCCCACAGCACGCGTGAGACCTCGGCACCCGTGACAGGGGCAGGAGCGCCGCCGGGTTGACGAGCGCATCCGGCAGCAAGAAACAGCGCGACGAAGAGGCAGGAGAATCTGGTCATGATCCGTGTGTGTGTGATCGGACCCACCAAACTGCCTGCTTACGCCCTCAGGTACAACTTCCGACCCACGATCAGCGCTCCGCTGCTCATCGACAACGCGATGAACACATTGGTCCAGTCGCGCATCCTGTTCGCCCCGGCGATCACGTCCGGCACGTGAATCAGCAGCACGAACAGCAGGAACTGGATGCTCAACAACACTGTTGCCAGTCGAGTCAAGCGATTGGTGAGGATCGCCAGGGCAGTGGCCACGAACCCGACGGCGGCTTCGCCGACTTGGTCACTTGCCAGCGCCTAATGCAAGAGGTCAGCTTTGCAGCAGCCTTCACGGAGTCCCGCCATACGCCGACTACTTCGCCGCGCCGTCCCCGCCGCTCTGCTGTCTCTGGTCTTCGTCGCCACACTCGCGGCCCAGGTGCCGCAGGGCCAGAGCGCTCGCCCCGCTGACGCAGTTACGCGCATCGCCAACGACGCCGATGTGCTCGCGCAGCAACGCCTTTTCTCGGCGTGGATGAACGGCCAGATCGAGTACCGCGAGCTCCCGGGCATCGTCGTCGGCATCGTCGCGGGCGACGATCTCGTCTGGGCGAAAGGCTTCGGCTTCGCCGACATCAAGGCGCGCAAGCCGATGACCGCGGAGACCAAGTTCCGCATGGCGTCGCACAGCAAGCTGTTCACGGCCACCGCGGTCATGCAGCTGCGCGAGCAGGGGAAGGTGAGACTCGACGATCCCGTCTCGAAGCACCTCTCCTGGTTCCGCGTGAAGCCCGCTGGCGACGATGACCAGCCGGTCACCGTCGAGAATCTGCTCACCCATTCATCGGGACTTCCGCGTGAGGCGGGCGCGCACTGGACCACCGGCGAGTTTCCAACGGCCGACGAGATTCGTTCGCTCATCTCCGACCGCGAGGCTGCCTTCGCGCCCTCGGTGCGCTGGAAGTACTCCAACCTCGCCTACACCATCGCCGGCATGGTGGCCGAGCAGGCGAGCGGTGTGAAATGGGCCGACTACGTCCAGACCAACATCTTCGCGCCGCTCGGCATGACCAGCTCCAGCGTCGACCGCGACGTCGAGGGAATGGCCGTGGGCTATGCAGCTCGTGTTCCCAGCAAGACTGCTCGCGACGTGATGCCGTTCACCGACGCACGCGGGATGGCCTCGGCCACGGGGATCACGTCCACCGTCGGCGACATGGCAAAGTTCGTGTCCGCCCAGTTCCGCCACGGGCCGCGCGGAGGGAACCGCATCCTCGGCAGCGGATCACTGCGCGAGATGCACCGCGTGCGTTCCATGGAGAACAACTGGCTGTCCGGCAACGGCATCGGCTTCGCGGGGCGGCGCCTGGGCAACCGCCTCTGGCTCGGTCACGGCGGCGGGTATCCCGGCTACACGACGCAGACGCTGTTCGATCTCGAGAGCAAAGTTGGCGTCATCGTGCTCACCAACACCAACGACTCCAACCCCGGCGACATCGCAACGCAGCTCATCAACACGGTCGCCGACGCCGTCATCAAGGCCAGCGCCGAGAAACCAAAACAGGTCGCATGGGATCCGGCGTGGGCGCGCTTCGCTGGACGCTACCGCGGCATGCGTGGGGGCGAGACCGAAGTCGTGCTGCTCAACAACAAATTGGCGATGATCAATCCGTGGGCGACGAGCCTCGAGAACGTGACGAACCTCGAGCCGATCGGCGACGGGCGCCTCCGTCTCGTGGCGCCAACCGGTGGTGGCGCGGTGGGCGAAGTCGTGCGATTCGCCGAGCAGAACGGCCGCGTCACCCGCATCTACGTCGGCGACGGCTTCTCGGACCGCGTCGACCGCTAGACGACAGCTAGAGGCGGCACTCGTAGCGCGTTTGCACACGGTCACGCGCTGGGCTACTCATGCCACTAGAAACGTACGGGTACACGTACCGGGCCCCGCTCGGCAGGGCGAACTCACGACGCTCGCCTCCGTTAACGGAGCCGAGTGTGATCGGTGTTGATTGGCCGGCGATCGTGGTTTGAATGTCGACCGACTCACTCAAGGAGTTTGTGACGATCGCGAAGCTCTGGCCGCGGCAATCCAAGGGTGCTGTTGGCTCAACGCTCGGACGCGATAGACAGCCGGAGGCAGCGGCAAGGAGGAGCAGCGCGATCGTTGGTCTCATAGGGTGCCGAAGAGTGAAGAACCAGGGCCGCCCACCTAACGCAACTCCTCGTGAGGCTGCCGCCTCTAAGTGCGCGAGCGAGTGGGACGAAGCTTCAGCGTTTCCGCGACAGCATCGCCCAGGACGTCGATAACGTCCAGCGTTTTGGAAACGAGCCTGGAGAACCAGCGACGGCGCGTTGACCGATGGACCGAGGGCCGCTTGCGATCAGGACTTGGTAGCGTGGCGACGCCCACCGCCGTTGGCGGCTTGCGCGGCGGTTTCGCCATGTTCCCGGCGGGGGCTGTTTCGCGAAAGAATTCGTCGTCCATCGATTCCATCCTGATGCGATGTGGTCAGCCTAGCGCGCGGATAAACCGACGATAGCGGCAAGGATTACTGCCCAAGCGAGAAAGAAAAACTGCGTCTGCTTGCGCAGCTCCTGCTCGATGAGCTTTCCCATGGCCTCGAATCGGGTATCTACATGGTGGCGAAGCTCGGCGACGTCCCCGCGCAGTTCTGAGATGTCGCTCGCAACCCTGTCCAGGATGCCGACCAATTCACTCCCGGCCTCGTTGCCGAGCGCGTCACGGACTTTCTGAGACAGATGCGGCGAAGTGGACATCGACCAGCCTGGCGAAGAGCTGGTGAATCGTACGCGGCGGTGCGGTGGCGGCATCATCAATTGAACTCGCGTTGGTTCCTTACAACGTACCCTCGGCTCCCGCGCCGAGTCCAGCGTTCGAGGCAAACCGACGTCAAAGTTCAGCGTAAAACGTCGAATGCCTCCTAACGCAATGGAGTTTACTCGTGGCGCACGTCTATGGTAGCGGGAGTAGACCTTGTGGCGGCTGCGCGCCCGACGCCGCCAAAGAAGGGAAATGGCCGCGAAGGGTTGCCACGCGCGAACCATCCTAGGGAACCAGCGCCGAGTGCGATGCCGCCGACCATGCATGCGAGCGCTGCCACGATCCAAGCTACGCGCGTGCTCGATCGAGCAGCGCCCACCCAAGCCGCATGATTATCAACGGCTGCGGAGAACGCCAACGAGAAACCAACCAACGCGAAGCTCACGAGTACGGTCACGCTGAGGCCGATCCACGAGCCACGCGACCAATACGCGCGCCGCCGCTTGTAGCCGCGCCAAGCCGCCACTACCGCGTAGGCGGTTACGACGAGTGCATTGATAGCCACACCAACGCTCAGAGCTTCCATGGACTCCTATTGCGCATGAATGCCTGTTGGCGTTGCATATCCAAACGTCCTGCGTGAAACCAACCATCATGATAGCGGAGCGTTGATGAATTACTCACGTGTCGCACTCGCAGCCCTTGGCGCGACGGTTGCCTACTTCGTGATCGGCGGCATTCTATTTAGTGCGTTGCCGTCGTTGCGCGAGGAATTCATGAAGTATCCGGCGGTGTTTCGAACCCAGGATGACATGAAGCGTGTCATGCCCATGGGGATGATCTCCATCCTTGTGGGAATCGTTGTGGTGGCCGTGCTGTTTGCGAAGGCGTACCCGGCAGGCGGCGGGGTTCTCGATGGCGCGCGATTCGGTGCCCTCATTGGCGTATTCGCCGTGTGCGGCTTTGCGCTGCACAATTACATGCTCCTGAACATCGGCATCAAACTCACCGTTGGTCAGGGCATCTCGTACTTCATGCAATGGCTCGTTGTGGGAATTGTCATCAGCCTCATTTACAGGCCGGCAACAGTTCCTTGAACACGATTTGATGCGCGCGCGGTGCAGTGGCAATGACGCGGTCAGCTTTCACCGGTTCATGAAACCGAGTCCCCTGTTGGACGCATGTCACCAATGAGCTCGTCTTCGGTGATGGGACGCATGCGGACGTCTATCGCCAGCAGAATCATCTTGGACAGGGGATGGAGCAGCAAGATGATGATGAGCGCCCCTACCGGACCAGCGTAGGCCAGAACGTTCCAGGGGACGTTCGGCCATGTTGCAACCAACACGACGAGAAAGGTGACGAGCGCCGCGCCGGCGCCGAGCAGGTAGTTGATGAAGATGGCCCCGCTGAAGTACGCCGGATTACCGCGCTTGAAGACAAACCCGCATACCGCGCAGCGTTCGTGCATCGAAAAGAGCCCGGTAAGAACGGCGCCGCGTCCGCAGTGCGGGCAACGGAAGCGAAGAATCGTGTGGCGCAGCGGAGCGGGCGGATATTCGACTCGATTTCGGGTCATCAAGGTGCCTTCAGCTTGGCCAGCGCCTCCTTTCCGCTCGTGCTCAGCGGGTTGAGCGACATCGACGTCTCGTATGCCGCGATCGCGCGCTGCTTCTGGCCCGCCTGCGCCAGCGCCTCGCCCAGCGAATCGTAGCCGTTCCAAGCTGACGGCCGCACCTCCACCACGAGCTCGAAGAGACGGATGGCGAGCGGCACATCCCTCCGCTGGATGGCGTCGTATCCGGACTGGATCACGTAGTTCTCCGCCCAGGGATTCAGCACCAGCGCGCGCCGGAAGTTGCGCATGGCTTCGTCCGTCTTCGAAGTGTTGAGTTGACGCATCGCGAGATACGCGTTCGCCATCCACTGCGCGGTATCGGCCTTGATCGCCTGTTCAAGTCGAGCGGTGCCGGTCGCGGTCGGCGGCGTTTCCAGCGCGGCCAGCGCCGTCAACGTCCACGCGTCGTTCGGCTTCGCCGCCAGCGCGGCCTCGAGACGCGGAATCGACTTGGCGCGGTCCGCGGCATACGCCTGTAGCAGGGTGAGCGTGGCAACCAAGTGGTATGGCGCGAGCGCCACCGCCTTCTCCGCGTGTGTCACCGCCGCCGCGCGATCGGTGGCGAACAGGTGCTCGGCCAGCACGACTCGCGGATACCACGACTCCGGCATGTCCTGCACCCAGGCCTCCGCGATGGCCCTCTTCTTTACCGTGTCCGTGCGAGCGTCGAGCCAGATGCGCCTGAACGAAAAGTCGAGGCTCATCGACTTCGTGGCCGGCTGGGCGCGCATGCGCTTGACCTCCTCTACCATGCCGGGAACACCGGCCCGAGCCAGCGCCTGCTCCATCCGGTACGTGGCCGACTGTCGTCCCTCGGTCGGCGTGTCCGCGTTGAACGCGTAATTCATGGCGAACGCCCGCATGTGTCCTTCGACGAAGTTGGACGCGACGCCATTGAACGAAAAACCAGCGGGAACGTCGAAGCGGAAGGGAATCTGGCCCGCTGCGAGATTGCCATAAACCGGCGACGAGCGGCGACTCGTGTGGAACTGCAGTGCCGTAACGAACAGCGGGCCGCGAACGCCGTCGTAGGCGCCGCTCACCGCGATGATGCGCTCGTCCTTCTCGAGCATGAACCTGTGGAGCGTCCCGATGCTGCGCCCCTCGAAATCCGCCGGCACGACGTTCAGGTCCATGTCCCGGCAGAAGAGCCCGACCGCGTGGATGATCTCGGACGCGTACACCCGCACGCCGGCGACCGACTCCGGCCGCCGATCACATTGGCTGATCCAGGCTGCCCCGACCGCGGCGCCGACGAACCCCTGCATCTGGGTTCCCAATTGTGTGGTGCTCCCCGGAAGCAGTCGCGGCGGCTCCCACACCGGCGGCGGTGTCGCCGACGCATCGATCGCGAGATCGAAGGACGCGGCACGGCGGAAGTCACGAGTGGAATCGAGAGCCGCCAGCTTGAGCCGCTGATCGCGCCCGTAGCCGCTGGCGTGGAGATAGTACCCGGGCTGGCCAACCGACTCGAACGACACGCCGCGTCCGCCCGCGAGCGCGGGACGCGGAACCCAGGACACGACGCGCCGGAAGACCCTCCAGTACGGGTTGATCGGCAGCATGACGGCGTCCTGGCCGACGTAGCCCAGCAGGTAATTGGGATTGCGCGCCGACTGGATCGTGACGCCCAACGGCACACCCTCGACCGTGAAGAGCGCCGGCCGGATGTAGAGTGAGGATTCCCTCACGTCCTTCTCGTTGTAGACCGGCTGGAAAACCACTGGGGACGTGCCAATCGCGAAGTCCAGGTCCTCCGCGAGGTACAGGCTCTGCATTCCGTGCGGACTGAGACTGATGCGACCCGGCTTGCAGCAGCCCCTCGATTCGGCCAGCGCGCGCGAGCCACCGAAGAGCGCGGGGCTGGCCGCCGAGTAGACGGCGGCGGGCAGCGCAACCGGCCTGGCGCTCGCCGGCCGTGAAACGAGCATGCCGCCCTGCGGAGGAATGGCCCATTGCAGCGGCGCGCCCAGCCCGGTCACGGTGATCAAGCCGCCGACGTCGGCGCACTGCCACTCGCCGAGCCCACCGTTGCTCGCATACCACTTGCCCGACGGCTCGAAGGTCAGCTGGTGAGTGCGATAGTCCGGCTCGAGCATCCATGGGCCGATGACCGCTGCGCAGCGTCCGTCGCCGGGTTGGCCGGGGGTGAGTGTCGGCGGAGCCGCCACCTCCACGGCCACCGGCGCCGCTGCCGCCGCGGGAACTACAGCGCCCGCGCCGAGCACGGGAGCGGGGGAGGCGGCTCCCGCTCCCGCTTGACTCACGGCTGCAACAGCCGCCGGCGTCATGACGCCGCCGCTGCGCTCCAACTCCCGCGCGACCGTGGTGATCGGGGCGGCCGCGCGCGACGCGGTCTTCGCCCACTCGGGACGCGTCTCGATTTGTGCCTGCAGCTTCGTCTTGTTGCCGGCACTGGAGAGTCGAGCGATGCGCTCGCTCACCTGCGCCAGCGCCGCCGGCCGCGCGACCTCCGGCTTCGTGCACACCGCGCCGCCGCCGTACCCCGCCCCTCCTGCGAGCAGCTGGCCGGCCAGCGACCTGATGCCGGGATCCGGGTTCGCCAGGTCAATGGTGACGCTCGTCGAGACGGGCTGTCCCGCAAAGATCAGCTCCATGCTCAGCGTCATCTGGCTCGTCGCGTACATGCTGAGACACGCCGTTCCACTCGCGCGCGTGATGTTGAAGAGGTTCATGGGATTGGCGTTCTGCTCCATGAACGCCGCGGCCTGCAGCGTGCCGCTCGACACTCCTTTCGCCAGCTCGAGCCCCGCGGTGGCAACGGCGCGCGTGCCCGTGTTCACCGCGGTGGTCGCGACTCGCCCCACGTCCTGGGCGGCGCCGCAAACGGCCGACCCCACCTTGGCGATTTCCTCGTCGAGACTGGCGATCTCGTTCCCGAGCTGGTTAACGCTGCGGGTCAGATCCCGCTTGTTCCGCTCGAGATCGGTCCTCTTGCGGTTGAACTCCGCCTCCGCGGCTTTCGGGTCCAGGCCGCTGGAGAAGAACGATCCCACGGCGTTCGCGGCGGAGCTCGTGCCATTCGCCACGAGATTGGCCAGGTTCGTGGCCGTGTTCGCGAGCGCGTTGCCCGTCTGATTCTTCTGGCGCTGTTTCGCCGAGCGTTGCTGGTACAACGAGTTCAGCTGGCTGTTCTTCGCCTCGCACGAGAGCGACGGCGGCACCACGAGCTGCGCGTTGTTCACCGCGCCCTGCGCCGCAGTGAGCTGCTGGTTCGCCTCGCGCCGCGCATCGTTGATCGCTTGCTGGATGTGGGCCGACCCCACCGAGTTCGCTCGGCTGAAGAAGTCGTTCTGCAGCTCGGCCTTCACCCAGATGGAGCCGCCGGTGAAGATGTTGTCGCCCGCTATCTCGAGCGTCGCCTGGAAAGCGTTCGCCAGCTTGCCGTTGAGCGTAGCGGAGAAGCCCGCATCGGAGATGTAGATGTCCGTCAGCGAGCGAATCCCCAGCACCTCGAGCGCGCCGTTGATGACGAACGCGCCCTCGCCGCGCGAGGGCCGGCTCACGACGTAGATGTACGGGCCCAGGTTGGCGTCGTTCGCCGCCGTGAGGCTGAAGCCCGGATACTGAATGCGCGACACTGCGGCGAGCGCTTCGACTCCGGTCTCGTCGATGCTGATGAGGACTTCGCCGCCCACTCCCACGAACGAGAGCGTGCCCTGCGCGAGGAAGCCGGGCGCATGGTGCTGCCCGAAGAGATCGACGCCGGCGCCGGGTGGCACGACTCTCAACCGCGCGTTCTGGACGCCGATCGTACCGAGGATGCCGGAGACGCCGGCCGGCGGCTGGCCGCCGCTGAACGCCTTGACGATGTCGAGCAGCGTGAGGTTGCCGAGCTGCGCGTCGATCATCGAGTTGGTCGGGTTTGCCGGATCGAGTCCCAGCGTCAGCGCGCCCTGGATCGCCGGCGCGCTCGCGTTGCCGATCTTGAGGCCGCCCTGGAATGCGAGGGTGGGCATCGGGACCGGCGCGGCGAAGTTGATGCCGAAGCCGACGCCGAGGTCGTGCACGTGCAGGTCGCGCGAGATGCCGAAGGGATTGTCCCACATCCCGTCCATCCAGCCTTCGGCGAACATGCGGCCGCGCACGTCGATGGCGACGTCCGCCTGGAAAACGAGCGGCGTTCCACCGGCGTCGATGGACATCTTGCCGGCGAGCGCGAGCCCGGGTCGCGACGGTTTGGTGGAGAGCTCGATGCGGGCGTTCTGGATCGTGATCTTGCCGCCGCCGTCGAGCTTGACGCCGGTCGCGATCGCGGCGGACAGTGTCATCGCGCCGGGCTGCGGGCTGAGCGCGCCGCGCACGACCATTTGAGTGCCGGCGATTCCGAGCAACTGCATGAGCGACGCGGGGAGGTCGAGGCGGCCTTCGACCGCGCCCTCCACCTGTCGCGCGCCGGTGGGATTCTTGATGGTGAAGGTGGTCTGCACTTGCGAGAGCTTGAGCAGATCGTCGCTCACCGGGGCCCAGGTTCCCGCGCCCATGACCGCACGCGCGGCGGTGATCGAGGTACCCTGGAAGTCCATCTCGAGGTAATCGAGCGATGCGGTCGCGGCGAGTCCCGAAGGCAGCAGGGATGCGACTTCGCCGATCACACTCCGGAGGCGGTCCGGGGTGACGCGCGCGGTTTGCGGGAAGGACAGGCGCAGCGTGCGCACCGAAGTGCCCTGCATTGTCGCGGCGACTTGCGCCTGAACGCCGAAGACGGTGGCGCTCCCCGAGGCGACGGTCCCGCCGGCCTCCTGTCGCGTGGTGAGCGCACCGAACTGCACCTGGCTGGCGAGCGGCGCCCATGCGCCGAGCGCGCCCTTGACGAGCGCCGCGGCGTCAGGCTGCTGTTGTGGAACGAGGGCGCCGAGACCGACGGAAGACAGCGTCAACGCTGCCAGTACTATAGATAGGATCCGGCTCACAGCTGCCTCGCTGAGGGGGGGGAGAGGCGCGGGGAGGACGGCGCCGGCGGTTGCCGAGAAAACGATACTGCTTGCCGACGATCACGTCCAATAGCGGGTTCCCGGGATTCGCTAGTCTTCCGACGATGAGACGACTCCTCAAGCTCGGATTCCGATTGCTCTCGGCCGTTTCACCTGGCCTCGCGGCCACCCTCGGCGCGCGGTTCTGGTTCGGGGTGCCACGGCCGCGGGTCGCGGAAGACGCGCGCAGCTTCCTCGCGACGGGGACGTACCTGGAGCTCGACGTCAACGGAATCCGCGCATCCGGTTGGCGGTGGGGCTCCGGACCCGCCGTGCTGCTCATGCATGGATGGGGCGGACACGCAGGGCAGCTACACGCTTTCGTCGAGCCGCTCACTCGTGCAGGCTTTCAAGTACTGGCGTGTGATGCGCCGTCTCACGGCCAATCTGACCCCGGGCGCCTTGGCCCGCGGCGTTCAACGCTCTTCGAATTTGCGGACACGCTGCTCGCGCTGTCACGCGACCAGCGGGAGATCGCCGGCGTCATCGCGCACTCCGGCGGCTGCGCGGCCGCAGCATGGGCATTGAGCCAGAAGCCGGGCTGGCCGGTGCGGCGCATGGTCTTCGTCGCGCCCTTCGGGAGCCCCGCGCGATATATGGCGCTGTTTCAGCGCGCGCTGGGATTGAGCGACGCCGCGATGCGCCACTTCAGGGAGAGCACCGAGCGGCAGTTCAATTTCCGCTGGGCGGCCATGGAGGTTGCCGTGATGGCCGACCGCATGAAAACACCGCCGCTGCTGGTGGTTCACGATCGGGACGATCGGGAAACGGCGTGGCAGGACGGCGCGGACATCGCGAGCCGCTGGCCACATGCGGAGCTGCACTCGACGACGGGCCTCGGGCACGTCCGGATTCTTCGTGACGCGGCCGTCGTCGAGCTGGCCGTTCGCTTCCTGCTCCAAACCAAACAGGCTCCGTCGCTGTCTGTATGACAACGCCTTCCACGAGCCTTCATGCGGTGTTGGCCTGCTTTCGTCGTGCTGCTCGCCATGCCTCGGCCCGGTTCGGCACAAGCATCGCCAACGCGCACGGTGGATACGGCGAGCATTGGTCGCGCGGTAAGCGCGTGGATGAAGAAGCACCGTGCGCCAGCGCTTTCCGTCGCAATCGCGCTCGATGGGCAGCCCGCCTGGTCCGGCGGCTTTGGATTCGCGGATCCCGCCAGGAGTGTGCAGGCGAAGCCGCACACCTCCTATCGCCTGGCGTCAGTCACCAAGTCGATCACGGCCACCGCAGTCATGATGCTCGCGGAGAAGGGCGTCCTCGACCTCGACGCTCCGATCCAGAAGTATTGCCCCGCCTACCCGGCAAAGCGCTGGCCCGTCACGGCGCGCCTTCTCCTGGCCCATCTTGGCGGCGTGCGGCACCACAGCATCTCCGAAGCAATGCGGCCGAACACCAAACACTTCGAGAGCGTGACGGCAGCGCTGGAGTATTTCAAGAACGACGACCTCGTGGCCCAGCCAGGGACGGAGTATCGCTATTCATCGCTCGGCTACACGATCCTGGGATGCGCGATCGAAGGCGCATCAGGCACGAGCTACGCGAGTTTTGTCCGCGACCACATTTTCGCGCCCGCCGGGATGATCAACACGATTCCTGACGATGCCCGGACGTCTTCCCCAGGCGGAACGGCGTATTTCAGCAAGGGCCGCATCTACAAGGTGACGGGCAAATTTGCGAGGAGCACCAAGGCGCAGTCGATCGACGTGTCGGATCGTCTGCCGGCTGGCGGCCTGCGGTCGACGGTTGACGACATGATGCGATTTGCGATCGCGCTGCACTACGGACACTTGGTACGCGATTCGACGCGCGAGCTGATGTGGACTCGGCAGCACACATCCGACGGCAAGCCGCTGCAGTTCTACGGCCTCGGATGGCTCGTCGGCGAGGCGGACTCGCTGCGTCCCAAGCGCGTCTGGAATGACGGCAGTCAGCCGGGCACGCGCTCGTTTCTCTATCTGCGGCCGACGCAGGGAGTCATTATCGCGCTGATGACGAACATGGATGGTGCCGCATGCGAGGAACTGGTTCCCCAGATCCTCGAGGCCATATCGCGCTAAGCTGGCCCTCATGAAGACGTCGAACGAGCGAGCGCGGAATCGACATGCCACGGCGTGTTCCAAACGACTTCCTCCACGGCCAGGCCGATCGCCAACAGCTTGCGGTCGGCGTTGTGCCTGCCGGCAATCATCAATCCGACCGGCGCGGTGCCGGGGTCATGGCAGGGCACCGATAGCGCGCAGCCGTCGAACAGGTTCACGATGGCTGCGTTGCGCAGCATTCGACCGTTGATGCGAAAGTAGCTCTCATCGTCCCTGGTGGTTTCGGCGATGGTCGGCGCGGTGTCGGGTGTTGTCGGCATCAGTATCGCGTCGTAGCCGCTGGCCGCGTCGTCGATCGTCCGAATGAACTGGCGACGCAGCGCCAGCAGCTCGCCGTATTGTCCGGCGGTGATCGCCTCGCCGCTGCGAATGCGAGCGAGAACGCGCGGGTCGTACTCGTCGGCTCTGTCGGGCAGCCATTTACGGTGAAATGCAAAGGCTTCCGCGCTCGCCAGCGCGCCGCGTGGGCTCACCGCCGCCGCCTGCTCGAATTCGGGGAAGGGCTTTTCGACGATGCTCGCGCCGGCTGCCGACAGGCGCTCGAGCGCGGCCCTGAAGGCGCTCGAGACAGCTGGTGATAGGTCATCCTGGAACACCGTTGTCGGCACTGCGAAGCGCAGCTCGCGCAGACGGGCGGGTGCCGGAATTCCGTCGTCCTCTGCGGC
>Ga0137429_1000480_pt1 | contig 15897 bp, 14 predicted proteins | sample EasRivERMZT736_2_FD_102304 | JGI IMG/M metagenome (GOLD analysis project Ga0137429, IMG submission 102304) | Soil microbial communities from meander-bound floodplain in the East River, Colorado, USA - East River MetaG ERMZT736_2 | ecosystem: Environmental > Terrestrial > Soil > Floodplain ...
CCCAAAGGACGAATCGTGATCAACGCCCTACTCACGGCCAGAGCGGCGGATACCGCCAAACTCGCCAACGCCGCGTAAGAAAAAACTTCGCGCGCCGCGAAGAAGTTCAGGGTTAGTAGTACGTAGTGGTTCGATCATAGGTGAATCTCCTGTGCAGGCTGGCGCCAAGCGTCACCGCGCCATCTCAAACTGTCCGAGTAGCCGGGAAGATAGGTCGAGTTGCAGCAGTCGCGGAACTCATTGCCCGTGGGATCGTTGCCCAGCAAGTCCCCGCTGAGGATCGTCGCCGATGGATTGGTGTCGCGGGCGTTGGTGTCGGGTGGGCCGCACCCGGAATACCCTCCTTCAAGCATCACTCCATTTTTGAGTTGAAGGGTCGCCTGGCGGAGGTTGGGAAATCCCGCAGTGTCTGGGTCATATTCCCCATCGGCGACCCGGGTCGTCGTCCCCCCATATGCGGCGTTCAACGCGGGGGCGAGTTCGACGTAGGCATTGCACCAACTGGAGCCGTCCTGCGCCGGGCCGTTAGCATTCGCATCGACGTAGAGAATCGCCTGCGCATGCACTTCGCGCCCCAGGTTTAAGGACGGGACCCCTACCCGGACCCCCAAGACCACCCGAGCTGCGGCACTGGTTAAGAAAATAAAGCTAAGTACGGAAGGTCTGCGTTTCATGGCGCGAACTCGCCATCGAGCGGTTGAGATTACACTCGAGGGCTATTGAAGCATGTTCTGTGCCAGGATGGAGGCAGAAACACCCTTACGCGGACCGGCAAGCGGCAATGGACGTGGTAAGTCCTTTACCCGCTTGTGTCGGAAGTGTGCGTGTTGGCGTTGGAGGTGTCGCTGCGCGAGGGACGCATCCAAGGCAGCGACCGCGTCGTGCTGTTCAACACCGGTGCGGCCGCTAAGTATTTGGAAGTGCTCCCCGTGGACCTGCCCGTCATCCGTGAACCGGCGCAGGTCGATTGCGCGGTTTTCGACTGATAATCCCATGGAGGGCGACGCCGCAGCCTAGCGCGAAACGATTACGGTCTGGAGAGGCGACTATCGGTCCTAGGTTGCATGGCGCGAGATTCCGCCGTAGAACCACCCGTATATTTCCGATGCAAGGAGCGGGGTGTTTTCATGTTGAACGACGCCCGGATTTGGCAAAGGAGTTTGCAATCATGTCGAGTTGGCTTGTCAGTCTTCGCAAGGGCCTGGTTATGGCGGCCTGTCTTTCGCTTTCGCTCGTCGGCTGCGGATGCCGCAACTCGGGTCTTCCAGGAACGGCGACCATCGAGCTTCCTGACGGCACCACCGTGGAGGTAGAAGAAGGCGCCGGCGCACCTTCGCTTGCCAACAGCCAGTGGCAGTTCTTCCGCACGGCCGGCTCGGCTCAAGGCCCGGCGTTTGTCACCATTCATTTCGGTCCCGACGGCGAACTCGAATCCTTCGAGGACAGCACCATCTCCCAAGGCATCTTCGGCGACACAATCCTCTTTGACGGAGGGCAGCACAGCACGACGCAGCAGGGCTTGGAATACGCAGCGGCCACGTTCGGCGCGGAAAACGAAAGTGGATTCACCTTTGAAGGTCAGTTGTCCGCTTTCTATGCCGGGATCCAAGCGGCGACGGCAACCGCTACCGCGACGGCCACATACGATGCCGGCGACCCTGATACCGTTGTGGGCACATTCAAGTTCTCCATCACCATGCTAGTAAGCACCCCTTCGATCCCGACCATACCGGATGACGAGTTCCCGTTCGTCGGTCGCCGCGTGACCGAGTAGGGATCGATCGGGCGCCGAGCTATTGAGGCTGCAAGGCGCGTCGGACAGCCGAAACGACGGGGGTCACGGCCAACTCTTCCATGCAGCGGTGGTCAAAGCGGCAGTGCGACAGCTTCCGTAAGTAACAAGGGGCGCAGTCGAGGTCGAGCCGCACCACGGCGTCGGGTCGGCGGTAGGGACCGGTGCGCGCGGGATTGGTGGGTCCCACCAGACAAACGACGGGTCTATCAAGGGCGACGGCAACGTGCATCGCGCCGGAGTCGTGGCAGAGCACCGCGTCGGCCTTGGCCAGCACGGCTACCAGTGCTCTCAACGACGTTTGCCCGGCCAGGTTGATCGGAGCGTTCCGACAAGCGGCGGCGATTTGCGCGCAGCGGGCCGTTTCGTCCGGGCCGCCGAGCAACACGCAACGAACGTCGTGGCCCGATTGCAGTTCGTCGATCGTGGCGGCAAAACGCTGGGGCAGCCAGACCTTCGTCTCCCACCGAGCGCCGGACACAACCGCCACCAGGCGCTGCTCGTTCCGCCACTCTGCCTGTCGCAATAGCCGCTCGGCGCTCCCGCGGTCGTTCTCACTCAAGGGAATGTGGAACTCGATAGGGACATCCTCAAAGCCGAGGAGTCGTGCCACAGAGTAGTTGCGATCGACGGCGTGGGCTTCGGGGTTTTCGCTTACCGATAATCTTTCGCCGAACTGCTCACGGGCAGTTCGTCTGACGCGGTGGTTGTAGAAGAGCGGCGCTCCCTCCCTCGCCCCCGCAAAGCCGATGCGGACCGGAGCGCCGCTGGTCCGGGTAAGAAACCCGGTGCGGAAAAGCCCTTGCAGATCAATGACCAAGTCGTAGCGTCTCATACGCAAACGTTGGATGAAGCGCACGAAGTCCGCCGCCGCCGCCGGGCTGTAAGCCATTCGGCCGAACCGGCGACGATCGAAGAGGACGAGTTCGTTCAGGTCGGGGTGCCCCTCAAGTAGCGGAGCGAGCGAGGAGGAGATCAACCAATCGATCCGGGCGTTGGGATAGCGGCGGCGAAGTCCGTGGAGCACGGGCAGGGCATGGACGACGTCGCCCAGCGAGCTCGGCTTGATGAGCAGAATGCGCTCGAACTCTTGCCCTTGCAGGTCAATTTCGGACCACGGGGACCGCATCACGCAGGTTACTATACGCGAAGTGTGATCCAACGGTCATCGCCGACGAGGATCTCGTTGGGTCGAAAACGGGCTTTGTAGGACATCGTCTCGCTGCCGGCCACGTAGAAGCCGAGGTAGTAGTACGCCAGCCCCGCGCGGCGGCAGTAGTCAATTTCCCATAGAACGGAAAAAGTGCCCAGGCTGCGCTCCGCGAATTCGGGATCGAAGTAAGTATACACGCTGGACAGGCCCAGTGGCAGACGGTCGGCGATGCTCACCGCCAGCAGTCGCCCGGCCAGACGATACCGGAACTCGCACGTCTCCATCGGTGAATCGTAAAGGAACTCGCAAAACGTCTCGTAGCTTCGGGCCGTGGATTCGTCGTGTTGGGCTTCGAGGTAGCGAGAGTAGAGAGCGAACTTTTCGTGGTCCGGCGCCGGTCTACCGTCATCAACGGTCACGTCGGCGTTGCGGCGTGCCACACGCCGCAATGAGCGTGTGAGTTGGAACGATTCGACGGGGACACGCATCTGTCGGCACTCCCCGCAGCCGCGACATCTTGGGCGGTAGACCACCCGACCGCTACGTCGGAAGCCACGGGCGAGTAATCGTTCGTAGGCCGCGCCATCGAGCTGATCAACCGAATAGGCCTCGCTACGGGCATTTTTATCGGGCAAATAGGGACATGGTCTCTCCGGCGACACGTAGCGCAGGGCGTCGTAGTCAGCCTGCGCTGACGAAATGATGGTGTTCAACGTCTGGTTTTTAGTCATAGATGCCTGTTAATTGTAGGACCGCTACCCAGCAACCGGCAACAGCAATCCGGGGGCTACTTGCTCGGTCATCCAAATGACGAGAGGGGGCAGGAAGATTCCGGGAAGCATGTTGGCGACGGCAATTTTCTTGAGGTCCAGGATCATCAAGGCTGTGGCCAAGAGGACCACGCCGCCTACCGCAGTCATGAGGGCGATCGACAACTCGTCCAACGGCTCGGCCACCCAGTAGGCGAGAAGGGACAGTCCACCCTGGAAGAAGAGGACCGTGAGGACGCTCCCGAAGACGCCCCAGCCCATCGCCGAGGCCAACGCCATCGAGCAGAATCCGTCGAGTAGCGATTTGATGTAGAGGAAGCTCGGGTTGCCGTGAGCACCGTTTTCGAGGCAACCCAGCAGGGTCAACGGCCCGACGCAGAAGATCACGCTGGCGGTGAGGAAGCCTTCCGCGAACTGGTGGCGACTCCGCTCGCCCCAAGGCTCAAGCCTGGTTGTCCCGGTCGCACCAACACTCAAGGGTGTTGATGCTGACTGCGTGCTGACGGCTGAAAAGCGACCGTGAATCCATGCCCCGGCTGATTCGATGCGTTCGTGTAAGCGAAGCGCCGTTCCAATAATCGTCCCGATGAGCAGCGATCCGATCATCACCATCGCCAGGCGCGCGCCGTAAGTCTTGCCGCCTTGGACTAAAGGAGCGAAGTGAGCAACCGTATCCGAGAAGCGTAACACGGCGGCGTCGATCCCCAAGGTGACGGTGATCAACCCCAAGGCTTGCAGCACGATCGTGCGGTAGCGCTCCGGCAGCGAACCGGAGATCGAGAGCCCCAACAGACTCCCGAAGGCGACAGTAACGACGTTGACGATCGTCCCGTTAAGAACCGACCACATGTGGTTCGCTCCCGACTCAGGGGCAGTGTCGCCGCAAGCGCCAACTTTCGCCAGTCGCGTGCTCATGTACCCCGCCAAACGATCCGTGAGCCGCGTTGACTTTTTCCGTCCGCCGCCTACCCTGTGAGATTCTAGTGTAAGGCGTCTCATGAGCGGCATGGCCGCCATACCGCGTGAAACGAATGTCCGAACAAACGGTTCTCGACAAGCTCTACGATCCGCGCTCCGTTGAGCCGGAGATCTTCGATCTCTGGGAGCGGTCGGGCGCTTTCCGATCCACGCCCGATGGCAGTCCTCATGAGCGGACTTTTACCATCGTCATGCCCCCGCCCAACGTGACCGGCGCGTTGCACCTTGGCCACGCACTGAACAACACCCTGCAGGACATTCTCATCCGCTACCACCGGATGCGCGGGTTTAACACCCTGTGGCAGCCGGGGACCGATCACGCGGGGATCGCTACTCAGGCTGTCGTCGAGCGGCGCATTCGTGAAACAGAGGGCAAGAATCGGCATGAACTCGGCCGCGAAGCGCTGGTCCGGCGAATCTGGGAGTGGAAGGACGAATACGAAAAGCGGATCATCAGTCAGCTCAAGCTGATGGGTTGTTCCTGCGACTGGGAGCGCAGCCGGTTCACGTTGGACGACGGAATGTCGCGCGCCGTCCGCCATCAATTCTTCAAAATGTTCAAGGACGGCCTGATCTTCCGCGGCAAGCGGCTGGTCAACTGGGACACGCAGTTGCAGACCGCCGTGTCCGACGATGAAGTGTACCATGAGACGGTGAAAGGCCATTTCTGGCATTTCAAGTATCCGGTCATTGATCCAAAGCCCGGCGAGCCGCGGTTCGTAATCATTGCGACGACTCGGCCGGAGACCATGCTGGGTGATACGGCAGTGGCGGTTCATCCTGATCCCGAAATGTTCTTCCGCAAAAAGGAGGGAGAACTAAGGGAAATGTCGGATCGACTATCCAATCGGGCAGGGAAAGAAGCGGCAGAGATTCAGGCGAAGCTCGACGCACTGGCTGCGCGACGTGAATCGCATCTTTCGCAATTAGTTCTAATGCGCGATATGGCCAGAGACGGCCGCAAACTGCGTTTGCCCTTAGTGGAGCGTGAGATTCCACTGATTTGCGACGAATGGGCCGATCCGACATTGGGTAGCGGCTGTGTGAAAATCACCCCGGCACATGATCCCAATGACTACGAAGTCGGCCTGCGCCATCACTTGCCCATGATTAACGTACTGACCGCGGATGGGAAAGTGGCCAAGATCATTGAGGCCGACGGAACGGCGAATCACCACAGCAAGGAATATGAAGAGTTGACTTTCGCCGTCGAGGGTCGCACGAAAATCGTCGCGGATATGGAGTCACGCGGCTTGATCGAGTCTATCGAGGATCGAGAGACCGAGATCGGCCATAGCGACCGCAGCAAACTGCCCATTGAACCTTTTCTGTCCGACCAGTGGTTCGTTGGGACGGCAGACAGAGTTGGAGGCAGGGACGAAGGCACGAAGGAAGCGACGGAGCGACGGAGCGACGAAGCGACAATAGGAAACGGACTCGCTCAAACGGCGATGGATGTTGTTAACGAAGGACAGATCACATTCTTTCCCGCGCGCTATGCGAAGAGTTATCTCGACTGGCTCGGTGAAAAACGCGACTGGTGTATCTCCCGCCAACTTTGGTGGGGGCATCGGATGCCGATCTGGCACAAGCGGGTACGCTTGACGGAGGAGAACTGGACGGATCACATTTTGGGCACGGGATTGGATTCGCTTGTCCCCGGGAAGTGGAAAGGAAACAACGACGATGCTTGCGTGCAATTCTGTCGAATAGACACGGGAAATCCCGTCAATCCCTACGAGGACCTGAATCCGGTCGTCAAAAGCACGGAAGGCGAATACGACATCCTGCTTTCCGCGTTAAGCGACACCGAGATGGAAGTGTTCGGCAAGGAGGGTTACAGGCGGGACGAGGATGTGTTGGACACTTGGTTCTCTTCCGCGCTGTGGCCGTTCAGCACGCTGGGCTGGCCGGAGGATACGCCGCATTTGAGGCAGTACTACCCCGGCAGTGTGCTGGTAACGGCGCGGGATATCATCACCAACTGGGTGGCGCGGATGGTAATGAGCGGGCTGTATCTGATGGGGAGAGTGCCGTTTGATCGGGTCTACATCACGCCGAAAATTCTCGACGGTCGCGGCGAGACGATGAGCAAGTCCAAGGGAAACGGCGTTGATCCCGTGGATATTATCCATACGCACGGGGCGGACGCTCTGCGCTATTCGATGGCCGATCTGACCACCGAGACCCAGGATATCCGCATGCCGGTGGAGTACATCTGCCCGCACTGTCAAAAGCCGACCGACCAAGGCAACGCCATCAAGCATGAAGAGCAGAGCAGAAAATCGCGCGGCGAGAAGCTGGATCGTAAGCTCCAACCCGCGGACTGCGTGAAAGTGAAATGTTCCCACAAGGAATGCGGGAAGGAGTTCGCAACACAGTGGGCAGACGTGGATGTCAAACAGCAACTGGGGCTGGGACGGGAAACCTCGGAAAAATTCGAGATAGGGCGCAATTTCTGCAATAAGCTATGGAATGCGGCGCGATTTGCCTTCATGAACATAGAAGGGGCTGGGGTTAGAGAGATCAAGATTGGTGCACTGCCGCCGGAGGACCGTTGGATTCTGGCCCGACTGTCGCAGACCATTCGTCGGTATCATGAATGTCTGGCGACTTATCAGTTTGCGGCCTCCGTCAAGGAGCTACGAGACTTCTTCTGGGATTCCCTCTGCGATTGGTACCTGGAACTTACCAAGCCGCGATTTTTTGCCGCGGAGCAGACTGACGGCGGGACTGCAAAGCAAGTGCTCGCCTTTTGTCTGGATCAGACCCTGCGCTTATGGCATCCGACGATTCCGTTTATCACTGAACGTCTATGGCGGGAGCTGAATGGTATCGCGCCGCAGCGCGGTCTGCCGCCGTTCGTTTCTCTCAAAACAAATGGATTGCTGGTTGCGGCGGAGTTTCCACGGCTGGAGGGCTACCTGGCATTTGATGATGAAAGAATCTTGGCTACCTTCGGCGCACTACAGGATGCGACCCGCGGCGTGCGTGAGCTGCGTAGCGACTGCAAAGTGGCCCCCAAGGACAGGGTAACGGTCACCGTGGTCGTACCCATTGAGCAGGTGGAATCGTTCCGGGCGCACGCCCACATTGTTCGCCACATGGCCGGGATCGGAGATTTGAACGTGACGACCCACGCCAAGCGGCCGGCCAATGCGGGCAGCGTGACGATCAAGGGATTGCGGATTTACGTCCACGATGTCAGCGATGATGCCGCGGAACGCGGCCGCGCCGCGAAAACGTTGGAGGGCGTGGTCAGGCAAATCGCCGGCAAGGAGGCGAAGCTCGGCAACGCGCAGTTCATCGCTAACGCCGACCCGGAAGTCGTGGCCGCCGAGCGCGAACGACTCAACGACCTACTCGCCCAACGCGCCTCGCTGCTGGAGCATCTCGTCGAACTCGAAGCGTAGACGGTTGCGATTCCGCGTCATCATGGCGCGGCTTTGGTCTCGAACACCAACAGATAGGGGACGGCGGGCTTGCCCTCCGCGTCCTTGAAGTTCTTGAACTTCTCACTGTTGATCCAAACGGCGTACGTGCGCCCGGGTTTGAGGTCCACGGAAACGATGCAAGTCTTGCCGTCGGCGTCGTATCGGGGCTCGCCCGATACGGGCAGCTTAGTTGACACTCCCAGGTCCACCCAGGACCAGTTCTTGTCAGTCATCTTTTTGCTGAAGGACACGCGGATTTCCTTGGTCGTCGCCGCGTCCACCTGCGTGTCGCCGGCCGTCGGAACCGTCTTGACGACCACGGGTGGAAGCGTCTTCACCGACGGATGTGCCTCATCAGCGGCATAGATGACCGCAGCGATGCCCACGATGCCCAATATTCCAATGATCATTGAGTACTGACGCATGGCGATCACTCCTGTTGAATGAAACTTGAGGCCCGGCCATCCCGGAGCCTTTGCCGGCCGGGGATGGTATTCTTTCGCGGAAGGAGGGTCAAATTCGCTGTAAGGGCCTCGAGACCCCGTGGCTGAGCCGCGGCGGAGGGCCGCCGTTCTCCACAGCCCCCGCCTAATTCGCTGAGCGATCGAGCGGGAATGCGCCGATAGAACGATGGGTGATTCCATGCTTTACGTCGCGATGACCTTCTGGCTCTTGGTCTGTGTATTGACGGCCTGGGGCGTCCATCGACTTTGGTGTGGCATCCTTCCGGTGAAAGTACTCAACGCTCTTCTCTTGCCTGGAACCTTGGTCGCGTTGCTCGGGCATATTCTCGGGCTGCTTGTTACCGGTGCGACGGTCGACACAGCCACCCTCTACAAAGACGGCTCGGGCGATCCGGAGACGACGACCGATCCGAAACCGCGAATCCCGGTCATTGGTCCCGTGATCATCGGAATGCTCCCCCTACTCGCCTGCGGCGCCGCGATCTTCTTTGTAATTCGGTTTCTCGGCGGACCAATCCTCGCCCGGCTGCCGAGCAATTATGTCACGTTGGAATTGCCGATGACGCTGTCCGGTATCTTCGACTTGCTCCGCGGACTGATCAGTCTCGTCGAGTCCTTAGTCGCCGCCGTGCGGGCCGCGGACTTTCACGATTGGAAGAGCGGCGTATTCGTTTACCTGTTGGTGTGCCTGACGATCCGCATGGCCCCGTTTGAGGGTACGCTGCGTGGGGCACTCGCGGCGATCGTCGTCTTGGGTTTGGGAACTGCAGCGGCGACTTCGGCGTTGGATGTGGCCGACCCGCGCGTACAGACCGGGCAATCCATCCTCACCTTGACGGTGGCGGCTCTCTTTTTCCTGCTTTTCACCAGTCTCCTTATCCGCGGGGTGGTGGGGCTGGTTCAGCTACTTCGCAATCGAGCTTCCTAAGCCTGAAACCCAGTGGTAACATGGGGCGGAATTTCCTTGAACAACGGGGTTGATTTACCTGCGAATAACCGCTAAGCTCGTGAGTTGTTGTGGTAGGCAGACCCGCGCCGGGAATCGCCTATCTCACGTGTAACTTATTGTAATTACACAACTTGCGGATAGCCTGGCAACCTCGGCGATGGTTGTGAGAAAACCGGGGTCGCAGGTGTGGATTGTCGGTCTCTCGCGGATCGACCTAACGGTCGGTTTTGGGGAGTCCGGCGATCTTGAATGACTGGACGATAGCAGAACATGGAAAAACTGAGCATTATCCGAAACATCGGGATATCCGCGCACATCGACTCCGGCAAGACCACGCTGACGGAGCGAATTCTGTTTTACGCCGGCCGCATCCATCGCATGCACGAGGTAAAGGGCAAGGACGGCGGTGCGACCATGGATTTCATGGAGTTGGAGCGGGAGCGGGGCATCACCATCACCTCGGCGGCCACGACGGTTTCGTGGAACGATCACCACATCAACATCATTGATACTCCCGGCCATGTGGACTTCACCGTCGAGGTGGAGCGTTCGCTACGTGTACTCGACGGGGCGGTATTGGTGTTGTGCGCGGTGGGCGGGGTGCAATCGCAGTCGATTACCGTCGACCGGCAGATGCGCCGTTATCGCGTGCCGCGAATCGCGTTCATCAACAAGCTGGATCGAGTGGGGGCCGACCCGGTCCGGGTCGTTTCCGAGTTGGAGACCAAGCTGGGTCACGTGGCGGTGCCGATGCAAATGCCGATCGGAACCGGCGGGGACTTCACCGGGATCATCGATTTGGTCCGCATGAAAGCCATCTACTTTGACGGACCGACGGGGGAGGACATTCGGCTCGAAGACATCCCCGCGGCGATGGCGGCGGAGGCCGACCGCGCTCGCCACGGAATGCTCGACACACTGAACCTTTACGACGACGATTTGATGGAGATCATGCTCGAGGGTCACGAGCCGACCGAGGAGCAAATTCATGGCGCGGTGCGCCGGGCGACGCTACGCCGCGACATCACGCCGGTTTTCCTGGGTACGGCCTTTCGCAACAAGGGCGTGCAAACCCTGCTCGACGCCGTCACGGCCTACCTTCCCTCCCCGATCGACCGGATCGCTTATGCCTGCGACAACGCCAACGACGGAGCGGAAGTGACCATCTCGGCCGACCCCGACGGACCGCTGGTGGCCATGGCCTTCAAGATTTGCGACGAGCCTTTCGGCCAGATCACCTACGTCCGACTCTACCAGGGCGCGCTCCAACGAGGAAAGTTCTACAAGATTACCCGTACCGGCGGAAAGCAACGGATCGGGCGGGTCTACCAACTTCATGCGGACAAGCGAACGGACGTGGAGTCGGCCCACGCCGGCGATATTGTCGGGGTGATGGGAATCGAATGCGTTTCCGGCGATACGCTTTGCGATTTGGAGTTGAACATCTCCCTCGAGAGCATGCACTGCCCCGAGCCGGTAATGTCCATCGCCATCTCGCCGGAGCGGGCGGCGGACCGCGATCCGATGTCCAAGGCCATCAACCGCTTCTGCAAGGAAGACCCGACGTTCCATTCGCACCACGATGAGGAGACCGGCCAGACCATCATCTCCGGAATGGGCGAGCTGCACCTCGAAGTGTACGTGGAGCGGATGAAACGAGAGTACAGCGCCAACGTCATCGTGGGTGCGCCCAAAGTGCAATACAAGGAAACGCCCACCGTCGAGACGGAGTTCAACTACAAACACAAAAAGCAGACCGGCGGTTCGGGACAATACGCCCACATTGTCGGACGGTTGGTCCCACTCCCAGCCAACGGCGAGAACGACTACGAATTTGAGAACAAAGTGACCGGCGGTCGTGTGCCGTCGGAATACATCCCTTCCGTCGATAAAGGCTTTCAGATGGCGCGGTCCAAGGGGCCGGTCGCGGGGTTTGAAGTCGTCGGGGTGAAGATGATCCTCGAGGACGGATCGTCGCACGCTGTGGACTCTTCGGACCTCGCGTTTCAGGTTTGCGCTAGGGCGGCGTTTCGCCAGGTCGTCCGCGAGTCCAAGCCCGTCTTGCTTGAACCCATCATGAAGGTCGAGGTTGAGACGCCTTTGGACTACCAGGGCGGAGTTACCGGCGACCTTGCTTCTCGGCGCGGGCTGATTACCGGAAGCGAGATGCGGGGCAACGCCGCCGTAATTCTCGCAGAGGTTCCTTTGGCCAACATGTTCGGCTACTCCACCGACCTCCGCTCGGCCTCCCAGGGCCGGGCCAATTTCTCCATGGAATTCGCCTGCTATCGCCGCACCCCCGCCAGCATTCAGGAAGAAATCATCGAGCGCTACGAAAAGGAACGCGAAAAAACTGCCGGCAAGAAGTAACGATTCCTCGCGAACCGAGCCGCGGGTTTCAGCCCGCGCGACCTTAACTAGTTGTCCCCATCGTGCCCCGCGTCATCCGCTGCACCAGCGCATTGGGCCGCTTCCCAAAAAAAGAAAGGGCGACCCGCATTACGGATCGCCCCTAAGGAGAGTAGCAGCTTTTTTCTCGCGTTTACCGCGGGAAGCAGAACGACCGACCGTTGACCGTGGGGGTCGTGGCGACCATGAAGGAGCCGCTCTTGGTCTTGGCGACGGCCTTGATCGCGCTGCGACCGAACTTCGCCGCCAGGACGGTCTTGCACGCCGTCGGGCTGGGGTTGTGCGGATTGAAGTTCTTATGGGTCGCGCGGGCCCAACGCGAGACCTGGGCCTTGCTCACCGTCTGGACGATCGCGCCCTTGTTGATCCAGTTGGCGAAGCTGTTCAGCGTGGTGGGCGTGGGGCGACCGGCGCCTGCGGGGCCGCGGGCCTGTGCGCAGAGCGTCTTGTAGGAGTTGATCTTGTTCTCGAAGGTGGTGCAGCAGGACTTATAGGCCGAAGTACCGGTGTTGCCATGGCCGGACTTCTTGTTGTTCTTGCGGCCGTTGCTCTTCGTGTTGCCGCCGCCCGAGTGTCCCCAGCCGCCCAGACCCGAGCCAAACGAATAGCCCGAATAAGTCCCGTAGTTCGGCCGTGAACGCGATCCTTTGTACGTCGTTGCCATTTTCTGTGTCTCCCAAAAAAAGTACAATCTTCTTCAGTCGTAATCCCGACCAATCAGCACCACCGCCCTTGAGCGGTGGGGCGACAGTCAGCACATCGGACCAGGTGGAGGACGTCTTGAGAAATGCGCCGTGCAGCGATCGTCGGTTTCACCGTCCGCGACGCTCGCCCACGCGTGCCCGATCCGATTGGGCGAAGTGCTGGTGGGGATGCTCACACCGAGAAAATGCGGGATTTGACGCTGAAAACGGCGATTTTGAGGCCGGTGGACGAGTCGCCGGGTTCTCCTGACGAAACTCGCAACCGTTCCAACCAGTGCGAACCGAACCGCCGTGGACTCGAAAAATAATTTTGGATTTTTTCGTGCCCGCCGGTTCGTCAAGGGATTCCCGAGCGAATCACGGCGGACGCTGCGGACGCCGCGGCGAGCTCCGCACCCCTCCGCAACGCCGCCTCGCGGCGGTTGCTCACGGCGAGGAGCGCGAGGACGGCGACGAGTGCGGCGATCATGCAAACGACCTGCGATGCCGTGAGCGGACCGACCGTGGGGACCCGCTCAGGCGCTTCCCGGAACCATTCGGTCAACGGTCGGCCAACCCCGTACAACAACACAAACCATAATACCAGTGTTCCCCGCCAGCGCGCACGATCGAGACGATGAAATACGATGGCAATCACCATCAACACGACGATCTCGTAAACCTGCGTCGGGTGGCGAAAAATGCCGGGCGGCGCCTTCGCGCCCTCGGGGAAGCTCAACGCCCACGGCACGTCGCTCGGAGCGCCGTAACAACATCCGTTCACCAGACACGCCACCTTGGCCAGGATCATGGGAATAGGAAGGATGAGCACGACCAGATCGAGAATCTTCGCGCGGTCGCGTCCGAAGAGCACCACACCGGTGACAGCGACGGCCAGATAGGCCAGCGGCCCGCCCCATAGACCGTCCGTGAAATAGTATTGAAGGTTGAGGTAGTTGTGCCAATCGAGGCGTTGGTTGAGCAGATCGCAAAGAATGCGCGCTCCCACGGCCATCCCGAACACATAGCAGACGCTTAGCGCCACACCGACCTTCCGCGGAATCCCCAGCCGTCGGCAGTAGAACAAGGCCGCGGGAAAAAACGCCGACATGCTAAGGACGTAGACAAATGTGTAGATCCTCAATCCGCCGATCATCGGCCACATGGTTTGCCCTCGCACGAGCTTGTTCGTTACGTTGGACGACCATTTTCGAGCTGCGAGAGCGGGAACTCAAGCTTGACGGGGGTCACGGTTTCGGATACACTTAGTTAATTGTCTCAAGGCTACGCGCGCGCCGATCGTAATGAGCAAATCGTATTGCGCGGCACGCGAATTGCTAGTCCGATAAGGGTCCAAGCGACCCCAAGCGGGGTCGTTAGGGAGGGCATGCCATGTACGCCGGTCGAATCGCTTGTTGCATCGTGGGATTGCTTTCGGTTTCCGCGCCCGTCTGGGCCTTGGACCCTGTGCAGATTCTTGCGCCCAGCGACGCCGCGTCCGGTTACAGTGAAGGCTTTGGACAGAGCGTGGCTATCAGCGGCGACTGGCTTGTCATCGGGGCGCCATACGACGACGAGCTGGAATATGACGCCGGCGCGGCCTACGTCTTCCGCCGCTCGGGCGCCCAATGGGTGGAGCAACAAAAGCTGTATGACCTCTCTCCCTCATGGGAGGGCGGATTCGGTTCTTCTGTCGCCATAGACTCTGATTGGATCGTCGTCGGCGCGCCTGGGATCGGGGTTTGCGCAGGCTGCGGCATTGGAAGCGGGGTGCTGTTCCGGCGGGATGATCGGGGAACCCCGCAAGACCTCAGCGACGACTATTGGCTTTATGCAGCCGCCCTCCATCCGCCGCCGTCGCACCTTTGCTGCAAGTTCGGGACTTCGGTGGCCTTCCACGGCGATTCCATTCTTGTAGGAAGCTTACGCGGCGAATTCGATGCCGGCAGAGCTTATGCCTTTGAGTGGAACGGGAAGGAGTGGACCGGGCCGCAGACGATCGTTCCGCTGGAGTCGCAAGTTGGCGACGAGTTTGGGTCTAGCGTTTCCCTTCACGGTTTTCTCGGCGTCATCGGCGCGAAGCGCGCCGATGGTGTCGCGGACCAGACCGGCGCGGCCTACGTATTCCGCCGTACCCAGGACGGGTGGTCACAAGAGGCACGACTAATTGCCTCCGATGGCGAAGACCGCGACTTCTTCGGTGGGACCGTGCGCGTCGGAGCGGATATGGTTGTCATCGGCGCGCGAAATAATCGACATTGTTGCGGCACCCGTGGCGCGGCGTACGTTTTCATTCCGGAATCCGGTATTTGGTACGAACGAAGCAAAGTCTTTCCGAATACGCCTACTTTGTCGACAGATGTCGGATGGTCGCTGGGGATTGATGGTGATCGCCTTTTGGTCGGCGCCACGGAGGGACCCAAGGGGTATTTGTTCGAAGTGAGCGCCGACACTTGGGTCGAGACTGCGATGTTGGATGGCCCTGCGGACTACGTCGCGGCAGCGGTTGCCATTGATCGGCTTTTCGCCGTGGTCGGAAGTCATCTCTACGCCGTGGGCGAGGCGTTTGACTTAGTGGATTTTGCGCAGTTCCAGAACTGCTTGACCCCTCCCTCGGAATCTGTTCCTCCAACATGCAAACGGTTCGATCTTGAACGTGATGACCGTGTCGATGTGAAGGATTTATCGCTCCTGCTGTTGACCTTCCGGGGTCCGTAACCGGGCGCTCGTTTACCAGGGAGGAGATTTTATGAACCGGAGTTCCTTGAGCAGGAAGCCGCAATTGCTGCTCTGTTGGGCGTTAGATGTTGCGTTTGCTTCATGTGCGTTTGCACAGACAGACAATACCCCCTTTCGTTCCGATCGGCTGCTCGTGCGCTTCGCTCCAGCGACGGTTGCGTCCGCCAAGGAGGCAGCGCATTCCCAGGCGCAAGCCATTGGGCTTCTTCACGAATACACAATCGTCGCGGGACTGCAACTCGTCCAAGTTCCAGACGGTCAGGTTCTAAACGCCGTCGCCGCGTACAAAGCGAACCCCAACGTCCTCAATGCCCAGCCGGACTACCTGATGCCGATCGCGGACTCGATCCCCGCCGATACGTATTTCCACCAACTTTGGGGGTTATACAACGTTGGGCAAACGATATCGGGCGCGCAGTTTCCCTGCAGTCCGCCGGAGAGTTGTCCGGATCCCGGGGTGGACGATGCGGACATCGACGCACCCGTGGCGTGGGACATTTGGCGGGGCGGTCAGGAGTTCCGAATC
>Ga0137429_1000481_pt1 | contig 15855 bp, 12 predicted proteins | sample EasRivERMZT736_2_FD_102304 | JGI IMG/M metagenome (GOLD analysis project Ga0137429, IMG submission 102304) | Soil microbial communities from meander-bound floodplain in the East River, Colorado, USA - East River MetaG ERMZT736_2 | ecosystem: Environmental > Terrestrial > Soil > Floodplain ...
GAAGATCGATCCCTCCGTATACTCCCATCGGGCCTCCTCCTCTGCGAGCGGAACGCTCGTCGTCGTCAGCAACGAGAACGTACCGCACGTTGGAGGGGGCCTTCTAGATGATTATCAGGTCTTGACTTTCCACCGGTGCAGGAGCCCCGCGAGTCGGCGGTCTGGCTGGCGGGCCTCCACGCCGTCCTGGATGCGCGAGATGCGCGAGGCGGTGACGCCGAACAGTCGTGCGACCTCCCTGAGGCGCAGGTTGCCGCAGCGGCGCAGGAGGTACGCCGCCACCTGGTACGCCTCCTGGTGAGCGCGGGACCGCACCTGATCCTCGCTCACCCCGAACGCTTCGCAGACCGCCGCGAGCAGCTCGTCGCTCGTTGGCGGGGTCGGCGTCACCTGGCAACGTGGGATCTCGGAATCCGATTCCCCGCCGACCGCCTCGCGCATCAGGGTGCGGAACGTCTCGCCTCCGAGCCATATCTGCCCCCTCACGTGGGCCAGGGGGGAGTTTGCGGTGAGTCCAGCCTCGACGAAGCACCGGTAGGCCGCGTGTGCCGTGGCCACCGTAGCACCGAACTGGGCGAGCAGCCACCGCACCTCCAGCCACTGCGGAACCGGAGCCATGCCGGCCGTCGCTCGGAAGCTGCTCCAGGCCCAGCCCTCGGCGCGCGCGACCATTCGCGCCCGCACCGGATTAAGGACGATGTAGCGGCTGAGCTCCAGGAGGTAGGAGTCCTTCTCGACAAGGAGGCTGTGGTACCTGCCCTGGAAGAGATGTCCGACGCGCCCGTGCCGGTGATTGAAGCTCTGGCTGTAGGTTCCGTTGAGGCGGTGCATGCCGCGCGCCAGGCCCGGGCGCGGGGTCTCGACGAGGAGGTGAAAGTGGTTGGTCATCAGGCAGTAGGCGTAGCAGCGCCAGCCGTGCTGGAAGATCTCTCGGGCGAGGAAGGCGAGGAACCGGGATCGGTCCGCATCATCTAGGAACACGGGCTGCCGCGCATTCCCGCGAACGGTGACGTGATACAGCGCGCCGGAGAACTCCAAGCGGAGCGGACGGGACATGGTGTGGACGGGGCGAGGTTGGAGGACAGCGTGGGGGCGATGCGGGTGAGTATGCTACCGCTCGCGGGACCGCGGGTCATCCCGTCGCCGGTGTAAAGTCAAGACCTGACCCCCGGAGCTGGGTTACCATGGCCGCAATACGGGAGCTACCGCCATGGATCTGCTGCTGTTGAACCAGACCGACGTCGAGGCGCTGCTGCCGATGTCGGAGTGCATCGACGTCATCGAGGAGGCGCTCCGGGCGCTCGCGCGCGGCGAGGCGACGCTGCCGCTGCGAAGCATCCACTGGGGCCCCGAACGGCGTGGGGCGCTCGGCCTGATGCCGTCGTTCACGGCGTCGCCGGCGCTGCTCGGCGTCAAGGTGATCAGCTACTTCCCGGCCAACCTCGGCTCCGATCTCGATTCGCACCAGGGCGTCGTCCTGCTGTTCGAGGGGGAGCGGGGGAGGCCGCTCGCGCTGCTCGACGCCACCAGCATCACCGCCATTCGCACCGCCGCCGCCAGCGGCGTGGCGACGCGCGCGCTGGCGCGCCCCGACGCGGGGGATCTGGCGATCCTCGGCTCGGGCACGGAGGCTCGCACGCATCTGCAGGCGATGCAGTCGGTCCGGACGTTGCGGCGGGTGCGCGTCTGGAGCCGGAGCCTCGCGAACGCCCGCGCCTTCGCCGAGCGCGAGTCGCGCCGCGGGAAGGTCGCGATCGAGCCGATCGCCACGGCCCGCGAGGCCGTCGCCGGCGCCGACCTGATCTGCACCGCGACCTCGGCGACCGAGCCGGTGCTGTGCGGCGAGTGGCTGAGCGCTGGCGTCCATATCAATGCCGTCGGCGCCTGCTTTCCGGCCGCGCGCGAGCTCGACGGTCCGGCCGTCGCCCGCTCACGCCTGTTCGTCGATCGCAGGGAGTCGGCCCTCAACGAGGCCGGCGATTTTCTCATCGCCCGGCGCGAGGGGCACGTGACCGACGAGCACCTCCTCGGCGAGCTGGGGGAGGTCCTCCTCGGCCGCCTGCCGGGCCGCACCTCGCCGGCCGACCTCACCCTGTTCAAGTCGCTCGGCATCTCCGTCGAGGATCTCGCCGCCGGCCACCACGTCTATCAGAAGGCGCTCGCGCAGGGGGCCGGCACCCGCATCGCCTGGGGCGGGGTCAGGTCTTGAGTGTGCACTCCCCGCCCCGAGGGAGAGGCCCGTCGAGTTTCAGCCGGTCCGGTGCAAAGTAAAGACCTGACCCCGGACTCGTTGGTGCCAGCCGGGGCCGGGCATTGCGGTCGTTGACACGGGGCCTTCGCAGCGCATCATAAGAACAAGATCTGTCTTCCCATGGGAGCATTGCGCGGCCAAGGGGACCCTTGGCGGCCGAGAGGCGACAACTCGATGACACCGAAACGGATCAACGCGCGAAGTTGGATGATCGTCCTGGCGGGGGCCGCGATCCTCTCGATCACCGTGCCCGCGGCCTGGGCACAGAAGTCCGCGGAGAAAGTGGCCGAGGATCGGAAGGGATTCCGCGAGAGCGTGGTCGCGATCCGAGGCCAGATTGACACGACGCTGGCGGCTCTCGACGGCATCGTGAAGGGGAAGGACGCCAAGGCCCGGAAGTCGGCCCTCAAGAAGTACAGCGACGAAGTGAAGACGATGGGCGGCCAGGTCGATAAGACCCGGGACTACGCCAAGAAGATGAAGGATCGGGGCGAGGCCTACTTCAAGGAGTGGGAGAAGTCGATGAAGGGGGTCACCAACCCTGAGCTCAAGGCGAGCGGAGACGAGCGCCGGGCCGCCCTCAAGGCGCAGTACGAGAAGATCGAGAAGGGGATCGCGCAGGCGAAGGACGACTCGGCCAGATTCTGGCAGAACCTGCAGGATCTCGAGAAGTTCTACGCGACCGACATGTCCGACAGCGCCATCACCACCTCCGCGAAGCTGGTCGAGACGACGAGCTCCGACGGCAAGAAGATCCAGGGGTACATCGACGAGGTGGTCAAGGCGGTCGACGAGGTCGGCACCGTGACGGAGAAGCCCGCCGAGGCGACGCCCGCGGAGGCAAAGCCCGAGGAAGCGACGCCGGCGGAGGAGCCGGAGCCGGGGGAAACCCTCCGGCCGTAGCCCTCAGCGGGGTCAGGTCTTTACTTTCCACCTCCCTGCCCTGCTGGAGAGGCCCGCCGGCGTTCAGCCGGTCCAGTGTAAAGTAAAGACCTGACCCCCAGATTAGTCCGATCGTCGATCGTGTCGGGGAGCGGGACCACGCTCGTCACCGGGATGACCGTCTGTTCGACGTAGGCGCTGAGGGCCACCGTGCCGGGCCTCAGCTCCGCCACCGGCACCTCCTCCCAGTTCATCACCTCGGGCCCGCGGTGCGGTGAATCACGATCCCGTTCATCGTCACCTCCTTCAGGGACGGGAGCTGCAGGCTCCCCTGCCGCGCAGTCTGGCGCCGAGACGACCCGTCGGGGCGATCTGAAGGCCGGGAGTGCCGCCAGGCGCGGAGTCCGGGGAGGGGTCGCGTGGGCGCGAGGTCACGTATACTGCGCGCTGTGTCTGCGCATGCGACTCGTGAGTGCGGCAGAGAGGGGGGCGGTAGGCTCGTCGCCCGTTTCCTCGCCGTCGCGTCCGCCGTCGGGCTGCTCGCCGTGTCGCGCACCTGGAGCGTAGAGCTTCATCTCGACCCCGACGACGCGCGGCTACCGGCGATCCAGTTGGAGGCAGGCCAGGCCGGAGACGTCACCTGGCGGCAATCGCTCCCGGTTCGCTGGCGGGCCACGGCGAGGGGTTCGCCCTTCCGGGGCGAGATCGTGCTGGCGGCGAGCGCTCTGCAGGCGAATGGAGTGGTTGCGATCGACGGCCCCCACCTCGGAGCCGAGCTGGTGCTCGCGGCGGGCGCGGAGGCAAGCGGGGACCTTCGCCTGCCGTTGCTGAGATGGAGAATGCGGGAGCAACTCCCGATCGAAGCGCTGAGCCTGCGGGTCCTGCTCTACGACGAACAGGGTCGCCGCGTCTTCGATCGGCAATCCTTGCTTCGCCTCGGTCTGCTGGACGCGGCGAAAACCCCCTGGGTCCGCATCGCGGCGGAGCCGGCTGAGCGTGCGGCGAATGCCGATCCGGAACACCACGTGATGCACGTGACGCCGGAGGCGTTCTCGCCGCTGAGCGTTCCGCTCGCGACGAACTGGGGAGCGCGTGTCGTCGTGCCCCTCTCGGTCTGGGGGCGGCTCAAGCCGGCCGACCGGCGCTGGCTCCTCCGCTGGTCCACCGTCGCACCCCTGTTCCTCGTCGGCCTGCCTCCGCCCGGCGTGGAGATCCCCGACGCGGAGTATCTCCCAGTGCGTTTCTCGCCTGCGAACCGGGAGATCGAGATCCCCACGATCGCGGGACCTCCGAGGCGTCTCCACTCCGCCTGGAGCTGGGAGCCGCGCCATCCCGGACTCGCCTCGACCGGGGAGGACTCTCCCTGGGCGGTCTCGCTCGGGCCGATCACGTTCCTGGCGTTCGATCCCTGGACCCCTCCCTGGAGCGGCGATCCGGACACGCTCTCCCTGCTGGCGGGGATGTTCGCCACCCCCCTCGCGAGCGCAGATGCCGACTATTCGCGACTCCGGCCCGACGCCCCGCCTCGGCACGCGACCTACCACTGGCTTGCACTCCTGGCCGCGCTCGCTGGGCCGCTCGCCGTCCTCTCCTTTCGCCGACGGCTTCGAGGCCGCCTCTGGCTGCTGGGGGGGATGACGGTGGTCCAGATGTGCCTCGTCGTGGTCGCGCGTGCGTCGATGACGCCCGTGGTTTCGACTTCCGAGCGCACGTCGCTGGATCTGTTCGGGAAGTGGCGCACCGAGACGGTCCGGGCCGTGGCCGTAGCCTTCGACCGCGACGCAACTGTCGAGATCGCGGCGCCCCCTGGATCGCCTCTGGTTCCGGAGCTGTCGCCCGCGTATCGGCTCGACTACTGGGATCGGGACCACGACGACTGGCGGATCGTCCGTACGGGGGACTTCTGGCGACTGCGTTCTCCAGGCAGTTTCGGGGCGCTGGAGCTTGGAGCGGGTCCGACCCTCGAGATGGGCGGGGTGCCGGGAGCTCCCCCTACCGTCCGGATCGACCCGCAGGGGACCTGGATAGAGGCGACGATCCCGGGCGCCGTGGCGGGGGGAACAGCTCTGGTCACCCGCAGAGGGATTCGCTGGGGTGAGGGGGAATCCGCGCTCCTCGAGATCCCGGCCGGGAATCTCGCTGCCGTGAGGGGTCGCCTGGACCTGGACGACCGCATTCGACCCTTGGTGGGCTCGTCCCCGGACCTGGCGCTCGCGGGCGGGCACCTGGTCATTCTCTGGGACGCGCGCCATCCGGAGCACACCAGCGTGCATACCGTTGCCGCCGCGTCGTCGGGGCGCACCGGGTCGGTGTTTCGGACCGTGGGGTGTTTCGGCGGTCGGACGAGGATCCTGGGGATCCGCTGGCCGGAGAGCCCGTTCGCGGCGGCCAATCGGCTGGTCGTCAAGGTCCCAGAGACTCTCGAGCTGACGAGTACGGATGCGATCGTGACGGCGGGGGGAAGAACGACGCGGGTTCCCGTGCGATTCGGGGCCGAGCAGCACCGTGGCGAGCTGGTATTCTCCGCGGCGGCGCTGGCCGCGGCGTGGGGAGTGGGGGAACCGTGCGAGATCGAGATTCCCGCCAAGCCGGTGGCGACGCCGACGCAGGTGAGGCTGGCCATGAGGATCGAATGACGGCAGCGGACCCCGCCATCGTCTGTCGCGACCTGGGCGTCCGCTTCTCGGGGCACTGGGCGGTGCGTGATGCCTCGTTCGAGGTCCCGGTGGGGTCGATCTGCGGATTCGTCGGCCCGAACGGCGCCGGCAAGACGACGACGATCCGGGTCCTCTCGACGACTTTGCGGCCCGATACCGGCACGGTCACGGTCCTGGGGCGCGACCTGCGGCGCGAGCCCCAGCACCTGCGCCGCGTCCTGGGGTGGATGCCGGAGGCCACGCCCCTCTACCCCGAGCTGACGCTGCGCGAGTACCTCGACTTCTTCGGTCGGTTCTACGGCCTGTCGCTCACCGAGAGTCGCCGCCGCGCCGAGACGTGCATCGAGATCACCCACCTGAGCGCGTTCGCCGGGCGTCTTCTGCGCGGGCTGTCCCGAGGGGAGCGGCAACGCGTCTCGCTCGCGCGCGCGCTCATGCACAATCCCACCCTGCTGCTCCTGGACGAGCCCGCCGAAGGGCTCGACCCGGGCGGGAGGGCCGAGCTGAAGGAGCTGCTGCGTCTCCTGCGGGATCGCGGCAAGACGATCTTCATCTCCTCCCACGTGCTCGCCGACCTGGAGGAGATCTGCTCCGACCTGGTCTTCATCCGCGAGGGGCGGATCGTCGCGGCGGGGAGCATGGCGGAGTTCCATGCGCGGTTGCGAGAGCGGGTAGTGTTCCGCGTCCGGCACCTCGACGCCCCGGAGCGGACCGCCGCGCTCGCGGCGAGGTTGCGGGACCTGCGACTCATCGAGTCGGGTCCGGGCTGGACCGACGTGGAGCTCCCCGGCGATGCGGAGCGTCGCGCTTCGGTCCTCGCCAGTCTCGTGAACTCGGGACTGCGCGTCACGGAGTTCAGCGCCCGGCGAGGGCGGCTCGAGGAGGAGTTCCTGCGGCTCGGCTCCGAAGAGGAGACATCGTGACCGCACTGCTTGCGGTGCTCCTCCGGCGTTACGCACGGCGGCCGGTATTCTGGCTCCCGGTCGCGGTACCGCCCACCGTCGCGCTGGCGTTCCTGGTAGCCACCTCACCGCTTGCGGTGCTGTGGACACGCCATCGACCGCGACCGCCCGAGGCCGGCCTGGTAGTCCTGGGGCTGGGACTGGTCGTCGTGCTGCTCACGTTCCTGGTCTCGCACTGGCTGCTGGCCGAGGAGGAGCAGCGGGGGACGCTGGTTCTCCTGCTGGCGGGGCCGTCGGCCGATGCAACACCTGCCGCCCTGCTCCTCGTCGGGATCTGCGCCGGAGTACTGGCCGCGGTCGCGGCGTTCGCGCTGGCCGTGGGCGGCCTCGCCCCGACGCAGGGCCTCGGCTACGCCTGGGTCCTGGCGCAGGGCGCGGTCCGCGTCGGGATCCTCGTGGTCACCGTCTCCAGCCTCGGATTGATGAGCGCTGCCATTCGCCCTCGCTGGGACCTGGCCGTCGCCGCGGCGGCGGCCGTCCTCGCGCCTGCCGCGGTGTTTCTCGAGGCGGCCGGAACGGGGAGTCTGGTGGCCCTGGCGATCGCCGCTCTCATGGCCTGGTGGCTGGCGTGGGGTTGGCGCCGGCGGCGGAGTGGAGCATGAGAGCGCTCGCCATGTTCGAGGTGTTCCGGTTGCTCTGCCGCCGCTGGACGCTCCTGGTGCCGCTGCTGCTGCTGGCACCGGCGGTTCCGCTCCTCGGAATGACTTTTCCACACGGGCCCTGGCCGGAGGTGTCGTCCGGGATCATGTCGTTGTTGCGGCCGCCGTTCGCCGGCCTCGAGGGATCACCGAGGTACCTCGGCGCACGCCAGGAGTTCTGGACCACCTGGTATGGCGATGCGTACTCCAGCTTCTATCTGGTATATGCAGCCTCCCTCTGCGCGCTCGCCTTCGTCCTGTGCGCGGTGGACGCCCAGGAGGGGGAGGCGAGTCGAGAGTCCTCCCCGCTCGAGGCGCTGCCGCTTTCGACCGGGAGGAGGATGCTGGCGGAGGTTGCGGGCCGGGCGGGTGTCGTCTTCGTCTACCATCTCCTGGCGTGGGGGGGCTGGGTCTGGCTCGGGCTCAACCTACCGATCTCGACCGGCGCGCTCCTCGCCTCGTTCGTCTGGCCGCCGTTCCTGGCGGTCTGGTTTGCCGCAGTCGGTGTGGTGGTGCGCTGGACCTACCGGGCCGCGGGACTGTTGCCGGCGCTTCTCCTGAGCTTCGTCCCCGCCATGCTGGCGGGGAAAACCGTCAACGATGCGCTGGCGGGCGGCGAAGGCACCCGGCCGTACGGGTCCTGGCTGTCTTCATTGGAATCGGTTCCCGGGCTCTCGATTCTGCTGCGCAGCACGCCTGGCGAGCCTCGCTACCTCGACAACGCGGCGCTCCTCCTGACCACGGCGGCGATCGGGGTGATCGGGGTGACGACGGCAATCGTGCGCGCCCGGAGGACCCATGTTCTGTGACGGCTGTGGGACGCGCAACCGGGACGTCGCGCGCTTCTGCCGCGGCTGCGGGCAGACGCTGGCGGGGCCGGTCGACGAGGTCGCGCAGGCCCGCAGGGCGGACGGCGAGGAGCCGTCCGAGTCTCCGACCCTGCTCCCCGCCGCGCCACGGCGCCTCGCGGAGCGCTACGTGCTGGGCGAGATCATCGGTGCCGGCGGGATGGGGTTCGTCTATCGAGGGCATGATCCGTCCCTCGACCGTCCCGTGGCGATCAAGATCCTGCGCCCCGAGTACTCGCGCGACCCGAGCTTCGTCGAGCGCTTTCTCAAGGAGGCGCGGATCGCCGCACGGCTCCGTCACCCGCACATCGTCTCGATCCACGAAGTCGGGGAGAGCGATCTCGGGCACTACTACGTCATGGACTTCATCGATGGCGACACTCTGCACGCCGTCGTCAAGCGTGGCGGGGCGCTGCCGTTCGACGCGGCCGCCCGGGTCCTTCTGGAGATCGGCCGCGCCGTCGCGTTTGCCCACGAGTCGGGGATCCTGCACCGGGACCTGAAGCCCGAAAACGCGATGATCGACCGCGAAGGAAACGTGGTCGTGATGGACTTCGGCCTGGCGCGAGCCGCCGACGATCCGCGCCTCACCCGGGTGGGGACGATCGTGGGATCTCCCCTCTACATGAGTCCCGAGCAGATTCGCGGCGAGCCGGTCGATCACCGCAGCGACATCTTCTCGATCGGGCTCATCTTCTTCTACCTTCTCGCCGGGCGGCACCTTTTCCATGGCGACACGGTGGCGGAGGTCATCGCCTCGCAGCGGGAGATGAACATCGCCGATGTGCTGCGCCGGACGATCCGCCCTGATTCCGCCCGCCGCCTCATGACCCGGCTGCTGGAGCGGGAGCCCGCGAACCGCCTCGGCGACCTGCGAGAGATGATCACGGCCCTGAAGGAGGCGGCGGGGGCACAGGACGCTCACGCACCACGGGTCGCCTCCGACCCGGAGCCCGGCAGTGTCGCGGCGGAAGCGGCAACGCGGGAGCGATTGCGCCGGCTCCTGGAGCGGATCGATCCAGGAGGGGAGGCGTAGCGGTCGAACGGGAGATGCCAGCCTGCTTCGCGAACGCCTCGCCTATACTGCGCCGTGATCGCCAGTCCACCGGGAGGGACCGCGATGAGGCTCGTGACGCTGGCTCTTGGAATGCTGTGCGCTTCACTCGCGCTCGCCCACGCGGACACGCCCGCCGAGCAGGCCGCCTCGTTGACGCAGATGCCCGTCAAGGAGGTCACGATCTTCAAGGATGGACACGCGTTCGTGGTCCATCAGGGCCGCGTTCCCACCGATGCGCGCGGGCTCGTGGTGCTCGACCGCCTGCCGGCGCCGGTTCTCGGCACGTTCTGGCCCTACTCGGCCGAGCGCGACGTGAAGCTCACCGCGGTGACCGCGAGCCGGCGCCGCGTGCGCGGCGAGGAGACGGCGATCGACCTGCGCGGCCTGCTGGAGGCGAACCCCGGGAAGGCCGTCGAGGTCGTGGACACCGACGGCCAGACCATCTCCGGGCGCATCCGCAGCCTGCCGGCGCGACCCAGCGACGAGCTTCGGCCTGCGGACGGCGCGCCCGCCCGCGACGTGCTGCCCGCCAAGGGGAACATCGTGCTGCTCGAGACGGGCCAAGGGATGCTCGCCTTGCCGCTCGAGCGCATCCGCTCGGTGAGCTTCAAGGACGAGCCCGCGAGCAGTTACGCGAGCGAGAGCTTCCGCAACCTGCTGACCCTCTCGTTCGCCTGGCCCGAGCCCCGGCCGCGGCGCGACATCGAGGTCGGCATGGCGTACGTGCAGAACGGGCTGCGCTGGATCCCGTCCTACCGCGTCACCATCGGCGGCGCCGGCAAGGCGCGCGTCGAGCTCCAGGCCACGCTCGTCAACGAGCTCGTGGACCTGGACGGCGTCACGGCCAACCTCGTGGTGGGGGTTCCGACCTTCGCGTTCAGGAACTCGGTCGATCCCATGTCGCTCCAGGAGACCGTGGCGCAGCTCGGCGCGTTCTTCGACTCGGGATCGGCGAGCGGCTATGCCATGTCCAACGCCATCATGTCGCAGGTGGCGAGCCTGGGGGACAGCCGGATGAAGGCGAGCGCCGGGATGCGCGCGGATCAGGAGCCCAGCGCCGGCCCCGAGATCGGAGGTTCGGAGAAGGACGAGGACATGTTCGTGTTCACCGTGAAGGGCGTGACGCTGAAGAAGGGGGAGCGGATGGTGCTGCCCGTCGCCGAATACGATCTCGCCTACCGCGACGTGTACGTGCTCGATCTGCCGTACGCCCCCCCCGCCGAGCTGCAGGTGAACGTCAACGACAACCAGCAGCGCGAGCTCGCCCGGCTCTGGGGCGCTCCTCGCTTCACGCACGTGCTGCGGCTGGCGAACTCCGGGCCCGCGCCGCTCACGACCGCGCCGGCGCTCATCGCCTCGGGGGATCGCGTGCTCGGCCAGGGACTCATGGTCTACACCGCGCCCGGCGCCGATTGTGATCTCGCCCTCACCAACGCGGTGGACCTCAGCGTGACGAAGCGCGACAAGGAGAGCGGGCGCGTGCCGTCGGCGCTCACCGTGGACGGCTCGTCGTACCTGCGCGTCGACCTCAAGGGGACGATCGACATCACGAACCGCCGCGATCAGGCGGTGGAAATCGAGGTCAAACGCTCGGTCCTCGGCCACGCCGACACCGCCGGGCAGCTCGGAAAGGTCGAGATGGTCAACGCGTACGAGGAAAGCGGCGCCGGCGCGCTCCCGCCGTGGTGGGGATGGTATGGCTGGCCCGGCTGGTGGGGAGCCGTCAACGGCACCGGACAGTTCACCTGGAAAGCGCGCATCGAGGCCGGCAAGAGCCTCTCGCTCACCTACACCTGGCACTACTTCTGGAGGTGAAGGACCGGGGCGGCGACGCCACGTTTCATACGCCCGCTTCCGCACACCGCCGTTCGGAAGCGGGCGCTCCCCCAACGCGGCGATCTCGTAAGTCCGTGACAGGGCGGCCTCGGGAGAACCCGAACGATGCGGCACGAGGCTTGCTGACGAAGGGGAGCGTGGGCTCTCGCCCGCACTGGAGGTGAGGATGAACAGCACATGGACTCTCGGTGGACGCTCGCGGGTGATCGGAACGGCGGCCGGCTGTTTTGTGCTCGCCCTGCTGGCCTGGCCGCTGCGAGTCGCCCTCGCGAACCAGATGTCAAACCTCGAACGGCTCGAGCCAGGGATGACCCGGGCGGAAGTGGTGGCGCTGGTCGGGGAGCCGGACGATGAGTCGACGTTCGCCGAGCCCCGCCGGCTGACTCTCGGACATTGGACGTTCCACACGACTCCGTTCTCCGGACATCAGCTCGGCATCACCTTCGAGGACGGGCGCGCGGCGAAGATCGTGTACTGCAACAGCCTGGTCGAGAACCTCCGCAAGGAGCTGCTCGCCGACGGGGCCAAGGCGCGCGAGCCGGCGCCGCCGGTTCCCGCGGAGGAGCCCGAACCGACCTTCGACTCCGCCTACCTCTTCGGCCGCTTGCACGAGCTGGGCGCCCGCATCGTCGAGCCCGAGCCGGCCGCGATGGAGCTGTTCGATCGGATCCCCATCGAGGGGACGGAGGACGAGGTCAACGCGCTGCTGGGCGCGCCGGCGGGCCCGGACGGCGGGCAGCCGGACACGACGTTCTGGCGGTGGGAGGGAGGCACCGTGCAGGTCCGCTATCGCGATGGGCTGGCTCGCGAGAAGCAGTGGATCGGCCCCGGCTGGCGCGTCGGCGTGGTGGGGAACGTGTGGAGCGCGGAGTCGAAGGGCCTCGCCATCCGGGCCTCGGGAGTGCGCGAGGGCTGAAGGGGCGGATGGTGCCGGACGCGACGTGCACGGCGAGCAGAACCGGGGGTCAGGTCTTTACTTTGCACCTCCCACGTTGATAGACGGCTCCGTCGCCGTGCGGCCCGTGGGGTATAAAGTCAAGACCTGACCCCCGTCGTTACGGGCAGGGATCGGCGAGCGGATCGTCGAGCAGGTCGCGCGGGTCGGGGGAGCCGGTGCCGTTCCCGTACGTCCCTGCGCCGCAGGTGTTCGCCGCCCGGACCAGGTAGTAGCGCCCTTCGCGTGACGCCGGGGTGGACGCTGCGTCGGCGTACGGCGGCAGCGGCACGCTCGCCGCCAGGCAAACCGCGCCGGGAAAGCCGCCGGCCGTCCGCAGCGCGGAGACCAGCCCCGACGCGATGTCGTACGACGTCCCCGGACCGGCGCTCCCCTCCTGATCGACCCAGCCGACGTCGGTCCCCGCACTCTGGACCACCGTCACCGCGGCGACCTCCTGAGGCGGCGCGAACACGCTCGCCAGGAACGGCGCGCAGTCCGACCCGTCCCCGACGCCGTCGCCGTCCGAGTCGAGCGTGCACGCGTCACCCACCCCATCCGAGTCGGTGTCGGCCTGCAGCGGGTTCGCGTGCACCGGACAGTTGTCGCACACGTCTCCCACGCCGTCCCGGTCCGCGTCGTGCTGATCCAGGTTCGGCTCCGCCGCGCAGTTGTCGCAGGCGTCCCCCGTCCCGTCGCCGTCCGCATCCGCCTGGCCTGGGTTCGCCGCAAAGGGGCAGTTGTCCGAAGTGTTCGCGGCACCGTCACCGTCCGCGTCGCCAGGCACCCGCTCCAATGCCCCCATGTCCGCCCGCGCAGGCGGCGACCCGTTCCCCTCGAGCGGCCGCGGCGATCGCTCCAGGTCGTACGCCGGGTCTCCCGCCAGCGCCCCCGCGTCCACCGCCGGCGAGCTGGCCTGCAGCGCGTAGTCCAGCGTCCCCGGTGACACGAACGCCGGGTCCAGAGAGAAGTTGCCGTTCGTCCCCGTCGGGTCCACGAGGCCACCGTAGTTCGCCGGCGCGTTCCCGTAGACGTTGTTCTCCACCAGGTCGTACGCGTACGTCCCGAAGAACTGCATCCCCCCGCCGTAGTCCGGCTCGAGGCTGCTGTTCCCGATCACCAGGTTCTGGGAGATCTCGAGCGCCTCCGAGTAGACCACCACGACGCCGCCCGCCACAGCGTCGCTCGTGTTGTTCGCGATCGTGTTGTGGCGGAGCCGCACCGCCGGTGACGCGTAGTAGAACGCCACCGCTCCCGCCACCGTCGCGTGGTTGCCGACGATCACGTTGTTCGTGATCACGGCCGCCGCCGGGTTGAGGAAGGACGCATCCCCCTCGAAGTAGATGGCCGCGCCCCACTCCGCGGCGTTCCCCGTGATGACGTTCCCGTCCACCTCCGCGTCGGTGCGCACGATGTGCACCGCGCCCCCCACGCGGCCGAGAGAGACGTTCGCCCCGATGAGACGGAAGCCCGACAACCGCACCCCCTCCGCCAGATCCTCGATCCGCACCGTGCTCGCCCCCGGCCCCAACGAGCCGTCGATCGTCGCCAGCTCCGGGCCGGACCCCAGCACGTCCACCCCCGCCTTCATCACCAGGTTCTCGCGATACGTGCCCGGACGGACCAGCACCACCTCACCCGCCACCGCCGAGTTGATCGCCGCCTGGATGGTGCGGAACTGCGCCGCCCCATTGTCGTCCACCGTCCGGAACTCGTCGCACGGATCCCCACGGCCGTCCTCGTCCCGGTCCCGTTGCGCAGGGTTCGGGTCCTGGCCGCAGTTGTCCGCGGCATTGAGCGCGCCGTCCCCGTCGATGTCGCCGTCACAGTCGTTGCCGAGACCGTCGCCGTCCCAGTCGATCTGCTCCGGGTTCTGCAGGCCGGGACAGTTGTCGAGGTCGTCGCAGACCCCGTCCTGGTCGGCGTCGTTCGTGGCCGCGGACGGACACGGGTCGCAGGCGTTCCCGAGGGCGTCGCCGTCCGTGTTCTCCTGGCCCGGGTTGTAGATGGCGGGACAGTTGTCGCTGGCATTGCAGACGCCGTCGAGATCCGAGTCGCTGTTGAGCGGATCGGTCGGGCAGGGATCGCACGCGTTCCCCATCCCATCACCGTCGACGTCGGACTGGTCCGGGTTCGACACGAGCACGCAGTTGTCGCAGGGGTCGTAGTCGCCGTCCCCGTCGGTGTCGGGCTCCGGTACGCAGAACCGGCTGCACCCGTCGCACTCGACGCGGTTGCCGTCCTCGCATCCTTCCCCGGGGTCCGGCACGCCATCGCCGCAGGAAAACGAGGCGAGCGCCTCCGCGCAATCGATGCGTGGAAAGGAGAGTCCGTTCTTCGGGTCGACGACCATCACCCCGGTGGCCTCGAGGATCGCTTCCAGCTCGGCCGGGGGCAAGCCGGGGTGGGCCTCCAGCAGATCGGCAGCGCAGCCGGCCGCGTGCGGGGTCGCCTGGCTGGTCCCGGCGAAGGTCGAGGTTCCGCCGTTCAGGTAGTCCGAGGTCGTGAAGGCGCCGGGGGCGAACAGATCCGTGGTGGTGTTGCTGTTCGAGAAGCAGACGACATGGTCCAGCACCGCGGTGCCGCTGTCGGTGCAGGTGCCCCAGTTCACCGTCCCGAAGTTGGCGTCGTAGACCGCGCCCACCGACAGGGAGGCCGCCACGCAGGCGGGCGCGGCCATCAGGGAATTGGAGCCGTTGTTCATGGAGGCCACGAACGAGGTCACACCCGCCGCCCGCAGCTCGTTGATGGCGCTGGCGAACGCCATCGTGAACGAGGTGGCGTTGTCGCACGCGCCCGCGAAGAGCGCGGACGTCCCGAGGCTCATGCTCACGACGTCCACGTCGGGGCGGTTGTCCAGGATCCAGTCGAGCCCCGCCACCACGTCACTGCTGCAGCAGAACGCGTTGTTCTGGTCCAGCACCTTGATGGCCACGATCCGCGCATCCGGCGCCACGCCGACCGGCGCCACCACTCCCTTGGAGGTCACGATCCCGGTGACATTCGAGCCATGTCCGTGATTGTCCTCCGCCGCCCCCGGGCCAACCTGGGTCGGACCTCCCCCCGGACAGCACCCGCTGCCGCCCGAGCAGAAGCACGCCTCGCCGTCCAGGTCATCCCCGAGGTCCGGATGGTCCCGGTCGAGGCCCGAGTCGAGGATCGCCACCATGACCCCCTCGCCGGTCCAGCCCAGGGCGTGCAGGGTGTTGGCGCCGATCTGCGGCACCGATTGCAGCAGCCCGCCGCTGCCCCCCTCATCGAGATCGACGCGGCGGACGCCCGGCGTGTGCTCGAGGCGCGCCAGCCCGGCCGCGCTGATCTCCCCGGCCAGCGCCGGCACTGCCTGGAAGCGGCGCCGGACGGCGAACCCGTCCGGGCCCATCGCGTCCAGCGCCCGCTGCTGCGCCCCCGCGACCGCTTCCCGCCGCGCCTCCATCCCCCGCGCCGCCGCCTCCGGCTCGTCGAACGCGATCAGCACGCGCACCGTTCCGCCCGCCGCGAGTTGCTCCCGAACCTCGTCCGCCACGACAACTGGCCCGGATGGGGGAGCGGCAGCAGCGAGGACACCGTGAACGAACCACAGCAGCGTCAGCGTACGGAGGGTCGGAGACACCTGCCACCCCCTCTCGGTAGGAATGTCGATTCCCAATCTTAGCCGATTACCAACCGGGGGTCACCCATTAGAAGGCCCCCGGTCAAGCACCGACACCTATCCTCTTGCCGTGGGCGCCAGCCCACGGCCACGAGCGCGTGCGTTCCTCACTCACTGCCGTCCCGCGTCCCACCGTGC
>Ga0137429_1000487_pt1 | contig 15705 bp, 14 predicted proteins | sample EasRivERMZT736_2_FD_102304 | JGI IMG/M metagenome (GOLD analysis project Ga0137429, IMG submission 102304) | Soil microbial communities from meander-bound floodplain in the East River, Colorado, USA - East River MetaG ERMZT736_2 | ecosystem: Environmental > Terrestrial > Soil > Floodplain ...
CGAACTCATGCAGCGCGTGATCTGGTACCTGCAAAGAGAAGCTCGCCGGCTCCGACGCCGGTCGAAGGCCAAATGCTTGACCCGAACCCGGGCCAGAGCGGCGGCATGATGCGATGACTTGCTTCTCCGAATCGTGGTTGGTTATTTAGCCAGACGAGAAGACGCCTGAGCGCGCGCAGGCGCTGACTCACCAGCCTGCACCCGGCCGACGGGTCCCCGGCAGCCTCGCGACCTACAATATCCGCACCCCCTCATCCGTCTACATCCGTAGATGAAGGAAGCGGCGAGCCTGGAGCCGATGGCGCCCGAACAGGACCAGCGGATCTCCGAAGTGGTCGAGCGGGAGCAGTCCCGGCTGCGGAGCTTCATCCGCCGTCGAGTTCCCGACCCGCGCGACGCCGAGGACATCCTGCAGGACGTCCTCTACGAGCTGGTGGAGGCGAACCGCCTGCTGATGCCGATCGAGCACGTCACGGGCTGGCTGTTCCGCGTGGCGCGCAATCGCATCACGGACCTCTTCCGCAGGAAGAAGCCGGAGAGCCTCGGCAGCGCCGCGGACGCGGGCGACGACCCAAGGCCGTTGGACGATCTGCTGCCTTCGTCCGATGCCGGACCGGAGGCGCACTACGCCCGCCAGGTGCTCCTGGGTGAGCTCGTGCTGGCGATCGAGGAATTGCCGAGGGCGCAGCGCGAGGTGTTCGTTGCTCACGAGCTGGAAGGGCGCAGCTTCAAGGAGATCGCCGCGGAGACCGGCGCGAGCGTGAACACGCTGCTCTCGCGCAAGCGGTACGCGGTGATGGAGCTGCGGGCGCGGTTGCGGGACGTCTACGACGAATTCACGAAAGGACGAGGTTGAGCATGAGACCGAGATTGAAGCGACTACTCATGATTGCCCCGCTGGCGATTCTGGGGATCGTGGCGTTCGTGGCCATCGGCGGCGCTGTCGTGATGCAGCTGTGGAACTGGCTGCTGCCGCCGCTCTTCGGCTGGAGCCAAGTCTCCTTCTGGCAGGCGCTTGGAATGCTCGCGCTCTGCCGGATCCTGTTCGGCGGCTTCCATCTCTCCGGTGGCCATCGCTCCAGTTTTCGGCGGCGGATGGCCGAGCGCTGGGAGAGGATGACGCCGGAGGAGCGTGAGAGGTACCGCCAGAGCTTCCAGGGACGATGGGGGTCGTTCGAGCCGCCCGCCGCGACGCCGAGCGCGTGAGCACGGGTGGGCGGAGGGCGACCCGCGAGCGGCGCGGCGGGTCGTTACTGCGCCACGATCAGATTCGCCTCGGGCCTCAGCGCCCGATGCTCGAAGACCTTCACGGCCTGATTCATGTAGCGGATCACCGTCTCCATGGCGGCAGTCGATCGGAAGTCGTCCGCGGGAATGCCGAACATCCCGAACTGCACCGCCTTCGCGGTCTCGACGGTCTCGTCGGATGGAATGTCGTCCTGGATCAGGTGGTCCTTGTATCGCTTCAGCCACTCGTTGAAGGGGCCCGCGACCCCCCACCACTCGGGGCACAGCTTCTCGTATCCCGCGTTGATCCTCTTCAGGACCGCGACCCCGGCGTCGATGGTCTGCTCGGGAGTGCCCAATTCCGAGATGCCCAGGGCCTTGAGTTCGGCATACAGCGGCCCGATCACCGCCTTGCGCGCGGCATCGTATCTCGACTGGATCTCGCTGAGCTCGGTCTGAAGCTTCTGTTCGTTCTCGCTGGTCCTGTTGATTGCCGCCCCGACGCCGGCCCCCTGATCGGCCGCCGCCTGCATGACCTTTGCGGCCTCCTGGGGATTCTGCATGAGGAAGTTCTGCATGCGGGTCTGCTTCTCCATCGGATCAAGGGCGTCCAGCTGGGCCTTCACCTGGTCGTTGACCTCCTTCACGCGGCCGATCTCCTGGTTCATCGCGTCGATGGCGGCGTAGACCTCCTCGTTGTACTTGTCCTGGCTCGTGTAGCAGGCGGTCGGGGGTTTCGGCACCTTCAGCCAGGGATCCGGGGCCGCGGGTGCGGTCGCCAGAGCCACGGAGGAAGCGAGCACGCACAGAGCAGTGATGGCGATACGCATGGAGCCTCCTGTTCAGAGGTGGGAGGTTACTGTCGTCCCGCTGCCGGAACGCCTGGATCAAGCATATGGAGGCACGCGGCGCACTGTCAACGGGAATGAGAGTGAGATCGACCAGTTTTCGGGCGGACCGTAGCCGAAGCTCATCCCCATGCAGCCGAGCCCGACGGCTGAAACCTCCAGGCCGCTGCGTCCCAATCTGCGCGTCTGCATGTCGTCCTCCTGCTCCAGGTTCGAACCATCTCGTCGCACACCATCGTAGCGTAACGCGGGCCGGGATCGCCGCCGGCTCTGCCGCTTGACGCGGACCCCGGATCGGCGTATGAGGAGGATAGGTCAATACCCACTGGGGAGTGCCTGCGACAATGGAGGGCAAGACGATGGAGATCCCTCGGATCCGCCTGATGGTCTCGCGTTTGGTGGCAACCGCGATCCTCGCGTGCTCTGGCTCTCTGTGGGCGCAGCCATTGTTCCCCAACCCGGTCTACCCTGTCGGCAGCAACCCCTACGGCATGGCGCTGGCCGATTTCAACGGCGACGGGATGCAGGACATCGTGGTCTCGAACTACGGTGTGGACCCCACTGATCTCTCGCTTCTCATGGGGCGCGGCGACGGCACCTTCTCGGACGAGGTGCGGGTGCCGACAACCCAGCACGCCGATAACGTGCTGGCGGCGGACGTCGACCAGGACGGCCTTGCCGACCTGATCCTCACCTACCCGTCCACGGGCGCGGCCGTAGTCATGCCCGGCATCGGGGACGGGACCTTCGGCGAGGAATCCCTGATCTCCGACAGGGTCTTTCGGCTGCATCTGGCCGACTTCAACGACGACCAGGTCCCGGACCTGCTGAACGAGGCCCTCAGCAATCCCCCCAGCTTTGAGGCGCTCATAGGTCTAGGCGACGGAACGTTTGCCGCCTCACCCGCGGTCACCGCGGGGATGCCCCGCGACCCGCTCGCCGCGGATCTCAACGGCGACGGCCGGGACGATGTGCTGACCGCCCGCACCCTGCCCACTGAACTCTCCCCGGAGATTCTCATCTTCCTCGGCGCCGGCGACGGCTCGTTCGTGCCGGCCGGCAGCCTGACAGCGCCCGACCCTGTCTGGGCCCTGATGTCCGCCGATGTCGATGGCGATGGGTGGGACGACCTCGGCGTCCAGACCCTGCACCCGCACCCGTCAGGCACGAATCTCGACCTCCTCCTCTACTTCTCGAACGGAGATGGGAGCTTCATGCCGGGCCCGGTGGAGGAGGAGGCCTACACGATTGACATCATCGCCTCCGACAGGAATGGAGACGGGCTACAGGATTATGTCCGGATCGGTGAGTCCGACGTGGAGCCGTTCCTCGGGCAGGGTGGCCGCACCTACACGAAACTGCCGTCGTTCTTCTCGGGATCGGATGTGAAGCGGGCGGTGTCTGGGCATTTCGACGGCGATGGCCGCCTGGATCTGGCGACGCTGGCGAACTTCTCCGAGGCGGTCTTCGTCTATGCCGGCAGCGCGAACGGCAGCTTCGGGCCTCCCGTGGATACGACAGTGCGCGACTCGTATCTCGGCGGCCTGGTAACCGACGATTTCGACGGCGACGGAGTGCTCGACATGGCGGCCGCCGTGCTGGATGAGGATCAGATCGCGATCAAGCTCGGGCACGGTGACGGCACGTTCGGCGTCGAGTCCCGCTTCGACGCGGGAGTCGGACCGGTGTTTCTTGCCAGCGCCGACATGAACGGGGACGGCCGCCCCGACCTGGTTGCCACCACCAGGAACTGGCACTTCGAGGCACCCGACCCGATCCCGAATGGAGCCGTCGTGGTGCTGATCGGGAATGGCGACGGGTCGTTCCTGCCGCCGTCTTCGTACGGCGGGACCTTTCTCCCCGGCAACGCGATGCACGTGCGCGACCTCGATGGAGATGGCGTGCCGGATGTCCTGGTCGCGAACTGGACGGATCTCCAGCAGGGTGTGCAACCCGACCTCTCGTATTTCCACGGCAATGCCGACGGCACCCTGGGAGCCATGGTGCATCTGCCGGCCGGCACCGGGTTCCACTTTCCGTACGGCTGGACCTTCCCGCTCGGCCTGGCGAGCGGCGACTTCGACGGCGACGGCCTCCGGGACATCGTCGTGGCGGTGAGCGGTCTCCCCGACGCAGGCGTGCCGGGGACGGTGCGTATCCTCCGCGGCCTCGGCGGGGGGACGTTCGACGATCCGGTGAGCGTGGCCGAGACCGTGGTGTCGGCGGACGTCGCCGTGGCCGACCTCGACGGCGACGGCACCGACGACATCGCGGTGGCCGATGCGGCCTCGTACATCAGCCTCAACCCCGGTGGCCTCTACACGCTGCTGAACGACGGATCGGGGGGTTTCGCGCAATCCGCGCTGCTCCCCGCCGGCATCGGTCCGATCGATGTGCAGGTCACGGACCTGACCGGCGACGGCGAGCCGGATCTCGCCGCGTTCAACAATGCCGGGTACCTGGCGATCCTGCCGGGCCTCGGGAACGGCGCCTTCGGCGCGCCAATCAGCTTCGGCCTGTTCGGCGCTCCTCTGGCGCTCGTGGCCGGAGACTTCGACGGCGACGGCTTGAGCGATCTGCTGGTTGTCTCGAACTCGGGCGTCTTCGTCCTGGAGGGCCAGGGTCAATCCCATCCCCAGCTGCAGATCGACGGGCAGATCGCATCCAACCACCCGCGCGGATCGGGGTGGAGCACGCTGACCTGGACGACGAATGCCGAGTTCGACCTCACTGGCTTCAATGCGATCGCCTTGATCGGCGGGCAACGGCGGCAGATCAACGCGGCCGTCATCCCATGCGAGGAGTGCACCAGCGGCGAGGGCCACACGTACTCGTTGCTCGTCCCGATGCGCTACGCCTGGAGGAGCATCTACATCGAGGCCGTTCATGTGGACGGGACCATCGAGACGTTCGGCCCGGCCCGCAGTAGGATAACGCGCCTGCGGGATCCGGGCCGGGATCTGAGCTGAGTCCGGCAACCCCGGGTCGACGTCCTTCGACGCTGCGCTCACCGCGCATCGCGGCGGCGGCCGGCTACGTCAGCGATGCCATGTCGATGACGAAGCGGTATTTCACATCGCTCTTCAGCATTCGACCGTACGCCTCGTTGATCTTCTGGATCGGAATCACCTCGACGTCGGCCGTGATCCCGTGCTCCGCGCAGAAATCCAGCATCTCCTGGGTCTGCCGGATGCCGCCGATGATCGACCCGGCGAGCCGCCGCCGCCCGAACAGGAGGCTGAACACCCCCACCGGCTGAGGAGCCTCCGGGGCTCCCACTAGTGTCAGAGTGCCATCGCGCTTCAGAAGGTCGAGATAGGCGTTCAAGTCGTGCGGGGCCGACACAGTGTCGAGTATGAAGTCGAAGCTGCCCACCTGCTTCTGCATCTCCACGGCGTTCTTCGAGACGACCACGTCATGCGCGCCCAGGCGGACCGCGTCCTCCGCCTTGCTGGACGACGTCGTGAAGACGACGACCCTGGCGCCGAACGCGGCCGCGAACTTCACGGCCATGTGTCCCAGCCCGCCGAGGCCCACGACCCCGACCTTCTGTCCCTTGCGGACGTTCCAGTGGCGCAGGGGCGAGTAGGTGGTGATGCCGGCGCATACGAGAGGCGCCGCCGCGGCCAGCTCCAGCCGGTCCGATACCCGCAGCGTGAAGGCCTCGTCGACGACGAGGGTGTCGGAGTAGCCCCCATAGGTGACCCCGCCGAGATGCTTGTCGGGGCCGTTGTACGTGAAGGTCGCCGGACCCTCGCAGAACTGCTCCTCCCCTTCCCGGCACGCGGCGCAGGTGCGGCACGAATCGACCATGCAGCCCACCGCCGCCAGATCCCCCTCCTTGAACTTCCGGACGGCGCTGCCCGTTTCCGTCACCCGGCCCACGATCTCGTGGCCCGGGACGCAAGGGTAAACAGTCGGCATCGCGTTCTGCCACTCGTTCCGCACCTGGTGCAGGTCCGAGTGGCAGACCCCGCAGAAGAGCACCTTCATCTGCACATCGAGCCGCCCCGGGGCGCGGCGCCGGATGCCCGTCGGCGCGAGCGGCGAGCCCGCGCCCACCGCCGCATATGCCCTGGCTTCGCTCGTACCTGCCGCCGATCCGGCACCGTCCGCCATCGTCGTGCGCGTCGTATTGCTCATGGCCATCTCCCTCCCGATCCAGCCTCAGTTGACGCCGTGGTCACGATCAATACACCTGCCCGCCTCGCGCGCGCCACCATGACCCTCCGCTCCTCCTCCCCCGAACGCCGCGGCGAGGCGTCGCGGTGCCCAGTTACAGACGGTGCGCATTCATTCCTGTACATCGTATCCGACTTTCACACAGTGTCCACAAACCGGTAGGCGCTAGTTCTCGATCTGCACACCGCCGGAAAACGGGCGCGGCAGGCTCGTTTTCTGGCATGGCGGAAGATCGACTTGGTGACCGGGTTGCCCGAATAAGACCGCGGACCTAGGTTCCGGGGAGTAGTTTGATGTCGGATGCTCTGGCGAGCGATCCGGCGGCGAGTTCCATTCGTGAGGAACACCATGGCAATAGGGAACCGGATTACGAACACGCTCAACGCCGCGCCCGGTCGAAGTTTCACGCACCTGTGCGATCGTTGGGCGCGCGTGCGTCGTCAGCCACACCCGACTGCGGCACGCGCCCTCGTCTTTGCCATTGTGCTCTGTCTCGGCAGTGCACAAGGTTGGACGCAGCAGAGTGACCAGCAGCAGATGAGGGGTCTCGACGACGAGGTCCAGGAGATCAAGTCGGACGTCCTCCGCATCTCGGCGGAGCTGAACCTGCTGGAGGAGAAGCTGCTCTACCCCTCAGGGACGGAAGTCGCGGTCTTCGTCGCGCTGGCCCAGGGGGACGCGATGCGTCTCGACGCCGTGCGGCTCCAGATCGACGGCCAGCTCGTCGCGCACTACATCTACAGCGCCAAGGAGCTCGAAGCCCTGCGCAAGGGCGGCGTGCAGCGGATCTACGTCGGCAACGTGGCGACCGGGGATCACAAGCTCGAGGTGCTCGTCGACGGCAAGCTCGACGGCGGCGAGGACTTCAGCCGCTCGGAGCAGTTCGCCTTCCGCAAGGAAGTGAAGCCGAAGCTGGTGGAGCTCACGCTGGCAGGACCGAACGCGGGCAACACTCCGATCGTGCTGGGGGAATGGTAGGCGATGGTCCGGGTGTCACATCGGCTGCTCGGTCTCGGCCTGGCCGTGGGACTCGTGTGCCGTCCGGCCTCGGGCGCCGACCTGAAGGACCTCTACTTCGGTGAGGCGCTCTACCGGGCCTACCAGGGGCAGTACTTCGACGCGCTGCAGCGGCTCGACACCGAGCTCGCCCAGTACCACGGTCTCGACGAGCCCGGGCTCGACACGCTTCACTATCACATCAACGGCGCGGAGTTTGCGGTCGGCGATTTCGAGCTTTACTACCGCATGCACCACCGCGCCGGGCGCGCCATCAAGGCGGTCCTCGAAGGCGCCGTCGATGAAGCCGTGCGAAACGAGGCCGCCTTCAGGCTCGCCCGCATCCACTTCCAGAAGGACCAGCTCGACGACGCGCTGCAGGCGCTGGAGCGGATCCAGGGAACGGTGCCGGAGGAGATTCGCGACGACGTCGAATTCCTGCGGGCGAACATCTACATGGCGACGAACCGGCCGAGTGAGGCCGTTGTGGTTCTGCAGCAACTGCACAGCGATGCGAGCCTGGCCGGGTTCTCCGCCTACAACCTCGGGATCGCGCTGTTGCAGGACGGTAGAGCCCAGGAAGCGATCGAGCAGCTCGACGCGGCCGGGCAGCTGCCGGCAGGCGATCCCGCCGGACTGGCGATCCGCGACAAGTCGAACCTGGTGCTTGGCTCCATTCTCTTCGAATCGACGAGCTTCGAGCGCGCGCAACAGTCGCTGGACCGCGTCCGCCTCGAGGGGCCGTTCTCCAATCAGGCCCTGCTGCGCGCGGGCTCGGCGGAGGTTGCCGCGGAGCACTATGACCGCGCGCTCGTTCCGTGGAGCATCCTGGTGGATCGCGAGCCGACGGATGCCGCCGTCCAGGAAGCCATGCTCGCCGTGCCGCATGCGTACGCGAGCCTGAACCTCAACGGACGCGCCGCGCTCATGTACGGGCGCGCGCTCGAGCTGTTCAGCAACCAGATCGAGAGAGTGGATGCGTCGATCGGCAGCATCAGGGAGGGGCGGTTCCTCAGTGCGCTGGTTCGCGAGGAGATCCGCCAGGACGAGAACTGGGTCATCCGCCTGCGCAGCCTGCCCGATGAGCCCGAGACGTACTACCTGATGGAGTTGATGGCATCGCACGACTTCCAGACGGCCCTGCAGAACTACCTCGACCTCGAGGACCTTCGGTCGAGGCTCATCGCCTGGCAGACGAGCCTCGATGCCTTCAGCGATCTCATCCGGCTGCGCGGGCAGAACTACGACCCGCTACTGCCGGGGATCGACGCGCAGTTCCGCGAGCTCGATTCGCGGATGCACCTGCGCCTCGAGCAGCGCCGGCACCTCGGCGAGCGCCTGCACGCGATGCTGACGGCGCCGCGGCCGGATCAGCTGGCGACCGCGGACGAGCAGGTCGCCGGCAACCGCCTCGCGCTCATCGAGAAGCAGCTCGGCGACTCCCAGGATCCCGGATCGGTCGCGCTCCGGCGACGCGTGGCCCGCCTGCGCGGCGCCCTCACGTGGCGGCTGGAGACCGAGTACCACGAGCGGCTGACCGCGGCGCACGTGCACCTGGCCGAGCTGAATGCGCATGTCGACGCCCTCAATCGGCAGTACGACGCCTTCGTCAGGGCGAGGCAGGCGGCGACGCACAGTTATGTCGGTTACGACGCCCAGATCGACAGGCTCCGCCAGCGCGTCGGCGACGAGCTGCAGCGGGTCGGCCTCGTGATGGCCAGGCAGGGACACCTGATCGAGACCGTCGCCATCAACCAGCTCGAGTCCCGCCGGGAGCGACTGGTGGCCCAGCAGACCCAGGCGCGCTACGCCGTCGCCGACAGCTACGATCGGGCCGCGCGCGCCCAGTCCGGCCCCGAGGGACGCTGATGCGCCGCCTCGCCATCCCGCTGCTGCTCGCGCCGGCTCTCGTCGCCGGCTGCGCCGTGCACGCCGACAGGTCGAAGGTGGGGACACTCGCGGAGCTGCGTACCGTGAGGCCGGATGTGGAGGAGGCGAAGGTCGACCAGAGCCTCGATCAAGCCATGGAGGGGTACCGGCGGTTCCTCGAGGAGACGCCGGAGACGGCGATGACGCCGGAGGCGATGCGGCGTCTCGCCGACCTGCAGCTCGAGAAGCAGTTCGGCCTGCACGCGGGGGACGGCAAGCCGATGGAGATGGCCGCCCCGGAGCCCGCTCAGGCCCCGGCGGCCGCGCACGTGGACGCGCCCGATCCGGGCGCGGCGCCGGTCGGCGCGGACCCGTGGGAATCCGATCAGGACTTCGAGAAGCGCACGATTGCCGAGAGCGGGATGCCGGCGGCCGACAACGCCGGCGCCGCGCCGGCGGGCCCGGGGGGTGCCGAGGCGGATGCGGCGGGTCCGCTCGAGGCGATCGCGCTCTACGACAAGCTGCTCACCGAGTACCCGAACTACGAGCACAGCGACAAGGTCCTCTACCAGAAGGCACGGGCGTACGACGAGCTCGGCCGCAGCGAAGAGGCCCTGGAGACGATGGAGCGCCTGATCGAGGCGAATCCGGGTTCCGAGCACTACGACGAGGTGCAGTTCAGGCGCGGCGAGTATTTCTTCACGCGCAGCAAGTACCGCGACGCCGAGGGCGCCTATTCCGCGATCGCCAAGATGGGCGCCTCCTCCACGTACTACGAGCTGGCGCTCTACAAGCTCGGGTGGACCCTCTACAAGCAGGACCTCTACGAGGAGGCCCTGCACCAGTACATGGCGCTGCTCGACTACAAGGTATCGATCGGCTACGACTTCGATCAGGAGCACGGGGAGGACGAGGAGCGCCGCGTCGCCGATACCTATCGAGTCATCAGCCTGAGCTTCAGCAACCTCGGCGGGGCGGAGGCGATCTCCGAGTACTTCTCCGGCTTCGGCCATCGCTCCTATGAGGATCGCGTCTATGGCGGGCTCGGCGACCACTACCTGGCCAAGCTCCGCTACGACGACGCGGCGAAGACCTACAGGGCCTTCGTGGCAATCTACCCGTTCCACCGCGCCTCACCGCGTTTGAGCATGCGCGTCGTGGACGCCTTCACCCAGGGCGGATTCCCCAAGCTGGTGCTGGAGTCGAAGCGGGAGTTCGCGGCCACGTACGGGCTGAAGGCCGAGTACTGGCGACACTTCAAGCCCGAGGAGACGCCGGACGTCCTGGCGTACCTGAAGACGAACCTCAACGACCTCGCGACGCACTATCACGCCGAGTACCAGAGCGCGCCGGAGGGGGACGAGAAGCTCGCGCACTACCACGAGGCCGTCCGCTGGTACGGCGACTACCTCGAGTCGTTCCCGACTGACGCCGACTCGCCGCCGATCAACTACCGCTTCGCGGACCTTCTCCTCGAGCACAAGGAGTTCGGGGAGGCGGCCAGGCAGTACGAGCGCACGGCCTACGGATACGCGCCGCACCCGCAGGCGGAGGCCGCCGGCTACGCCGCGGTCTACGCTTATCGCGAGGAGCTGAAGATCGCGGGCGCGGAGCAGCAGGAGACGGTCAAGCGCGAGACGGTTGCCAGCTCGCTCAGGTTTGCCGACGCCTTCCCGGCGAACGAGCACGCCGCGACGATCCTGGGGGCGGCGGCAGACGACATGTACGAGATGAAGGACTACCCCGCGGCCATCGCGTCCGCCCAGCGCGTCATCGACAACTACCCGGAGGCGGAGGCGCCCCTCCGGCGCTCCGCGTGGATCGTCGTGGCGCACGGCTCGTTCGCGCTCGCCGCGTACCCGCAGGCCGAGCACGCGTACAACGAGGTCCTGGCAGCCACGCCGGAGTCCGACGAGACGCACGCGGCGTTCGTCGACAACCTCGCCGCCTCGATCTACAAACAGGGCGAGGCCGCGAACGAGGCGCAGGACTACCGCGCGGCCGCCGACAATTTCCTGAGAATCCGCACCACCGCGCCCACCTCCACCATCCGGGCGGCCGCCGAGTACGACGCGGGTGCCGCGCTGATCCGGCTGCAGGAGTGGACGGAGGCCGCGACCGTGCTCGAGGCATTCCGCAGCACCTACCCCGAGCACGAGCTGCAGCGCGAGGCCACGAAGCAGATCGCCTACGCCTACCGGGAAGGCGGCCAGCTGGCGCGCGCCGCCGACGAGTACGACCGCGTCGCAACCGAAGCCGAGGATCCGGCGTTGCGCAGCGAGGCGCTGCTCGTCGCGGGGGACCTCTACCAGCAGTCGGACGCCCCGGGTCGCGCCCTCGACGTGTACCGGCGGTACGTCAATGAGTTTCCCCAGCCCGTCGAGCCGGCCCTCGAGACGCGCTTCAAGATCGCCGAGATTCACAAGGCGGCAGGCGACCCGACGACCTACCAGCAGCAGCTGGCGGAGATCGTGCGCATCGACGGGGAGGCCGGACCGGAACGGACTGCCAGGACCCGGACGCTCGGCGCGCGCTCGGCGCTGGTGCTCGCGGAGCAGGAGTACCAGGACTTCGTGGCGGTGAAGCTGCTGCAGCCGTTCGAGACCAGCCTGGCGGACAAGAAACAGCGCATGGACGACACGATCGAGGCGATGAACCGGCTGGTGGAGTACGAGCTCGCCGACGTGACGGCGGCCGCGACGTTCTACATGGCCGAGACCTACCTCGACTTCAGTCGCGCGCTGGCGGAGTCGGAGCGGCCGGCCGATCTGGCGCCCGCGGACCTGCAGGAGTACGAGCTGGCCCTCGAGGAGGAGGCGTTTCCGTTCGAGGAGAAAGCCATTGACGTGCACCAGAAGAACCTGGAGCTGTTGCAGACCGGCGTCCTCAACGACTGGACCGAGAAGAGCCTCGCCAAGCTCGTCGAGCTGATGCCCGGGCGCTACGCGAAGGACGAGACGAGCAGCGGCTTCCTGGGCGCGATCGACAGTTATGCCTACCGGTCTCCCGCGTCGGAGTTCTACGGCCCGCTGCCGGACAGCACCGACACGAGCCCTCGAGTCGAGCCGGTCCAGACGACGCTCCACGAACCGACGCCCGCAAGCGACGAGAGAGTGGAACATGGCAACCCGCGATAAGTCCCACCCGCTGAAGTCGCTCCGCCACGGCATGCCGTGGCTGGCCTTGCTTTTCGCCGTGGTCGCCTACGGGTCGCCGACGGCGAACAAGCAGGCGAACAGAAAGGCGGCGCGCGTGGACGTCGAGCAGGATGCAACCGGGTTCACCATCACGCAGCGCGTGCGCGTCAAGGACGACGTGCGCGCCGACTACGAGGCCGCGGTGCGCATGCTGGAGGAGGCGAAGTACGAGCCGGGCATCGCCCTCCTGCTCAAGGTCACGGAGCGGGCGCCCGAGGTGACGGCGCCCTACATCGATCTCGGCGTCGCGTACGCGCGCCTCGGCGACCTGGAGCACGCCGAGGCCAGCTTGCGCAAGGCGCTGGAGCTGAACCCCCGGCACCCGGCCGCCTACAACGAGCTCGGCCTGGTGCAGCGGCGCAAGGGGCAGTTCACGGAGGCGCGCGCGAGCTACGAGGCGGCTCTGGCGCAGTTCGCGGATTTTCACTTCGCGCACAGGAATCTCGCCATCCTCTGCGACCTGTACCTCGGCGATCAGGCGTGCGCGCTGGAGCACTACGAGGCGTACTGCCGGCTCGTCCCGGGCGACACCGAGGTCGTCAAGTGGATTGCCGACCTTCGCAATCGCGGAAACCGACAGGAGACCCCATGACCCGGAAACTGCTGGTCGTGCCGCTGCTGCTCGTGACCGGTGTCGCCCTGGCCGAGGACGTTCCCGAGGCCAAGCCCGCCGCCCCGGCCCCCGAGGCGCAGGCGCCGGAGAAGGCCGACGCGACAGACGAGGCGAAGGCGCTCTCGGGCATGTCGGTCCTGGGCAACCAGGAGGCGCCCAAGGCGCTCGTCATCGTTCCCTGGAAGGGGTCGGAGATCGGCAACTCGCTCGGCATCTCGACGACGCTCGACGACTCCCGGCAACCGATTGACAAGGAAGTGTTCATGCGGGCGCTGAGCTACTACGAAATCCGGTCAACAACCACGCGCCACGACGGCGCGGCGGCCGAACCAAGCGACGCCGCGCGGCCCGCCACTGCGGCGCACAGGAGGTAGTGATGAATCTCACGGAACTGCTGGGGAACGTCGGGCCATTCGGCCTCATGGTGATGCTGTGCCTTGCCGGTCTCTCCATCTTCTCGGTGGCGCTGATCGTGGACAAGCACCGCCGCTTCCGCGTGGCCTCGCACCAGTCGCAGGAGTTCAAGACCGTGTTCGGGAAGTTCCTTCGCGGGGGAGAGCTCCAGGAGCTGATCGACGCCCTGCGGCTGCACGAGAAGTCCTATACGGCGCAGGTGGTCTCGGCCGGCATCCTCGAGTACGACGGCGTGCGTCAGGCCGGAGGCGATCCGGCCGCTTCGATGGAGCTCGTCACGAGCTCACTCAGGGACTCGATGTCCGAGACGCTGATCCAGCTGAGGAAGGGGCTCGGGTTCCTGGCCACGATCGGTTCGACGGCCCCGTTCATCGGCCTCTTCGGCACCGTGGTCGGGATCATCAACGCCTTCCGCGGCATCGCGGCCACCGGCTCCGGCGGGATGGCCGCGGTCTCGGGCGGCATCGCCGAGGCCCTGGTCGCCACGGCCCTGGGAATTTTCGTCGCGATCCCGGCCGTCGTCGCTTTCAACCTCTTCACGGGGAAGATCGAGAGCTTCCACGTCGAGATGAACCGCGCCTCGTCCCAGCTCGTGAACTGCCTGTTCAAGATCCCGGAGGTCAAGGCGCCGGAGGTCAAGGCGCACGAGGTCAAGGTGCCGCAGGCCAAGATGCATGAGGCGGCACATGCGGCTCGGTGAGCCGGCCAGGCTGCAGGCCGCCATCAACATCACGCCGCTCGTCGACGTGGTGCTCGTGCTGCTGATCATCTTCATGGTGATGGCGCCCGAGATGCGGAAGGGACCGGACGTCAACCTGCCGAACACGGCGAAGCCGCGCGAGCAGGGGGATGAGCGAGGCCGGATCCTGGTCACGCTCGACCAGACCGGCGGGCTGTGGATCGACGATCAGCCGATCGCGGCCGAGGAGTTCGGTGACGCCCTGCGCGCCGCGGCGGGCGACAAGCCGGACCCCAAGGTCGTGATCCGCGGCGACGCCCGGCTCCGCATCGGCGACGTCCGCCTGGCCATGGCAGCGATCGAGGACGCCGGCTTCCGCGGCGTGGGGCTGATCGCCAAGCGCACCGGCGCCGAGGCGGGAGGAGAGTGAAGCCATGCAAATGAACGGGGGCGCGTCGGGATCCGAGCTGCAGTCCGAGATCAACATCACGCCGCTCGTCGACGTGGTGCTCGTGCTGCTGATCATCTTCATGGTTGTCGTTCCCCTGCTCCTGAAGGGGTACGACGCCAACATCGCGAGAACGTCCACCGATGGCCCGCCCGCGCAGTCCGCGGAAACGCAGGTGGTCCTGAGCCTCGGGGCCACGGCCTGTCCCATCCTCCAGCCGCCGATCGGGGACGGGCTGCCGGCCGCTTGTCGCGTGAGCCTTGCCGGGCAGGAGATCGCTGTGGCCGACCTCGGGGCGCGCGTGGCGGAGATCATGAGCCCCCGGCCCGTGGACGGTCGCGTGCTGTTCCTCGCTGCCGACCCCCGCCTGAACTACGAGGCGGTCCTGCGCATCGTCGATCTCGCGAAATCGGGCGTCGACGACCTTACGATTGAATTCACCACGACCGATTGAGGTGATTCCTTGGCTACGACGGTGGAATCCGGAAAAGGCGTGCCTGTGACCTCCGCGGCTCCGTCCGCCCGCAGCATGGCGACGAGCTTCGTGATCCACCTCCTCGCCTTGGCCCTGGTGCTGGTGGTGCCGGCGGGAGCTCTGCTTCGTGGCGCGACCCCGAGGAAAGAGGTCAGCGTCGACGTCGCCTTCTATCGTGCGCCTCAGGTCCCGGTGCCCGCGCCCCCGCTCCCGATGCCGCGGGTGGAGAGCCCCGCCGGCGTCCGCGGCCTGCCGCCGGGGCCCGCGCCGGCGCGGAAGCCGATACCGAACGCCCCGGCAGGTCCGGAGGGGCCGGGGGAACCGAACCTCCCGGCGGGCCCTGAGGAGATCCCCGTCGCGCAGGCGCCGGCACAGCCCGAGGCGCCGCCCCAGCCCAAGGTGGGAGAGTCCGGCATCCTGGCATTCAAGAGCAAGTTCGCGAGCCTGGCTCAGGACAAGCCCGCCCCGCGCCTCGGAGCCGAGGCGCGCTTCAGCAACGCGGATGACGTGGGCCGGTCATCGTCACGCTCCATGTTGACGACCAACACGCCGGGCTCGAGCGGCGGCATCGACCTCGCCTCGCTGAGCCACAGCGTGGGAGGTGGCGGGGGAGGTGGTGGTGGGGGAGGTGGCGGCGGCGGTGGGGGAGGTGGTGGCGGCATGGAGGGCGGGGAGGTAGGCCGCGCGACCAGCTCGATCGCCTCGATCGGCGGAGGCGAACGGCCGCTGGCGCACGGCGGGCCGGGGCCTGCTCGCA
>Ga0137429_1000490_pt1 | contig 15665 bp, 15 predicted proteins | sample EasRivERMZT736_2_FD_102304 | JGI IMG/M metagenome (GOLD analysis project Ga0137429, IMG submission 102304) | Soil microbial communities from meander-bound floodplain in the East River, Colorado, USA - East River MetaG ERMZT736_2 | ecosystem: Environmental > Terrestrial > Soil > Floodplain ...
AATATCGACGTGGTGCCGAAAAAGGGCTGGGGTGAAATCCGACTCACCGTCTTCCCGTTGCTTCATTCCAAGGCGGCTGATTTACAAAAGGTCATTCAGGACCTCATCAAGTCGGAGGCCAAAGCGGACAAGGACGCCGTGCAGGAGACGATCCAGCGCCTGCTCATCAGCAAGGCCGACGCGGCAGGCAAAATCACCGATCTTGCCCCGATCGAACTGGAGCGACAGTTGAAGATCATCCCCGACCCTGGGACAAACAGCCTCATCGTCGCCACTATCGAGGAGAACATCGAGCCGATGGGCGAGTTGATCCGTCTGCTCGACGGGGTTCCCCTGGGCGAGCAAGTCGGCATCAAACTTTTCCCCTTGCGTTTCGCCGACGCCGAGGCGACCGGTGATACGCTCAAAAAGATGTTCGACGAGGGTAAGAAGCTGCCGGAAGACCCCGACGGAAGCGGGAAAGAAGCGGTTCCGGAAGGGGCGCTGGGCAAGGCACTGGTCTATAACATCGGCATCGCCTCGGACGTACGAACCAACACCTTAATCGTTTCCGGTCGTCCCGAGCAACTTGTCCTTATTGAAGATCTCATCGGACAACTGGATCAGCCGGCGACCTCCGTCAAATTTCCCTTAAGGCTTTTCCAGTTGGAATACGCCGACGCCACACTGGTGGGGAAGATCGTCACCGAGTTGTTCGACCAACGGATGGAATCGGCCAAGGCGATGGGCGTGGAAAAGGGGGCGTTGGAACGCGAGAAGGTGTTCCTCAGCACGGACATCCGCAGCAATTCGATGATCGTATCCGCCTCGGAGGAGAACTACGCGGAGATCATGAGCATCGCCCGTCAATTGGACACCCGACCGGCCAAGCTGTTCGACCAGATTCGCATCATCCGCTGCGAGCGGCTTTCGGCGGCGGACCTAAAGACCAAGATCGAGGAATTGTGGAAGCGGAAGGCGGATTTGCGGCGCGAGGAGGAATTACTGGAGGACTTGCCCATCGTGGTTGCTGATGAGCGCAGCAACGCGCTGGTCATCGCCTCGAGTGTGGAGGATTACGAAGAGATCAAGCGGCTGGTGGATACACTGGAATCGCAGCCGCTCATCGAGGACACGCGGATCTTCAAGCTGGCCTACGCCGACCCTCAGGTGCTTACGGAGATCATGACTAAGCTGTTCGACGGGATGGCTGGCCAATCCGAAGCGTTCAAAGCCCCGACGATCATCGCCGATTCCCGTAGCAACGCCCTCATTGTGGCGGCCTCGCGGGACACCATGGAGCGCGTGGAGGACGTCTTGAAGCGTTTGGACGTGGAGGCGGGGCCGATGACGGCTATCTTCAAGGTCTACACGCTGGAGCACGGCTCGTCCACGCAGCTTGCTCCCCGGATTCAAGAGCTGTTCGACTCCCGAAAGGAGGGCGACGACACGCCACGAACGCCGATCGTGATACTGCCGGAGGAGGCCTCGAACAGTTTGGTGTGCAGCGCCTCGCGCGACGACCACGACATCATTGTCGGGCTGCTAGAGTTGTTGGACAAGCCATCGAGCATCGCCAAGCAGTTTGAGATTTTCGCTCTGAAGATGGCCAAGGCGGCGACCGTGGCGGAGAAACTGGAGAGTCTGTTCAAGTCTCAGGCCGAAGGCGGCACGGGGCGGGCCGACGCCATCGCCGCTCAGGCCGACGAACGGACGAACTCGATCATCGTATGGGCGGCGCCGTCGCAAATGGTCAACATCGGCGAGGTGATCAGGCGATTGGATACCTCGGCTCCGGCCGTCGAAATGATGATCAGGGTCATCCAGCTCAAGCAGGCGCTGGCCGAGGACTTCGCCAAACTGCTCGAGGAGACGCTCATCGGCGAAAACGCCGGCGGCGACGACGAGCGAGCGGTGATCGTGTCGTTTCTGGAAAAAGATCCCAACGGCAAGGAAATCCTGCGCAAACTGCTGCGACAGGACATCCGCATCAAGCCCGACCCACGGACCAACTCCGTGATGGTCATGGCTCCGGCGGACAGCATGTCCATGCTGGAGTCGATGATCCTGGACTTCGACCGCATCCGACCGGTGACCTCCGAAATCCGCCTGTTCCCGCTCATCAACAGTGACGCGAAGACCATGGTGGAGCAACTGACGGAACTGTTTAAGGGGGAGGGGGGGACGACGGAAGGTGAAGCGAAGAGCCAATTGGTGTTCGGGGCCGCGGCTGAGGGAATGGACCTCGCCAGCGTCGGACAAGAGCTGCGCTTCGCAGCCGATCCACGGACCAATACCCTGATCGTGGCGGGAGCACAAGTATACCTGCGGATGGTCGAGGACCTGGTCCGGTATTTGGATTCGCAGGAGGCCGAGGAGCGAGTGAACGAGGTGTATCAGGCGAAGTTCCGCCCCGCTTCCGACCTTGCCACCGCGGTGCAGGGATTTATCAAGCAGGAAATCGACGTGCTCGGCGAGACTACGGATGAGGAGTCCAAGACTCGCAAGCAAGAGCGTCAAGTCTCGGTGGAGAGTGTGGGGACGGAGGAAAAAGGAAGCAGCAGCCTGTTGGTGGGAACGAGCAAACGGGCGTATCAACGGACGATGGAGATGATCCAATCGCTCGATCGGCCCGAGCCGCAGGTGATGATTTCCGTGCTGATTGCCGAGGTGGCGCTGAACAACAATGTGGACCTGGGCATCGAATTCGCCGGACAGGATCTGAATTTCTCCGACAGCTCGGTGGAGGGGCCCAATGGGGTCGTGGAAGGGAGCGACTTCGACTACGTTCTCGGTACGGATCTGGGGGCCGCGGGTCTGGGTTTGGGTGGGTTTAATTTCACCATCAACGGCGAGGATTTTAGCTTCCTGCTGCGTGCCCTGCAACAAGACGACCGGCTAGAGGTGTTGTCCCGACCGGTCCTCATGGTACGCAACGGCGAAGAAGGCAAAATCACCATTGCCGATCAAGTGCCCATTGTGTCGTCGTCGCAGCTTAATCCGACCGGTCAAACGCAGTCCACCATCGGTCGCGAGGATGTGGGCATCGTCTTGACCGCGACGCCGCACATCAGCCCCGACGGATACGTCACCATCGAGATCAAGCAGGAGATATCGAATCTCGGCCCCAACGTCCAGCTGACGGAAGGCGTCAGTTCCCCGATTTTCAGAACACGTGAGGTGGATACCAATGTGACCATTCGCGACGGGGAGACGGTGGTGATCGGCGGTCTGATCCAAACCAGCGAGACAAATGCTGAGAACAAAGTTCCGATTCTGGGGGACATCCCGTGGTTAGGCGTGTTGTTCCGTACCATGTCCGCTCAGTCCCGTAGAGTGGAGCTGATGGTGGTTCTAACCGTCGATATCCTGCGTAGCGATGAGGATGTTCGCGACATGTCGAAGGACCAGCGGGACATGTTCCAGCTTCCTGACAGCATCCGTCAAAGTCCCTTGATGGAGGGGTTGCGAATTACGCCGCAGGAGCAGGCGTTGGGACCGAAAGTGGACTCGGGAGCGGGCAAAGTACCTCCGCCGGGTCCGGCGATCGAACCGCGACGCGAAGATCGCGAACTCTACGGGCCGCGCCCCAAGACTTACGGGCCGGTGATTACCCGCCCGGCGTCGACGAGCACGACCCAGGGCCCGGTTTACGGTCCGAACATCGCCCACAACAAAGAATCTGTCGCCCACCCATGACCAATGTTTGGACGACGATACCGCGAGTGGTCCGCTCGGTCGCGATCGGCGTTGGCACGCTCGCCTTGCTTGCAGGCGGATGCCGGACGCCTGAGGGCTCAGAGGCAGGCTCGCAATCATCCCCGTCGCGTCGTAGCCGCTCGGGCGGTCGTGTACACGGAGTTCGCTGCCTGTTCGATCAAAAACCCTGGCTGAATGTCGACGCCGCGGGCGATCCCGATCCGGAGGGCATCTGCTATCGAGTTTTCCTAGATACAGGCAGCGGCAAGGGCGTGCTTCGTGACGGCACATTCTATGTCGAAATGTACGAGATCCGTCGCGGCCCTTCGGGTGAATTCGAGCGAAAGTTAGCAAGCGACTGGAGGTATCCGACAAGTGAGCTTGGGACGGTGTCAGCCAAGATCCTTGGGAAGGGTTATAAACTCCAATTGCGCTGGGCGAAAAAAGACACCGCGGGGCACGAGATCGAGGTGATCACGCAGTTCATCGATCGAGACGGCAACACGACGCGCTCAGCGACCAAGCGCCTCCGTGTGCCCAAGTACTCGCCATAGATTGTTGAAGGAAAATGTTCGACCGGGTCCCCCAGCGCCGCGAGTTGAACGCGGACTATGGGTTTTCCGCTTTCCATTCCTCAAGCCAGGCCATCTGAATCGCCTCAAGTTTGCCCTCCGTGGAAGTCTTGGGGTCGCCGGTGAAATCCTCCAGTTCGCAGACCCACTGGTGAAGTTGCGTGAAACGCACCGTGAGCGGGTCGAGATCGGGAAAACGCTCGAACAGTTGTAAAGCGATGTCCCCGTGGTCGTCCCAGGTCAACTCGTGAGGCATCGGCGTCTAATGCCCCTCTTGTACAAGATTGCGGTTCCACTGCGGGATCTCGACGATCACATGGGTCGTGCCATCGGGGACGCACTGGCAGGCGAGGCGACTGTTGGGTTTGATGGCCGGAGCGTTTTCGAGTTGGTCCTCTTCCTCTTCCGTCGATTCGTTAATGGTCCTCAAGCCTTCCTTAACATAGATGTGACACGTGGAGCACGCGCATACCCCGCCGCAGGCGTGGTCGATTTCGATGCCGTTCCCCAGCGCGATATCCAGAATGCTGCCCGGCAGACCATTATGCTCATAAGGAAATTTCGCCGGGTCAACTTCGACGGTGGTGTTCATCGGCAAGTACGTGATCTTATACTTGGTTGTCGGCACAGTCACATCGGGTTGTTGGATGTAAGGATTAACGCCGCCCATGCTAGTTCTCCACACTTCGTAGGGTGGGTTCAACGCACCCACCAACTTCACCTTCGCGGGTCTCACGACCTGCATGACACACGGTTTCTTTTCCAGCGGCTTCCTCTTCACTACCCAGAGACGCTTTGATGGCGAGTTCGGCAAGGGGAATGGTCATGCGGTTGAAGGTCTCGCGACGTTCGTTGAGTCTTCGAGGGTCCGTGCATTGCATGGCGAATTCGCGCAGTCCTTGGATTTCGGCGACCATCGCGTTCCGCCCCGATACGTCGAGAAGGTGCCCAAAACGCTCAACCATCTGCTCTGCTTTGTGGAGGTCGAACTCCAGCGTCGTGCGAACGTCGATCAGGTGATGGGCAGCCATGTCCTCGCTGGCGTGCTCCAGGGCTTCGCGTTGCATTCGGTGGACTTCGTCGCGGGTAAGTCCGTGCGAGGGGACAATCTGTACGCTCGCCGTCCGGCCGCTGCGGCGCTCGGTGGCGGAGACGTTGAGGATGCCGTTTTGATCGATCAGAAACGTCACGTCGATCTTGGGAATCCCAGCAGGCATCGGGGGAATGCCCTGCAATTCGAAGACGCCCAGCGATCGGCAGTCCTTCACCAGTTCTCGTTCGCCTTGCAGGACGTTGATCTTCACGTTTGTCTGGCCGTCCTGAAAGGTCGTAAACGTTTCCGAGGCACGGCAGGGAATACGGGTGTTGGCGGGGATCAGTTTCCCCAACGCTCCGCCGAGAGTCTCGATTCCGAGCGACAGGGGAGTGACATCCAACAGCAGGACGTCGCGTTTCACGCCCGCGAGCAATGACGCCTGGACGCCGGCGCCCAAGGCCACGACCTGTTCGGGATTGAGGGCCGTGTAAGGTCGCCTCTGGAACACCTCCGCGACGCGTCGGCGCACAAAGGGTACTCGCGTCGAGCCGCCGACCAAGACTACCTGTTGGATACCTTGGGGTGTCAACTTGGCGGTCTTCACGGCCCGCGAGCAGGCCTCGATCGTCCGCTCGACGAGTGGCACGATCATGGTTTCGAACTCACCCCGTGTGATCAAGCGGCGATAGACACGGCCTGTGCCGAGGTCGATCTCCACGGGGGCCGAGTCGCGATCGCTCAGGAGAATTTTAATGTTCTCTGAGAGCGTCCGAAGCTGCTGTTTGATCGCAGGCGTGGTGATATCAACGCCGAACTGTTCGTGGATTTCGCGGGTGAAAAGGTCGATCAGGGCGTGATCGAAGTCGTCGCCGCCCAGGTGCGTATCGCCGTTGGTGGCGAGGACCTCGAACACGCCGTCCTCCAGGCGGAGGATGGAGATGTCGAACGTGCCGCCGCCAAGATCGTAGACCGCGATCGTCGCGTGCTCGGTGCGATCCAGCCCGTAGGCGAGGGCGGCGGCCGTCGGTTCGTTGATGATGCGCACCACGTCCAACCCGGCGATGAGTCCCGCGTCGCGCGTCGCTTGACGCTGAGCGTCGTCGAACTGCGCGGGAACGGTGATCACCGCTTTGGTCACAGGGCGTCCGAAATGGCGCTCGGCCCGTGTCTTTAGTTCACGCAGGATCATGGCGCTGATTTCAGGCGGGGTGTAGCGCTGATCGCCGATCACTACGGTCGCAAGGTCGCGCCCGTCCTCTCCACTGCGGCGCTCGATGAGATAAGGCAGGCGGCCAAGGTCGTCGGTCAGGTCCCGGACGCCTTTGCCCATCAGCCGTTTGATCGAGTAGACGGTGGTCGCGGGTCGCTCGACGGCGTGGGCGCGCGCTTCGCCGCCGATTCGCGCGACCCGTCCGGCGTCGTTAAACGAAACGACCGAGGGAAGCAGGACGTCGTCTTCTCCGGCAGGACCGGCAATCAAATGCGGCCCGGCCTCGTCACCGAAGGCGACCAACGAGTTCGTTGTGCCCAAGTCGATGCCGATGATGATGTCGTGGTCGTCAGTCATTGGTGCTTTTCGCCGGTGCCGCAAACGGATCGACGGCAAGCTCCGTCAGCAAGTTGTCGTAGTAATTCATGGAGTTCAACAGCCGCCGCAACTCCGCCCGCTGCCGATTGTCGAGATCGGCGCATGATTCCGCGAGGGCTGCGATCCGCCGCCGTGTTTCCTGGCGTCGGGCGACGACGGCCTCACGATGACGCAGCAGCGCGTTGTCGTCCTGGGCGGTCTTGGCTTGGTCAATCTCCTCCCGGAGCGTCATGATGTCGGCGAGGAAATCACCCGGCACCTCGCGCATCTCGGCCGCGCTCGGTCCGCCCGCAATTTCCAGCAGATAGTCAGCCCGCCGGACGGGATCGGACAGCACGTCATACGCCTGGTTCAACGCAGCGCTGAGTCGCGTGGCCAACGATCGATCCTCGTCCGAAGCGCTGGTGAATCGATCGGGATGGACGCCGCGGGCGATCGCGAGGTAGGAGGAATAGAGCTTCTTCTCGTCGATTGCGTACGTTCGCGGCATTCCGAGGAGGGCGAAATAATCCGCCTCCGGAGGCGGCGGAAAGAGTGAGTGGCATCCATCGCAAACGATGGGCGTCCTCAGCGCGACGTGGCACTTGAGACACTTGACGGGAATATTTTGTCCGTCAGCGGCCATGAGTGGTCCTTCATTCCCATCACCCGGTTCTGGCCACGACCCGACGGGCAGATCTACGCGGAGAAGCTCGAGCCGCACCCACAGGAGCTGGTGGCGTTGGGGTTGCTGAATACGAACCCCCGCCCCATCAACTCATCCTTGAAGTCTACCTGCGTGCCCTCCAGGTACAGCAAGCTCTTGGGATCGCAAATGACCTCGATGCCGTGTTGATTGAAAGTCTCGTCCTGCTCGCTGATCGTTTCGGTCAGGTCGAGCGTATAGCTGAAACCGCTGCACCCGCCGCCTTTGACGCCGACGCGAAGGTACATTTTCGCGGGTTCTGAGCCGTTCTTCTGGGCGGCCTCTTGCTGCTGTTTGATAATCTGATTCACTTCCCGTGCGGCCACTTCCGTCAAGATAATCATCCCTAAATCCTCCGAATCGTTGTCAACCGTTCGCCGCGACGGCAGCCGCCGCGGGTTGGGTCTGACCTTTTTTCTTCTTCACGTCCGCGATCGCGGCACGGACGGCGTCTTCCGCAAGAACGCTGCAATGGATCTTGACCGGCGGAAGGGCCAGCTCGGTCACGATCTCGGTGTTCTTAAGCTGCATGGCCTCGTCGAGCGTCCTGCCCTTGACCCATTCGGTGGCCAGCGAGCTGCTGGCGATGGCGCTTCCGCAACCAAAGGTCTTGAACTTTGCGTCGACGATGCGGTCGTTCTCATCGACCTTGATCTGCAGCTTCATCACGTCGCCGCACTCCGGGGCTCCGACGATGCCCGTGCCCACGTTCTTCAGAGCCGCATCCATCGACCCGACGTTGCGCGGGTTCTGATAGTGGTCTACGACTTTATCGCTATACGCCATAACTCTGACTCCTCGTTACTTCACATTGCCTCAATCGGCAATCGACAATCCCCTAGTGGTGTTGCCAAACTACCTTTGACAGGTCAATTCCCTGTTGGGCCATTTCATAAAGCGGGCTCATGTGCCGCAGATGATTCACGGCCTTGACGACCTCTTTGATCGTGTAATCAATTTCCTCTTCCGTCGTGAATCGGCCGAGCGAAAACCGGATCGAGCTATGGGCGAGGTCGTCGCCCAGCCCCAGTCCCTTGAGCACGTAGCTCGGTTCGAGCGAAGCGCTGGTGCACGCACTGCCGCTGCTGACCGCGATGTCGGAAAAGCCCATCATCAGGCTTTCGCCCTCGACGTAGAGGAAGCTCACATTAAGAGTGTTGGGCAGACAATGCTGGGGATTGCCGTTGCGACTGATCTCCGTCAGGTGCTCGCTGAGGCCCGCCCACAGGCGATCGCGGAGGCCCGCGATTCGCACGCTCTCGGTCGGCATGTCGTTCATGGCGACTTGGGCTGCGGTCCCGCACCCGACGATGCCCGGAACATTCAGCGTGCCGCTGCGCATTCCGCGTTCGTGCCCGCCGCCGTGAATGAGCGGCTGCAAACGCACTCGGGGTCTCTTTCGCCGCACATACAATGCGCCGACGCCCTTGGGTCCATAGATCTTGTGGGCCGACACGCTGAGCAGGTCGATGCCCATGGCCTCTACGTCGATCGGCACTTTTCCAAACGCCTGCGTGGCATCGGTGTGGAAGATGATTTCACGTTGTTTGCAGAGGGCCCCGATCTCCGCGATGGGGTGGATCGTGCCGACTTCGTTGTTGGCGAACATCAGCGACACGAGGATGGTGTCGTCGCGCATCGCCTGCTTGACCTGTTCCGCGCTGACCCGCCCCGTAGGATCGGGTTCGAGCCAGGTGACCTCATACCCTTGCGTCTCCAGGAATTTGCAAGGGTCGATGACCGCCTTGTGCTCGATCCGGCAGGTGATGAGGTGTTTGCCCTTGTCGACGTACATGTGGGCGACGCCGAGGATGGCCGTGTTGTTGCCCTCTGTCGAGCCGCTGGTCCAGATGATCTCTTTGCTGCTGGCGTTGATCACCTTGGCGACCTGCTCGCGGGCCTTATCGACCGCCTCCTCCGCGACCCACCCGTAGCGATGGTTTCGGCTGGCGGCATTGCCGAAGTTCTCGCGAAAGTACGGCAGCATGGCGTCAAGCACACGCGGATCGACCGGCGTCGTGGCGTTGTTATCCAGATAGACGGACTTCATTACGCGAACTCCCTGACAGGCGTCTGTCGCAAAGGCACGGGTTCTCGATGAGCCAAGTGCAGGCCGACGGAGACCGTTGGGTCATCCACAAGTTCGGCCAGCATGACACTCTCCAAAAACTCCTTGAGCCGACTATGGATGCGATGGGCCGGCTGGCGGATCGAACAGCAGGACTCCAGCTCGCACGGGTTGCGGTGCGCGTCCGGACCGGCGGACACGCATTGCACAAAGTGGACCGGCCCTTCGATGGCCGTGATCAACTCGTGCAGACTGATGGACTCCGCAGGCTTCGCCAAGCTGTAGCCTCCCGTGGAGCCGCGTTCACCGATCACCATGCCCGCGTGGGCCAGCGTCTTCAATATGTTGGTCAGGATCGGCAGCGGCACTCGCGAAGCTTGCGAAATCTCGCGTGCGCTCATCACACCCTCCACCCGTTTGGCCAGGTAGGAGAGCGCAATCAGGGCATAATCCGTCTTTTTCGTGAGCGCGAGCATTCTGTTGACCCTAACCGGAGCGGCACTCAAGCCGCGTCCTATCAACATATAGCACTAAAACGGTACTATATCAACCCCCCTTGGGGCACTTTTTTTGTGCAATCGCACCAGAAAACATCGTTTTTGGATACCGTTCGTAACATCTTGTCATAAAAGCACTTATAGGGCGATGAAAGCGAAATTGCGTGGATTTGGTTTGTTGCCCCGTTTCGTCGGGTCTATGCTAGTTTCTGAAAGGCGTCATAACGCCGACGAGGATCGTGCTGCGATGCAATGGCAAGCTGAATACCAGGCGCTAAGCACAGGGCCGGCAATCGTGGACCGTTCGTATCGCGCGCTTTTGGAGGTGATCGGGGCCGATCGTGCGACTTGGCTACACAATCTCACCACCAATCAAGTGAAAAACCTCGGCCGCGGCGAGGGCAATTATGCGTTCGTGTTGAACATCCAGGGTCGAATTCTATTTGACGTCAACGTGCTGGTCCGGGCCGAGTCGATCTGGGTAGACTTGGATCGTCGTTTCTTGGAGACGGCCAGGAAGCACTTCTCAAAATACGCTGTTACCGAGGACGTGACGGTTGTTGATCGCAGTACGGAGTTCGTGCGCTTCGGGCTTGTCGGTCCCAAGACCGCGGCGCTTCTCGCCGAACTCGGCGCGGCGAACGCCGCAGCCATGCCGACGTTGGGTCTTTCACAAATCGAATGGCGCGGTGCGGTTTTGCCGTTGCTTCGCCATGACTTCTGCGGGCCGTTCGGCGTCGAGCTCTTCGTCCCCCAGCCTATCGCAATCGAATTCCGGACCGCCTTGTACGACGGCATCGGCGGCATGCGCGCGATTCCCGTCGAAAATGATGCCGTGCAGGCCCACAGGATCGAGGCTGGGATTCCCTGGCCCGGGCATGAGATCACGGACGAGTATCTTCCCGCCGAGACGCGGCAACTCGAACGCGCGGTAAGCTATCAAAAAGGCTGCTACTTAGGCCAGGAAGTTGTCGAGCGTATGCGTTCCCGGGCCGTCGTCGCCCGTCAACTGGTCGGCCTCCGCCTTGACAGCTCCGCGATTCCGGCATTGAAATCTGAGATTGCAGATTCCGAGGGTAAGCCCATCGGCCAAGTGACCAGCGCCTGTCACTCTCCCGCTCTCGGCCGTCCCATTGCCCTGGCCTACGTCAAGAGTGCCGCGAGCAATCCCGGTTCGTGCCTAATCGTTTCCTCGGGGCCCGAACGCCCATTGGCGGCCACCGTCGTTGATCTCCCCTTCCGCGCGTCGGCATGATAATTGCATTGGCAATGGGAGCTGGCGTCCTGCCGGCCGTTGGGCAAAGGACCATGCTGACGGGCCCCTCAGTACAACCGATCCACAAACTCAACGTCTTCAAGGAAGTGTGGGCTGCTCCCCAAGAGTTGGTCCAGTTGGGATGAGAGTCCAACCGCCCCCGGACGGGGCTGGAAAGTTCTCTTTCATTTGTCCACTCGTTATCCGAGTCAACGATTGCTCGCTTTGGGTAAAGGCTTCATTAACTGCCGAACGGCCGTATCCAGGCGGCCTCCCCGCGCGTCGGGAGACGCCGAATAGTCGATGCGGCCGCGCACCCGTCCACGCCAAATAAGTCCGCCGGTCGCCGGATCGGTGAGATCGACTTCCAGAACAGCGTCATCCCAGGAGTCGAGACCCGTCTCGGCCTGAGTAACGACTTTGCCCAAACGATAACAGACAACGAAGTCGGGTTTTCCACCGGCCGGTCGGAGATAGCCTTTTGTCGCCAAGTCGGCTTCGAGTTGTTCTTGGACCCTGACTGGGATGTCAGGATTCTCGGTTTGGACCGATTCCGGCTCACACTTGGCGCCTTGCCGCCAGGCGTACGTGGCGCCAAGGCCCGATAGCTGATGAGCGGGCCCCCAATGCGACTCCGACTGGAATGGCGCGCACGCTCCGACCAGCGCGGTCAATCCCATTCCGCATACCATCAGGAGGAACCATTTTGAATGTTTCATTGCCTGTTTCTCTCTTAATCAACAGAGCAGTTCTCTTGAAAACCTCCGTCGTCCGCACAAATTCGCCGCGCCGCCTTCGGAATCGTTAATTGTGATTCATTCCGCGTTTCCCGTCAACGCCGTCGAGTCCCCGGGGCAACGCGATTCAAGGAAATGAAGAACAGAGGCGCCCAGCCGGAGCCGCGTGCATCACCATTACGGTGAATGCTCCAACTGGACGCCCCAAGCGGTCCCCACCGCTCACCAGTCGCCCAACACTACCCCAGCAGGCCGCTGAACAGACCATTGATGACTTCAATGATCTTTCCTGAAAACAAGCCCATCAGGGTGTCGCGGATCACCGCGAAAATCGAGTTAAACATCTGGCTTCTCCATTTCTAAACCGGAATTAGGCCCGCCCGGCCATACCCCGGATACTTCTGGACGACGTTCGGGGGCACCCCCGACATGGGGCGGTAGACGATTACCTCGCCGTCCAGCGTTGATGATGGCGGCAACTGCGCCCTCCGTTGCGCAGGTGCCGCCGCACCGGGCTGGGTTTCCTTACCCACCCAAAACGCCACTGAAGACGTCGGTGAGCGGGCAGCCGGCGGCCAGTAGGCACATACCACAGCCCAAAAAGGCCAAGACGCGCTTGATCGACTTCATCGTGATTCTCCTTGTCCGGGTGTCGCATGTCGCACTGGTTCGGCGTGACTGGCGACAAGCCAGGCATTTGCCCATGCCACCGTACCAGCCATCGTGCGACTCGCCCGACATAGGAGTAACGCGATAGACCCGGACGGAGTCCGCACGGAAAAACTTGGACCGAGAACCCTGCTGCGGGAGTGACGCGGCGAGCCCGGCTGATATGCGGCCAATGCAATATCTCAAGATGCGACGAGAGCGCCGTGTCCGTGAGCCGCCGTGGACGCCCACGATGAAGACCAGGGACACAGAGGAAAAATTCAATAATGATACGAGGAGGCGGGGACTATCGGTCGGGTGACTCGCGCAGAATCCGCTCTACCGCCGCCCGGGCCTCGGGTCCAGCTTGAATATGGCGTCGAACCACACTCAAGCCGACTTCACATAGCGAACGGCCCTGTTCCGGCTTGTTTATCAGCGGATAGAAGAAGGCCGCCCAACGGCGGTAATCATGCTCTGCTCGCTCCATCTCCAACCAACGGCATAATGTTTCTTCTGCGTGTAGCATCGCTCATCTCCAACTTCTTTCCGGTCCTCCCAGAGATAACGCGACATCGCCCGCCAAACCCCGCAACGAGGCCGGCGGCTGCGTTGCGTCCAAGGGCACATCCCTTGTATCATTCACCCTGGCCGAGCTGGATTCGTGCGTCCTCGCAGTATATAAGCAAGCGCACTTTCCGTGGTAGATTCGACAAGCGTACCCACGGCGCGATTCCGGGTCGGTCCTGGATCGCGCTCATGAGCAAACCGTCAGGGAATGTGACCGAACTTCTCTCGCAGGTCGGCGGTACGGTTGACTCCTCGCCGAACGACTCACGGGTCGTTCGGCTGACGCCGGACAAGGTGGCCAAGCAGCTCATGCCCCTCGTATATGGAGAGTTGCACTCCCTCGCCGATCGCTACCTGAAGGGTGAGCGTAAGGGCCACACCCTCCAACCTACCGCGTTGGTCCACGAAGCCTACCTGCGGCTCGTGGACCAGTCGCGGGTGAACTGGCAGGGCAAGACCCACTTCTTTGCGGTCGGCGCGGCCATGATGCGCCGCGTTCTCATTGACTACGCGCGAACCAGAGGACGAGCCAAGCGCGGCCGCGATTGGCAGCGCCTTCAACTGCAAGACGACCTTCTCGGGGAGAGTGCCGGTCAAATCGGTCTCATAGACATGAGCGACGCCCTCGAAGCACTCGCCGCTTTGGATCCCCAGCAGGCCAGCATCGTCGAGTTGCGCTTCTTTGGCGGCTTGACCGTCGAGGAAGTGGCGCACATGCTCGGCGTGTCGAAACGAAAGGTCGAAGGCGAATGGACTCACGCAAAGGCCTGGTTGAAGAATCGCCTTTCGGGAACCGCTGAGCGATGACCGCTGACCGCCACGCGCGCGTGAAGCAACTATTTCTCGCGGCGATCGAGCTACCACCCCATGAACGCGATCCCTGGCTAACCAATGCGTGCGCCGATGATTTGTCTCTTCGTCGCGAGGTTGAAGCGCTCCTGGCCCAACAAACCGCCGAACCATCGAAGCCGGCCCGTCCTTCATCGTCGCCGCTCGATGAACAGCACCGCGCCGACGCACGCACCTCCGGGGCAACGCAGACGATACCCATCCGAGCTGCGCCAAGCCGCCATCCTGCCGTTGAACAAGAGCGACCTCCGGGAACGATCATCGCGGGCCGTTATCGCATCGTCTCACAGTTGGGCGTGGGCGGAATGGGAATCGTATACCGGGCGGATGACCTGACGCTCAACCAAGCCGTGGCCATCAAGTTTCTCCCCGCTCTGGTCGCCAGGAATCCCGCATGGCTGGCCCGTTTCCGAAACGAAGCGCGACTCGCGCGAACCGTGACCCACCCCAACGTCTGTCGCGTCCACGATATCGGAGAAGCGGACGGCGAGCACTTCATCACCATGGAGTTTGTGGCCGGGGAGGACCTGTCCGGCCTCCTGCGGCAAATCGGCCATTTCCCCAGCGAGAAGGCCGTGGACATTGCAAGACAAGTTTGCGTCGGGTTGGCCGCCGCCCACCGCGCCGGCGTTCTCCATCGTGATCTGAAGCCGGCCAATATCATCCTGGACGGCGAGGGCAACGCGCGAATCACCGATTTCGGCATCGCCGGGCTTTCGGGTCAGATCGCGGCGGGAGAAATTCGCGCGGGTACGCCCGCCTACATGGCGCCGGAACAAATCACGGGGCGCGACGTGACCCTCGAAAGCGACATCTACGCCCTGGGTTTGGTCCTGTACGAAATGTTCTCCGGGTGCCGGGCTTTCAACGCGGAAACCCTCGACGAGTACGTGCAACTCCACGAAACGGCTACACCTAGGCCATTGACCGAAATTGTTGCCGATCTGCCGGATGGAATCGAAAAGATTGTGGATCAGTGTCTCCAGAAGGATCCGGACCAACGACCACGGTCGGCGCTTCATGTAGCGGCGGCGCTTCCGGGGACGGATGTATTGCAGTTGGCGCTGGCCTCGGATATGACGCCCTCGCCGGACCTCATCGCCGTGGCTCCCGCGAGAAAAGGCGCTCGTAGCATCCGAATGGGACTAACGATCGCCGGAATATTGCTTCTATCCTCGATTGTGATTCTCCGGTCGGTTCACCCGATTCAATGGGACGACTTGGGGACTAGCCCCCCGGCCGCGCTGGCGGAGCGCGCTCGTCGCGTCCTGGAGACGGCGGGCCTCGCTATTCCGGGCGCTCACGAGGCCTTCGGTCTTTGTGCGACGGAAGATGCTTGGGAGCCGATGGCCCGGGCCTATGTGGGCCGGGATGACACGGTCCACGTTGTTCCGACCCTGGCGGCTGAACCGTGCTTCTTCTACCGTCAGAGTGATCGGCCCCTTGTCTCCGCCACCCTGGAGAATGTGTTTTGGCGCGCCG
>Ga0137429_1000491_pt1 | contig 15652 bp, 25 predicted proteins | sample EasRivERMZT736_2_FD_102304 | JGI IMG/M metagenome (GOLD analysis project Ga0137429, IMG submission 102304) | Soil microbial communities from meander-bound floodplain in the East River, Colorado, USA - East River MetaG ERMZT736_2 | ecosystem: Environmental > Terrestrial > Soil > Floodplain ...
GTCTCCCCATAACCCAGCTCTACAAGTAATCCGGCTGCTGCTGTCGCGCTAAATGAAACCTCTGTAGCTGTTAAAGTAGTTGGTAAAATTGAGTCTAAAATCCACCTTATATTATCACCCGGGCTTAGAGTAACAGAAACAGAATTAACCGCCGGGTCCCCTTCAAATGCCCCAAAAATCGTTTGAGTGGTATGTGTTATGTTATTTACTTTAAATAAAAGCTGGTAACCCGTTCCGTTTCCTGTGCTTGCCAGGATACTCCAGTCTATTGTGATCGTACCAGGGCTTACCGCTGCAAATGTGAAAATATGCTCGTCTGAAGTAGTAAACCCACTGCCAGCCTGATCCTCAAACTCGAGTAGCAAAAAACCTAAACTTGGTTGAGATGTTGTACCACTTGCGTTGTATATGTTAGAATTTGAACTAAGTAACTGCTTTCTGTTGTAAGGAATTATAAGACTCTTGAACCTGGCTGTATCAAAAAGATCACACTCATACCTGAAATTTGCCGCTTCAAACATTTTATCTATGTACTCTTTAGCATACAGAGCTGGTCTGAACGTTCTGAAATCCCAGTCTGCTTTAAGCAAAGAATAATTCCCGTGATCTATTAAAGGATAGTAGTAACTAACCCCAGAAACATTATCCCAACTGTTCACAATATTGGTTTCGTTCCATGCATGGTCATAAGCGGAAAAATCCAGGTCTTCTAAAAGGGAACCACTTAAAGCAACATTTAAGCCGTGAATTTCACCAAACATTGCTACCTCATATTCGATCTTTCCCTTAAAAGAGTTGATCTGCATGAGCCTTAAAACGCCTTTGAAAGTCTGAAGTTGATCCTGAAAGATTATACAATCCGCAGCTTTACTTGCGTTGTAATTATACCCGATATTATCCAAACCCGGATTATGTTCGTTGCTTTGCCCTACTTGAAAGATGTTCCCAAATAAATCATTGTTTCTTGCTGTACCCGGAAGGACAACAGTTTTGCTCCACGTTGTTGACCTTGAAGAGAAGTCTTTAACGTCGTCTAATTCAAACGTAAGTAAAGTAGAAATATCCTCACTTACATCTGCCTCGTAATTTTCTATGAATAGCTGTGTCCTCATTTAGTGAACTTATCTAAATTGTGCTGCGAATCTATCCCCGAATTCTACTTCTAAAGTCAGGTTGCTTACCTTATCATTAACACTTTTTTTCATCTCGTAATCCGTTGCTATGATATTCACCGGAACGAAATACACATCACTCCCACTTTCAAATTCCATAAACACCATCGGGGATAGAACTAAATCCCTTAGCCATACATAATGATCGTCATTTAACAGATCAGTATTGAGTGTCATCTTTTCAGTAAACTGAGAAGCGAAAACAGACCGGGTTTCGTTATATACTTTATTTGAAGTGTAGTACTCAGGGACACCTGCATTTAATGTATATGGCAGTTTGCCAAATTCTGACTTCTCTATATTCACGCTTTGCCTTGACACCTTTGAGAAGGACATTGTTTCAAACCCTCCGAAACGGTTCATAAAGTGCAACGTATAAACGTCGTGTTTATCTTCACACAAAACATTAATAAGGATAGTTTGTGCCGGTTCTCCCACACTGTCTAAAGTCACGGTGTAATAAGCTGTACCCTCGGTAACGAAGTCAGGACTCATAAACGCATTTACCCCTGCGATCCCGATATTTATTAACCCCATTGATGCGACTACCGGGATGGTCTCACTCGCTGTTTTGGTGGCTATAACACCCCCGCTTGAATTGTAAAGAGTGATTGTGACCGATACCGTATTTGACAAGCTCACATTTAAGTAAGGAATAAAACAGTTATCTGTATTCCTATATACAAACGTTGTTCTTGGTCTAACACTTTCAAAATCTGCCTCCGCTTCTAAGTTGGTAACCACACCTATCTTCCTGCCGTTGTAATGACCATAAAACAAAAGCCCTGTGGTTCCTGAAACATTTAAGTACTGGACAAAATCATACTCTTCCCCGAAGATTACCGTCCCTGATACGTTCCAGTCCCCTGTGGTCAGTGTTTGAGCATTAAACGTATTTGGAGTAGGGTTGAAAACCGGGGTAAGGTAGTTTCTCAATATATTTGAGATATTGAAAACCCCTACTTTAGTGTCTGGCTGTGGGTAGGCTTTTAATCTTGCCACTAAGTCAGCTCCATTGTAAACGTCAGCGATATATCTGTAATCAGGATAAGTCCCCGGATCATTAGCTTTGACTAAATCCCTGACCGTATAAATCAAATCGTCGTGAACGCTGTATCTTCCGTTGGATGGCGTAAACAATACTTCCATTAATTCAATTTGAGATTTTGAATAATATCCAGCTTAAAGCCTTGCCCAATTATCTTCTTGGCTTGCTTTTGAGTGTCTTTAACTGCATTTGTAAAAAAGAAAGTAGGCCTTATTCCTTTTTTCTTGATGGAAGTAGCTACGGCATATGCCAACCCTTTTTTATTCTGATCTATCCTAACGTCCTTTTGTTCAACCCCGGCTTTCGCTGTTGCATAAGGCTTATACTTCTTAGCCAGCGTTCCCCTGATCCCTCTTGTCCTTAACCAACTATCTATAGCATTAGCCATTCTTTTAGAAGGATGGGGGGTTTTAAACTTGTACTTACCTGTTCCCCCTTCTGTCCCCTTAACTCCCTTGTCAAGAAATTTATAAGTACTAAGTATCTGAACATCTACGCTTAACTTAGCCCCGGTGAAATCCAGGTTGACTATCTGCATTGAAGAAATAGTGTCCCCGGTAGCTACATTCCTTTTACGTTCAAGGTTACTGGAAGCTTTCTCGATTAAGAATGCAGCCAGCTTGACTAATCCTTGTGCTGACTTTTCAATAACTACATCACCCCTCCTGGTCCCTAAAGCCCCTAAGAAGTCAAGTGTAGATTTAGAATTCTGTATTCCTGGCATTTGTTATCTTTTTAATGTGATCCCCATACTCTTTTAAATAAACAACCTCATTCAAAAACTCCATGCACGGCATATCATAGACTTCATTTATTCCGACCCCATGTGATTCTCTAACCTGGTGAGCTGTGTATATCCATCCATAATTATCTGTAAATCCGTCTCTTTGAGGTTCGTCCTCTCCCGGATCTGCTTTTCTAAATATGGAACCAAAGCTTTTATAGAGCTGTTCCAAAGACGCAAAAAAAAACCCGAGATGGCTAAAATCTTCATTATGTTTACGTCCAGCAACTCTTCAGCAATGACTTCATGATTCTCTGCGTCGTACTTTCCTTCTTTTCTAAAGAACCCATTTACCGGCCTAACGATTGAGGCAATGACTTTGTGAAGGTTCTCAACCCGTCCACGTTTAAGGAACCCCTGAACGTCTGTGAACTGCCCTGTGGTCAATTTGCGGGGGTTTAAACAAACCTTGTATAGTTGCCCCCCGATCCTTAGATAAGGGCTTGGCTTGCCTAAATTGGGCGCAACAGAGAACAAAATGGAAACATCCTTAGACTTCTGCAAAAGCTCGGCATAAGGTCGGTCCTCAATCTCCTGACGGGATTTCCCTTCCAGGATGGAAAGGGTCTCAATAGCCCGGTCTAAGATTTCTTCATCCGTTTCAGCCTTAGTATTGTGTATCTTATAAAGCTCCTGATACTCCCAAAGGGTCAACTTCTCGAAGGTTTTCATAACTATATATGGCACGTTTGAAGCGTTGTCCGCACCGTAATTTTACTTAGTAAAGAAAGTTCTCCAAAAGTTTGCAGTATTCAGAACCCTTTTATATTTTTGATGTATTAAATAACCAACTATGACAGTCAAAACCATCTACCCCGATAACCCGCCTAAAGATTTTAACGAATGGATAAAATATATCTACGCCCAACTGAGCTAATAGAACTTCTCGAAGAACTAGAAGATTACTTTGAAGATAAAGCAGACGCAGATTATCAAGAAGGAAGATTTATACCTAATGAGGAAATGATTTTTCTAGTCAGAATACGGGAAGCCCTCACACCCACGAATAAGCCCCTGACTGACTAGCACCCTTGTGAACGTCCCAGGCTAACGCTAAAGCACATACGCAGTCATCGTGCATACCCGCAGGGGCGGTGTATCTTACGCCTGTTCTCGTGTATTCAAACTCAAAGTTCTCTAGTTCAAACTTTATATTGCCTGGATCATTTTCCGGTATTGTGCCTTTAGGATACTCGGGGAAGGTTGTCTTTCTTTGTTGAATAGCCATTGCCAGAGCTTCTATTATCTGCTGTTTAGATATTGGTGTGAATTTAAACCCTTTCGCTAGTGGGTTAAGAGCTTCAATATCTTCTACGATAGGATCACCAACGCCTGTAGAGTCTATTCTCATTGACAATTTAGGAAGTCTTATTATTCTTTCCTTTGTATTACCCCACCCTATTTTTCTGAACCTGTCAAAATAACAAGTTTGCCCCAAAGCATCCAGCCCTATAATTACGGCATAATCAACTGAGTTAGCCAGGTCAATCCCGTAGCATATTGGCGGCAATGAACTCATTGGCTGCGTACACATATTTATAAACTTTTGACCAAATGGGTTTGTCCCATCTTCAGAAGCCTCAGCCAGGTACAGCTCTTTAAATACTAAATCCGGCAAATCCCTTTTAGCGGACTCTATTTCTTCAAATGTAATAAACCCCGCCTCGGCTGCATCATAAGCTGTTATTTTAAAATACTCATAGCCCTCTTTGCCGGATTTGGCTTCCTGAGATAACCTATAGCCCCAATTCTTTTTGCCTTTAACATTGCCAATGAACTTACATTTCCCCTGCGTTGCTGTTAAGGTAGTTCTAAGTGCGAACCATGCTTCCTCTTTAGCCCTGGTAAACTCATCAAAAACAGCAGCGTAAACATCATCACCATAAAGGTTGTCTGGTTTGTCTGCTGATTTGAACTGTATGTGGACCCCCGTTGGTAGAGTAAGAGTTAATTTCCCTTCATTGGTCTTAAAGAAGTCCTTATCAGGCATCTGGGTTTTCATACGCTTGTAGGCAATTTCTGCCTGTGCGTAAACGGGAGCAACCCACCATACCGAATCGTTTTCTTTTAACGCTGGATTTAAGGCTTGCTCTAATAACCAAACAATATGAGATGCCGTTTTGCCTGTTTTGGTTGAAGCCTCTACAACTGTGTACCTTGCCTCGCTGTCTAGTATCTTGCGCTGATAATCCGAAACGTGTGGCCTATTGTAGTCTATTTCAATCGGGTCGATCACTCTTGTTTATGTTTAGCGTAATCTTGTAAGACTTCTTTGTGATTGTTGCCTCAACTGTTTCTTTGGGCTTGCCTATTACGTGGGAAAGTATTTCCGAGATGTACCTGAAATCACCTTTCTCTGAAGCTTTAATGAAAGCCCTTGCAACCACTTTGATAATTAATGGCTGCTTTCTATCTTCAACAATCTCTTCCATTTTATCAATATCATTCCAGCCTATTTCTTTGAACGCTTCCCGTATATCGTCTAAGGTGTATCCCGATGCCTTCAGTATGGTGTGAATCTTTAGCGGCCTCCCGTTTGGATTGCCTGATTGCCCCGGCTGAAACTTATATGGTTGTATATCATCTTTCATCTGTAATTGTGCTGTATCTGTCGGATTTTGCTTATAACAACTTAATTCGGTGGCAACTAATTGATTTTCAGCGTACACCTTTACCCACATATTATCTGTATTTGAATAACTATCTTCATAAAATTAATATAGCCATTGCATATCTGTGTGACCATTGCCGTGAAAAAATACCGGAAACGATTGTGTGCCAATGTTTTGGAATCTTGGTATAGTTACTTCTAAATAACTCCCCCTATCATCCTGTGAACCATACCTTGTTGTTTGTCCGCCCTTTACCCATTCTTCCTTATGACTAAACGCTATCGTTTGAAATATTTCACAGTTGTTATCAATATTTATTTCGTCCTGATTCCTTAAGAATGAATCCATTAGCCATACCTGGTCGTGGGAGTTATGGTCTAATCTTTCTTTTTGGCACAGGTGAAGGAAGTATTCTAGTTCAACCATCCAGCCTCCTCCATTGACATACTTCCAGGGTGTATTTGTCTGCGGATAGTCTTTAGCTCGGGAGGGATGGGGATAGCACGCCTTTTCTGCTGAGATAAGCATTTTACATTCCGGGAACTTGCCTTCAACCTCTTCGGGACCCGAATAAGCAATAGTATCGAAGCAGTCAGTATATAAAATATGAGTACAGCTACCGCGATTATTAAGACACCAATCACGGATAACAGGCAACTGATGACCGAATGAGAACGGGTGTAGGATGTGGGTGTATTCATAGTTGAATTTTTTTAAACTCTCTTCCAGCTTGCGCCAGCCCTGGTTATCTGTGGTGTGGGATGTGGTTAATGCTCTAAGCTTCATAACAATATATTGAACCGTTGTAATCAATTACTTTTACCTTATAACCAGCCTCTTCAAACCTTTTGCCCATCTCAAACTGTGATACCCCTGTTCTGGGGTGCAGCTCAACGAAAAAGGATTTAATAATCCCTTTGACTTCTTTGAGTCTTTCTACTGTCAATGCTTGCCATTCGCTTCCCTCTATATCCACTTTGCAGAAATCAACTTTGTCTAATTCGTATTTGATGCACAAGTCTTTAAGTGTAATACAATCCACTTCGTAAGCGTCTGAGCTTTCCCGTAAAGTGTTCATTGTGGTATTCACCGGCTCGTTTCTGAACCTTGCTTTGCCTGTGTATGAATTTAACGCAGCTTGTTCATGTTCTGCATCTAAGAGTTCTTTTTGGATCTTCATGTGTTCAGGTGTAGGCTCAACGCAAATTAGTCTTTTGGCAAATGGTTTCACGTGCAATCCAAATAATCCTATGTTAGCCCCTATGTCCAGTATAATTGAATTAGGTTTGAGGTATCCGGAATAAGGTAACTCATCCCATTCTGCTATGATAAAGTCTGTGTAGTTTCTGGGGTTATCAAAATGATTCCTTGCCTGATCTGAGAGCAAGTTTAACTCCATTGTATTACCGTTGATTAGCTTCATTTCTTAAAGGGTGATTTACATTTTACAGTTACAATCCTAATAGGTTTTCTTCTGGCTTTTTGATATTCAATTTCCTTTTGCTGTTCAACAAACTCTAAAGTACCATGTACAACATTATCATAACTACTCCCATTGTTAGTTACTAAACCATATTTATTAATTAGCGGGGAAAAGAAAACCTCCTGCTTTATTGACGTTGAATCTTGCCCATAACATACTGCTGAAGTCAGCAAAAAGATAATTAGTAGTTTCATTTTCTGGTTGTAAATGATATAAGTCTGACTGTGTATATGGGTGCCTTTTCGTATTCGCTTGTAAACTCCTGAACGAAATAACAATCCTTACCAACTTGTAAAGTCCAAATTTCTATGTATCTTTTCTCTTCTTCTATGTAAGCCACTAGTTTCATTTTCTCCTGTGCATTTTAATGGCTTCTCTAACTTCTTTTTCATCGAATAGTATTTTGCCTCCTAGCTTATAGGATGGTAATACGCCCCGCCTTCTGTACTCGTCTATGGATCGTTCCGTGACTCTAAGTAACTTAGCTACCTCTTTTTTAATTAATAGTTTATCACTCATTTTCTTTTCATTATTACTAAATACTCTGGGTTAAATTCTCCTATCAACTCAAACATTCCTGTCTTTAAAATATCCTGGTACACTTCATAGCAGCCTGATATATGACCTTTAGGCACACAGTCATGTAACATCAAGTACCCGCCCTTTACAATCTTGTCTTTAATCAATTCAAATGCTTGCCTGTTTGAAAGCGGGAAATCCAGATCAATAAAAGCGTAGTGAATAGCATTAAGGAACGAAACATCTGTCTTATCCGTGACCAATCCCTTAACAAGAATAGCATTTATTACGCCCTGATCGTCGAGGTTCTTCCTGATGTAATCGTACTTAATAGCTTCGGTTCCGTAATCTTCTCTTTGATACCAACTATCCATACAAGTAGCAGCGAACGAATGAACCCCGCCCGCCCTTTTACTATCCTGGCAAATCTCCCCTATTTGTTTGGGGTGTCCTTCAAATGTGTCAAAGCCGTATATCTTGCCCCTTACTCCCCACAACTTCCCGATAGCCTCTATTCCTCCACCGTAAGCCACACCAAACTCAACACCAATTAACGTGCCTTCAAACTCTGATAAGCATTTTTCAGCTATCTTTAATGTTAGCTTGCTTGCGCCGTTTGTATCATTGAGATGTTTCATTACTGTAATATTTTTATATTAGCGACAGATATAACATCGCCAAACTCACCCCCTATCTCATTGCTATAGACACGTAAGTCGGATGGTATTAGAATGTCCTTTAATAACCAATTTACTTCAACTATATTGGACGTGTCTATAAGTGTGTCTCCACATTCGATTTCTATTTCTAACCTTAATTTCATCTTGATAAATTTATGTAAACTGGTTTATTTTTAGCTACAATATCATTTAAATTTTCATAGTCATAATATATTTCTATGTTCAAATGTCTGAGTGCTTCTGCATCATCCTCAGCCCAATGACTGAAGCCGTCGTGCTCGTAGTCTTTTCCCCTTCCACTCCCCACTAGAATCACCGGGATCTGTTCATGATGTAAATAATTTCTTATCCCCTCATAAGGGCGAAACAAAAGGAACGGAGTGATTGAGTAACATATTGGAACTTTGCCTTCTAATGCCAGGCCGATTCCTACACCTAGCATCGTTACTTCTGCTGCACCCACATTGATAAACCGATCAGGGAAGTCATCTCTGATCTTGTCAGCGAGCCCAAACCCTAAATCCCCGGTAATGAAATAAACATTCCAGTTGTCAAACATTAACTTGTGTAAGTCTCTAAAGAATTGTTGTCTCATAGTTTTACATAATGTGCTTCCAAACCTTTGAACCCGTAATCTTTTACACTCGTTTCGCATACCGAAATAGAAGGGAAGATAGCTTTAACCCTCTCCACGAAATTCCTGCTTACTGAATGATAAGCACTCCAACCGTTCCAATTCAAACACACTTTAAGGTTGTCTAACTTGTACCTGTGCATCACATTAGCCACCTCCCAGATTGAACCTTCAAACGCTTCACCGTCTGAAATCAAACACCAGACATTCTTATCCCGGTCAGCAAATGCCATCCCTGCGGCTATCGTAATACCCCAACCTAAAGAACCAGTTGAACAATAAATACCATTTTCAATATCCCTGTTCGGGTGAGTCCCGTGTTTTTTATATAACTCTTCAGCGTTCACTCCTAAATACTTTTCAAGTACAACGTATAGAGCTAAACCAGCATGACCACACGAAAGAACAAAAGGTTCATGCGGCTTTCTCTTATGATAAACCCTGTCTATTATTCCCACTGCAGTTAGGTTTGACCCCAGGTGAGACAGGTTTAACTTCTTGCTGATTGCTTTTATTCTGTTTTGTAACGGATTCATAAGTACGTTTTAAGCCTTCATAAATAGGTATGTGTTTCACCCCAACTGGACATACCCAGTTCTGAGTGTCGTAATCTCTCATCTTACCAGGGGTGTATTTTAATTCCCTAAATGAAAGATGTTCAAGTATTCTAACTACTTCCAAATTAGACGTTGAAATCCCTGTCCCCACGTTGGGGATTCCTTGTAACATTGCCTCAATAAAATCATCCACATAAATCCAATCGTGTTTAGAATACGGGTCCAGCTCTATTGTTTCTCTGTTTTCCAATGCGCGAATTACCGTAGGTATAAATCTGTGACCCGCTTCAAGTGGACCGTAAACTGAGTATGGTCTGACATTTATAAACCTTTTGTTATTCATACTGTCCACCATTAACTCCCCAAAGTGCTTAGAGAGTGAATACATCGTCTGGCAAGTCAGGGTGATGGAAGAGGTGGAAACATTGATAAACTTTTCTGGTTGTTTAAAGTTCTTGAAGTAAGCCAAGAGAAGTTTTAAATCCTGGATATTAGCTTTAATAATTTGGCTTGTGTCCTTTTGGTTATAATGATTACCGTAAGCTGATAAGTGAATGAACGTAAACGGATCCTCAAATTCAATGTCAAAGATCGACTCCTCGAAGTGTCTAGGGACAGGGGTAACATTCTGACCGCTTTCAGTTAAGTACCTTATCAAGTTCCTTCCTATAAATCCGTTAGCTCCTGTGACGTAGTAGTTCATTGCCTCATCCATTTTCTGAGTTCATTCTTATATTTATAGACCTTTAATTTTAATAACTTATTCTTCCTAGTAAGTTTTTTTAAAAGCTTCATTGACTCTGTAGCCCGCTTTAAGTGTTCATTTGCATCATCAAGGCTAAAAAATCGGTATGGGTTTGACCAGCCAGCCTCGCCTTTAAGGATCTCCATATACTTGCCTTCTACAAATTGCTCCAAATGGCCTGTTAATTGGTTTATGGTGTACTGTAAGTTTTGTATGGTTTCTCTACGGCTCATAATAAATTGAATTTCCTTTTAAATAACCATCCACAATATCACTGACTAGTCTTGTGTACTGCCCTGAGTGTCTCTCCTTCCAACCCTGATAAGGTGTATCGCCGGGGTCTATATGGTCAATCGGAATATGAGGAAGGAACACATTCTTAAAGCCAGCTAATGAACTCCTCCAGCTCATTAGCACATCGTCGTAGCCGTATAATCCAGGCTGATATAAGTAACCCACCTTGTCTAATAGGGCTGCTGAGTGCATTACACACGTTCCAATGATATGCTTTGACCTTTCAACTACGATCCATTGTTCACCGGGTTTGTGAGGTAGCATTATTAACTCGCTCCTGAACTCTGGATTTTCGTGGGTGGGATATTCCCAACAGTCTTTCCTTTTCAAACCTACCTGACCTAAAGTGGGATCGCGCTGGATTGCTCTCTCCATTTCATCAACCCATCCCACGAAACCTATTTCTACATCGTTGTCCATCTTTATACAATTTTCCCCCGGTTGCCTTAACTTCCACGCCTGATTGATTGCCTTAGCTGTTCCCACGTTCTCGGGAAGAGTAATGATTTCATCTGGCCAAAACGTAGCTTCTAATAAATTCTTGGTAGCTGTACAGCTTGCGTTATCGACAACAATTATTCTATGCTTGTCAAAGTCCACAGTTTCATACAAAGAATTAATTGTTCGCTCGGTTAGTTCCGTTCGTTTGTTCTCTTCGGTATCATATACAGCCATTGCGATTAACGCCATTAGTCTTTCGTATTTATGGTATAGTTTGTATCAGGTCTTATGTTCAGGTCTGTTATCTTTACGTCATTAGCCCCCAGAGGTATGGTTATTGTATCTATTTTTCGTTTGTCCATTTCATTAAAAGCATATTCCAACATTCTTACTACACACGCATGACACCATAAATCCACATGATACCCTGAGTTAAACTCCTCTCTAATCACATTTAGAATCTCAGCTTTCTCCCCTGAATCTAAGTGGCACGTTTTATCGTTAATCCACAGGTTCAGCTTTGGCCGGTGCTTCTCTAACTTCTCGACGTTGTCCGGTTTCATGCTGTAGTAATTCATAACGCATTTGGTTTATCTTATTGAACGAATAGTGAATGTCACAGTAGTTTCTTAACTCGATGCCCTGCTCTTTTCTTAGGATTGGATCTTTAATAAGCTTCGTAATTTGCGAATACCACGGCCTATGAGAATCAACGTACGACACAATACTATCAGGAAAACCGACATAGGGATGTACACGACTGACCACGACAGGAGCTTCAATATTAGCCGCCTCGAGTATTTTAAGATTGCTTTTATGCTCATTGAATTTGCTTTGAACCAACGGAATTAACGAAATGTCACAAAGGGAATAAACCGTGTAATAAGTCGTCGGGGGTTGTGACCGTATCACCTGCGTGTTGTATGTCGAATCTGTTGTAAATATCTTAGCCATCTCTTTCCACTCCGGATTATCCTCATAGCCACCCATGATTAACTTTACCCCGTCCCGTTTAATTAACTTTAGAGGCCTCCTTAAAAGCTCTAAATCTTTCCTATGTGTTACCCCGCCCGCCCAGAATAACCTTACATAATCATCGGGTATCTTCTTTACTAAGAACTGGTCGAACTTAGGAATTGCATTTGGCAAGATGTAACAGTTCTTATTTATTTCAATTACATCCCGATGCAATCGCTCGTGAGTGACCAAAATCAAATCTGAGTGTTTGATGTACCATTCTATAATTGTGGTAATCATGTGCTGTCTGTAACCTTCGTAAAGCAAATGGTCCCTATCTAATACCCAGTGATCGTCTAAATCACACACTAATTTGAACCCATACTTTTCACGCCACATCAAAAGCCTTTCCCTGTTTACCCCGGCTATCATCCTGTTGAAAAGAACAATATCAATGCCGTTAAAAATGTCATCTTCTGAATAACTTGGTAAATGATTTACTACCTTTATTTCTACCTTGTAAGTCTTTTCCATCCCGGCGCAAGGAAGTAAGCAACGATGCAGTTTGGGACCGGAACCATCGTACACACACAGAATCTTCATAGTTTATTCATCATTGCAGTTAGAATAATGGTACAGATCATAGCTATGCAGATTAAAAACGGGACCTCCCAAATCGGGAACCTTCCTACGCACAAGGCCAAACAAATCCAGGCTGACATACATTTAGCGCAATTAATGGGCTTATACTTAAACCTGATAAAGCCTAAAATATAAACCCATGTCCACGCCAAACAACTAGAATAAATGATTTCTTTCATTTCGCTATCGGTAAGCTTTCTTTTTCAGGATCGAATTTCAATATCTTACATACCGCACCCGATCTGTAATAATTCCACGATTTCAATATCAATCCGAACTTATGCAATTGAGTTATTTTCTTAACTCCAGTCCTGTCATTTAGAAGCATATTCTTTAACTTCAGTATAACATCGTTATCAACTTGAATCGGCTTGCAAAGTTGTTCAAAGAAGCTAAAAGCTTTTTCTTCATCGAAGCCTTCAAAGTAGGCAAAGAACCCGCCAATAACACTAGGAGTTAATAGCCTGCCAAATGAACTATACCAAACCAATACCTGTTTAGTGGTATTCAGCCAATAGTCCTCATTCTGATAATATGTCTTTATTAGGTCTGAGTTTGTTAAAACCTTACCCTTGTTACTGCCTCCATTACCACGAACAACACCTTTCACTAATGCAACATATTGCTGAATAATGGATGGTGTTATATTAGCGTTTGGTATTTCAAGTATCTTAAAATTATCTCCCGCTGACCTGGATGATCCGGTATCTAAAACATCAAAATTTTCATCAGGTATATTATAGGCGACCTCCATCCAAACGGAAACGCCTGATTTAATAATAGCCCTCAATCGGTGATGGGCGTCTAATAATGTACCGCTTATACCTATTTTCATAGTTTCGCCCGTGTGCCGCTTCCATTTTCCTTCCCTCATGTCTCTGGCAAACTGATCTATTTTATTTACCCGCATTGCCCTATTATTACTTTTGCCATTTTCAAGAAATTGTTTAGCAATTTCGGGCGTAATAAGCACCTCTTCGTTATACCGCTTATTTGCCTCTCCTGATTCCTTGTTTAATTTTAAATCTGTAATAGGGAGGGAGGCTATTAATTTTACAAAGGAGTTCTTTAACCTCCCGTTCGAGGTCGTCGTTTGTTTTAGCACATTCATGATGTTTATTTTTATTTGTTAAGGATTTGGCTAGACGCACAGCGCCCGCCGTAGTTAATTCTCTTACAGCTTCGTTTACTTTATCCTTTCCCTGAAGGATGAACTCTTCGAAGGTTTGTTCAGGGATAGAGGCTATTTGCTGCCAGCTTGAGGACTGCTTTTTGTTTACCCCAATCTCATTAAGTTCCTTACCGGTACTTAATACCGGCCCGTCATTTTGTTTTCTTATTTCCCCATTTCGCTGACCATCTTCGATCAACTCGCCCAATATCCTTTGGGTTCTGATCTTCTGCTCAGCAATAATGTTTTGCAGTTCAGCGTCTTTCTTTTCAGCCCTGATCCAAACGTCAATTGTTTTGAGCTTATTCATGTAGCTGATACCGTCCTCTACTGTTTTAATTTGCAGTAGCTGATTTTTTGCGTTGTCTCGCAAGACTAAGATTTCCTGGTTGTCCATCAGTATATGCCCTCAATATTTTCTGAATCGTTATAAATCTTGTTTAAATGCTCCCTTACTTTCTTAATCGAATCTGAAATACTTGATCGGGGTATCCCCGTTGCTCTTGATGCTTTCCGAACCCCGCCCGTCTTTGCTACTTCCTGAATCAATCTTCTGTAATAAAAAGTATTGAACGTCGAATCTAAATTGTTGAACTCATTTATTAATGCAACCTCCCTATTCTCCTTTCTTAATCGTTCTTCAAAGTTTTCTTCTATTTCGTACTTATCTTTTAACTTGTCATTGTCGTAAGTAATCGCCGGGTTTATATAAGTCTTATGATAAATATTCCTGGACTGATTGACCAAGTTTAAAATTATTCTTACCACGTAAAAAGTAAGCTGCTTGGCCTCGTGCAGTCTTTGGATTAACTCAGGGGACTTATCATATAAAATCAATATTAATTCGTGTTTGAAATCGGACTGTAAATCGAGACGCACTGTTTTTCTGATACACTCGTCTAAGTCTTTGGATCGATACAACTGCTCAATTATCTGCGCCACAGTCACACCCTAAATTAGTATTATTTTAAATAAAAAAAAAATAATAAACCTGGAAAGGCTCTGTGTTAAAAAATCCGGCCCCGGCTGCTGATGCAATCCTACGAGACCGGAGCTGTTCAGCTTGTTACAAAAGTAATATTAAAATTCTACCATTTTTGAGTACTTTTACTCGATCTTCCATATTTGCAACAGTGTTGCAAAAATACCCTTGCCCATGTTTGCTGGCTTAAACAAAGAATTTTACCTTAGCACCCGATGACAAACTACGAACTCTGGCAACTTGAAAAATACGGCAATGTTCTGCCTGATGTAAGGGACACCCCGGACGAAGAGCTGGAGAATTGCGGAATAGAAGAGTTAAACAGAATTACTGATTACATCGAAGAAAAAAATCAACCCAATGGAAACAATTCTTAAAATCATTTTAGCGGTAAACGTCTTGTTTATAGCCTTTTGTATTATGAGACTACTGCTTACACCTTTGAAGTTCGAAGAAACTAAACCCAACTACAATACAGAAGTGGACCGGCTGTTGAGTCTGGATGAAACTGAAATTAAGATTTCAGAATGAGATTAAGAAAAACCAAACATAAACGTATTCTTTGAAACAGTTGTTTTTGTTGGTTTACTAAGACGTCGGGGGTTTCTACCCCTGACTTTTCAAAAAGTTCTTTATTGGTTTTTTTCATAGGCAAGCATCGACGGGAGATTGTTTCTACTTTCTCCCTTTAATTAGAAAGTTCTGGATTGTAAGTATAGGGTGGGAGCCGGGAAACTCTCACCCACTTTTTAAGAATTTGCTCTTGGTGGAGAGGATTGGTGGATAAACGGTCCCGGTTTAATTATCGGGACCAATTTTAAAAATTATGCTAGTATCAGATTGTTGCGGTTCTACTCCCTGGTCACAGCGATACGCTGAGATTAACGGCTGCGGGGTTTGTACAGAATGTAAGGAAGATTGTCTTTATATA
>Ga0137429_1000492_pt1 | contig 15640 bp, 8 predicted proteins | sample EasRivERMZT736_2_FD_102304 | JGI IMG/M metagenome (GOLD analysis project Ga0137429, IMG submission 102304) | Soil microbial communities from meander-bound floodplain in the East River, Colorado, USA - East River MetaG ERMZT736_2 | ecosystem: Environmental > Terrestrial > Soil > Floodplain ...
ATCCGTTCCTATTTTGCAAGGTTTTCACCCAGACCCCCTGGGTTTCTGGCAAAGTGTATCCGCCACGCCGACGCATTTCATCCAATAAATACCGAGACCGAGAAGATTTTTCAGGGACGACTACGCTAAGAGTTTGACCATGAAAACGTGGTTTTCAGCCTCTCGAAAGCGGTTTTCGCACCAACGGGCGTCGGACGTTCTGCCAAGATTAGGCGACCGGGTCATGGGGCCTCAAAACGCGAGGAATGGCGGGACTTCTCGAACGCCCGGACGAATGACTTAGCGTAGTAGTACTAAACGTGCCAATGGGAAAAAGGAATTCTAATTATGCCGCCATCGTAATATAAGGTTTCGACGAAAACCTTATATTGCGCCTCAAGGCGCTGCAAAGTCTCAATTGAAGTTCTCCCCGTGAAGCGGGGAGGAGCAGTCTACGCGCAAAACAGACCCGCCGCCTGCGAAAAACGGCAAGCGGCGAGTCCGGGTTGGCGCGTTATACCTGATTCGAACGCCTACGCTACCGCAATTACACTTGATGCGCCGTCATCAACCTATTCAATTGGTTTGCCGGCGCCGTTGTCGACCGGCTCTACAGGCATCGGATCCATGGGGATCGGCGGCCCCTCAACGTAAGGCACGCCGTAGAACAGTTCATTCTCCACCGCAGAGACATTGCTAACGGACGCCTCTCGAACGCCCTGATTGGTCACCGCGTAAATCTTGTCGCCGATGAACACACCGCGGGTAAACGACGCACCCCAATACCCGTACCCAGCCTCATCGAACCGGGTGCTGATCTGCCCCAATTCCGTTAGGCCCCCGGTCGCCGAAGCGCTGTACACATATAGCCCGTCAAAGCCCTGTTTTTCCAGAGGCAAGGGGTCGATGATCTCGACCGGGCTGTCCGGCGGCGCCGCATCCGTCTCAACACCCGTGCTGCCCGTGCTGCCGTCGCCTTCGACGAAAATCACGTCGCCGTAGTCGGGATAGATCGACACCGGCAGGGCCACCAATCCTCGTGAGGCAAAATAATTGAAGGCCTTGGGATCCCACGTGGCCTCGGAGTAAGCCCCTGTGTCGCCCCCGATGATGACGTTGGACGTACGAATCGGATTTGCGAAATCGGTCACGTCGAAGATAGACACCTGCACGCCCCCGTTGCCGGACTCCCCCGGCGGCGGGACGTACTGCCCGACGGCCAACAGATGGTCGGCGTCCATCGGCATGAGAAACGTTGAGAACCCCGGCACCTCCAACTTCCCCTTGAGCTGCGGATCGGCCGGATTGGATAGGTCCAAGGTAAACAGCGGATCGATTTGCAAGAAAGTCACCACGAAACCCTTGTCGCCGATGAACCTCGCGGACTGGATCATCTCTCCCGTGGCGATGTTTTCCACTCTGCCCAGCACGGACAACGCGTCGTCGGTTTGCTCGAGGACATACACGTTGTTATTGCCCGCTTCGACCTGAACGCACTCAAAGTACCCACAGTTCCACTGGGCGTCGACCGTGGTCGCCACACGCAGATTCCCTTGGTATTCGCCCATCGAATATTGATTGAGGATGCGTCCGGGCACGGAACCCGTGGCCACAGGCCTCGCGGCTCTGCCCTCGTAGGCGAACTTGTATACGTTCGTCGTCGTTCGCGCGTTCTGCGAAAAGTCGGCGCTGGTGTTGGTGAGGTACATGGCTTGGAGGGACGAGTAAATCAGTCCCGGCTCGGCCACCACGCCGACGGCGGTGAACTGGGCATCGTTGTCCACGTCCAAGCTCACCAGCGTCACCACGCCGAAGCCGTCCGGTTGCTCCGGATAATACAGCTCCCGCCAAGTCACCACCGGCGCGGCGGTCTCCGTTTCGTCGCCGTCGATACGCGTATACTCCGGGAGCAGCGTCTCGACGTTTACCGTGCTGACGTCCAACTCCGGTCGGCCCATGAGGGGCATGATGTCGAAGTAGTAGTTCTGATAGTTGGCGAGGACCATGTGCAGCACGCCGTCGATCATCCGCGTCGCGGACTGCGTGCCGTCGAACTTGGTTTGCGAAAGGACGACCGGTGCGGTGCGCGAGGTGACGTCGACGACGGTGACGAACGTGTGCGGCCTCTCGTAGACGAAATCCTCTCCACCGATGGGCGGGATGTTCGAGATCGGCGCGTCGGCGCTGATCGGCTCGGCCTCGACTGTTTCCACGTTCGTAGGTTCGGCCGTGGCGGTCGCAACGCCTTCCGCTTGGCGGACCTCGGAGGCAAGGACTCCGTCCGCGATGCCGCCGCCGTACCCGTAGAAGTAGCCCCCGCCGCCCGTGGTGATGGCCACGATCTTGTCGCCGTGCAGGTACAGATCACGTCCATAGCCTTTCAACGGGGTCTCGCTGACTACGGCGAGTTGCTCGGACGGCGAAACCTGAACAATTCGAAGGACGCTGTTTTCGGAGACACTGTCGATGATGTAGACGAAAGCGCCGTCGTTCTTCACTACGTCGGCCTCATCGACGCCGATTTCCTGGATCGTCGTTCCGGAGTAGTCGCCCCCCGGTCCGTTAGTAGTTTGCGCTCCGTCCGCGCTCTCGCCGATCGGTAACGCCGCCTGCGGCGGCCCACCAGGTGAGTCTGCCATCTCATTTAAGTTACCGCGATCGAAATCGGTGTAGGCGGAGTTCCGCTGCTCGATCTGCTTCTTGAAGTAGGCGGACAGATCACTCTCGGATTCAAAGGGCTTCAGTTTCGATGAACCCGTTTCACCCGGTCCGACGGGTGGTTGAAGTAGGTCCAGGACTAGGTTGCAACCGGGTAGGACGACAGCCACGAACAACAGGACGAACCACTTTCCCTGGCGACACATGATGGGAGACCTCCGTAAGTTTAGTAGTTAGCAGACGTTACACGCCCGCCACGCTCATTTTTATCCGCGCATAACAAGTATCCGGTTTCCAAGTGCCCGGTCAAGTCGAACCAGTCTATGTTGATAGCCTCCAACACCATTCTACGTTCCCAGCTTTCTCTTGATCTTGTTGCGGACCCCGAAAACTCGGTCCGTTAAACTCGCACTTGTTGTTTTGTAATGAATGCGTCATAGTCAACCGCGCGACGCCTGATCGGAAACCGGTTCTGGGGAGATATGATCATCTCTTCATTCTTGCGTATGGAGAACCTTTGACGCCGGACCGAGATCAATCATCTGCCGACGCACGCGCCGGGTCCACAGAAACGGTCTCGCCGGCGCCGACCTTCCCGAAGATTATCGGTGGGCATCGCGTACTGCGCGTGCTTGGCGAGGGCGCGATGGGAATCGTCTACGAAGCCGAGCAGCTGCACCCGCAACGCCCAGTCGCCCTAAAGGTTGTGCGGGGCGGCCGGTACGTCGACATCCACCACGTCAAGCTCTTCCAGCGAGAGGCTCAGACCCTCGCGCGACTCAAGCATCCTTGCATCGCCGCGATCTATGAGGCCGGTCGAACCGACGACGGGCAGCACTACTTTACCATGGAACTCGTCCGCGGCGTTGCGCTCTTGTATTATGTGCAAACCAGAAGTCTTCCGATGCGTGAACGATTGGAGCTCTTCCGGAAAATCTGCGACGCGATCAACTACGCCCACCAGCGCGGGGTTATCCACCGCGACCTGAAACCCTCCAACATCCTCATCGACACCGATGGTCAGCCGAAAATCCTCGATTTTGGACTGGCCAAGATGACCGATGCCGACATCGCCGTGACCACGGTAGTTACCGAGCTGGGCAAGATTCAAGGCACTTTGCCCTACATGAGCCCCGAACAAGCCCGTGGCAATCCCGACGAAATCGACCTGCGCAGCGATGTGTATTCGCTGGGAGTAATCCTCTACGAGGTTCTCACCGATCAGCTTCCCTACGACGTGACCAAGCACTTGCTGCACGAGGCCGTCCGCGTGATCTGCGAGGAAGCGCCGCGCAAACCGAGCGCCATCAACCGCACGCTTCGCGGCGACGTAGAGACCATCGCCCTCAAAGCGTTGGAAAAGGAGCCCCTTAGGCGTTACCAAAGCGCAGCAGACCTATCAGAAGACGTCGAATTGTACCTCACGGGCAAACCCATTAGGGCCCGCCCGGCGAGCGCCGTGTACCAGTTCAAGATGCTGATCGTACGACACAAACTCCCCTTTGCGTTTGCAATTACGATCTTTCTACTGATTCTGGTTTTTGTTTCGTCGATGACCTATTTGTACACTCAGCTTGAGGGGCGTAAACGAGACGTGGAACGACTCTACTCCTACTTTGTCGCGGCCAAACGGGAGACCGCGGATTCCTACGAGACTCACGGAGAACTAGGACGAGCCAGTCAACTGCGAGATGAAGCGAAGATCAGCTTTCAAGAGATCCTGGCTTTCGACTCGATGGGAGACAAGTGGCATGCCGCGATGTGGAGGAACCTAGCAACATTCGAACTATTTCATCGCAAGAACGAAGCGGCCCAGTACATCGCCAAAGCCCAGGAGGCGCACAACGCGGATGTGTTGACTTGGGTGATCCAAGCACGTGTCCGGTTGGAACTGCCGGGCCATCTAAACATCCCCAAGGCCCTCGACGACGCCAAATTCGCCGATCGGTTGGCCAAGTCTCACGATCCCAAAGCCAAACGCGTCTTGGCCCTGGCTCATTTGCAAAACAAGGAATTCAACGACGCAATAATGGAGGCCCGATCGGCCATCGAATTAAATGACGCGCCGACCGTGAACTACCTCATCATCGCTGTCGCCGAAGCCACGCGGGGTAAGCCCTCTGCGGCCAAGGAAGCGCTCACCGCGGCGGGATCCGATTGGCCGAAGGAGTTGCGTGAGCCGGGCGGCTTCACTGCTTCCGCGGAAACCGGGGAACTCTGGATCGAATCCGCCGATGACCTGATCCGACTCAGGGATGAGGCCGTGGCCGCCATCGCCGCCGCTTCAGCATTGCAGCCGTAAAACTGCCTCACCCGTGCCATCTCGCCGTATTCCGACTTTGTCGCCGGCGCCGTAGGGCGAACCCTCACCGAGTCAATCGTCCGACCGCTTCCCGGTTTTTGGACGCGGTGTTGGCGATGACTCCGTGAGGCAGTTCCGGTCCGGGCGGAGTCTTGTTTCACTTGCCGGCCTCGACGAGCGTGGCGAGGCGGGTGGTCCGCGGAGCGGACCCTACCGCTGCCGTCCTCCCCCTTATCTAGCTTACTTGCTACTGAGATTGGTGATCAGCAGGTCAATCAACTCCCGGATCACCGTTTGGGCCGCGCAGTCGACGATCCAGTCGTTCACATCGGCGACTACACCACAACCGTCGACGACCCTCCGCAAAGTCTGGAGGTCCTTAATAGCCCGAGCGATTTGGCCCCGTGCTACGCGCCCCTCGATCCCGTCGAGGATGGCGAACATGCTCTTGCGCAGGCCGTTGTCGGCGTCACGGAAGGCACTTCTGGGCAAGCTTCTGATGGCGTTCTGCAGGAACTCGACATCCTCGCCATCAATCACGCCGTCGTCATCGCTGTCGGCGTCAAGTGGGTCGGTGTCATTGGCGACCTCAATCCCGTCGTTGAGTTTGTCGTGGTCACTATCCGGGTCGTTCGGATTCGTCTCGCCTGGATCCAGCGCGCAGTTCGGGTTGGCATCCTCGGTCCCGTCGGTGAGCCCGTCATCATCGCTATCCGCGTCGAGCGGGTTCGTGGGATTGCCGCCGTTCACCTCACAGCCGTCCGTCAGCCCGTCGTCGTCACTGTCGGTGTCGTTGGGGTCGGTCTCACCGGCATCCAAGGCGCCGTTGTGGTTGGCATCTTCCTGGCCATCCATCAGGCCGTCATCGTCACTGTCGGCGTCCAGCGGGTCCGTTCGGTTGGCGCCGGTCGTTTCAATAATGTCAGTCAGGCCGTCGTTGTCGTCGTCGGGATCACATGCATCGCCCAAACCGTCGCCGTCGAAATCGGCTTGATCCGGGTTCGCATACTGCACGCATCCACTGACCCCGAAACAGAAGCCCGCGGCGGGCGGCAGAATAAATCCGCTATCATTGCTAAGATCGCAGTCCGTGAGTGCGTCCACGACCGCTGTCGGGCACGAACAGTTGTCGCTTACGTCCGGGATGCAGTCATCGTCCAGATCCTCATAGGGCAAGAGAGTTGAGTTGCACAAGTCGCAGGCGTCGCCGCGGCCATCGTTGTCGCTATCGACCTGGTCCGGGTTGTAAACATCCGGACAATTGTCGTTGGCTTCACAGTAATCCGGCGCGGACGGATCACCGGCCTGCAACCCACAGCGCCCAATCTCCGCCTCGCAGGAATGGAGACCAACGTTATTGGGATTCCATTCGCCGACGCCGTCGTCGCACTCCCCCAATGGGCAGGTAAAGATGCCGTCTCCGTCTCGCTTCCTGTCCTCGAGGACCAGCGCCTGGTAAATGTACGCCTTCTGTTCCTTCGCACAGCTCACTCCGACGGTTCCGGAAATCTCCGGGCCCAATCCGCACTCGATGGTGTACTGGCAAATGAAATCGGAGAAGCCTTCACGGCGATACTGCAACACGTGAATCAACTCGTGGGCGAGGATCGCAAGCCCGTCGTTGTCAAGCCCGTCGCGGCAATCGCAAGCGCCGGGACTGCCCAAGCTACACAATGGGTGATACTTCCCGGGCGCGAAGTAGATGTTTTCACCGAACGTGATGGCCGTTCGCCTCTCCGGAAATGTGCAATCGGTGTGGATCCGGACGTCGTCGAAGTTGGATCGGAAGTAGCTCTCAAGCTTGGCCAGGACCGTTGGCTCGATGTTTTGATAAGCCGCGCAGTCATTGAACATCGATTCGGTGATGTTGCCGCCGGCAAGATTGAGCACACTGATTCCGTCACAAAAGTGGTTTTCAATGATGTCCACCACGTCGTCGAAGAGACCCTCAAAATCGAGGGTAAGCACGTCCATTACCAGACCAGCCACCTCTTCCAGGTAATCGTGGAACCTGTCGATTGCTGTCTCTACCCAGCAAATGGGATTGTAGACCGCGCAAGCTTTGGCTTGCGGCGCGGAGAAAAACATCGTCAAACCAAAGACCACAGCGAGAATGGCGCAGCGATTCCGACCCAGCCCGCTTGACTTCGACCGCCCCGAATTGGATTTGGCACGTAAAAATTGACCCGACATACTCGTGGTGTCCATTGGAGTCCCCTTCTTTTTTTGGCCCGAATAACTTTGGCCCGGCGCACGCCGCCGGGCCTTGGTCTGCCATGCTACAGCGCCCCTCCCCTTGCGCCTACCCTGTTTCCATAGCGCTTCCTTTCCACATGGCGGGCGGGCCACCTCCAATTGGAAGGTTGCGCATGAAGGACATCCATGCGCAATCTTCCAAAGGACCTGGGGCACCCGCCTTGTAACTGGCTTCGTTTGGCTTTCAACTGGCTTCGTTTTTTCGGAGGCATTCAATCGTAAGTCCTTACGCTGCAAGCAGGTACGCTGTTTTCAACTGGCTTCGTTTGGTAATGGCGCTTTTGCGCGGCATCCACTCCATTCCTGTCGCGGCTCCGATCCATGCGCGTGGAGGTCGCGCAGCTTTCATCCACACCCCAATAACTTCACGGGCGCGCGGTGGGAGGACGATCGTAGAGCGATCATCCAGAAACTAGACACTGGAATCTAGAAACGAAACGTAGGGGCGCGCTCATTCTCGATGGAAAGATGGGCGCGGCCAGGCGAACCGGGGCATGGTGAAAGACTTCTTCAAAAAGCAAAATGTCGATCTTGACTCCATGTGACACGTTGTGGCACTCATCACGGAAACTAGTGGCTGTCCCGCCTTTCCCCGCCTTTCCCGCTTTTCCGCTTTTCGTCCCGCTTTTCCGGATTCCTCCGGATTGCTCAAGTCCCGGCGCGCCGGGACCAAGCCCGGCAAAAAGCTGCCCGCGGTGCTCGACAACGGGGGGGCGACTGGGTAGGTTGCTGTGAACGGTTACAGATTCTCTTTTCGGCGATCGGTTTGCTTGGGTGCTTCGGGCAGTGAGGATTGCGAGTTTTCTTATTCGAGGAATGAAAGAATGACCGGATTAAGAACCCCAAGCGGAATTTTGTTGGCCGCCCTTCTCTCCGGCGCCGTCGGATTCGCTCAACCGGTGTCCTTCAGCCCCGCCGCCAACTTCGCCGTGGGGGCGAGCCCGTTCTCCTTCGCGATCGGGGACCTCAATGGCGACGGCAAACTCGACCTGGCCGTGGCAAATGTTAGCAACGACAACGTCTCGATCCTCCTCAACACCGGCGCCGGTTCCTTTGGGACCGCTACCAACTTCGTCGCGGGGGACTATCCGATCTCCGTCGCCGTCGGGGACCTCAATGGCGATGGCAATCCCGACCTGGCCGTGGCGAATCAGGTTAGCAACAACGTCTCGATCCTCCTCGCCACCGGCACCGAAAACTTTGGGACCGCCACCAACTTCGCCGTGGATACGCAACCGCGCTCCGTCGCGATCGGGGACCTCAATGGCGATGGCAATCCCGACTTGGCCGTGGCGAATCACGGCAGCCACAACGTCTCGATCCTCCTCGGCACCGGCACAGGCGCCTTTGCCCCCGCCACGAACTTCGCCGTGGGGACGTCCCCGGTCTTCGTGGCGATCGCTGTCCTCAATGGCGATGGCAATCCCGACCTGGCTGTGGCGAATTACGGCAGCCACAACGTCTCGATTCTCCTCAACACCGGCACCGGTGCCTTTGGCCCCGCCGCGAACTTCGACACGGGGCGTAGCCCGACCTCCGTCGCGATCGGGGACCTCAGTGGCGATGGCAAGCCCGACTTGGCCGTGGCGAATTGGGGCAGCGACAACGTCTCGATCCTCCTCGGCTCCGTTGCCGGCGCGTTTGTCGCCGCCACCGACTTCGTCGCGGGGGCGAACCCGATGTCCGTCGCGATTGTGGAACTTAATGGCGACGGGAAGCCCGACCTGGCTGTGGCGAATCATAACAGCAAAAACATCTCGATCCTCTTCAACATAGGCGCCGGCGCCTTTGGCCCCGCCACGAATTTCGCCACGAAGGGGAGCCCGACTTCCGTCGCGATCGGGGACCTCAATGGCGATGGCAAGCCCGACCTAGCCGTGGCGAATGAACCCAGCGACAACGTCTCGATCCTCCTCAACACCACCGATACCAGTCCGCCGGATACCAGCATCACCTTGACCGTGGACGGGGGCGCAGCGGTCGTGGCTGGCGGCGGGTCAACGCAGTCCAGCTCCATCACGGTCACCTTTGCGGGCACAGACGACGTCGGGATTGCGGGGTTCCAGTGCAGCCGAGACGGGGCAGCGTACATTCCCTGCGCCAGCGCGGTGGGCTACTCGGCATTGGCGATAGGCCCTCATTCCTTCCAGGTGCGGGCCCTCGACGTTGCAGGCAAGTTAGACCCCTCTCCGGCCGGCTTCTCCTGGACCGTCGTGACCCCGCCCTAGGTCATCCCGAACTTCATCACAACCATCAACAACCTGGGCCTGCCTACTGGGGGGCAAGCAGTTTGATTGCGCCGCTGAACCGGGCTGCGGCGCGGGGGGAGACGGGGTCTGAGGGGCCGCTGAAGGATTCGACCCTGACGATGCCACGATTTGGCACCTCTCAAGAGCAGTGGCACACATCGTCAGTGGCACCTGGCGTCCATTTTCGATTGAAAGATTGGCGCGGTCGGGCGGACCAGGGAAAAGTAAAAGACGTTTTCTAAAATCAGAATGTCACCGTTGATCCGCCGACCGGCAAGGAAATAGGTATGGTGTCCCCCGATTGCAAACCACGTGCCGAACAGGATTGATGGTGTCCCCGGATTTGCATACGGATTTGCATAAGTCGTTACACGACACGCACATACGATTTTTTTCAACTGGCTTCGTTTGGTAATGGAGCGTTTTTCCACGGACCGCTCCATCGATTGTCGCGTTACTGTACGTGGGCGCGTGGAGGGGGCGCTGCCATCATCCCCAATAACTTCACGGGCGCGCGGCGGGAGGTTGATCGCAGAGCGATCATTCAGAAACTGGAGGCTGGAAACTGGAAACTAGAAGGCCGAAGGCCATGCCAACCGTCGGGTGCTTACCGTCAATTGATCGGACACTTGTGCGCTGCGATCCTAGAAAAGCGTGCAATTCGGAATCGGATGAATCGAGAGGTTGAAAGGAGATCACCAATGCGTAGAAACGTAAGTATGTGGTTGCTGCTGCTCGGCGTCCTCACGCTGCCAAGCTGTGGGGGAGTTCAAGAAGTCATTTTTGACGCAGTGCAGGCCTCCGCGAAGGAGTCCCTTGAGCAAGCGGTTGACGAGGCCGTGGACGGCGTCGTCGACGAGCTGCTCGACTTTGGCGGCGTTACCGATGACGAAGAGCCGTCAAGCGATTGACACTGGCCCGGTTGAGACTGGTTCGACCGTCGGCCGATGTGGATCGCTCACGCTTGTTTTCCCTGTCGTCCATTCGATCGGACACTTGGGCATGACCACGCAAGCGTGGGCGATGCCACCCGCCCGTGCACGCGTGGATCATGGCACTCGCTCGCTCCATGCCTGTCGCGGTACCGATCCATGCGCGTGGAGCGGGCGCGGCATTTATCCACACGCCAATAACTTCACGGGCGCGCGGTGGTTAGGGACGGAGGACCCAGCGCCGCTCCGAGGCACGAAGGCACTAAGGCACGGAGGCACGAATGGAAATGCAGAAACTATAAAACGAAAACGTCCCCGTTGATTCACTAAGGAAATCAATATGGTTTCCCCGGATTGAAGTACGGAGGCACGAGTTGGTTGCGCGGATTCTTGCGGATTGCGTTCATCTCGCCCGAGGCGGCATACGTGTTCTACGGACCCGTCATGGCTTGTACGAAAGACCCCCAGTCGAACTTGTCGACGTCGCCGTCCGGGTCGAGGTCAACGCAAGCACAACTCGGCGGGATCGGTCCGCCGTTCGCGCTCGTGTAACAGTTCTGGAATTGGGCCACGTCGTACGCATCCACCCGGTTATCCCCGTTGCAATCGCCCGGCGGCGTGCCCGGACCAGTCACCTCGATTACATCCGCGCTGATGGCGAGGATTGCCGCGTCGACCTGGCCGCCGCTGCTCCCACCAGCGCAAAGATTCGTGAAGGTCCCGCCAGTGCGGGTTATCAGATCGAGGTATACAGTCCCCGGCGCTGCGCCCCGTCCGGATAGAAAACACTGATCCGTTGGAGAAATCACGAAGTCAGCAACGGCGCCGTGAAACCGGTAGTTAGCAAACCCCGCATCGCGATTGAGCAGCATTAACTGAAATTGATTGGCGCTCAAATCGCTGTCGTCGTCGCTGATGACGGCGATAGCCCGGGTGGCGCCCAGGCGCAGGGAAGCGGCCCACTGCGGGTACGTATCGATCAGCACAATCAGTGCGTCGTTACTATCGACAGCCGCCGTGATATGCCTATAGTGAGGTAGGTTCCCATCGGAAGCACAGTTCCCGCTCCCAAGCGGCGGTGGCACGCAGACCGCGAGTTCCGCGATTAGGACAACCGACAAGTCGATGAAATTCTGCTCCGCTACCGCGGCGAGCTGGTTAACCGAGTTCTCAAACGCCGCTACTTCTTCGTCCATCGACCCGGTCGTATCGATGACGAATATCACGTCCGCCATCGGCATAGTCTGCGCGAGCGTCAACGAGCCACACGCGAGCACGAAGAGTGGGACCACTGCGAGCCTCGCGACCATCGAACTGCGCGCATGAACGAACGAGTGCATGATATTCATCTGCTCTCCCTTTACGTTTAGGCATTTCCTTCCGCGGTCCGGACGGGGACACCGCGGTCGGGGGCTTTAGCAGCCGTCGCCGAGGGTAATTTTTGGGGTCCTGCCCTCAACATCCCCCCAGTCGTGTGCCACAGCGGCCGCGAAGCGTGCCCCCACTTCTAGTCACCGTTGCGAAATCTGGGACACCAAATGTATTTCGTGACGTTCTTCACCATTAGACCGGGTTTCATTGGACGCAAGCGTCGGCCGACGATTGCGTCAAAGCGTTTGAGGAATCGCTCGCTTCCCCGCGGTTGCCCCGTGGTCTCGTGAACCCCCGGACTGACTGACCGTCTCCTCGAGTGGGTTCGCCGACAGAGCGAAATACGGAGGATGGACTAATCAACCCTGACTACAGTATACCCGAAATGTCCGGGCGTGCGAATAGTGCATCCGATAACCCCTCACACTACCCTTTCCCCCAATGTGGAGAGGGGGCATAAACGCATTCTAGGTCGGGAACTGGAAGTCGAGGATTTGCATTTCGACGCTTCGGCGGCCGTTGAAGTCGTTGATGATGGGCTCGAAGGCGACGCGGCAGCGGCGATGTTGCTTGAGATCCTCGATCGCGCTACCAAGTCCGAAGCCGATGCCCTTGATGCGCGTGCCGTTTTGTTGAAACGAAACCTGGAGGTGGTCTTGGTTGGCCCCGACGCAGCGCGGCTCGTAGGCGAGGTCGAGCCAGTCGGTGGCGAACTTGGGCTTGGGATTGCCGATGCCGAACGGCCCCAACCCGACGATTGCCTCCGCCGTCGGCAAAGTCATTTCTTTGAGCGGCACTTCGGCATCGAGGCGGAGCTTGTCGACCAAGTCATCGCCTGTGAGGCGATTGTTGGCCTCGGCGACGAAGGCTTCGGTGAAAGCATCGACGCGGTCGGCGGCGATGCGCAGGCCGGCGGCCATGGCGTGTCCGCCGTGGGCGAGCAGGTGCCGCGAACACGAAGACAAGGCGTCGGCGAGGTCGAAGTGTTGGATTCCGCGGGCCGAACCCTGCCCCTCGCCGTTGTTGAGGGCGATCATCACCGTGGGGCGGTGGTAGCGGCCGACGACGCGAGCGGCCACGATGCCGATCACCCCCGCGTGCCACCCCGGTGAGGCCAGTACGATCGCTCGCCGGGCGTCGCTCGCAAGGTTGCCTTTCTCGATCATCTCGTAGGCCTGCTTGGCGATCTGCCGCTCGGTCGCCTGCCGCGAGCGGTTGTGCTCTTCGAGGTAGAGGGCGATCTCGCGGGCACGATCGGCGTCGGCGCGGGTGAACAACTCGACGGCGAGCCTCGCGTGGCCCATGCGTCCTGCGGCGTTGATCCGCGGGGCGAGCTTAAAGCCCACGTCGTAGCCGCTGATCTTTCCGTTGCTCAAACCGGCGGATTCGATGAGCAGCCTAAGGCCGGGCAGCGATGAGGAGGGCAGTGCGCTTAGGCCGTGACGAGCGATGATCCGATTCTCTCCCACCAGCGGCACTACGTCCGCGATCGTTCCGATTGCAGCGAGCGGAAGCAGTTCTTTCAATAACTCTCGAAACTCGGGTGCGACGCGATCCGCGCCGCTGAGCCGCTGGGCGATGGCCCAGGCGAGCTTGAAGGCGACGCCCGCGCCGCTGAGATGCGGGTTGGGGTACGCGCCGCCGACGGATGGGTGTACGATTACGGCCGCGTCGGGCAGTTCGGCGTGGGGCGCGTGATGGTCGGTGATGATGAGCGTGACGCCGGCGTCTTTCAGAACCTTGGCGATATCCACCGCGGTGATGCCGCAGTCCACGGAGACGATCATTCCCGCGCCATCTTCGACTAGACGCTTAACGGCCTCGAGGTTCAGTCCGTAGCCCTCGTCGATGCGATGGGGCACGTAGAAGGTCACTTCGCCGCCGGCCTGTCGCAGCGTGTGCCAGAGGATGGCCACACCGGTCGTGCCGTCCACGTCGTAGTCGCCGTAGAGGACGATCTTCGTCTTGGCGCGGATCGCATCGACGATCCTCACGGCGGCTTCCGAAGCGCCGGGAAGAAGTTCCGGCGGATGGAGGTCTTTTAATTGCGGCAACAAAAAGGCTTCACCCGTTCCGTCGAGTGACAACCCTCGGTTGATGAGCACTTGGGCGATGGCGGACGGGACTCGCAGGCGAGTAGCCAGAGCCTCGCAATCGGGCGAGGGGGCCGAGATCATCCATTGTTTGGCCATTGTCGATCCGTCGAAAGCCCAATCGCCGTCTTGCAAACCAGCGACACTTGCGACTCTAACTTGTGCCTGAAAGCGTGGCAAACTGGCAGCCGACGGGCAACGTTCGACCTCAGCTTGAATTACGGTGGATTGGAGACACGAACAAGTTGCATAGTCTTGATCGGATGAGGCGGACACCCTATACTCGTAGGTTGTACGTATACGGATTCAAGGGTCGGATCAGAGCTTTCTCGGCAAGAAGGAGACTTCTCTGTGGCTACAGCATTGGATGGTAAGAGCATTCTGGTCGTCGATGACGATCCGGACATGGTGACGGCGCTCACGACGGTCCTGGACGGGACGGGGGCGACGATCCAAACGGCGGGCGACGGCAACCTGGCGATCGAGAAGGCGGCGCAGTTCGACCCCGATCTGGTGATCCTGGACGCGATGCTCCCCAAGCGCAGCGGCTTCCTCGTCTTGGAGAAGCTGAAAGGGGCTACCAAGAAGAAAGGCTCGCGGCCTCTGGTCATCATGATTACCGGCAACACGGGCAAGCGGCACCAGATCTGGGCCGAAAGCCTGGGCGTCGACGGCTACCTCAACAAACCGTTCCGGATGGAACGCCTCCTCGAACGCATGGAGCAGCTCTTCGCGAACGGAACAACGCTGCGCGAATCCCAACCCGCCTGAGTGGCGGGCGGAATGAATTCCCGGCGCTTGGGTAAGCAATGCGCCCTTTTCAACCTTCAGCGATACAAGTAATCACGCGATAACAACCAGGCGACTTGAAAGTCGCCAGGCGGCGCTTTTGCCGCAGGCTGATTCCTTGTAGAGTGAGCATCCGCCCGTGCGTATTCGTATTGACATCCCATCGTTGCTCGCCGCCGGGACCTTTACCGTGTTGCTCATGCTCGTGTCGTCCGCTCCGTCCCGTGGGCAGGACGTCGCCAAGGAAGATGCCTCACCGACCGAAGAAGCAAAGCCCGCGACCCTCACCGACGCCCGCGATTTGCTGATGCAGGGGTCGTACGAGGCCGCGACCGAGGCCTATCAGAAACTCTCGAATGATCCGAAGCACTTCATCCAGGCCGGGCTGGGTTTGGCGCAATGTCGCCTTCAAGTCGGCCAATACGACGAAGCGATCGCGGGTTTGGCCGCTCTGAACGTCGAGTCCTCCGCTGAGTGGCACAGTCTGTTGGCCGAAATCCTGGTTCGCCTCGGCAAGTACGCTGACGCCCGAACCCACTTGCAGGAGGCGCTCACCATCGACGAGCGTTGCGCCGCCGCGCGGCTTCAGCTTGGGCGGCTGCACGAGTTGCTGGGTAGGCGCGATGAGGCGATCGAAACCTATCGATGGTTCGATCGACAGCTCGTCGAAAGACCCGACCTTCCCAAGGACGCGGCGTGGATCACCGATACGGCCTTGGGATTCTTGCGCTATAGCGTACTGACCGGCAGCGAGGTCCCGCGGCGGACGCAGCACGTGCTCGGCGAGATGCTTCAACCGGCGTACACGCGGCTGGATCGCTCCTACTGGCCGGCGCGGATCGCGGCGGGCGACTTGCTCCGCGAGAAATTCAACAACGACGAAGAGGACGGAAGCGTCTCGGACTATCTGGCCGCCCTGCGGATCAACCCCAACCTGTGCGAAGCGCAGGTGGGAATGGGTGAGGTGGCGTTGGACGGCTGGCAGTTCGAGGAGGTCGAGCGGCGGGCCGA
>Ga0137429_1000493_pt1 | contig 15629 bp, 9 predicted proteins | sample EasRivERMZT736_2_FD_102304 | JGI IMG/M metagenome (GOLD analysis project Ga0137429, IMG submission 102304) | Soil microbial communities from meander-bound floodplain in the East River, Colorado, USA - East River MetaG ERMZT736_2 | ecosystem: Environmental > Terrestrial > Soil > Floodplain ...
CCGTACAACGCGGCGGCGATTTTCAGAGAACGCGGTTCGTATCCTCCCACCACCTTGGGGATGGTCTCGGTGGTGTGGTCGGTGCGGCCTGGGTCTTCGCGCTCCGGCGAATAGGCGAGGAAGAAATCCGTCCCCACCCGCAGTCCGCCGATTTCCAGAATGGGCTTGAGCAGTTCGCGCGTGGTGCCGGGGTAGGTCGTGCTCTCCAGCACGATCAATTGCCCGCGTTGCAAATGATCGGCGATGAGATGGGCCGTATTCTCGACGAAACTCATGTCCGGCTCGCGCATTTTGGTGAGCGGGGTGGGAACGCAAATCAGGATCGCGTTGCATTCTCGAAGGGATTTCGGATCGGCGCTCGCCTGGAAGCGACCTTCGGCGACCACCCGCTTGATTAGCGTAGAGGGGATGTGTTTGATGTAGCTTCGCCCGGCGTTGAGCTTCTCGACTTTGTCCTTGTCGATATCGAAACCCAGGCACGAGAAGCCGGCGGCGCAGAAAGTGCGCATGAGCGGCAGGCCGACGTAACCCATGCCTATGATGCCGACGCGGGCGGTCCGACGGTCGATGGCCTCGCGCCAGGCGTTATCGGACAAGAGCGGGCGCATTGTGCGGCGCGGCGTGCGGACATCGCGTTCCCCAGGAACTCGCTTGGACTTGGACGGTTTTCGAATCATGGGCCCGCCTATTCTGTGTCACACTTGGGCTGGTACATCGCCGAAGAAATACCGATGTCGACCGCGAAGGAGTATAATGCCGCACGTGAACGTATGCCAAAAACGCCCGCGCTGCCGCCGGAGTGTTTTGTGACCCCTCGAACTATCCCCCTGGCTCGTCCAAACATTACGCAGGCAGAAATTGACGCTGTCGTGGCGGTCTTACAGACGCCGCATTTAAGCCTTGGCCCGAAGGTCGCGGAATTCGAATCCGACTTCGCCCGGTTCTGCGGAACCCGGCACGCCATCGCGTGCTCGAGCGGGACGACGGGGCTTCATTTGATCGTGCGGGCGATGGGCATAGGCGTTGAGGATGAGGTCATCACTACCCCGTTTTCGTTCGTCGCTTCGGCCAATTGCGTATTGATGGAAGGGGCCAAGCCCGTGTTCGTGGACATCGAGGCGGACACGTGGAACATCGATCCTCGTCGCATCGAGGCCGCCGTCACGCCGAGAACGAAAGCGATCCTGCCTGTTGATGTTTTCGGACAGATCGCGGACATGGATGCGATTCGGGAGATTGCCCGTCGGCACAATTTGCGGGTCATCGAGGATTCGTGTGAAGCGTTGGGCAGCCGTTATCGCGGACGACCGGCGGGATCGCTGGGCGACGCGGGCGTGTTCGGGTTCTATCCCAACAAGCAGATCACCACGGGCGAGGGGGGCATGGTCGTTACCGACGACGACGCCATCGCGGACTTGTGTCGCTCGATGCGCAACCAGGGCCGCGATCCCGGCGGCAGGTGGCTGGCTCATCCGCGCATGGGATTCAACTATCGTCTCACCGACATCCAATGCGCCATCGGAATCGTACAGCTTCGGCGGATCAAGGAGATCATCGCCGCAAGAAGCCGCGTCTTCGGCTGGTACAAAGAGCGCCTGGCAGATGAACATCGAATCGCATTGCAGAAAGTCTCCCCGCATGTGCAAATGAGTTGGTTCGTCTTTGTCGTCCGCCTGGCCGATCGCTATACGCAACACGACCGTGACCGTATCCTGAAGACGCTCGCGGCGAGGGGCATCGGTTGCAGCAATTACTTCGCTCCGATTCACCTCCAACCCTTTTACGGCGAGCGGTTCGGCTGTGAGTCCGGCGATTTCCCCATCTGCGAAACAGTGGCCGCTCGAACCATCGCCCTGCCCTTCCACCATGAACTGGCCGAGGCGGACGTGGACTTCATCTGCCACGAGTTACGGCAACTCCTTTAATCGCCACAATCGACAATTTGAAGTCGCGTAGGAGTTTTGCCGGGATTTGGCATCTAGAATGCTAGGTGGAATTTGGGAATCATTACTCATGTGCGAGCTAGTTCGCATTCCGCCTCAGCACCGAATGATCGGTCTATTGCTCGCCATTGTCGGCGTAGTGGGAAATGACCTACCCGTCTGTGCAGAAACACGCACCATTTTTGTGGACCAAGCCGCAATTGGTGCCAACGACGGTTCAAGCTGGCAAGATGCGTTCGCTGACCTGCAGGACGCCCTTACCGTCGCTCAAGCCGGCGATGAAATCTGGGTCGCGGCCGGCGCCTACAAGCCGGACGGCGGAACGGGCGAACGCACGATGTCCTTTGTCGTCCCCAGCGGAGTACAGTTGTACGGTGGCTTTGTCGGCACCGAACAGTTCCTCAGCAAGCGCGATTGGGTCGCCCACGAAACCATCCTAAGCGGCGACCTCAACGGTGACGACGGTCCCAACGATTGTGCGGACTTCACGGATTGTTGTCGCGAGCACAAGACCTTGGGCTGCGACAATCTGGAATGTCAGACCCGCGTCTGCGCCCTCCAGGACTGGTGTTGCGCCCCGGGGGGCAATGACTCCTGGGACCTAGGGTGCGTCGTTCTCGCCGAAAGGGAGTGCTGCGACTTAGCGGGCAACTGGCGGCGATGCGAAAACAGCTACGTAGTGGTGGACATCGACGACACCTCCGCCGCGACGCAGCTCGACGGTTTGACCATCCGTGGAGCATTCATCAGCGTGTCGGAGTCGTACCTCGTTCTCGGCGGTTTCGGGATGCTGGCCTATCGCGCGGCTGCTATCGTGCGCAATACGCGATTCGAAGAAAACGTCAAAAACGGCGCATTCGGCTGGGACGCCGCGGGAATCTCCTTCATCGCGTGCAAGTTTCACGGCAATTACTTTAGCTCGCTCAATTTCCTAGGCGTCGTCTATCTCGCCGATTCGGAGTTAAGCGGCAATGGGCACGGAGCCTACGTCGGGCGCGGTAGCTTCACGGTGACCAACTGCCACTTTTCGCCCGGCGCGCGGAAATTGGGGCCGCTTGCAAGCGCCAGCGGCAACTTGGTCGTGCGCAACAGCACCTTCCTCGGGCACGCCCTCTGGGCAGTCAGTCACGGCGATGGTGACGCGCTGATCACGGATTGTACGTTTGACGGCAACTTCGGCGGTGTTTACCTCTCTGACTCGAGGGCCGTCATCCGCAATTCCGTGTTTACGCGCAACGATCTCGGGATGTCGCTCAACTCGTCGAATGTGTTGTTGAGCAACAGCATCCTGGCAGGGAACGCATTCTACGGCAGGGCGGCCATCGTCTCTAGCGAAGGCGTTCTCCACATCGACAACTGTTCGTTCGTCGAGAATCACTCGCAGGGAGTAGCCGGCGCGCTGTACGCCGAATCCGGCGCATCGACGACCGTTACGAATAGCGTTTTTTGGAACAATACGGGAGGCTTCGATCCGTCCTATCCGTACTATCGTGATGGCGAAGAGGGAACGTTTTACCTCTCCGATTTCCACGGCCCCGCCACCCTGGACATCAACTACAGCATCGTCGACGGCTGGACTGGGTTGCTAGGCGGCGTCGGCAACAGCGGCACCGACCCGATGTTCGTCGATCCGCTGGGCCCGGACGGAATCGCCGGAACTCAGGACGACAACCTGCGCCTCACACCCGGCTCACCAGCGTTCAACGCGGGCGAGCCGAATCCGGCAGGGCTTCCGCCCACCGACCTTGACGGGCACGCGCGGGTATTGTGCGGGCGAGTGGACATCGGGGCCTACGAGTTCGGCATCGGCGACTACAACTGCGACCAGATCGTGAACCTATCCGACTTTACCAACTGGTCTGCTTGTATGACAGGTCCGCAGAGCGGACCCTACGAGGTCGGCTGCGAAGCCTTCGACTTCAACGCCGACGGCGACGTAGACTTGCACGACTACTACCTCCTGTCGCAGGTACTCACCGCGCCCTGACCCCGCTGCGCCCCGAACTCCCGCAATCGACAATCTCCATTCGACAATCGACAATTGCGCCATGGATGTGGTGACGGTCGAACGACTGACCAAGTGCTACGGGCGGCGGGTCGGCGTTGAAGACCTGAGCTTGCGGGTGCCCGAAAGGATGATGTTTGGTTTCCTCGGTCCCAACGGGTCGGGCAAGACCACGGCGATCCGCGTGCTGCTGGGGTTCTTGAAGCCGAACGTCGGCGAGGCCCGCGTGTTCGGATTCGAGTGCTGGAGCAAAAGTGCTCAGATCAAGGCCGAAGTAGGCTACCTTCCCGGCGACCTCCGACTGCCGTCATGGCTGACCTGCCGCGAAGCAGTGCGCCTTTTCGGGCGGGTGCGCCGCCGCGATCTGACGAAAACGGGAGGCGACCTTGCCGAAGAGTTCGGTCTCGATCCCAATGTGCGTGTTCAAGCGATGTCGCGCGGGATGCGCCAGAAGCTAGGTCTCGTCCTCGCTTTGGCCCATCAGCCGCGTCTGTTGATCCTCGACGAGCCGACGGCATCGCTTGATCCGTTGATGCAGGACAAACTATACGGACGATTGCGCGCCGTCGTCGCCGCGGGCGGAACGGTGCTTCTGTCCAGCCATACATTGAACGAGGTCGAGGACTTATGCAGCCGGGTGGCCATCTTACGCAACGGCAGACTCGTGGCGGATGAATCGCTGGACCGCCTGAGATCGCAAGCGCGGCGGAAAGTGACGATTCGTTGGCAATCCGCCACGGATGCTTTGCGGGCGCCGCCGCCCGACGGCGTTGATTGGATCGAGCGCGGAGGATTGCAGTGGCGCGGCGTGGTGCGCGGTCCGATGACGAATCTTTTGCGTTGGGCTGCCCAGCAGCCGATCGAGGATTTCACTCTTGAATCGCCGGATCTCGCGGAGATTTTTCGCGGCTTTTATGTATAGCGTGTCAATCCGAACCCCAAGCGCCAGCGCGGGGTCAAAGGATGTGGCGTAGAAAAATTCAAGACCGGTCGCTTGCGCTCCCGGTTCGGATAAATGCTGTTGGCGTGTGAAATGAACCTCGGACTCATTCAAAAAGCGGTGCGGGAAACCTGGGCAAGCACCCTTTCGTTCGCCGCCGGGCTTTTTGTGTTTGAACTCTTGCTGGGGCTGATCCTACCGACGTTCCAGAAGGAGTTTTCCGAGAAGATTCTGCAAATGGAGTTCATTCAGAGGATACTAGCGGCTCTGCTTGGCGCGGAAGTGGGAAAAGTGTTGGGTCCGGCTATTTTTTCGATGATCGGTTGGATCCATCCTTTGGTGCTGGCCCTTATTTGGGCGCACGCCATTGTCGTTTGCACGCGCGTCCCGGCCGGGGAGCTGGATCGTGGAACTCTGGATGTGTTGCTGGCGCTGCCGGTGACACGAACGAACGTCTACGTTTCCGAGTCCGTCGTATTCATCATCGCCAGTCTGCTGGTTGTGGGGGTCGGCCTGGTCGGAAACGTGGTCGGCAATCGAATTTCAGGGTTGGAGCGGGCCGGCTCGTTGCGGCAACTTTCGCTGGTGGCGCTCAATCTCTTCGCGCTGTCCCTTGCCGTCGGCGGGCTGTCATCTTTTTTGTCTTCGGTATGTGACCGTCGAGGACGGGCGATTGGAGCGGCCTTTGCAATCCTATTGGCTTCCTTGTTCACAAGTTCGATGTCCACCTTCAACGCCATCGTAAAGAGCGCATCCGTCGTGAGTCTGCTGAACTACTATCGCCCCTATCGAATCCTTCAGGAACAATCGTCGCCGCTGGGGGACATGATGGTTCTCCTCGCGGTTGGAACCGTTCTCTGGGTCATCGGGGCCGTGGTCTTCGTTCGACGCGATCTACGCACCGTATAAGCGTGGGCCGCGGGCGGAATTTAATCCCGCCGCGCCGGGAGCCCGCGCGGTGCTTTCGCGCAAACTGAAACCCCGCTGTTTATTAGGAAATCCGCGATACAATTCTATATTTTAGTTGACTTTCACAGCTAACTTGGTATGCTGGGCTTCTTTGCGAGATGCACCATGAAGTTGATCCGCTGTATTCTGCTGACGTGCATCGGGGGGCTGCTTCCCACGGCGGCCGTCGGACAGACCATCGTGTGGACGGACATAAGCGCCGGGCGGATTCAGCGAAAAAACGTGACGAGCGGCAAAGTTCGGACAATAGTGCAGTTTCAATCCCCTCAGGCTGCTTCCCAGATCCACTACGACCCGATCACCGCCAAATTTTATTACCGTTCGGGCTCTTTTCAGCGTGCAAACGTGGACGGATCCGATCCGGAGAACATTTCCACTCCCAGCGTGGGTAACTTTACGCTCAACGTCGAGTCGCGCAAACTGTATTGGATTAGTCCCGGAAATGTTCTCAACCGCGCGGAATTGAACGGCGCGGGAGTTGAGTCGCACACCTACGCTAGCGGATCCCTTAAAACCCTGGAAGCCGTCGGAGATGACCTGTTCTTCGGGGCCGGCGGGCTTATGCGCAAAGGGATATGGCGCGCTGCCGCGGACGGTTCCAACGAGCAGTTCCTTCACGATACCTCGGAGCCGTTTGACCTGGCGTATGATCCGATCGAGAACAAGCTTTATTGTGGAGCCATTGATTCGATTTATCGGATGAACCTTGACGGGACCGGCTTTGAGGTGGTCGCTCGGCTTCAGCGACACGCAGACCAAGTCGTCGTTGACTCCCGGTCACGGAAGTTGTACTGGGCCGATCATCAGACGAAAGTCATCCAACGATCCAACCTCGACGGATCGAACGTGGAGGACTTCGTCACCGCCGGTGATGTAGGGAACCCCAATTTCATTCCTGCCGGGCTGACTATCGTCGATACCTGGCCTATCAACGGTGCTTGCTGCGACCTCTTGACGGGGGAATGCGAAGATCAAGTTTCGCAACTCGATTGTGAAGCGACGCACCAGAAGTTGACTCCAAGTCGCCCCTGTGAGGAGATCGATTGTGTCGCTGACACCGGCGCCTGCTGTAGTCACGATCCGTTCCTTCCTTGCGGGGATAATACAATATTCTCCGATTGCCAATGCGCAACATGCACTTGGTCCAAGCTGAAAGGGTGCGCGGACCTTGACTGCCCGCCGGCACCGATCCCGTCGGTCTCGGAATGGGGGTTAACGGTATTGACTTTGCTGCTGATGATCGGAGCGAAGATCGCCTTCGCCCGATCCGAGCCATTATCCCGCGCCACCCACGGGGGCTGAAAGTCCCGGCGCGCTGGGTACTCGTTGTCCGTTGGATGGAATGAGGGTTTTCGACCCTGCGAACGATCTTGGACGCGATAGGATAGCGCAAACAACGTGTGGTCAGTAAACTCGTAACGTTGCCGGTCAGGAGGAACAAGGCGGTGCTCATGAATCCCATCACGGGAAGAACCCGTATTCGATGTTCGGCGATAACCCACTTTGGATTGATCGCCGCACTGCTTGGGCTGGCGTCAGAGCCAGGTGCGCAAGGGCAATCGGTCGGTCCGGACGCAGTGGCGACGATCTACCCCGGGGACGTTGTCGTTTGGGGATGCAAGAACGGAACTCAAGCCTATTCGACAGAAGGCGGGGTATGCAACATCGGCAACGCAGTGCTCCCGGGGAACTATCTGGACCTCTCGGAAAACCATGCGATGTGGACGGAGAATCTCTACCGTCTCGCCAACAACCGCTTTGCACAGATCGGGCAGAGTTGGGTGAAGCACGACGACTGGGGCAGCAATCAAGGGCCTTGTCCAACTTGTGGTGGGCCCAATTCTTGTCCTTCTCATCCATGCAACGGCCCGGGTTTGTGTCCGGGGTGCTTCGACATCTACGGCGCATGCCAGAATGGCTCTCAGACCCCGCCGTATGGCTACCTGGGCCCGAGGTCACAAATCAACCCATCAACTGGGGTATGGTCAGGGGGCAGCTTTTGCGATGCGACGGGTTTAGACGGCGCGATCGCCTGCCGTCTTCAGGTTCAGGTGGGGGACCTTGGGCCGGACTACCCTAATGCGCAATACTTGCTTGAGCACCAGGTCATCACGCCCGACGAAACGTCGGTGACGCGGAATAACAACGTGTCGTACAGGACCGCCACGGTCGGGGCCTTTGACGCGAACCTTTGCTGCTATACGAATCCTTGCACTGAGATTCAGAAAGTTTGCGATGCGGACCGCAGTTGCACCCCAAACGGGTGCTCTAGCTTATATTCGTTGACTATGGAGGGAAGTACGTCCTTCTGCCAAGAACCCGCGATTCGAGCATGGAAGGACAGTGATCCGTGCGTTGTGGAATCAGACCAACTCGCAACTCAAGATCCCGATGATGCCTTGTTCATCCTTGCCGCAAAGGCGCGAAATATCGTACCGGGATCCCTGTGGGAGTATGAGTACGCCCTTCATAACATGAACTCCGATCGCTCCGCGGGTACGTTTAGCGTGCCTTTGCCGACGGACGTGGGGTTTCAAATCCAGAACATCGGTTTCCACGACGTTGATTACCACAGCGGCGAGGAGCTTCAGTTCGATGGTACCTACTGGCCCGCCACCGTCACCACCGGATCAATTACCTGGGCGACGACGGCGCATGCAACAAATCCCAACGCGAACTCTCTTCGCTGGGGTACGTTGTACAATTTTCGTTTCCAGGCCAACCGGGGGCCGAACTACGCTGCCACAGTTACGATCGGTCTTTTTAAGACGCCGCAGGTTAACCTTACGCCAGTGAGCGTGGCCCCAGCGGCATTGGCAGGTCCAGGCCCCGGCGGCTGCATTGCCGTAGCTGCGCCTCAACAAGATGCTCCCGAAATTCCTAGAAACCGGTTTCTCTCTCTGATCCCGCCAAGCTGCTCGGTGTTGGCAGCCATCCGCGTCAAGCTGATCGACCTACAGAACCCGGACCCGCCGAACATACCGGCGAACCCACCGCCGAATTTTTCGGCGTACGAATCGGCGACCTGCACGGCTGCGAACGAAGCCAACGGTTGCGCCCGCTGGGTGGGTAAGCCGCAGACGTTCCTTGAGGCTCAGGACAGCCCGGCGACCGGGAACTTCCGCGCGGCTAGGCTGCAGTGCACGCCGTTCTATTACGATTGGAGCGGCGAGAGCGTCGTTCAAGTCACAGGGGCGGAGATCGTGCCAAGCTCAACGTACTCGGTACAGATGATTGCACAAGGATGCAGTGTCGCCGAGGAGGCGAGCTATTCAACTTTCCCACTTTCTATGACGACCGCACGTTCCGGCGACGTGGAAGCGCTGTTCCAAGCACCCTCGCCCGCGCCTCTGTCCCAGCCTGACGTGATCGACGTTGCGCAGTTGGTCAACAAGTTCAAGAACTTGGCGAACGCTCCGGTGAAGGCGAGATCGCAATTGCAACCTAACCTACTGGAACTGAACGCAGACCTCAACGCCTTGGACATCGTGGCGGTGGTGAATGCAATCAAGGGCATCGCGTATCCGTTCAGCGGACCGTGCCCGTGCCCGTCGGCGGTGACGTGCGGCAGTCCTGGCCCTCCGGTTGTCGGTACGTCCTGTGCGACCCCAGGCGTTTGCGTCGATACGTTTGGCGCCGGGTCCCTGTGCGTGAAGACATGCACGGGAGGCGAGAATGCCGGCAACCCGTGCATCAACGACACGCACTGCTCGGGCGGCGCCTGTGAAAATCCTTTCTGCCGCGATCGTTGCGGGAGATGCAGTCCATGAATGCTGAATTGCGAATGTCGAATTATGAAGTGCGGTCGTCGGTACCGTCGAGAGGATTCCAATGAAACGTCTTTACATGTTGAGTGTCGTAATCGGGTTTTCGATTCCCGGCACATCGGTATGTGCGGTGGTGAGGTATGTGAAGCCCGCGGCCTCGGGAACCGGAAATTGCAGCAGTTGGGCCAACGCTTGCACGCTCAGCAACGCAATTGCGACCGCCGTTTCCGGCGACCGGGTTTGGGTCAAGAGCGGAACCTATGCCCCCTTCAATCTTAAGGAGGGCGTGAAGATCATCGGCGGCTTTGCGGGGACCGAGTTCAGCGTCCTGCAGAGCGACCCAGTGAACAATGTGACCATCGTAGACGGCGGCGGCGTCGCCCGGACCGTATACGGCGCAAACCAAAGCGCATCGACGATGCTTCGAGGGTTCACGATCAGAAACGGATTCGGAGGAGACGACGGCGGTGGTGGGCTGATGCTGTCGGACAGCAGCGCCTTGATTGTGCAGTGCATTTTTGAGAACAACACGGCCTCCATCATGGGAGGGGCCGTCATGGTGGGCGGGGCTGGTCAACTCGGTTCCCCGCAGTTCATCAACTGCATCTTTCGAAACAATGGGTCCACATCGCTCCCCTACGAGGGAGGGGCCGTGTTCCTTACAACCGCTGCGCCCGTCACATTTACCAACTGCCTGTTCCACGGCAACAAGGCCGGCGCCGGCGGAGGCGTCGCCAAGGTCCCCGGCACATTAGCGATCCTCACCAACTGCACGATGACGAACAATCAAGCCACCATGACCCGCGGCGGAGCGGTTCGCGACCCGGAGGGGAACGTATTTCTTCGCAATTCCATTCTATGGGGCAACACAAGAATCCAGGCGGAAGGACCGCCTCTTGCTGATCAAATCTACAGCCCCGGGAATGGCGCCAAGGTTACGTTTAGCGACGTTTATGGCGGGTGGCCCGGGACCGGAAACATCAACTCCGATCCGCTTTTCGAATATCCTGCGGGCAACAACTATAAGCTGCAATCCACTTCGCCCTGTAAGGATAGCGGGGAGAATGCGAGCTTGCCGCCCGATGTCGGCGATCTGGACTGGAACACAAACACCGTTGAGGACATCCCGTTGGACCTCGCGCTCAGCATCCGCAATGTCGAAATCAGTGTGGATATGGGAGCGTATGAAGTCCCAGCCCCCATAGGACCTCCAGAACCATAGTAGTAGACCCCAGGTCCGGACCGCGGCGGTGAGACGTCAACCCTCTGATCGGTGCATTCCCTCATCCCTACCGAGCGCCCGTGAAGTTATTGAGGTGTTGTTGCAAGCCGCGCCCGCTCCACGCGCCTTGCGGAAAGGGACAGGGTTGCGTGCGAAAAAGCGCCCGTACCAAACGAACCCACCGTGAAATACATAACGGCTTGTGGGAAACGGAGTTATGAAAACACTCACCTACCTGAAAAGCCACCGAAAGCCAATCGCCTTCCAGCCTACCACCTACGGCCTACAGGCTCCCCCGCTCCGTTGCTCGGATTGCGTCAGAAGTGCTTTACAGGTTTTCGCCGAAGAAGAAGGCGGCGCCCATGCGGTCGGCCATCGGCTGGTTATGAAAAATGAGGGGAAGAAGGAAGCGAATGTCGGTGTGCGGCGAGCGGAGATGATCGGCCATCTGCGTCCGCCACAAAGCGTCGAAGGTCATCAACTCGTCTTGGGAAAAGTCACTCTGCAAGGCCGCGTCGATCACTTGGGCGGCGAGTTTCGCCGACCACATGGCCGGATAGATGCCCTCATTGCTGGCGGCGGAGATAAATCCGCCGGCGTCGCCGATGAGCAGCGTATGTTTCGCCACGTGGGAGTCCATATCCAAGGCCGCCGAGGCGGGGCTGCGAACCAATCCCGCCGATTCCGCCAGCTTGGAAAGATCAATCGGAACGGCGCGGTGCTGAAACGCGGCCTTGCATAATTCAACGAGCATGGGGATGGCGCGCTCGCGAGCGCCGGCCCAGTTGACGTTGACCAACGTGCGGTCTTTCGTCGTACACAAGAATCCGAAGCTGCCGCCGCCGTCCAGCCCCAACACCACGCCGACGCGAGGCTCGGCCCTCGCCGTGTTCGCTGCGTCAGACGCCGGACCCTTGAGTCCGGCGGCGATGGAATGGATCCCGACGGCCTCCGCCTGGGCCGTCCACAACGGGTTGCCCCCCGATTGCCGCGGATAGCCGATGCGGTCGAGCAGCTCCGACTCGCGGCCCATAGCCAGCAGGAGCAATCGGCTCGTGAACTTCTTGGTATTGGCAAGCGTGATGGCCGCCGACCGCTCATGGAGGCGGATGTCCGTCACCGCGGAGGCTTGGAACATGGTCACGCCGTGTTGCACGGCTGCCTTGATAAGGGCGTTATCGAAGCCGGCGCGATCGACAAGATACCCTGCAGATGATTCAAACCGCGGTTTGGCGGCCTTGGTCAGATCGGCGTTGAATAGAGTCACATCGCGGAAAGGGGTCCCCAGGAACTTCTTGGCGGGTAGCGCAAGCTCGGCAAGAAGAGGCTCGATCTTGGCGCTAAGCCAGCCGGCGCAGGAGACGGGGCGAGGGAAAGCGGCCCGGTCGACCAAGGCGACCTGATACCCCTTGCGCCCGAGCTGGAGAGCGGCCGTCGCCCCCGCGGGTCCGGCGCCAATGACGGCGACATCGTATACCTCCTCAGCCATCACTGCGTTCCGCTTCGCGGCGAACCCTCCCTAACTCCGAAGTGGCGCCCACAATTCCTGCATACTGTACACGGTCATCAGACCGTGACGCAACTGCCCTGCGGTGTCGATCCGTTGATGGGTCGCGGCGGCCGAGATACAACAGCATCAGGGTCCGACCCCTAGCTATGTGGCCGGGCGGGCCGACGCTCATGCTCACCTTCCCGAAGGAACTTCCGTGGCCGGTGTTACGCTCGAACACGTAACGCGAACCTTTCGCACCAGGCAAGGGAACGTCCACGCTGTCGATGACCTCACGCTTTCGGTCGCGGACGGCGAGTTTATCGTGCTGGTGGGGCCGTCGGGCTGCGGCAAGACCACGACGCTACGGCTCATCGCCGGCTTGGAAGTGCTCACGGCTGGGACCATTCGCATCGGCGATCGCATGGTCAACCATGTCGCGCCCAAGGACCGCGACGTGGCCCTGGTCTTCCAACATTACGCCCTCTATCCACACATGACCGTTTTCAAAAACTTGGCCTTCGGATTGAAAATGCGGCGCGTGCCTAAGGCGGAGATCCTTCGGAGAGTCGGCGCAACGGCGGAGAGGCTCGGATTGACTCATCTTCTGGATCGTAAACCCGCGACCCTGTCGGGCGGCGAACGGCAGCGCGTCGCCGTCGGACGAGCCATCGTTCGGAAACCGCAAGTCTTCCTTTTCGACGAACCGCTCTCCAATCTCGACGCGCAACTGCGGATTCAGATGCGGACGGAACTCAAAGACCTGCACCGCGAACTGCGGACCACGGTGGTGTACGTGACGCACGATCAGGAAGAGGCCATGACCCTGGGAGACCGCATAGTGATTCTTCGGAAGGGCGTCGTCCAACAATGGGGGACTCCCCTGGAGGTCTACAACCGACCCGCCAATCGCTTCGTGGCGGGGTTCGTGGGCACGCCGCTGATGAACTTTTTCGATGGGAGACTGGAATGCCATGGCGGTGACGTTTGCTTCATCGGGCGCATCGGGCGCGTCGCTCTGCCGCAGTCGATGTCGAGGTGCCCGCGGACGTACGAGGGACAATCGGTCGTTCTGGGAATCCGGCCGCAAAACCTATGGATTCAATCCACCACCTCTAAAGAGCCGGGCCCATCCGGGTTGGGGCGGTTGGCCGATGGCGTGGTCCGACAAATTGAAACGCTCGGTGATTCCACCCATGTACATGTCCACACTGCCGGCGGGGAATCACTCGTCGCTCGTGTTTCCCCGACGACCTCGTTCTTATCCGGGAAAAGTGTCTCGATCGGGCTCGACTTGGCGTACGCGCATGTGTTCTCCGCACCGGATGGTCGGCGGCTCCCCGAATAAGCTCAGGCAGAAAATGCTCTAAAAGAAGTTTGCGAGGAGAATGAGGAGCAGAGCAAAAATGGCCGTATTGACCAAGGCCGCGCTTACAAATGAACCGAATACCATCCTTATTTCTCCTTGTTCGTAGCTGCCGCGTCCGCGGGGCCGCTTCGGTTAACTTACCTCCGTGTGATCTTCGTCGCGAATTTCCTGAGGCACAAAACCGCTGCGTAGGGTATTTTCGGTAATGCAGCGGGCGTCCATGAAATGCAATAGATAATCGGGCGACCCGGCCTTGACGCCCGTTCCGCTCAGCTTGAAACCGCCGAAGGGCTGAGCATCAACTTGTGACCCGGTCGTCCTGCGATTGATGTACAGGTTTCCGACGGCGAATTCGCGGCGAGCGCGGTCGATGTTGGCCGGGCTACGGGAGAACAACCCGCCGGTAAGCGCATAGCGCGTGCCATTGGCGATTTCCAGGGCATGCTCGAAATCCCGCGCCCGGATCACGGCGAGCAGCGGACCGAAGATTTCCTCCTGGGCGATCCTCGCGTCCGGGGCCACGTCGGTGAACACCGTCGGAGCGACGAAATAGCCCTTCCCGCATTCGGGCGGCAGCTCGGCCTCCACCAGCACCCGACCTTCGCGGCGGCCAAATTCGAGGTAACGGTGGATGCGTGATCGGGCTTCGTCGTCGATGACCGGTCCCACGAGAGTCGCCGGTTCCTCCGCCGGTCCGATGACCACGCTTTCCGTCGCCTCGTGCAGCCGGGTACACATCGCGTCGTGTACGCCGTCGAGCACGATCAACCGGCTGCAACTGCTGCACTTTTGTCCGGCGAAGGCAAACGAGGATTCGATGACGGCCTGGACCGCGCCGTCCAGGTCGGCATCGTCGTCAACGATGATGGCGTTCTTTCCTCCCATCTCGACGATCATTTTCTTAATGAACGACTGCCCCGGTCGCACGACGGCCCCGGCGCGAATCACGCCCGCTCCCACTTCCTGCGATCCGGTAAAGGCCACGACATTGACCTCGCCGTGCTCGACGAGGTGCCGTCCAATCGTCTCGCCCGAACCCGGAGCGTAGTTGAGCACTCCCGGCGGCAGACCCGCGTCGTGGAAGATTTCGACGAGCTTCGCCGCCACAACCGACGACTGACGCGCCGGTTTCATCACCACGGTGTCCCCAGCCGCCAGGGCCGCGCTGGTCATGCCCGTAAGGATCGCCAATGGAAACGCCCGGGGCGAAATCACCGCGCACACCCCCTTGGGCGAATACGTGAGCATGTTGTCCTCGCCGGGGATGTTGCGAAGGCGAGGACGTGACTCGATCCGCTCGATCTGTTCGGCGTAGTAGCGGCAATGGTCGATGGCTTCGGTAACGTCGGCGTCAGCCTCGCGCCAGGGCTTGCCCACTTCGAGGATCATCGTAGCGGCCAGTTCGAAGCGGCGCATTTCGAGTCGATCGGCTGCCTTGCGCAGGATGTCGGCCCGCTCGCGGGCGGACGTGGAGCGCCATAAGGCAAAGGCCCTCCGCGCCGATGCCGCGGCACGGTCCACGTCCGCGGTCGTGGCCGAGGCGACCTTCCCGACAACCTCCGAGGGACGCGACGGATTTCGCGACTCGAACCACTCCTCGGTGCTCACCGATTGCCCGTTGATGACCAACGGGTAGCTACGACCGAAGTCGCCGCGGACGTACTGGATCGCGCCCGCCATTTTTTGCCGATTCGCGCTCACCGCAAAGTTCGTGTTGGACGCATTGATGAAGCGGGGCATCGGCTCTCCCGGGTCCGTGTTTCGGTAATGACGCGACGGTAACGCAGCGCTGGGCGGTTTGGCAATGGCCGGGTCCGCGAGGAGGCGGTCGTGAGACATCCGGTCGCCGAAGCTCTGTTTGAGAAAGCCCTCGTTGGAGGTGTTTTCCAGCAATCGGCGGATCAGATAACCCATGCCCGGCATCA
>Ga0137429_1000494_pt1 | contig 15604 bp, 14 predicted proteins | sample EasRivERMZT736_2_FD_102304 | JGI IMG/M metagenome (GOLD analysis project Ga0137429, IMG submission 102304) | Soil microbial communities from meander-bound floodplain in the East River, Colorado, USA - East River MetaG ERMZT736_2 | ecosystem: Environmental > Terrestrial > Soil > Floodplain ...
CCACCCATCTCCAAGCTTTAGATCGTCAGGACGCGGCTCTGGCGGGGGCTGGCCCCGTAGCCGTCGATATCGCCAAGGCAGTAAATCTTTTTGACGGCGCGGCGATCGATGTCGGTAAGCGCCGCCTCGAGGGCTTCGAGGTTGCCATGTATGTCGGAAATGACTGCAAACACGAAGTTTAGAGCCGTCGGGGCCGAGCCGTTCTGAGCGCCGCACCTGCCCGCATGAGGCGGCCCTCCGTCGCGCGGATGGGTCACTCTAGGGGTGAGCGTAGGGGGCGTCAATGGGCGGCGCGTTTAGGAGCAATACGGGCCGGAATATATCATCTGTTTTAGAATGAGCCGACCGTCGACTTGGCACTCTGAATTCTGCCTGGCGTTCGAGACGTCGAGCCCCTGGGGCTCCGTCGCGCTGGGGCGCGGGCCGGAATTGATCGACGCGCGGCGTTTCTCGGCGCCGATGCGGCACGCGGTGGAGTTCCTGGGCACGGTCGAGGCCATGTGCCGGACGTACGACGTGTCCCCCGCCGCCGTATCCCGTATCTATGTTTCATCGGGACCGGGAAGCTTCACCGGATTGCGCATCGGGATCACCGCGGCGCGGATGATCGCGTTCGCACGCCGAGTCGCGTCGGGCGCGGATGTTCATCTTGTGGCCGTGCCCACGCTGAGCGTGATCGCCCACAACGCGCTACACTCCATCGATCCGCCGCGGCACGTGGCCGTGATCCTTGATGCCAAGCGGAGTCGGGTGTACGCAGCCCGATTTGTCCGCAATGGTGACACTTACGTGGCGGAACGCGAGGCGGCCGAGGTCGAACCCACAGGGTTCCTTGCGAGCTAGACCAGGGACACCGCGATCATGGGTGAGGGCGTGCATCAACACCGCGCGGCGGTCGAGCAATCGGGGTTGATGATCTTACCGGAATCGCTGTACGCGCCGCGGGCCGAAACGGTCTTCGAACTGGGGATCACCCTGGCCGGCGCGGGCCGGTTTGTTGATCCGCGGCAGCTCATCCCGACGTATATCCGGGCGCCGGAGGCGGAGGAAAAATGGAGCCGGAAACATGGCGGGACGATGGCGTGACTGGCTGGGGCTGAATGCCTCGACGGTCGCGCTGCTGGGGACGATCCTGCTGGTGACGGCGGCGACGGAGCTTTGGTCGCCGCTCGTACCGGAGTATCTCAAAGCGTTGCGCACGCGAGCCCTGGTCGGCAACGAGCGGATCGTCCTGCTCATCGGCTTGTACGGTTTCTATCGCGACGGGCTCGAAGCGATCAACTATTACATCGGTGGAGCGATTGCCGGGCGCTTCAACACTCGCCGCTCGCTTCTTTTTTTTAATGTGCTGCCGTTGGTGGGCCCGCTGATCCTGGCCACGTGGGACTCGGTGATCGCCGTGTTCGCGGCCATTCCGTTCATCTTCGTTTGGGACAGCATTGCAGGGCCGGCCATCATTACCGTGGTCGGTGAGTCGCTGTCGTCCGATCGGAGGACGATGGCGTTTTCGCTTCAGGCGATCTTTCGACGCTTCTCTCGCATCCTGGCCTATGGAATCAGTGCTCCGCTGGTGTGGTATTGGGGTCGGATCAACGGCGTTCGATTCAGTGCGGCGTTGGCCGTCGTATTCGTCATCGGGGCCATTCTGATTCAGTTCCGATACATGCGGACGGCCAGCCGCGACACGTCCCGGGCAATCCATCAGCCGCTGAGAATGTTGCGTTCGTTGCCCGCCGAGTTAAAGCGGCTGCTGGCAGCCGACGTGTTTGCCCGTTGGGCGGAGGGTCTGGCCGGTCCGCTGGTCATTTTGTTTTGCGTGCCCATTCTATCCGGCGACCCGGCGCGAGGGACGGCGCTGTACGCATCGGTGCTTTTGACGATTCAGGCGGTCACCAACGTGGTGCTGTACGTGGTCGTCGGGCCCTTGGCCAGCCGTGAAGGCTTCGGGAAAAAACCGTACATTGGCGTCACGTTCCTATTTTTCGCATTGTTTCCCATCGCACTGGTCGTTTTTGGTTGGACATTGGGGGCGGCGGGATTGGTGTTGGCGTTTATCGTCGGGGGCTTTCGAGAAATCGGCGAGCCAGCCCGCAAGGCGATGATCGCCGATCTGGTGCCGCAGGAAACACGAACTCAGGCGATCGGGCTGTATTGGTCCGTCCGGAGTCTTTCGGTGATGTGGGCGTCGCCGGTAGGGGCGCTGCTATGGATTGTTGGCAACCGCGTTTCGGAGGGCGCGGGCCCGGCGTTTACGTTCTTGGCGGCCGGCGTGGTGGGGCTGATCGGGGCGGTGATGTTCTTCAATCGCTTTGGCCGCACGGCCAGGTCGACAGTCGGTCGTTGAAGAATGTATCGATGATCGAGCCGGGACCGATCGGTCAATACTCGTCGTAGGCCCGCGTGTTGGCGTTATTCGCGTCGTCGGAATTGGCGATGATCTCACCGAAGCCGGGATTGTAGACCCAGCCTTCCGTGCCGGCGGTTACGACCGGCGGCGAGTTCAATGTGTCGATCGCCACGACCTTGCTCCCCTTGTTTCCGCCGACGGGAAGTTCGGGAATGCGCCGCAGATACGGGCCAAAAGCGAACTGAGAATCAGGCGACGTCGCGACCCGGCCATCGACGTTCGAATACATGGTCAATTGTCGCTCGAACGCGGCGGCCGAATTCGCGGCCCCGCCCATGCCGTCGAGCTTGGCACCGGGGAAGACCTGGCCATGTTCGGCGGCGTAGGCGTCGATCGCACGGCGCATCGCCGACAGGTTGCTGGTCAGCGAGGTTTCACCCGTGCCCGCAACGGAGGATGAAATGCGGGGGACGGCGATGGCCGCGATGACTCCGATAATCACGATCACGATCACCAGCTCGACGAGGCTGAAGGAGATGGACCCGGGGGTATTCCAAGAACCGCCTCTGCCCGAGGCGTATGGGGCGCCGCGCAAGGGACGGCGCGGACGCAGGCGTCGTCGCGCCGAACCCATCCCGCAGCTCACAGTGGCAGCCCAACAAAACACGGCTCAAGCACCCCGCTCTTAGCGATATCCCGAACATGCGCCGAGACCCCGCGCGGGGAATTGGCGCATGCACTTACCCATCGGCGGGTATTTCGCGGAGCTAAACCAGGATCAGATCGCGGCCGATAACAGCACTGGCGATCGTCAAATGGCACTGCGAGTCGGGGAATCATGAGAGCTAATCAAATGCGCCGCATGCGTCTCACGATGAAACAAAACTTGGACCAGTTGGGTGGGTTGTTCGCCCGATCGCCGGGCGTTATCGCCGCCCTGGCTTTGACCCTTTGCGTATCGCCCCGCTCTGCTCAGGGCTCCTTCCATTTCATGCAGATTGAGCAGGTGATCGCCAGCGTTGACGGAGACTCAACCGCCCAGGCCATCCAACTGCGCATGCGCTCTGGCGGACAAGACCAAGTGAGCCGGGCCAAATTGCGGGTCTTTGACGCCAATGGCCGGAACCCGATCGTCCTCATCGACTTTGACACCAACGTGCCCGCGGCCGCGGCCGGGAGGAGAATCCTGATCGCCAGCGAACGGTTCTCGAGTTACACGCATCCGGCGGCGGAGCCGGATTATGTCATGCAGAACCTCATCCCGGTTGATTACCTGATCTGCGGAAGCCTCGTCTTCCAGAATGACGAAGAAACGCTGCTCGTGTGGCGTCTAAGCTGGGGCGGCCTGGGTTACACCGGCTCCACGACGGGTGCGCAGACCAATGATGACGATCTCGAATTCGGGCCGCCGTTTGATGATCCCTTGCCGGGCGACGGTTTCGCCGCCCTCCAGTTCCAGGGTACCGCGGACCACAAGAGCGAATCCAACGTCACGGACTACGTCCTCAGCAACGGAGCCGGGTTATTCACCAACAACGCCAACGCCTCCTTCACGGTGACCGAGCTCCAGTGTCCCAATGATCCACAGGACGACATGGACGGCGATCGCATCTGCGGGGACGTCGACAACTGCCCGACCACGGCAAACGGAGATCAAGCGGACTTTGACAATGACGGCAGGGGCGACGAGTGCGACATCTGCCCGTTCGAGTCGCAGACGGCCACGGATGCCACGCTTTGTCCCGATGACGATGACGATGGGTCATCCGGTGACGATGACAACGGCACGCCCGACGATGGATCGGATGACCCGGATGATCCGGCTGACGGAACGGATGATGACCCTGATGGTTCCGGGCCTGATGACGATGGAGGCGATGACGGCGGGACTGATGACGACGGATCGGACACGACGGACGACAATGGTTCAAGCGGAGGCAACGGCCGCATGTGCGGATTCGGAATGGTTCCGGTTCTGTTGTTCGCCACCGCGATGCGCCTGTTCAACATCCGAGGCAGAACGCGCCTCAGCCCAATCTAAAATAGTGGGTCTTCAAACTGAGCCACTACCGCAGTTTAAGAACCTATTGACAAGCCTGACACTGTCGCTTGCGACGCAGACCTAACCCGGGTGCAGTGGCACGGGCGGTTTATCCGCGGCGTGCTATTTGCGCGTTGTCGGGGTCGCGCCGGGGATAAACCTCGACGCTACCAGGAGCCGCTGCGTGCGGGGGATTGGCGGGTTTTGGACTCGTTGGCATTTCAATCGCGACGATGGTTACGTCGTCCTCGCGGCGGTCGGGGGTCTCATGGGAAAAATACTGGCGGCACCAGTCAGTCCAATTGACGGATGCAGGTCGCCTGGCCAAGTGACGCAGCCAGTTCGCACAAAGATCACCCTTGAGGTCGGGTGAAATCTCTCCATCAATGGCGGTCGATTCGACGCCGTCCGTGAAGAACAGCAGCGTATCGCCGGGTTCGAGCCGTACCTCGACCACCTCGAGGCCGGGGTGTGCCGTGACACCGAGGATCGTTCCTCGACTCGTCACGGAGCGAGGGGCAATCCCCTTGCGAATGAGGACCGGATAGGGCACGCCCGCCCGCACCCATCGAACCGTCCGCGTGCGCAGGTCGAAGATCGCATAGAGCGCGGCCACAAACTGACCATTCTCCAATTGGGCGGCCCACAACTCATTGTTCAGACGATTCAGGGCGGCGACGGGATCATGCGACGTGGCTTTACCGCTCGCGCCGCAAGAATCGCGCAGGGCTCGGTGGACGTAGGTAGCGAGCATGGCGGCCGGGAGGTCGTGGCCAGTGGCATCGGCGAGCACGAACGCGGTGCGGTGCTCATCGATCGGAATCAGATCGTGGCAGTCGCCGCTCACTTCATGAGCGGGTTGATGGAACCAATGAACGTTCAATCCTTCAATGGATGGCACCGATGACGCATGGAGCAGGCTGTTCTGAACGACGCCGGCGGCGCGGATTTCGTTGTTGAGGCGATCGATCGTTGCCTGCTGACGTTGCTCCCGCCGGCGAAGTCCCTCAAGCTCCTGTCGGAGGACGTCCATCGCTCGTAAGAGGTGGGCGGCAGCCCATGAGGTGTGTTTTGGTTGAACGAGCGGATGGGCGGTCCGGCCGAGGGCGTGATCGATGACAAAGGATGATAAGGCCGCAGTCATTCTTTTCAGTCCGCGCCCGTCACGAAGGAGGCCGTATCGCCAAACTCGCATCGGGCCCCAGGCATTCAGCCCGCTCCTTTACAAGTCGCGGTACTGATCGAGGCGTCGTCCTCGTGTGTTTCGGACGAAGCGATTGCTCGCTTAAGCAAGGCGCCATCTCCCTAGATAACGCGCTGAATTCGAACGGCATCCGCAGGAAGTGTTCAGGCCGAGGTTCGATCGCCGGAGAGGTCGAGCGTGCCGTCCCATCCCCTTGGCGGGTCCGATCGCGAGAATTGTGCGAGTGCAGCAAGATAAATGGCCACGGCGCCGTCGCTTGGACGAAGCTCCTGGCAGCGCTCAAAAGCAGATCGGCTTCGATCCCATTCGCAGGACTGATAATCACGAACGCCCGCGTTGAATCGCTCAACGAATTGGGCGAGTCGGGGCTCGGTCGAGGGCCCCCGGGCGATAAGCTCGGAAACGCTGACGGGCTGTGCCCGTCCCGCGACGCGGATTCGGCCCAGCCAGCGAAAGATCCAAGTACCACCGGCGGTTTTCGCCGTGGATTCGTCGACGAGGAGATGAGTGCCGAGCACTTTGCTCAAGCCCTCCAGCCGCGACGCCAGATTCACGGCGTCTCCGATGCAGGTGTAGTCGAGCTTTCGATCGCTGCCGTAGTCCCCGACGAAGACGTCGCCGGTGGCGATCCCGATCCGCATGGACAGCGACGGCAGCGAAGGGTCCCCCCTTTCCCGATTCAGTCGGTCCAAGGCCGCAACAGAGTCCAAGGCCGCGGCGCAGGCCGCCTCGGCGTGGTCATCGCATGGCCAGATCGGGGCGTTGAAAAACGCAAACACGCCGTCGCCGATGAACTTACTCACGATCGCCCGGTGGTCGGTGAGGACGCGGCTCATGGCCTCAAGATAGGGGTTAAGCAAAGCCCGCGTCCGTTCCGGGCCGAGTTGTTCACTGATTCGCGTGAATCCCTGGAGATCACTGAAGAAACAAGTCACGGTCGCGGGGCGCGGGGCGAGGTCGGTCGTCGCGGCTTCGGCGGCGATTCGGGCAGCGATGACGGGTGACGTGTATTGGGCGAGGGCCCGCTGAAAACGGCGGCGGGATCGCTCTTCGGTCATCTGCCGGTATGCGGTGACGCTGGCCCACGGCAAAGTGATCGACGAGGCGGCTACGAGAGTGGCCAAGTGAAGATCGGTCTGGCGAAAAATAAAACCGCCGACGAAAAAGACCAGCGCGGCGAGCACGATCGAGAGGATGAAACTGACCACGGGCCCTCGAACGCAGGTGAGTACAGTGATCAGCAAGCCTGTAAGGGCAATCAAGAGAGAGTTGGTGAGCGGGGCCGCCCGCTTCGGAATTCGGTTTTGAAGCAAGGTGTTGATGAAGTTCGCATGGGCCATGACACCGGGCATTCCGCTGAATGCGGGCGATGTGACCAGATCGGCCTCGGCCGAGGCCGTGTACCCCACGAGACAGATGTTGCCCGCGATCATGGGACGGAGTTCGTCCATGAGCGTCGCGGATTCGGCGTTCAACCGTTGGGCAATGTCATTGAATTGCGCATCAAGCCGGCCGCCGCCGAAGCGCTGGTAGAGTTCTTCAAGAATACCGCGATCCCGCCGCTCGTCATCCGTGCGGGGTGTGTCGTCGCGCCAGAGTTTCCAACGTCGCTCCAGCCAGTCGCGGGCATCGGCTTCCATTTCGGTGATCCGCTGGTTCACGGATTCGAGATCGGCATTGTTTTCCGCTCGCGGCGAAGTCATGCCCATCCTCTGATTCACCAGTTCGGCGTATCGTTCGAACTCCGCCGGCGTTTCCGCGTGGCGGGCCTTGACGAGCTCGGCCATGGCGATCGCGAGACGGCGCTGGTTGTCCTCAATCGCGCGGCGGTTCTCGGCGATGTGAAGCAGGCGGATGACGGGAATGTGCCGGAAGGTATCGAGCCAGTTGTTTCCGTGCGACGGCAACACCCAGTTCAAGAGGCATTCCCCGTTTCGATCGAGCGGCAGTCGCCAAATCGGCGTCGGTTCTCCGACCAGCAAGGTGTGATCGCGCCGATACATGGGTTGAGCATCGATACCGGATGCGTCACGAGCCACCAGCGGTCCCAAGTGCCACAAGCAACTCGACCGACAACCGACAAGCACCGGCAACGACCGCAGCACTCCGCCGGAGCGGACGGCGTCGAAGGAAACAAGGCCCACGCCTCTGGCGGCGTCAATGAACTTCTCAAGCGGCCAAGTGCAGTCATAGGCAATCGCTGTGGCGTCGGCCATGAAGCGCAATGGCCGAAAGGCCCGCGCGGTCCATCTTCGAAAGGCGATTTCGTTTCGAAAGGCGGATAAGAGTATCTCACGGTCAGCGGACAGCGCCTGAGCGGACTCGGTCGGAAGATGATCCGAAGAGAACTCCGACCAACGCCCGAGGTAGTCATCCACGCTGGCGTCCTCCGGCAGTTGATCGAAAAAAGCCCTCGCGGCGCGGATGGCCACCATTCGCTTCACCCAAGGCAGGTTCTCGCGGACTGCGATATCGGTGGCGGCTCGGTTGGCTTGCAACCATGCCTTAACTTCAGCCTCATTCATCCCGAATCGGCGCTCGCCTTCAATGGCACAGGCGATCAGCGCACGATCGAACTTTAGCCCCAAGCTCCCGGGTGCGGCGTTTTGGCCCATCGACGCCGCGACTTGGTGGCGCGTGATGCTTGAGTCGCGGCAAACCCGTTCGACAGCTCGATCGAAAATTTTCTCGGTATCGGCGCCGGGCGGCCCGACGCGGGCGAACATGCCGAGGTAGACATTCCCCGATTCGCGCATCGCGGTCGCGAGCTCGTCGTCGTCAAAGATCGTGGGGTCAAAACGAGGATCGCCCACGGTGTCGATCTGCGTATCCACGTCATAGTGTCGCCCGAGGGACGCTCGTTCGGTGCGCGGCACCGCCGGCTCGGAGAACACCAGGTCGAGCACGATCGTCCGGGCACCCAGTTCGTTCAGGATGCGCACGAGATCGGCGAATCGCCGCCGTGGCCAGGGCCAGCCGGGTAGCTCACGGAGGGCGCGATCGTCGATGTCGATCAAGACGATACGCGGATCGGCGTCCACGCTCGCGAAATGGCGGAAGTGGAGATCGAGGCCGAGATCGTCCAGCCGTTGGAGCGCCCCGAGGGCGAAGGCGGCGCAGGCCAACAGGGTCGCAGCGGCTCCGATCCCGAAGCCGCCGATCCGGCGGCGAATGACGTCCGAATAGTGCATCGTAATAGTGTATCGACCGGGATCGGGATGTGCGCCGCGCTATGCCACGATCACGCAGTGCCAAGCATGGCCACGCGAGCGTGGGCCATGCCACGCAGCCACGTCCGCCGTGGCGGATAGGCCATGCCACGCCTGTTTACTGGGCTGAGCGTTTGCCGCCGCTACTAAGGGCGTCCGCTTCGAGCAATTGCTCCAGCGCTCGGCGGGCGGCTTCCTGCTCCGCGTCCTTTTTGTTGGGGCCCCAGGCGCTGGGGAATCGCTGCCCGTCGATGACGACGCAGACTTCGAAGCACTTGCTGTGATCGGGCCCTTGCTCGTCGAGGGCCTCGTATTTGGGCGTCGAAGCTCGCCATCGCTGCACGTACTGTTGCAGAGCGGACTTGTAATTGTCGTGGTTTTCTTGCTCGGAACAACGTATCAAGTGAGGCTCGATCACGCGGCAGATGAAACCGCGGGCGGGTTCGAAACCCCCGTCGAGATAGATGGCCCCGACGACCGATTCGAGAACCGCGGCCCGGAGGGAAGTCGGTAAGTTGCCGCGGTTGTCGACGCCGTTTCCGAGGATCAACAGCTCGGTCAGGCCAAGCTCGTCTGAAATCTCCGCGCAGACCCGTCGAGAGACGAGGACCGACTTGACCTTGGTCAACTCGCCCTCCAGCCACTCGGTATTGCGCCTGAAGAGTTCGTCGCAGACCACGGTGCCAAGGATCGCGTCGCCCAGGAATTCAAGGCGTTCGTTGCTGCACAGGCGGGTGTTGGCCACCGACGAATGGGTAAGGGCCGTCGTCAGAAGCCCGTCGTCACGGAATTGATAGCCGATCGCCCGCTGAGCGGCGGCGACCGCGTCGTTTGGTTCCACCATGATGCCCCGAACGGGCCGATGGCGGAAATCGTGTTCGGTGCCACTGGCGCCACGATTTTCGCGATCGGCCGGTTGACCGCGCTAGGGGACATCGACAAGGACCGCTTGCCGATGTAGCTTTTACTGACCAGCCCCTAGTTTATCCATACTAACATCGGCGATTTCCAGGGTCAAGTGAAACGGCAAAGGACCAAAACGGCGGCTGAGTTCTAGGTTGTCGGGAAAGCTCATGGGATCGCGGGTAGTGACCTAATTTGAAAATCAGGTTTGTCTCTTGGCGTGTGAGCCATTTCCCTCCGCTCCTCCGGGGCGGGATTGAATAAGAGATTCGCTACCACGGGTTCCGCTTGGTCGCCGCGGCGACCGTCGCTTCACCCGTGGCAACAGCCCGTCGCTCCTTCGGAGCACGCCAAGTACGTTGCAAATTAGGAGATTGCCTGGCTCGGGCTTGACCATATTCGCGCGCTGTCGTTCAATTTGGCCGACGAGTGCGCTCCGACCGGCGACCTCGCGGGACGAAATGCATGATTATTGACTGCTTCACCCACACCTGGGAATCGCCCGACCAGTTGGGTCGCTGTCTTCCTACGGGCGGTGTCTATCCGCCGGCGTTCAAGCCGAGTGCTCAACCGCCCAACGCCGGCGCCAGCCGACATCTGCTGGCCGCCGAGCCGGTGGACATCACCATCGTGCTGGGTTTCGTGAGCCGATACCTCGACTCCGAAATCGCCAACGACACCGTGGCGGGCTATGTGGGCCAACACCTCGACCGGATGGTCGGCTTCGCCGGCGTCGATCCGAGCCATCCGAGGGAAGCGCTGGCCGAGTTGAACCGGGCCCGAACCGAACTCTCGATGCCTGGGCTGGCCATCGCCCCGGCGGCCCAAGGCTTCCACCCCGCCGACAGCCACGCGATGCTCGTATACGCCGAGGCCGCCGACCACCACATGCCGATCATTTTTCACACCGGTCTTTATGTGACCGCGCAGACCAAGCTTGAATATGCGTCGCCGGTTTTGCTGGACGAGGTCGCTCGCGAATTGCCGAATCTGAAGATCGTCATCGCCCACCTTGGCTACCCGTGGGTGCACGAGGCGCTGATGCTCCTCGCCAAACATCCGAACGTGTACGCAGAGGTGAGTTGGTTGACGCAGCAACCCTCGCTGGCCTATCAGGCGCTTCTCAGTGCTCATCAACTCGGCGTCATGGACAAACTGCTGTTCGGCAGCGGCTTCCCGGCCACCGTCGCTTCGCGGTGCATCGAGGCCCTCTACAGCATCAACCAACTCGTTCACGAGACCAACCTGCCGACGATCCCGCGGGAGTCGATCCGCGGCATCGTCGAGCGCGACGCGCTGTCGATCATGGGAATTTCGTCCCCGCGCCTCCGCCCCGCGCTGGAGCGCACCGCAACCCACCTCGAAGACGACGGCGAAGATTCGTAGTACGGTAGCGTCGGGGTTTATACCCGGCGCAGCTTGGGCGCGTGGCATGGTCCACGCTCGCGTGGCCATGCTTTCATATCTTTGCCCGGAGGGCGCACGATGGTTGCCAGGGACTTGAAGTCCCTGGTGGTGATCCCCTTGATTTCTTCCTGTCCGGAGGACAGACGAACTCCCCTCCGTTCTCTCTGTTTCCTCCTGTAAACCCATTCTTTTCCCTTGAAGATTCCCCATCAAACGGCTATCCTGACACCCAGTCGACGCCTTGGGAAACAAAACCCAATCGCCTGGCCACTCGCGTCAAACCGAAGGGAGGGTTGCACATGGCTTCCATTCACCGATCCGCTTGGACGTTCGCTAGCGCGTTGACATTGTGGTTCATCATTCCAAGTGCCTCCGCTCAGATTCTACATGAGACACAGAGACTTCAGGCCTCGGACGGAGGGGCACCAGATGAGTTCGGCCATTCCGTATCGATTTCCGGCGATGTAGCCGTGGTGGGCGCGCATTTCGACGACGACAACGGTAATCTCTCAGGCTCGGCGTATGTTTTTCGTTGGATCCCCGGCGTGCCGGGGACATGGGTACAGGAGCAGAAACTGCTGCCGTTGGATGGGGCACCGGTTGACGAGTTCGGCGGTTCCGTTTCGGTCTCGGGCGAGGTCATAGTGGTGGGCGCCAGGGGCGGCGACGACAACGCTCCTAACTCCGGCTCAGCGTATGTTTTTCGTTGGAACGGAGCGAGTTGGATTCAGGAGCAAAAACTGCTGGCTTCGGACGGCCAGCAGATGGATTGGTTCGGTTTTTCCGTGACTGTCTCCGGCGATTTGGCTTTGGTAGGAGCGCTTTTCGACGAATCGGCGTATATCTTTCGTTGGAATGGCTCGTCCTGGGAACAGGAGCAAAAGCTGGAACCTTCTGACGGGCCGGGAGACAGAGACTTTGGCGCATCAGTTTCGCTCTCGAGCAGCGTTGCCGTGGTGGGGGCCCGCCGCGCCGACGACAACGGTGCTGACTCCGGCTCGGCGTATGTCTATCGTTGGGATGGGGCGAACTGGGTCGAAGAACAAAAACTGCTGGCCTCTGACGGGTCGGTAGGTAACGGTTTCGGGTGGGACGTGTCCGTCGAGGGTGACGTTATTGTCGCTGGAGCCAGGTACGAACGTGCGGCGTACGTCTTTGGATGGAACGGCGTTTCCTGGGAGCAGGAACAGAAGCTTCTGCCGATCGGTGGAGCGGGTGACTTCGGCTTTAGGGTGTCTCTCTCTGGTGACGTGGTCGTGGTCGGGGCGATTTCTTACACCGGCAACGGTACTGACTCCGGCTCGGCCTATGTCTTTCGGTGGAACGGCGGGTCGTGGGTGCAGAGTCAACAAATGCTTCCCTCGGACCCCGGGATAGGCCATTTGTTCGGATACTCCGTGTCGGTCTCCGGCGACCTGGTTGTCGTAGGGGCACCGGTCCATGAAACTGCGTATGTCTTTGATCTGTCCTGTGACGATATTGTTTATTGCACGGAAGATACGTTGAACATCGAGAAAGGCGAATGCGTTCATCAACCGAACGATGCGGCGTGCAGCGACGGTGTGGGGTGCAATGGAGCCGAGTACTGTGACGTACAGCTCGGATGCATGCCGGGTACGCCGCCGAATTGCGACGACGGACTGTTCTGTAATGGGATCGAATCGTGCGACAACTGCAATCTCCTAGAATGCTGCCAATGCTGCTTTCAGAAGTTAGGGATCTGCCTTTGGGGTGTGGATGCGATTCAGTGCTTCCTGCAGGGCGGAATGCCAGAGTGCTTCGACTATCGCTGCCTGGGGCAGCCCCCTTGCGATGACGGAGTAGCCTGCACCGTCGACACCTGTGACGAAGCGCAAAGATCGTGCGAGTCGACTCCGAATAATCTGTTTTGTGAGGACGGTGTGTTCTGCAACGGAACAGAAGCCTGCGACCCCGCCGACGGTTGCCAGGCGGGAACGCCGATTGACTGCGACGACGGCGTCGCATGCACGGTTGACGCGTGCGACCAAATGACGGACGTGTGCACCTCGAATGCCTACGACTCGCTTTGCGATGATGGCCTATACTGCAATGGCTTGGAGTACTGCGATCCTGAACTAGGTTGCCAGGTTACAATCATCGTCGATTGCGACGACGGAATCGGCTGTACGATCGATACCTGCGACGAACCGTCCGATGCCTGCTCGAATACGTACGAGGCTTCTATTTGCGGCAGTTGCTGCTTGCAAATCGGAGAGTGCATCGACGGCCTTACTGCCGAAGAATGCGCGACCGCGAGTGGAGCTTTCGGGCAAGGGACCGTGTGCCAAGGCGTGGCAGCGTGTTGCCTCCCCGACGAATCCTGCATCGACGTGGATGTCACCTGTTGTCAGGCCCAGGGCGGCATTCCGGAGAGCGCGGGCCTCCTCTGCAACGACGAAGATTTCTTCGGCTGCGTGGTCCCCATCCCCACCGTCTCCGCCTGGGGCCTCATCGTGTTAACGCTTCTCACCTTGACCGGCGCCAAGCTCGCCTTCCGATCCCGCAAATCTGAATCAACTTGAACAGGAGGGGGGTGAGCGTCATTTGCCTACGACGCTCACGGTCTGATATGGCGTCAGACGACCCTTTCAGGGTCGGATCGATCTTTGCCCGGATACCGTGGGCGGCGCTTCGCTTGCCCACGGCTATTTTCGAGCAGCCTTTCAGGCTGCCTGTGTCCGGGGGGAGTCGGCGGTTCGTTACCTACTAAGTTGACGCTCACCCTCGGCCCCCCTTCTACCGTGAATCCGCTTGCAGATGTCCAACCAAGCAGCTAGCCTGACGTTGCCGATTTCCTCGACAAAATGAAAGGAGATGAACTTGCTTCCCATCCATCGATCCGTTTGGAAATGCGCTTGCGGTCTGTTCATAGGGTCCATGGCTACAGCCGCCTCAGCTCAAGTTCTTCACGAGGCCCAAAAGCTAATGCCCTCCGATGGAGCGTCAGGTGACAGGTTCGGTATCACCGTCTCCATATCCGGCGACGCGGCCGTGTTGGGCTCCTCGGATGACAACGCCAATGGGAACGAATCCGGCTCGGCGTACGTCTTCCGCTGGAACGGCGTTTCCTGGGTGGAAGAGCAGAAGCTCCTCGCTTCCGACGGAGACGAAGGTGATCATTTTGGATCCGCCGTCGTGATTTCCGGCGACGTGATCATCGTCGGGGCCTTCCCGGCGGCTTACGTCTTTCGTTGGAACGGGTCCTCGTGGACCCAGGAACAGAAGTTGCTTCGTTCGGGATTGTTCGCTGTTGCCATGTCCGGCAACGTTGCACTCGTCGGCACCTACGTCTTCCGCTGGAATGGCCTTAGCTGGGTGGAAGAGCAGGAATTGGTGCCCTCCGACTCCCTAATGCCCTTTGGCTACGGCACCTCCGTGGCGGTCTCCGGTGATGTGGCCATCGTGGGCGCCTACGGTGACGACGAGAACGGAGATGGAGCGGGTTCCGCCTACATCTTCCGCCGGAATGGAGTGCAGTGGGTGGAGGAACAGAAGCTGCTGGCCTCCGACGCAGCGGAGATCGATCTGTTCGGAATTGCCGTGTCGATCTCCGGGGATATGGTCGTGGTCGGCGCCTGGGGCGCCGACGCGGCGTACGTCTTTTCCTGGAACGGCGCGACTTGGGTGGAGGAGCAGAAGCTCGTGCCGGCGGACGTACAGGGAAACGGCTTCGGTTACTCGGTGTCCATCTCGGGCGAATCGATCGTGGTCGGAGCCGTTTTTGATAGCGAAATCGTATTGTTCGGCGGCGCGGCGTACGCCTTTCGATGGAACGGAGCATCTTGGGTGCAGAAGTACAAGTTGTTGGCCACGAGTTCTGAAGCCCCCTACTATTTTGGCAATTCCGTGTCCGGTTCCGGCAACGTCGCCCTCGTGGGGTCGCCATATCTGAACGGCAACAGCGATTCAGGGGCTGCGTACGTCTTTAACCTCCCCTGCGATCCCGGTCGCTACGGCCCGATGTGCACCGAATGTCCCGGGGGAGCGAGCAATCCGTGCAATGGCCACGGGACGTGTGACGATGGTGCCGACGGAACCGGAACGTGTACCTGCAATCCGGGTTACTCCGGGCCGACATGTACACCCCTGCCAGGGGGAGCCTGCTGTTCCGGATCGGTCTGTACCCAAACATCGATTGACTTGTGTTCGTCGGTTGGGGGGGAATTCCATCCCGGGGCGATCTGCCAGGGCGTGTCGGCCTGCTGTCTGCCGGACCAATCTTGCGTCGATCTCGATGCCACCTGTTGTCACGCGCTAGGCGGCATTCCGGCCGGCGCGGGACTCCTCTGTGACAACGACGAATTCCCCGGGTGCGTGGCCGCCATACCCACCGTCTCAGCGTGGGGCCTTCTTGTTCTTACGCTACTGACCCTCACCGGAGCGAAGCTGGCGTTTCGACCTCGCGGGATTTGAACAGGAGCAAACCGAGGAAACCCGAGGTTGGAATCCGAACCTCGGGGCGATTTCGACGG
>Ga0137429_1000496_pt1 | contig 15567 bp, 13 predicted proteins | sample EasRivERMZT736_2_FD_102304 | JGI IMG/M metagenome (GOLD analysis project Ga0137429, IMG submission 102304) | Soil microbial communities from meander-bound floodplain in the East River, Colorado, USA - East River MetaG ERMZT736_2 | ecosystem: Environmental > Terrestrial > Soil > Floodplain ...
ACGCCGCTCAGCGCCCATCGCCCTCGCCCCTCGATCCCAACGATCGCAAGGCCATCCTCCGCCGTGGCCGCTCCGTTCTTGAGGCTGAATCCACGGCCATCGATGATGCCGCTTCGCGCCTGGGTGAGACGTTCGTCGACGCGGTCCTGGCGATCATGAATTGTTCCGGCCGTATCTGCGTTACCGGCATCGGCAAGGCGGGACTGATCGGCAACAAGATTCAGGCGACATTGGCCAGCACCGGGACTCTTTCCTACAGTCTTCACCCGGTGGACGCCCTGCACGGCGACCTGGGAATGATCCATTCGGACGACGTGGTCCTGGCCCTGAGCAAGAGCGGCGGCTCCGAACTGGTCGAGCTGCTGCCCAGGCTTCACAAGCTCGGCTGCCGGATCATCCTCTTGACCGCCAAGATCGAATCCGCCGCCGCCAAGGTCGCCGATTTCGTGCTCGACATCGGTCAAGCACCGGAGGCCTGCCCCCTGGGTCTCGCCCCCAGTTCATCAACGGCGGCCATGCTCGCCCTTGGCGACGCCATCGCCCTGACCGTCATGGAGCTCAAGGCCGTCCAGCCCGAGCAATACGCCAGCTACCATCCCGGTGGCGCACTCGGGCGGTACCTGATGAAGACCCACGAGTTGATGCGTACGGGTTCCGACTGCCCGAAGTGCCAGGACTCGGCGTCCTTAGGCGCCTGCTACGAAGCCATCCTGGCCGCCCCCCGCCGCGCCGGGGCCGCCGCCGTGGTCGACGGCGCCGACAAGCTCGTCGGCATTATTACCCACGGCGATTTCTTTCGTTTGTTTCGCTCCTCCCAGCGTGCCATCGATCAGCCGGTCTCCGAGGTGATGACCCGCAGCCCTAAGCGGATCGGGCTTCACAACCGCGTCACCGAGGCGTTACACCTCATGCAGCGATACGCCATCGACGAGCTCCCGGTGGTGGATGATGCGGGAAAACTCGTGGGAATGATCGATATTCAAGACCTGTTGGCACGGGGCTTCTCAGGTCTCGACAACCCCTAACGCAAGATCAGGGCATGCTCTTGGCGAGGGACGACTCGCCCGATTCGGGCCACGGCCCGCGTCCGCTTTTCGCGCAGCAATTCCGTAAGTCGATCCGCCCGGGCTTCATCCACCGCGATGAGCAATCCCCCCGACGTTTGGGCGTCGGCCAGAACGTTCACAAGGGTTTCATCGACGCCCCGCATCCCCAGCCGATGGCCCACCCACTCAAGATTCGATCGATGAGCCCGGGTGAGCACGCCCGCTCCAGCGAGTTCAAGCGCCCGCTCCATGAGCGGCACCCGTGATGCCTCGATTTCGATGGTCACGCCGCTCGCCTCGGCCATCTCGAACCCGTGCCCGATCAAGCCGAACCCCGTGATATCGGTGAGCGAATGCACCCCGGCCGCCTTTGGGTCGCCGCCAGATTCTTCCGCCAACGTTTGAATGGCCTCACAACCGCCCTTGTTCAACTCAATCATCGAGTCGGTGGCCTCAGCCAGGTCGGCCTCTCGGATCTTGTCCTGCTTCGCCGCCGTCGTGAGCTGCGCGGTTCCAAGCGGCTTGGTCAGGATCAAAACATCGCCGGGCATCGCCCCGCCGTTGGTGAGAATTCGATCCGGATGAATGATGCCCGTGACGCTGAGGCCGAACTTGATTTCGCTATCCCGAACGCTGTGCCCGCCGACCACCACCGCCCCGGCCGCGGCCACCCGCTCGGCCCCGCCCCGAAGAATCTCTCCCAGGATGTCCGCCGGGAGGTCCTTGTCCGGATAGCCGACGATGTTGAGCGCCGTCAGAGGGCGCCCCCCCATCGCATAGATATCCGAAAGACTGTTGGCCGCCGCGATCCGTCCAAACGCATACGGGTCATCCACCAATGGCGGGAAGAAATCGACGGTCAGGACCAGCGCTGTCGTCGCGTTGAGACGATAGACCCCCGCGTCGTCGAAATGCTCGCTTCCGACGAGGAGATTCGGGTCGCTGGGTCGAGGTAGGTCGCGCAACACCTGCGCCAATGCCCCCATCGGGAGCTTACCCGCTCAACCGGCGCAACTGGCATAGCTTGTCAGGCGAATCTTGCGTGCTTCGGTCATCATCTTGGTCCGTGCATCAGGGCCCCACCGATGGGACCCGATTCACCGCACAGTATAGTGCCCTCGGAGCCAAGCCGAAAACCGTGGATGCCCAGCCGACCAAACGCCGATGTTCGAGGAAACGCCGGGGGCACCCCACCGACCGTTTCGAGGGTGGGCCGGATGGGCCTTCTGGACGCAACTCGCGCTGGCATCGTGGGTAAAAGTCAGGGGTCCGCTCGCTGGACAGCGAGGCATTCGCCGAGACAATGCTTGACTTGGCGCGGTTTTCTTGCTTCGGGAGCAGTCTGCGAATGTCATATCTGACGAATCGAACGGCTTACCGGACGATGCTAGCGTTTGGCGTCGGACTCGCCGTTTGCGGACCCGTCCTCGCCCAACATCCCGATGCGACCCCGGCCATCCGACTCCATCTCACCCCGGATTCGCTCCATTTTCCCGTCGGCCAACCGGTCTGGGTCATGTTCGCCGTCGAGAACATCACGGAGGAACCCCTCACCCTGACCGTACCCGGCACGCAGCCGCGCATCCCCTCTCCCGAAATATTGCTCCCCCTGAACCATGTATACAGCGGCGGCTCCTCTTCCGGCGTGACCATCACCACCGAGTCCGGCAACAAGTGGGACAAACCCGTCGGTTATCGCGCCGAGCCGGAGGCCCCCATTCTGGTGATCGCCCCCCACGGCGTCGTCGGCACCCGAATCGACCTTCGCGAGACCTTTCCGACCATCCGCGGCAGCGGGCAGTACCGCGTGACTTGGCGACCGTACAGCGGAGAAGTTGGCTCCGTCACGGCGCTCATCATCATCGCCCCGCGGAAACATGTCGAATTCAGGACCGACGACGGCGTTCTGACGTTCGAGCTCTTTTACGGCGAAGCCCCCCGCCACGTGGCCAATTTTCTGGACCTCGTCCGATCCGGCTTCTACAACGGCCTCACCTTTCACCGCATCCTTCCCGGCTTTGTTCTCCAAGGCGGCTGTCCGCGCGGAGACGGCACCGGTATCCGTCCCGACGGTCAGCGCCTCCCCGCCGAATTCAATGACCATCCCCACCAGCGCGGCAGCCTCTCCATGGCCTTGCTCGATGATAATCCGGACTCCGCAAGCTGCCAGTTCTTCATCTGCAACACCCGACAAAAAGCTTGGGACGGCAAGTACACCGTCTTTGGACAACTCATCAACGAGCAGTCGTTTGTCACGCTCGACAAGCTGATGAGCACCGAGCTGGACGAATCAGGTCGTCCCCGACGTACCCTCTATATCCGATCCACCCGCACCGTGGACGCCCCCGCCGACTCTCCCGCCACCCCCTGGCCATAGGTGTTTTTTCGGAGCATGATAGCTCCCGGATTCGTGGTAGCTCGTATCGTTTGATTCCTCCAACGGCTTGGAACATGGTGGTATGGGGTATCGCTACCGGTCATGTTTTGCTATGATTTGGCTAAGGGTAGGGTAATAGCGCGGCGGCGGGGCGACTCCAGACGGGTTGACCGCCGCCACGTTCGACCGACGCGCGCCGATAGCCGGGGCGGCGGGCGGGTGCGCTCTACCGCGCATCTCAGGATGCCGGCGCGATCCGGTTCGCGTCATCGCTTGCGGTGTAGATCAAGGCGTAGATCGATGGACGGATCATCGATCATCAATCCGCTCATGACGCGGCGGCATGGTCTCGTTATTGGACGGCATGGAACAGCCCCCGACAGTCTTCGTCGTTGATGACGACCCCGCGATGCGCCGCTCCCTCCAATGGTTGGTCATGTCCGCGGGATATGCCGTGGAAACTTTTGACTCCGCGGTCGCCTTCAAGAACGCCTATGATTCCAGGGTCCACGGATGCCTGGTCCTTGATTTCAGGATGCCGGGGATGAGCGGCCTGGAGCTGCAGGAGCAACTCTCCTCCCGTCACATTCACATCCCGGTGATCGTCATTTCCGGGGCGGCCGACGTCTCCACCGCCGTGCGGGCGATGAAGTGCGGGGCCGTCGATTTTATCGAGAAACCATTCGAGGACCGCGCCCTGCTGGAACGCATTGCCCAGGCGATTTCACTGGACGGCCGGCGCCGCGCGGACCAAGCCCGTTATGCCGAAATCGAGGAGCGCATCCAACGCCTGACGCCGCGCGAACGAGAGGTCATGAAACTCGTCATTGCCGGCAAGGCCAACAAACAGATTGCCGCCAAACTGGGCCGCAGTGAAAAGACAATCGAAATCCATCGATCGCGGGTGATGAAAAAAATGGAAGCCGGTTCACTCGCTGAGCTCGTCCGCCTCGTGGACGACCACGGTCGCCACGCCGGAGCGCAATGACCCCCCAATTCCAGCATGGTCTCCATGTGCCGCCACGCGTGTGGTGACATCGTTCGCCGCACGATCTTCTTCTTGCCAAGCCTGTCATCCCGCACAACAATCGGTTTCATGTCGCTCGACTTTGACGTGCTTACGCCGCTGATCGCCGCTGCCCGGCAAGAGGACCTCGGCCACGGCGACATCTCCACCGCCTTGCTGCCTGACCCTGACCGGGCCGCCGCCTTCGAACTGGTCGCCCGAAAGCCCTGTGTGTTCGCCGGGCGCGAAGTCACCTCCGCTATTCTGGCCGCCTACGATCCAGCCGTCGAGATTCGATGGCGCGACCATGCGGAGGACGGCGCCCCAATCGACAATCGACAATCGACAATCGACGATCACTCGCTCCACTTTGCCCCCGTCGCGCTCGCGACCATCAGCGGTCCTCTACGTTCGATCCTCGCCGCCGAGCGTGTGTTCCTGAACTTCCTGCAACGCCTTTGTGGCATCGCGACCGCGACCCGCGCGTTTGTGGGCGCCGTGGCCGGCACGCGAGCCGAGGTTTACGACACCCGGAAAACCACTCCCGGATGGCGATCGTTGGAAAAATACGCCGTGCGTTGCGGGGGCGGCCGCAACCATCGACAGGGTTTGTACGATGCCGTTCTCATCAAAGACAACCATCTTCATGGGGTTCCAATTCGCCGTCTTGCGAGCGCCGTGTTCGAAATGCTCAACCGGCTACCCGCTATGGGGGCCAAGCCCGGCGGTACCTCCCCATTCGTTGAGATCGAAGCCGAGTCGCTCGATCAGGTCGAGGAGCTTTTCAAAGTGACGGGCATTGACGCCATCCTGCTCGACAACTTTTCCGTCGAGCACCTTCGAGCAGCCGTGCGCCTTCGCGAAAGCTACGGCCTCGCCGGCAAGATCATCTTTGAGGCGAGCGGCGGCATCACGCTGAACCACGTCCGCGCCGTCGCCGAAACCGGCGTCGAGCGAATCTCGGTCGGCGCGATCACTCATTCCGTGCCGGCGGTGGACCTTTCGTTGGAACGCGTCACCTGATGGCACCGGCCTCGCTCTTCTCCGGCGGCGCATTTGGCTATTTCTCGGATTACCTCATTTTCTGGCTGCTGTTCCTTTCCCTGTTGCTTCACACCTGGTGTTTTTTCCGCTGTTTCCCCCGGAAACGCCGCCCGAAAACCGCCCTGGTCCTAGGGAATGCCCTAGTCCTGTTTTCCATGCTTGGTCTCGTTGCGATTTGCGCTGAAACCTACCTACGATTTGCGGCCGTGGAAACCGATGCCTTCGGCGTCTCACTGCCGGCCCGCCGTTGGTTCGCCTTGCACACCAGGCTGAACGCCCTCGGCTGCCGCGACAAGGAATGGAACATTCCCAAACCCAACGGCGTGCGTCGCATCGCCTTAGTCGGCGACTCCTACACCTACGGCTGGGGAATCAAAAACACGCGAGACCGCTTCCCCGATCGCATCCAGGCCATGTTCGACCAACAAACCCCTGGCCAGATCGAAGTCATGAACGTGGCCAAGCCCGGCTGGGGTACCGGTGACCAAGTCCGGCCCATCCGCGACATCATCGTCCTATACGGGGTCGACGAAATCGTGTTGTGCTACGTCCCCAACGACATCGAAAAGCTCATTCCCACCACCGACGACTTCAACCCCACGCGCCCGCCCGATTACTACCTGATCAATCTCGACGCCTCTCCCCTGCTCGACTACCTCTATCGCCGTCTCTACTTGCCGCGAGTCCCAACCGTCAAGGGCTATCACGACTGGCTGGCCGATGGCATCGCCGACCCCAATATCTGGGCCGCTCATACCGCCCAGTTGAACGAAATCGCATCCATATGCCGCGAACACAACGTCACCCTCCGCGTCGTCCTTCTACCGTTCCTGCGCACCGGCGGCACCAAGTTTGACGCCGCGCGGTTCCATACGACGTTGCGTCACTTCTTCAGCGCGTCGGGAATCCCCGTCGTGGATTTGCTCCCGATCATATCCGGATATGAGATTTCCGATCTGGTGGTCAACGGCCACGACCCCCACCCCAACGAACTCGCCCATCAGGTCTTCGCGGAGGAATTCTGGCGAAGCGTTTTTGGCGCGGAATAAGGCCCCCTCACCCAAAGTACTTCGCGCCGCCTACGACTCCCCCGGTTCAATCCGCCGCCTGCGCTCGATTCGCACGTCGCACGAAGGTGCATCCACGTTCCCCAGCCACTGGTCCCACTCTCCATGGTGCGAGGGATCGATCCCCTCATGCGCCGCCCGCGCCTGGAGATAGCTCTGTAGCTCGATCAGAAAGTGCGTGTCCATCAACTCGATGTGTTCATCCAAATGACGATGAAGCACGCGGTACACCAGCTTCAAGTCCTCTAACGAGTGGGCGCCCACGATCGTTTCGCCCCGTTCGACAAAGCTCATCCCAATCGCTCCTGATTCACTGCGCGAGTTCATACCCCCGAAAGTCCCACCCAACCCGGCGCCCATCGTATCACGCCGTGCATGATCGCACAGGTGTACAACCCGGCCACGACGTCGTCACCGACCACCCCCCACCCCCCTGGCCAGCGACGCTCGACCCAATTCGCAGGCGGAACCTTGAGAATATCAAACCCCCGTTCCACCAGGACCGCGAGTATCGCCAGTGGCCAGGTGAAAACGCCCAGCCCAGCCACGGCGATGAAAAACCCCGCCAGTTCGTCGAGAACGAGCTTTCGACTGTCCTTTTCGCCGAGGAGCCGGTCCCCCACGTCGTGAACCCACACAGCCAACAGCGAATAGACCACGACGGCGACCACGTATAACAGAACAGGCCATCGGCAGGTCAGGTAGTAAATCGGCACCCCAACCAGTGCCACGGCCACCGTGCCCGACGCCGGCAAATGCCCGATGGGACCAATTGACGCGATCCAAAGCAGCACGCGACGCCGGATGGTAATCGGTTGATCGCTCAGAAGCCGTATTCCTTCCACCGCCGCTCGACAAGTTGGCGAACTTCCTCGCCCATCTTCAATTCATCCGGCCACTCGCGGACCACGCCCTCGCCCGCGATCTTCCGCGTCGCGTCGATCCCAATCTTCGCTCCCGTGCCATAGTATGGCGTTGCATGGTCGAGTATGTCGCACGGGCCGTCGACGATCACCGTGTCCCGCCGCCAATCCACGTTGGCCCCCACGTGAAAAAGCACGTCCTGCTCATCATGTACGTTCACGTGTTCATCGACGACGACGATCATCTTCGAGAACATCATCTGCCCGGCGCCCCAGATGCTGCTCATCACCTTACGCGCCTGCATCGGATACTCCTTGCGGATCTTCACGAACACGGCGTTGTGAAACGCCCCGAACATCGGCAGGTGATAATCGATGATGTCCGGAATCAATATCCGCAAAAGCGGCAGAAAAACCCGCTCCGTTGCTTTGCCGAGATAATAATCCTCCTGCGGCGGCGGACCGACGATCGTCGTCGGATAGATCGGCTCCTTCCGATGTGTGATGGCAGTCACATGAAACGCCGGATACCGATCGGCAAGCGAATAAAAGCCCGTGTGATCCCCGAACGGCCCTTCGACCAGCGTCCGCTCGATGTCCACCCAGCCCTCGATCACGATCTCCGCGTTGATTGGCACCTCCATTGGTATCGTCTTGCACGGTACCAACTCAATTCCGCCGTCATTGAGAAACCCCGCGAATAGCAACTCGCTCACATCCGGCGGCAACGGGCACGTGGCCGCGTACGTCAGCACCGGCTCCCCGCCCAGAACGATCGCCAGCGGCATTTTTTCTCCGCGACTCTTGTACTTACGAAAATGCCGGGCCCCATCATGGTGCATGTGCCAGTGCATGGCCGCCAACTTGCGATCGAACACCTGCACCCGGTACATGCCCACATTTCGTTCGCCGGTCTCGGGGTCTTTCGTATAAATGCCCGCGAAAGTGATGTAGCGCCCGGTGCCGTTGGATTCCACTGAGCCGCGGGCTTCAGCCCGCGCGATTTCGCCGGTCGCTCCTTCACTCCCCCCCTTACCAAGGGGGGGCAGGGAGGGTTTCCCGCCATACCCCGCCTCCCCATCCCGTGGCCAGCACTGAATAATCGGCAGGTCGAGCAGGCTCGCATCGTCGGTCAGCACGGCTTCTTGACACATGCCGCGTTTCACGACCTTCGGGCCGTAGCTCGCCATCTTGGCCAGTTGCGGCAGTTTTTTCATTTTTTCCAACAGCGTCGTCGGCATTTCCGGCTTGGCGAGCTGCTGCACGCGCTCGGCCAGCTCTTCAAAACTATCGACGCCGAGCGCCAACCGCATCCGCTCATAGCTACCGAAGGTGTTGATCGCGACCGGAATCCGCGATCCCCGAAGGTTCGAAAACAACAGCGCATGACCGCCGCGCTTCCCATGCACCGGGTCCGTCGGCGGCGCGGACGCACTCCCCGCCGCCGGCATTTTGCTCACCCGCTCGGCAATGGCCGCAATTTCCAAAATGGGATCGACGTGCGCGGTGATGCGCTTCAATTGTCCGCGTCGTTCGAGTTCGGCGATGTATGATTGCAGATCACCAAATGGCACGGGGCACTCCTGCTATCGGTTGGCGTTGGAGTGTAGCGGAATGAGGAGGAACTAGCGATGGAAGAACAATAATTCGTCAGGAAACAGTCGCCGCTCATCGCGACGGATAACTACCCCCGCGCGATCCTCGTACCGATCCTCCCTGCCATCGCGTCCATCGCACGATGCAGCGGGCCGATGATGACTTCGGCCTCCGGCTTTTCCGACGCCGTCAGGAACTGAATCGCGCTCAATACCTTGGGGCCCATCGAACCGGCCGGAAACTGTCCTTCGTCGAGGTACCGCCGGGTCTCGGAAACCGTCATCCGATCCAACGCCCGCTCATTCGGCTTCCCAAAGTTAATGCTTACTCGATCCACGGCCGTGAGGATCATCATCATGTCGGCACCCAACTCCGCAGCCAGCAACGCACTGGCCAGGTCCTTGTCGATCACCGCCCGCGCCCCGATCAGCCCTTTCTTCGCGTCGCGAACCACCGGTATGCCCCCGCCGCCGCACGTGATCAACAACTCGCCCGCCACGACCAACCGCCGAATCGTCTCGATCTCCATGATTCGCCTCGGCTGAGGCGAGGCCACCACCCGACGCCACTTGCCAGGCGAAATCTCCTTGACCGCCCAACCCTCACCGATCTTATACCGCTCGGCTTCAGAGCGGCTCAGCGTCCGCCCGATCGGTTTCGTCGGGTCCGTGAACGACGTGTCCTCGGCGTCAACCAACACCGTGGTGACAATGGTCGTCACCAATCGCTCCCGCTCTCGGAACCGGAATTCGTTCATCAGGGTTTGGGCGATCATGAACCCCATGCCGCCTTGGACGTGGGCGACCGCTACTTCCATCGGCAAAGGGTAGATCATCCCCGCCGCCGCTTCATTGCGCAGCAGAAAATTCCCGATCTGCGGCCCGTTGCCGTGGGTGATGACCAGTCGATGCCCCGCATCAACGAGGTCGGCCAGTGCCTTGGCCGTAATCCGCGAGTTGGCAAACTGCTGGTCAACATTCCCCTCTTCTTCCGGCCGGGAAATCGCGTTGCCACCAAGCGCCACGACGATCAGCGACGAATCTGCCATATGATTGAAATGCGTCCCTTGCGAGGTGATGGTTATCTAAATGCGATCCGCCGGCAATTCATCTTTGGGCACATCAACATGACGTTCATGTAGCTCTTCTTCACGAATCCCCAATTCCTCGATCGATTGCTCAAAACCGTAAAGACATCCGCATTCGGGACATCGTGGAACTGCCAGCCCACGGAGGCTATAGCCGCAGCGCCGGCAGCGTCGGCCACCAACCGAATCAGCAGGATGCAATTCGGCTAGACGCCAAGCCTTTTCGCCCGCGACCATTGAGAACAGTCCGAGAGGGAACGTTCCCAACCCGCCTGCGAACAAAAGCACCGATCCAACACGAAACCGATCGTGGTAGACCACCCATTCAGCAACACCCAGGCACAAGAAGGCGATCCACGTGACTATCGGATATCCCAGCAAGACATCCCAATACAGGCATGGGGCCGAAAGCGTCAGTGATAGCCCATTCCAAAATAGGACTGAGGCTTTGTCCTTTGCACCCACTGGCTTTCAGAACCTTTGTCCAGCTGGCTTAACCGACCAAGTGGATCATCAACGCATTCTGGGCGTGCATCCGATTCTCCGCCTGATCAAAGATCGCCGAGTTCGGTAGCCGCGATGTTTGATAGTCAATCTCGTCGCCATAATGGGCCGGAAGACAATGAAGGATCACCGCCTCGGGATCGGCCAGACGCATCGTCTCCGCGTCGATCCGATACTTCGCGAACACCTTCTTTCGCTCCGCCGCCTCGCTCTCCTGCCCCATCGATGCCCACACGTCGGTGTACACCACGTCCGCATCCTTCGTGGCCTTAAGGTCCGCCGTCACTGTGATCTTCGCCGCCGTCTCCTTGGCCGCTTCGCTCGCCCGCTTGGTCACGTCCTTGCTCGGCTCATATCCCGGCGGGCAGATCACCGTCATGTTCATACCCACCCGGGCCGCCCCCAGCATGAGCGAATGAGCCACGTTATTCCCATCGCCGATGAAACAGGCGTTCAGCCCCTCCAATCGGCTCTTTCGCTCAATGATCGTCTGAAAATCGGCCATGATCTGGCAAGGATGCTCCAGGTCGCTCAATCCGTTGATTACCGGCACGGTCGAGTGTTTCGCCAACTCCTCGACGATGTCGTGCCCAAACACCCTGGCCATGATGACATCCACGTAGCGCGACAACACGATGGCGATATCCTCTGTCGTCTCCCGCTTGCCCAGGCTGATGTCATTGGGCGATAGGTAGATCGCGTGCCCGCCCAGCCGGGTCATTCCCGTCTCGAACGACACCCGGGTCCGCAACGAAGGCTTCTGAAAGATCATGGCCAGAGTCTTTCCCTTGAGCGGCTTAGACCCGCCCGGCTCCTTCCCCTCCTTGACCTTTCTGGCCGTGTTGAGCACCGCCTTGATCTCCTCAGCGGTGAAATCCAGCATGGAAAGAAAATGACGGCCCTTGAGTTTCACGCCCACGATGATTCCCTCCAAAAGCCCCAACTCGCCCGCCTGAACAATTGTCGGCTGGAACAACCCCCCGGACCATTTGAAATGAGCGGTCAGGCCCCGTCAATCGGGACTCGCACGGCGAGGTAAGCAGCGAGCTTCACCCGAGATTGAGTGCAAGTTTTCAGGCAGTTACGTCTACTTGGCCGCCGCCACTTTCGCCAGCGGCATAGCCCAGAGCGGTCTGATACGAAACGCTCGTCATGCTGACCGTAGTCTGTTCATAGTGGAGCGAAATGGACATCGAATCGCCGGCGCTTGCGGAACCACCGCCCAGCATCCGCATAAGGTTCTCCCCCGACTGTCCCACGGTTTGACTGCCGCCCGACGACTGCGGCAGGGCCATCAGGATCAGCAAGGCGATGATCGCCTCGAGCATCTGATTGTTCTCGGCACCCCCGCCGACTCGTTGGAGCATCTCCGCGACCTCACCCGCGACGTTGCTCATTCCGCTCAGGCTCGACACCCCGCGATTGGCGGGCGCGGAACCAACCCCCGCCGGCGTTGCGGCCTGCAACGTCGGCATATGCCCAATTGATCCGGAATGGACCGGTGGAATCGCGTTCATGGCTTCTTTCCCCTATCCCGTGTATCGCGGGATTCTCGGACGAGCGCTCTTGAGGTTCGCGCGCTCACCCCAAAACGAATCAAGGCATAAACCCAGCCCGTGCGGGAGCACGATCGCCGCCCCGCGCCCTAAATCATTCGCCCTTCAATGAGTTACCGAGCCGATTCTCGCGGGATTGCCGACGTGCGTTTGTACCGCCGTGTTGTCCCTAAGCATCACCCGGAGGACGTTTGGGCCTAAGATTGGACAGGCGACCTTATGGGTCGATTGCCCGAGCCGTTGTGCGATTGCAGAAATCCGCGGGTTCCCTTCGGCGTAGGCTCCATTGATTCTCACTCGGAACTTATTAGGATGCACAAAACGGGGACTCTGCGACGTCGTCGTCAACTTGCTCGCTTCGCCGAATCAGGTCCGCCCAACGGATGACTTGGCGTACCCGACGAAGTTGCAATCAGGATGCGGTGCCCGATCGACGAACGGCACCACGAGGTTCCCCCAAGTAAAGGCGCCGACCGAACGAGATGTACACCTTGGAGTCGCCAGCGAAAGCGGTCGCCGTTTCGGTGAGCGCCCCCGCCAAAATCAATCTCTCCTTGCAGGTCATCGCCCGCCGTGACGACGGCTTTCACGAGATTTCATCTCACGCCGTTGGCATCGGCTTGTGCGACATCGTCCGCGTCCGACGCCTGAATCAGCCTCAGATCACGCTGTCTTGCGACGATCCGACGCTCGCCGGCGAGGATAACCTGGCCCACCGAGCGGCCGCCGCGCTGCGGAAATCCAGCGGATACGCCGCCGGTGTTCACATCGACTTGCTGAAACGAATACCCGTCGGTGGCGGGCTGGGTGGCGGAAGCAGCGACGCCGCCGCAACCCTACGGATCTGCAACGATTTGTGGGACCTGAACCGATCCGCCCCCGAGCTGACCCGCATCGGGGCAGGCCTCGGCTCCGACGTGCCCCTCTTTTTCCACTTACCCGCCGCCCTGATGTCCGGGCGTGGCGAACACGTTCACCCGGTCGCCCTTCGGTGGACCGGTTGGGCCGCTCTCGTCTTTGTGGGATGTCACGTCTCGACGGCCGAGGTTTACGGCGCCTGGCGCCCAGCCGACGCCCACCTGCGGGCCACTGATCTCCAGGGCCAATTGGCGGCCGCGGCCACCGCTAACGAACTGACGCCCCTGCTGTACAATGATCTCGAAGCCGCCGTGTTCCGCGTTTCGCCCCGGGTGGCTCAAGCTCACCATCGGCTGAACAATGCCGGATGGGGATCATGGCGGGTGAGTGGCGCCGGTTCGGCGCTGTTTCGATTGTTTGACGACCAAGAGGAAGCCCTCACCGTGTCCACCCGGGTTGAACGAGAACTCAGCTTGTGTACTACTGTGGTCCAAGCACCTGTGTCCATGCCTGAAATCAAACATGAGGAGAACTGAATGGAAATCTCGGATGTTCGCGTCACGTTGATTAACGATTCCGCCGACCGCCTGAAGGCCGTCTGCACCGTCACCTTCGATGGCGAGTTCGTCGTCCGCGACGTGAAAGTCGTTGACGGGACCAACGGGCTCTTTGTGGCCATGCCGTCGCGAAAGCTTTCGGTCCATTGCCCCAAATGCCGTCACAAGAACCATCTTCGTTCGCGATTCTGCAACGATTGCGGCGCCCGCCTTCCCGCGGGAGCCCCACCGGCGGAAGGCGACGGTAGGTCGCGCATGCACCGCGATATCGCCCACCCCATCACCACGGCTTTTCGCGAGCAGCTCCAAGCCCGAGTGATCGAGGCCTTTTTCGCGGAGAGCGAGGAGGCCCGCGATCCGAACTACATCGCCCCGGACCTCGATGAGGCCCAAGAGGTGGTCCAAGAGCCGGAGGAGAATTCCGAGGATTCCGAGTCGATGGTTCAGCCCACCGGCGAAATGACCGAGTACGACTCCATCATAGCCGGCCTGCGCGGCGGAAACCGCGAGCGGACCTTTGCACCAGAGGAATCGCGACCGCGCGGTCGAGACCAACGCGAACGAGAACAGGATCGGCCTCGGCCGCCCCAGGGCGATGGCGGCCGGTTTCGGGAACGGCCGCCGCAGCCCCAAGCCCCTCGCGGCAACCGCAGCGAACCGGGAAACCGGGGTGAACCGGTGACCGCCCCACGCGGCCGCCCACCCGTGCGCCCCGAGCGAGACTCCGCATACTCACGCGGCCCCGCGCCCTCGCAGGAGCGGGTTCCTCAGGAGCGACCCGAACCGATCGAACGGCGCGAGACGACCGAACGGCTCGCCGCTTCCTCGGCGCCCCGCCGCGACGATCGCCCGGCGGAACGACGGTCGTTTGGAGCACCCGAGCCGCGTCCCGAACCCTCGCCGCCGGAGTTCTCGAGACCAAAACCAGCACCTGTGGTCAAGCCGTCGAACACCCCCAAACCGGCACCCCCGGTCGAAGATGACGACGGAGGCTTCGGCGCCGGACTCGTTTAGCACTACAGCGCTAGTTTGCTGGGGATTTGGCCGATGACGATTAGCATATTCAGGCTGCTTCAACGGCCTTTCGCCCCCGAAGGCGGCATTCAGGCCAGGCCTTTTAGGTCTGGTCGACCGGACGCGCAACTCTCCTTGGCTTCAGCCCGTTTTAACGGGCTTTCCAAGGACGTCACCGGAGCCCGATGTAGCGCTATACTGTTCCATGTAGCGCTATACTGTTCCTAGGATTGGTTTCGCCGTGGAGACCAACTTAACTGTGGGACCGACTTTCAGTCGGTCGCATTACATCTGACATGAAAAAAAGCGGCGGACCGAGCGCGATCCTGAATCGCGCTGGTCCGCCGCTGTTTGAGTCAAAACGTTCCTTACTTAGATCACGGCGTCGCTGGCTTGCTCCCGCCGATCAGCCCATCGAGCTGACCCTTCAACGCGGTCTCAAGGTCCTGACGCGCACCCACGTTTACGTGGGCGATCTTCCCGTCTTTTCCGACCACTACCATCGTCGGGAAGCTCACGGCCTTGTACATCTGCCCAACCTTGTTGCCGTCGTCCTTGGCCAACTCAAGCTGGGAGCCGGTGCCCTTGAACACTTCCACGATCTGTTCCGTCGTGAACTCCTGCCGCATCGTCTGCGACACGTTCACAAACCGAACGCCTTTCGCCTCATATTCCTGACGAACCTTCTCGACCGCCGGCATCTGCTTCTTACAGAAGCCGCAGTTCGGGGCAACGAAGTTCAGCACCGTGGCCGGATGATTGGCGAAGTCGTTGCTCGCCACTGCTTTTCCATCCAGCGTCGTGATGGCGAACTCCGGAGCCGGCTTTCCGACTAGTTCCTCGGCCGGACGCTTCTGTGGCTTGGCCGGGTCCGCTGCCGCCGGGGCCGCCGTGGCGAACTGCTGCGGAATCGGCTTACCTTCGATGATCGCGTCAAGCTGACCCGGCAGCCGCGTCTCAAGGTCGGCGATGTTTCCGACGTTGACCGCCTC
>Ga0137429_1000497_pt1 | contig 15516 bp, 10 predicted proteins | sample EasRivERMZT736_2_FD_102304 | JGI IMG/M metagenome (GOLD analysis project Ga0137429, IMG submission 102304) | Soil microbial communities from meander-bound floodplain in the East River, Colorado, USA - East River MetaG ERMZT736_2 | ecosystem: Environmental > Terrestrial > Soil > Floodplain ...
CAGAATGTCGTTCACGAACACGCCGTCCTGGGCGCGAACAGATCCGACCTCAACGTCCCGAACCGGATCGGGCGATCCGATGCGCAGGGGGAAGATCGGGATTTGCCGCCCCGTCGCCAGATCGAGTGCGTCCTTGAGGCTGGTCGGCTGGGTCGATCGGCCGTCGCTCGCCAGGACCACCGCGGCCAGTCGCCGACCCTGCGCTTTGTCGATCACCTGGCGAATCGCCTGGGCGAGGTCAGTGCTCATCCCCTCCGCTTGGATGGACCTTACGGCCTCCACCAGCGGGGGGAGAGTTGCGGCGGAGTCAGCGTAGCTCTGCGGCTCAACCGCTCCGGAGAACGTATAGAGTTGGATGGCATTGTGTTCGAGCAATCGTGCCAGCGGCGCATTCCCGTCGCGTGTGAAGGCCCCTTGCAGCAGTTCGAGACGCGTATAATCATGGACCGCCGCGGGAGCATCCAACCCCGCACCACGGGCAATCGTCGCGGCTAGGGTCTCATCCGAGTAGCGATCCCGCGTGGCCATGCTTAAGGACGTGTCCAGCACGACGGCGACATGCGAGGTCTCGACGCGGTTTCTTTGAAGCACCAGGGTCGGGCGGCACAACATCGCCACAACGAACGCGATGGCACTGCAACGTACGACGGCCAGCACCAGTCGGCGACCGGGCGACGTGCGCTCCCGTCGGTAATTCAGCGTCACCCACGCCAAAGCCGCCAGCGCAAAGCCGAGCAACATCCACCCCGCGAACTCGCTTTCCCACTTCAACAAGAGCGGCGCATCGCGCCCCAGGCGGATGTTTTCAAGGTCGAGGAGCCATTCGATCAATCGCGTCACCGCTTGTCCTCAAATCGTCGCGCATCCCGCGGCATGCTGTGCGCAGGATATTCTCGAACCAACACTCAAAGGTGTTGGTTCTGACGCGGGGAACCGAACCGCATGGCCATCCAGATTTCACCGAGCAACAATACGATCACCAGGTACAGGGCGACGGAGGCAAGTTCGGTCGACCGGGCGGTGATCGGGCGCTCGTCCGTCGCCGTCGTGTCCGTAACGATTCGAACCGGTCGATCCAGCGCCTCCGCCAACTTACGGTCATCCACGCTTTTCAGGTTGGATTCCGCGGGATCGACGTTTGCGGCAACGGCCCGCGACGTTGAGCCGATGCTCAGCGTCAGAATCTGCGTGCGCTCGACGGGCCCGTACGAAAGGGCCAGGGCATCATCGTAAGCGATAATGGACGGCTCAAAGGCGGCCCCCTCACCTAGGATGACACGCAATGGCATGGAACTTTCCGCCGGCCCAAGCGGTTCGACGACGCTTTGGCCGACCAGCACATTGCGGTGTTCGCCGTGCGGTCGTACCAAATAGGAGACCGCATTGAGCATCACCGCAACGTAATCCCCCTTGGCGGGGAGGTTGGTCCAGTCCATGTTGGCCGTTGTGGTCCATAGAAGCACCCGCCCTTTTCCGAATGTCGACGCCAGGAGGGCCGGTGCATCATTGCCGTATCGTAAAACCACCTCGGCACGATTGGGATCCGTTTCGATCGGTACGTAATGCTCCACGCGGGCAAGGAAAAGTCCGCTGGTGGGGTGAACGGCGAACTCGGCCACGATGGGGTGAACTTGACGGTCCAACTTGAGTTCCGCGGCCCCGGCCACCATGGAAGCAAGATCGATCGGTCGACCGATCCTGCCCGGCATCACTCCAGCACCGTCGGCGTAGCCGTAGCGGTTGTAGTGGTCGGCGCTGACCAGATCACCGAGGAAGATAAGCAGCCCGCCGCCCGCGGAGGTGAACCGCTCAATCTGAGCCCACTGCTTAGCGGATAACCGTCCGACGTTGCACAACGCAACCACGTCGTAGGCGGGCAACGCCTCGCCTTCCAGTTCCGATTCGGAGATGACCTTCGGGCTTACCAGGTTAATCGTTGCCGATCGACCCTCCACCGCCGCCGTTGAGCGACGCAGGTCAGCACCTCGACCCTTGAGTCGTGGTGCGAGGTACTCTCTCATAAATCCGGATTTGTTGGGGGCCAACGCCGTCGCTAGGAATCCGGCCTGCCCGTCCAGCAGCTTTACCCCCGGACGCCCGTCTACCAACAGCACCGGCGCCGATTCACGAACCTCCAGGGAGAGATAGCGGGCATCGTCTTCCTCAAGCATGTTCTGCGTCGCCGCCGTAACCTTGGCCTCAAGAGCGTGAGTGCCCGCGGCTGAGAATACCATCGATACGCTGGAAACGACCGAAGATCCCGGTTCCACGCGGGGAATTTGTTCTCGGCGGATGGTCTGCCCGTCGCGGCGCACCTGAAGAGATGCGTTTCGCACGGTCGAGACGCCGAAGTTGGTGACTTCGACGGCGATCCGAACGGGTACGTTGATGCCGACCAGCGGCGACTCTGGCGCCAAGCGGGTGACGGCGATGTTATCGCCGGACTCGACATCAACGCGGATCAAATTCAAATCCACCGAGGAGTCGGACAAGGCGGCGGCGAGTTGTCGAGTCGCTCGTACCGCCGCCGTCGGATTCTGTGGTGAGTCCGAATCCCAGACGTCCTTAGGGAAATCGGAGAGGAGATAGACCACGCGGTTTCCAGCCGCCGCGTCGGAGGTTTTGAGAATGTCGCGCGCCGCGGTCAACGCACCCACGGTGTCCGTCGCACGTTGCGTGGGTCGAATCGCTGAAAGAGACTCACGAACGAACCGCCGATCGTAGGCCGCGTGGGCGATCAGAGCTTCCGCCGGCGCCGCCAACGTCACCAGGCTCACCGAATCCGCCGGGGGGAAGGAATCCACGAGCCGCGTGGCGCAACCTTGGGCCGCGGCGAAGCGAGTCCGCCCGTCAGCCCCGTGGGCGTTCATGGACAACGAGTTGTCCACCAGCACGATCCGATGAACTCGCGAGGAGCTTCCCGGCAGGATCGCCGAGGCGGGGACGTAGGGCCGGGCGACGGCTAAACCCAGCAGCACCACGACGCCGATCCGAGCCAGCATCAGCAACAGTTGTTCTAGTCGAACGCGCTTGGCGCTTCGCCGATTGGCGGCCAAGAGAAACGTCATCGCCGCCCACGGTATTCGCCGAAATCGCCGCCGGTTGAGGAGATGGATTAGGACAGGAATCAGCCCGGTCAGCAGGGCAATGCCCGCGATCGTCGGATGGACGAAGGGCATGTTGGCGAGCAGCGGCGGCGGCATGTTGGATTACTCTCTCGCGACAACGCTCAAGGGCGTTGCCGCTGACGCTATCCTCCGCCCAGCACCCGCGACGAATGCTGCCTTAGACGCGCCGCCCGCGTCGCCAGGTATCCACTCAGGGCCACGTCCAAGGCCATGGCGGTGCTGAACACCGTGTAATCGATCAGCATGTGCCCGCAACCGGTACGCAACTGCGATTGGAAATGCTCCACCTCCTCCACATACCGTGCCCGCAACGATCGTGGGTCGGTCAGCAAACGACCCATCGATTCCAACCCGTCGAACATCGTCGGACCGGAAAACGGCAGGGTCAGCTCGGCGGGGTCCCACAGGTTCCAGATGATCACCTCGTGCCGTCGATAGCGCAGATGCTTCAGGCCTTTCAGGATCGCCGCGGGAGCGTCAAACAAGTCGCTGATGAGAATGATGAGCAGGCGGTGGTTGAGCCGTTCAGCGAGTTCGGCCAGGACGCGGCCGATCGACGTCTTTGCGGGACCGGTTTTCCCGGCCAGTTCGTGTACCAGTGTTTTCCAATGGTGAGCATTGTTCGATGGCCTCAGAAAATGGGTCAGGTGTTCATCGAACAAGGTCAAGCCCACGGAATCCTGCTGTTGCAGCGTCAGGTAAGCGATCGCCGCCGCGACGGCGGTGGCGTATTCGTGCTTGCTCATTCCCTCGTCGGCGGAGCGGTAACTCATCGACTCGCTGCAATCGACGACCAGCATGAGGTTGAGGTTCGTCTCCTGCTCGTACTCTTTGATGAAGTATCTGTCGGTCTTGCCGAACACTTTCCAGTCGATGTGCCGCAGGTCGTCGCCCTGGGTGTATGCCCGGTGGTCGGCGAACTCCACGGAAAGCCCGCGCTGCGGGCTGTGATGGATGCCGCTGAAGAAGCCCTCGACGATCAGCCGGGCGCGCAGCTCCAACCCGCTGATCTTGGCCAGCACCGTGGGGTCGAGGTATTTGCGATAATCGGTCGCTGCCGTTTGCATGGCAGTGTCTACCTGCACGCCCCAAAGCTCACGGGCCTTGGGGCTACCGCCGCAAAGCGCGGCCCTTCCGGCGCGGCGCTATCCCTACGCGGGATCGGCCGCGAACACTCGACGGGCCATGGCCTCGTCCATCGTCGCCGACGGGTCGGCGGGCAGCGTCTCGATCAAGTTTCGAATGATATCGTCGCTGTGGATGCCGTCCGCTTCGGCGTTGAAGTTCGTGAGAATGCGGTGCCGCAGAACCGGACCCGCAACGGTGCGGATGTCCTCCGTGGAAACGTAGTACCGCCCCTTGAGGATCGCCCTGGCCTTGCCCGCCAACACCAAATTCTGTGACGCCCTTGGTCCCGCGCCCCAGGCCACATAGTCCTTTATCATTTTGGGAACGCTCCCCTGGTCCACCCGCGTCGAGCGCACCAAGCGCATCGCATAGCGGATCACATGGTCCGCGCAGGGTACGCGCCGGACGATCTCCTGAAGCTCGATCACCTCGCGGGCGTTGAGCGTGCGATCGGTGGGCACTTCCAGCGGCGACGTGGTCATGCGTACAATCTGGAACTCCTCCTCCTCGCTCGGATATCCCACGATCACCTTGAACATGAAACGATCGAGTTGGGCTTCCGGCAAAGGGTACGTGCCCTCCTGTTCGATGGGGTTCTGTGTCGCAAGGACGAAGAACGGCCTCGGAAGTTTGTGGGGGAAACCGGCCGCCGTCACTTGGTGTTCTTGCATGGCCTCCAATAGCGCCGCCTGAGTCTTCGGCGGCGTACGATTGATCTCATCCGCAAGAACGACATTGGCGAACACCGGTCCCTTCACGAAACGCAGCGACCGTGCCCCCGTGCCCCGGTCCTCCTCAATGACTTCGGTCCCGGTGATGTCCGAGGGCATCAGGTCCGGTGTGAACTGGATGCGCGAGAAGCTAAGCGAAAGCTGCCGCGACAGAGTGCTCACCAGCAAAGTCTTCGCCAGGCCCGGCACGCCTTCCAGAATGCAATGACCATTGCAGAACATGGCGATCAGAAGCTCCTCCACGACCGCTTCCTGACCCACGATGGTCCGCGCGATCTGCGCGCGCAGCCGGTCGTATGCGGCGACCAGTTTCTCGACAAGGGCCACGTCGTCGAGGGGTTCGACGGCCTCTTTCGCCTGCGGCTCCGTTGACATCACAAACTCCTATTCTGGGTGCATGATCCGCCCGGCGTCAGGGGGCGGCATTGATGGCGTCGATCAACGCCCGCAACCGTCCCGTGCTCCGCCGGTCGAAGGCAAAGATCAGACGGGCATTGTCCGGATAGGAGCCTTCTTCGCCCTCGATCGGACCGGCGGTCTGCTCCATTCGACCTTCAGTAAGAATATCGGCGAACGCCCCGTTGATCTGGGACAATGTTTCAGCGGTAAGCGGAGAGTTCAGGCGTAGCACGAGCCGGTTATCCACGTATCGCATGGAATGGTACCGGCGGTAAAAATTCACTACCGCCGACGCCGCATCTTCCGCGCGGTCAAATACCTGGAACAATTGCAAGTCGGTCGAATCGATCATCTCGTTTCCCAGCAACTCGGTTTTCACGTACTGCAACCAATGCGGCCAATACGTGCCGCCCGGCTCCTCGCACATGACGATGGGGATGAGCGCCGTTTTCGCGGTCTGAACAAGCGTTAGGGCTTCGAAGCCTTCGTCTTGCGTGCCGAACCCGCCGGGGAACAGGACGATCGCCTCGGCCTCCTTCACGAACATCAACTTTCTCGTGAAGAAGTACTTGAAATTAACCAGCTTCGCATCGTCGGTGATGAAGCTGTTCGTGGCTTGCTCGAACGGCAAGCTGATCGCCACTCCGAAACTTTTTTGCCGCGTGGCTCCATGGTGGCCGGCACGCATGATGCCGTCGCCCGCCCCGGTGATGACCATCCAGCCGTGGTCCTGCATCAGCTCGGCGAACTTCCGGGCCTCGGCGTATTGCGGATGATGTTCCGAGGTCCTCGACGAACCGAAGATGGTGACCTTGGGGACATGCGCGTAGGGCGCGAACACCTTGAACGCGTAGCGCAATTCCTTGAGCGCGGTGTTGAGGATCTTTAGGTCGCCGCGATCGGCGCCGTCGGCCGCGAGGCGACAGATCGTCACCATCATTTGCGCCAACAGGTCGTTGTGTTCGCTGGGGGCGAACTCGGCCAGCAGTTTCGCGATCGCCTCCGTTCGCTCCTGTCGCCGGTCCTTTCCCGTCCCCGCCGCCGAACGGTCTGCCGTCAATTCGTGGTCCTTCATTGTCCGACGTTAAACTCCTCTAAAAAGACTATACGCCGCCTTGCGTATGCGGGCTAACAGGTCGCCGAACAACTCACGGGCCGTTCGGCTGATTGGTGTATAGCGGCATGGAGCGACCTACTTCTTTAAAGCTGGGCGCGAATGCCCCTAAGAATCGAGGTAAGGCTCAATGGCGAGTTCCATGACCACCTCGTCATGGACCGGAACGCCGCGCTCGCCGACGATCGGTATCTGTGGCTTGATCTTGCGGGCTTCGTCGACCACGCCGAGGTTGATCACGGTCATCCGAAATCCGAGGCGCTGGTAAAAGTCGATCACCCGCAGGCGATCGTTGGTCGTGGCTAGCCAGATCTTGCGGCAACCTCTTTGGCGCGCCGTTTCGATCGCGTTGAGCATTAACGATGACCCGATCCCCGCACCCTCCAACGTGCTGTTGAGCGTCAGGACCTCCATCCCGTCTGAATCGAGGTGGTAGGTGAGAAGTCCCACAATCGCCCCGTCGCGCCGCTCGACAAAGCCTTGCTCCTGGTGAGGGTAGAAGGCCTTGCCATGGCTCATGCTGATTTTGCTGCCCCAATGACGCTCGATAAAGTCGGCAACATCCCTGCGGTCGGCATCGCCGATTTCGGTTCGAGACATGGCAATCGTTGTAACCGGAGCAGGCCGAATGTGCCAGCGGCTACACCCGCGCGGATTTGGGAGCGGCCGGCGCGTCGAGGTATAGAATGCGCCCGCAGACGTTACAGAGCAGGATATCGTCGCGAGTCTGGAGGGCGTTGATCACCTCCAAGGCGACCTTCATGTTGCAGCCGCCGCACGCCCATTCGTCCCGTTTGGGACGAAGTTTGGTGACGGGCGCCATGGCCTCACCCTCGTGACGCAGGGCGACGCGATTGAAGATGTCGATCGCCGCCGCCGTGATCTTCCCGGCGAACGCTTGTCGACCGGCAGCGAGGTCGTCACGTTCCTGTTGCGAATGGGCGTCAAACGCCTTCAGGGCCTCCTCGGCTGCGGCGACTTGGTCCAGCAGCTTAGCCCGTTCGGCTTCGATCACCGCTCCTTCGGCCTTCATCACTCCAAGCTCCTCCATGAGCTTGAGGACGCCACCCTCCAGCTTGAGGTTGTCGGCTTTTTCCGTGTTCATCGCCGTGAGAATAGCCGCGTACTCTTTGTTCGTTTTCGCTTTATTCAGCGCCTGCCGATGTTTGCCGACGGCCTCCTCCCTGACCGCAACGTCCAGGGAGAGGGCGTCGAGCCGCATCTGGCACTCGCGTACCTTGCGGTGATTCTCTTGGAGCTTCTCGTCGATCCGGCGGATTTGACGTTGGCGGAGTTCGACTTGGAGCGCTTTGGATTCGCGGTTTCGGTCGATGGCGGCGAGCTGCATCTCCACAGCCTGCAAGCGGCGGAGCTCTTCCAAAGTGACGCCCATTGACGGTTCCGCGGGTAAAGAGCCGATCTCTCAGGCGGACGCCATACCCTCGCCCCCGCCTACGTGGGTGCATTATGGCCTACCATGCAGCACCACGCAAGAGCGCGAATTCTGGGGCAGTTCTGGCCGTACTCGGAGGCTATCCGTCCTCACTAAGCCTCCGTCGCTTCGTGGCTACTAGGGACTACATCGTCCGCAACGGTCGCGGCAGAAACCGGTACCGCACGTGCCGCCGGGGCAGTGTCCGTGCGTATCGTTGATGCACGGATCGCCGTCGTTGTCCCCGCCGGCGCACGTCTTCACGCACGTGGCCTCGGCGCCAAACGCCGCGACGCACGGCGTCGGGCTCGTACAGGGGGTGCTTCCGCACGTTACGGTCGACAGGCAGGGACACGGACCGCCGAACGGATACGCCTTCTGTTTCACGGCATCCACCACCGCCAAGATATCCAACGCGTTGATATCCCCGTTCAGCTCGGGCAGGTTGGGCTGAAGCTGGGCGATGGCCTTCGCCAAAGCACCCGGCAGGCTCTTGAACTTGTTGACCAACTGCGCGACGTCGGTCACGTCGGGCTGAGTCGAGGTCGAAGGCGGGTTGAACGGCGCCTCCACGTCGCCAGAACGCGCCGTCTTCGCTACGAGGGGGTGCGAAACCATGGTGCAGTCGTTTTCGTTGCCCACACACGACGCGTCGAGAATGTGAACATGGTAAGTGGAGCTTGGGACGATCTCCGCGCCGACGACGTGGACAAGTCCCTCCGATGTCCAATCATAATAAAGCGGAGTGCACTGCAACCTGGCAGCCCTGAAACTTCCGCTCGCCGGAATGTCCTGTGATTCGAGGTAATTGCTCGGCAGGCCGACCCAGCGCACACATCCACCCGGATCGGAACAACTTGGACCGAATTCATAGCTCGAAAAATCGGGCGGAGGGCAGCACGGTATGTTGGGCGGTTGAGGGTTTTGCAATTCGATCAGCGCAACGCGAAGCGCCGTGAGCGGACCCGGTCCCGCCGTTGCCGAAGCGGCCGGCACGGAGAGCGACACGGATCGATTCTTGTCGGCCTGGCCCGGATCCCCCGTGGGCCCAGCCACCAACACCTGGGCCGATGCCGACGCGGACGCTCCGGCGGCGACCGCATCCCTGGGTGTGACCGCACACTCGACCGTGTCGCCGAGCGACGCGGTGTAATGGGGCAGTGCGTCTGCATGTCCCGCGGTGGTGACGTGACGAACCTCATCGCCGTTGACCGTCCACACGTATTCATAGCGCACGATCTCGTAGTCAAGATCGTCAAGGACCAGGTCCGTGCCTACACGGCACATTATCACGTCGGACTCGGTCGGCTGTGAAGGCGCCAGTGACACGGTGATCGACTCTGGTGGACGGTTGAAGTCCGGCGTTCGCTCGGGGCGCACTTCCACCGGCAAGTCGGCGACACGTTGGCCGTTGAGGTCTAAGAGAATGTGCCATGTGCCGAGAACGCTGTTCATTCCGAGGAATCCGGTATCATAGCCCCACCACCACCACCACCAGCGATAAAATGGGTTCCCGAACCCGTTGACTCCCGAATCGTGCGCGAGCTTCGCATCCGGACTCTGGAACCGGATGCGGTAGTTGCTGCCCGGCGGAAGAACTCGCCCGAAGACCCAGAAATAAACAGTCGAGTCGGTCACCGCAATCTGACCGCTCCGAGGGAACTCGTAGGGGGGTACATACGATCCCACGTTCTCATAGGTCACTCCCGCGTCGAGTAATTCAACCACGTTCGGCTTTGGAATTTGGTTCTCCCAACCCGACGGGCCAGGGCGACACGTTCCGGCGTAGGGTTCGTAAGGAGCGAAATTGTCATAGGTCGCAAAGTGCAAATGCGGCCAAGTACTGACGCCGCTCGAACCCGTCAATCCGATCTGTTGCCCGGCACGCACTACGTCGTCAACCGCGACCGCGACGCTCCATTTCTTGAAGTGATAATAGTACGCATGCCGACCGTTGCCGTGGTCGATGGCGACGTAGTTGGCTGGCTGTCCGGCCCAAACGGTGTTCATGTCCTCTTCGCCGTCATGGGCCGAAAAAACCGTTCCATCCAGGGCCGCAAAAACGGGAACACCGAGGAGTTGCTCGCCGAAGCTCCGAAGCGTGGTGTCCGTGGCCTCGTGTCCGTTATACGTCCAATCGCTGCAAGCGAAGTCCAGGATGCCGGCGGTCGGATCGAGGTCGTTGTAGTTGAACACGTCCAGGTCGCGGTTCAACGTCCCGCCCATGGGATAAAACGTGTACGCCGGTTGGCCAGCCGGTCCCGCCGTGGCTCCCGACGCCCCGTGCCGTTGCCGGTACGCCGCGAAATCAGCCTGCATGCGCGCCTCGTCGGCCGAGGAAACGCAAGAGTCCGTCCGCGGATCCCCTTCTTCACCCGGTCGTGCTCCTCCCCCGCTGTGAACCGTGGGTTGTCCAAGCGAAAACGTGGAGAGCGAGAGGATCGACGCCACTACTCCAATCACACATGCCCGGTTTGTCATCGCACTTGCTCCTTTCCTGTTACTCAGACAGTCAACAGCCCATTCAACACGACGCCCGCATAGAGGCGATCCGAAGAGTTCTTCCGAAAATGCCAAGTTATCAATTCCAACTACGCCGCACAAGGAAAAAATGATCAATCCAGGGCGAATTTGCGACCTATTCTCCCTTTTTGCTAGTTCAGAACAGGAGCGACTGCGGGCATCACTTGTTTTGGATCGACAGGGCGTAGTCCAAGGCTCGATTCGCTTCCGGGTGGTTAGGGTCCAGGGCGACCGCCTCACGGAATTGGGCGATGGCGTCATCGAGCTGACCATTTCGCAACAGCGCTCGTCCGATGGCCACGTAAACGCCGGCGTCGGACGGTCGCACCCGCAGAACCAACCGATATTCCTCGATCGCCTCGCCAGGCTTTCCCTGTTCGAGCAGGGCTTCGGCCAGGCTGAAGTGCGCGTCGGGATGATGGGGATCGATTCGCAAAGCGTCATGGAAGACGGCCATGGCTTCGTCCGTTATACCCTCCATGCTCAGGGCCGTGCCCAGGTTAATCCGCGAAATGACATCGCTGGGATCCAATCGAGCGGCCTCACGGAATTCCTCAATGGCGGTGGGGAAGTCACCCTTGCGAATGTAGGCATTGCCGAGGTCCAGGTGAACCACTGCGTTGTTCGGGGCCATCTGCAACAGACGACGGTATTCCGCGATGGCCTCGTCGTATCGAGTCTTCTTCGCCAGCGTTCTCGCCAAACCCAAACGCGCATCCTGATCGTGCGGGGCGATGCGCACGGCCTCGGCATACCCCGCCAGGGCGCCGTCCCATTCGCCTCGCCGGAAGAGGGTGCTTGCAAGATTGAAATGCGCCGAGGAGTCGCCCGGTGACAGACGGATGGCATCACGAAAGGCCTGTTCGGCCTCTTCGAAGCGGTCCAGTCGAGCCAGGGCGACTCCGAGATTGTAGTGCGCGTCGGCGTAGTCCGGTTCCATCACCAATGCGATTCGGAATTCCTCGATCGCCTCCTCCATTCGCCCGACCTGTTCCAGCAAAGCGCCGATGTTGACGTGCGCTCGAGCGTTGTCCGGCCTCTTCTGGGCAACCTCATTCCACATGCCCTTGGCATCGTGATATTCGCGGTTGCGCCGCACCGTACACGAACCCAACAGCGCTACAATACCAACGACGATCGCCGCCTCGACCCATCGACGCGAGGTGATGTTCTGCAAGACTCTCCTCCCCGTAAGGTCCCAGACGGCACGGACTCCGGCAATCATCAGAACAATGACGGCGACCAGAGGTAAGTACATTCGATGCTCAAAAGCCACGTCGCGGACGGGAATGAAACTTGAGGTCGGGGCCAGAATGATGAAGAACCATGCTCCCACAAAGCCGATCCAGTGTTTGCGAACGAACGCCCAGACCGTCAGCAGCAACAGTCCTACGATCACGATGCCGGGCGCGATGACTTCGCCCAAATGGTGAGCCACCGGCCAGGCGTAGTCGAGACACAGAGGATTCGGCCACAGCGATAAGCGCAGGTAATGGAGGATGACCTCAGTCTGCGTCAGTGCATACTCCCACGGCGATATCCCTTTGAATCCGAATCCGATGGCCGTGCGATTGGTGGTGGGAGTGAACACATGTTGCACGACGCCACACGCGAAGAGGACGCCCCAGGTCAGTCCCAGTCCCAAGTATACGACCCCGCGTCGTCGCCATGCCTCCCGAAACGACCCGGCCAGGAAGAAACGGTCATACAAAAGCACCACTATCGGGGCCGTGGCCATCACGGCCTTGCAGGCCATTCCCAGCGTGCATGCAGCAATCGACGCCAAGTACCATCGCCATGATCGCGCCGATTGCGCGCCGCGCACAAAGAGGAAAACCGTCAGGAGGTAGAACAATCCCATCAGCGACTCGGCCCGTTGAATCACATAAGTGACGCTCTCCGTCTGAAGCGGATGGACCAGCCAGAATAGCGCAACGACGAATGCAAACAGAGCACCAGGCTCGAGCGCGGTGACCGGACCCGTGTCCGTGGGCTTGCGCCCACGGCTCTGACAAAGGGCGAGCGTCCGCCGCACAAGTCCGAAGAGGGTCAGCGCCGCCGCAATGTGCACCAGCAGATTGAATACGTGATAGCCGGAGACTTTGAGTTTGCCGATGGCATAGTTGATCGCGAGCGACAGCTCGACCACCGGGCGTTCCGTGGCCAGCCAACGATCCACCGGGAAGAGTTGCCGGATGCGCAGATTGTCGACAATCGCGTAGGCGTCGTCGAACAGGAAAACGCCCCACAGGCTGTTCGCATAAACGGCGACGCCGACCACGATCAGGACGAGCGCCGGCCAGCGCCCTCCAAGACCGTTGAGGTCGGGCGCGGAGGCTACGATCGCCGGACGATTCCCGGTCGGTCGAGGTTGCTTCGCTTTCGACGAAATACGCGACATAGAGGTGAAAGTAACAGAACGTCGAAAAGCCGAAATGCCGAAACCCGATTCCAAAATCTCGATACCCAATTGTAACTGGCTTTGATCTGGCTTTGTTTTCATTTTGTGGATTGTAGCTAAGCCCTTATCCGATATACAGTTACGCCATTTGTAACTGGCTTTGTTTGGTATTAGCGCTTTCTCGCCTACGCTCCCCTATCCCATCCCCTATGCCGCGCGGAGCGAGCGCAGCGGTCATCCGTACCCTAATAACTTCACGGGCGCGCGGTGGGACGTGTTGGCGGAGCGAGCGCCAATTACGAATCTCGCAACGGGGCGGATTGGCGTTTTGACGGCGAATCATTCCGATCCGCTTGGGTCCGAAGTGTCCAAGATGCTCCACGGTTGAGAAGACGCTACGCTGTAGGGATGGGCTGTGATGTTTGCGGTTACGGCGGCCCGCCTACACGGCATGAGATGAAAAAATAACGGCATGTCATCGGGACGTATGAGCGACAAATGAAACCCGTTCGCAGCGACAAGACCGGCCAACCCGCGCTCTTGGAAACCGGCTCACCGCTGGAGCGACACGATCGTCGCGAGTCCGCACGCCGACGGCGGCTGATCCGGCTGCTTGGATTGGGCGTGCTTCTGCTCCTGTTGTGCGGACTGATGGAACTGGGCGCCCGCGTCTATTGGCATACCCGCGGGGTCCCCCTGTGGGGCGCCGGGGGAAAACTCCATTGGGCGTTTTATCCCGAACTTGGGGAAATCGAACGCACGCCGATTGATCCCCAAGGGGATACCGTCGAGATCCTAATGCTCGGCGGGTCGGCATTAAGCTCACGCTACGGCAACATCGAGTACATCCTGCACGAAGAACTGTCGCGGCGCCTGAGCCGCCGTGTCAGGGTCCACAACGCCGCGGCACCGGCCCACACCACGCTCGACAGCCTCTACAAATACCGGCATTTGGAGGGCCGGCGCTTCGATCTGGTGCTGGTCTACCACGGCATCAACGACGCCCGCGCCAACAACTGCCCGCCGGAGCTTTTCCGCGACGATTACTCCCATTATGCCTGGTACTCACTCATCAACGATTATGAACGCTACGCCGCTGGGCGATGGCTCGTGTTTCCCTACACGCTGGAGTTCCTGGCCATTAAGGCCGCCGATCGCCTCGGCCTGGCCGACTACGTGCCCATCCATCAACCGCGTCCCGAGTGGCTCGAATTCGGCTGTGATGTGAAGACTGAGCGTCCCTTTCGGACGAATCTCGATGCCATCGTCAACCTAGCGCGGCAGCGAAACCAACGCCTGCTGTTGATGACTTATGCCTATTACCTACCCGCCGACTACTCCGAGCAGAGGTTCAAGACCCTGGAGTTGGATTACACCACCCACGCCTTTCCCGTCGAGCTTTGGGGAACGCCCGCCTGCGTGACCGCCGCCCTGGAGGCCCACAACCGCGCCATCGCCGCTCTGGCCGGGGAAAACCCGGACGTCCTGTTTGTGGACCAAAACGCGGAGATGCCCAAAGACGCAAAGGACTTCAACGACATCTGCCACTTCACGCACGATGGTTGCCGCCGATTCGTGGACAATCTTCTGGAGATCGTCCTCGGCGCGCTAGGGCCGACCACGCCAAGCGCCCACTGATACCGGCTGCTCGCCCATTACGAGTTACAAATTACGAGTTACCAAACGGAGCGGACGGGCCAAGGCATGAAGGCACTTGTCAATACATGGTGGGACGTTTACAACGCTTGGCCATGACGGCAAGAACGGGGAGCGATTCTGACGACGGGGTCGGTCTGCGAAACACGTTGCGGGGCAAGTTCTTTTACCTGCTCGTAGTCATTGTGGTTCTCTTGGTGTCATATCCCTACGTGGGCAGGGGCATCGCGGGGCGCATCATCATCAACGCCCTCAACCTCGTCGTGTTGGCCCTGGCCATATTTGCCATCCAGCGCTCGCGGAGGCAGTTAGCCATCATGATCGCGCTGGCCGCTCCGACGTTGGCGGGGCAGGGCGTGTACCTGGCCACCGGGAGCGTTCCGGCCATGCGCGTCGCGGCGGTCTCGCTGCTGGCGTTCGATCTGTTCACGATCGTGAAAATCCTCCTCTATGTGCTCCGCGGGGGGGAGGTCACGGCGGATAAGATCCACGGGGCGATTTGCGCTTACCTCCTTCTTTCCCTGATGTGGGCGACGGCCTATGTGCTGGTGGAGAGCCTGCAACCCGGCTCGTTCGCAGCGACGATGGTCTATGATCCCGGCGGCAGGTTGGACTTTTACGCCCTGCTGTACTTCAGCATCGTGACCTTGACCACGGCGGGCTATGGGGACATTGTTCCCGTGACTACCTACGCGCGATCGCTAGCCAACCTCGAACAACTGGTCGGCGTGTTTTACGTAGCCATTCTGATCGCCCGCCTCGCCGGGCTGTATCCGCCGCGGGGAACAAGAGCGCCCAAACGGGATAACGTTTATCAGACTGGACCGCTCTGTCCCGCACGCCGGATAGCAGTGGGTGCGTAGCGGGGGAAGAGTTACGAATTAGTCGTCCCTGAAAAAGCCGTCTGTTCGATGTAGCCTACGCGGCGATGGCCGATTGGGAAGCGTGCTGGGTCATCGCAAGTCGGTGGATCAGCGAAACAGGCCGGTGCATCGTCCCGTACA
>Ga0137429_1000498_pt1 | contig 15424 bp, 13 predicted proteins | sample EasRivERMZT736_2_FD_102304 | JGI IMG/M metagenome (GOLD analysis project Ga0137429, IMG submission 102304) | Soil microbial communities from meander-bound floodplain in the East River, Colorado, USA - East River MetaG ERMZT736_2 | ecosystem: Environmental > Terrestrial > Soil > Floodplain ...
TAGCCATGGCCGCAGGCGAACCCGGCAGCGAATTGCTCTCTCCGCTGGCCGTGGTCGTGCTGGGCGGGCTCATTACGTCGACGTTTCTTAACCTGATTGTCGTTCCGGCCGGGTACTCCCTCGTGTTCGGATTGAAAGTCGATCAGGAGCACAGTGCTCCTGTCGGCGCGTTCGGTCGTCTAGTGACGGCCGTCACGCATCGTTTTGTGAAACCCGTTGAGAAAGGAAACTGATAAATGAAGAACGTGCTACTGATTGCAACGCTGTCCCTGGCGGTCGCTGTTCTTGGTTGCGAGAAAGCGACGGAAAAACCAGCCCCCAAGGAGGCCCCCAAACCGGCGGCCGCAAATCCACCCGCGGTTGCGAAGCCGGCAGCTCCTAAGAAGGACGATTCCGGCCATGAAGGCCACGACCACGCAGCAGAGGAGAAGGCCGCGGCGGCCGGTGGACATTCCGGTCACGGGGGCGAAGTCATTGCCTTGGGAACTTCCAAACTTGGCGCCTTCGACGTTCGCGCCTCGCGCGACAAGGGCGAGATCAAGCCGGGCGGCGATGCCCCGATCGACGTGTGGATTGATGGCGGCGTGGGCAAGGGCGTGACGGCCGTACGCTTCTGGATCGGCACCGACGACGCCAAGGGGTCGATCAAGGCCAAAGCCGACATCGAGGATGGCAAATGGCACACGCACACTGAGGTTCCGTCGCCGATACCTGCTGGAAGCAAATTGTGGGTCGAAGTCGAAGAATCAGGCGGGAAAAAAACGGTTGGATCGTTTGACCTCAAAACCTGATCGTTTCTCCGGTGCGTAGGGCACGGTAGGTACAAGGCGCATGGGGATCATGAAGGCCACGACCACGGCCGGAAAACGCCGTAGAGATTCGTCTCCATTGTGCCTCAAAGGGCGGCGTGGTGAAGATTTCGTGGAACCGGTTACGAAGGAGTGGATATTGAGGCCCGTGTAGGTCCGCAAATGCCCTAAAAACCATCCCCTAGACAACCCTGGCTTCAGGCCGATATACTAAGGACGAAGATGCGAAAGACCTTTTCATTCTTGCTGATCGCGTGGGTGGGCTTTGCCTGCCCCATCCTTTGCGGAATCCGAGCAGAGGCCGGCGATCCTGGGCTTGCTGTGCCTTCGTGTTGCAAGCACGGCCATACGGGGCAAGACGAATCGGTTCCGCCTTCCGTCCCGCAAGAAGAACCTGACCGTTGCTTCTGCTCCGCGCATGGTGTCATCGTGGAAAAATCAGAGTCCTTGCAGTCCGGCTACTTCGTGCAACCGCTTGAATGCCCCGCCGTGCTGATCCTACAAATCGGTGTAAGCCAGCCTCCGCCCGACGTTTCCCATTTCGCTCCCGAAGCATTTCGGGTTCTCCCCTTGCTGATTTGACCCAGCCTAACTGCGCTTAGATTTGTCTTCGCTCGCTTGGCGCTCCATTCGCCGGCGGCGGATTTGGTTTCTATCGCAATTTTCAAGGCATGTCGCCAAGTGCGGCGACGTGCCATGAGTTACAACATCCATCAAGGAGTAAGTCGCATGAGAACAAACTTCGCCATAACGGCAACGCTCTTTCTTGCCGCCGTGCTGCCGCACGGTACCGGCTGCAAGAGGAGCGAAGAGTCCCAAAACGCAAAACCTCCGGCCTCGACCGGAAAAGCGGGCGTCGCTTTCGGGCCGGACACAAGCCCGATATCGCCGGGTTTATCGAAGGGTTGGTGCTCGGGACACGGAGTTCCTGAATCGGTCTGTACGCGCTGCGATGAGTCGCTCATCGAGAAGTTCAGGACCGCGGGTGACTGGTGCAAGGAGCACGGTCTACCCGAGACACAATGCGTCAAATGTCATCCGGAAGTGAAGGAGCGATGGGAAAAGCTCAAGCCTGGTAACAAAGAGCCAGGCGCCGCCCCACCAAGCAACGAGCAACATGGGGCGCTCCCTGCGATACCCGATACAACTGCAGGGGCTGCCGCTGAAGCGTGCGAAGCCCACGGCATCTCCAAGAACGTTTGCGCTCGATGCAATCCGGCACTGGTCGAGTCGTTCAAAAAGGCAGGTGATTGGTGCGTCGAGCACGCTGTCCCGGAATCGCAGTGCACGATCTGCAACGCACTCCTTCGCGAGCGCATCGCCACGGAATTCAATCAGAAGTTCGCGGCGCTCCCGCGGAGTCAACGACCTCCCTCACCCGCCTGCACGAATGACAGAACGAAAGTTCGGTTGGTCTCGGCTGACATGGGAAAGCGGACCGGGTTGACTTTTTCCGAGGTCGCCCGTCAACCACTGACACATTCCGTCACCTGCAACGCGGAGGTTGCCTATGATGGCAATCGCTTCGCCCAGCTTTCCTCACGAGTGGCAGGTGTGGTCCGCGAGGTGCGCGTTGACCTTGGCGCGAAGGTGACACAAGGGGACGTACTCGCGGTCATCAACTCGCCGGAACTCGCGGCGATAAAGGCCGATCTACTTCAGGCTGTTTCCTCCGTCGCGCTACAAACCAAGAGTTTCAAACGCGAGTCCGAATTGCAGAAAACCGGCATTTCGCCCATCCGCGAAGTGCAGGAAATCGAGAACAAACTTACTGAAGCGACGATCGCAGAATCACGCGCGGCGCAGAGGCTCCGACTGCTGGGGCTCTCCGAAGAAGAAGTCGGCCGAGTCAGAGAAACCGGCGACACGTCTTCGCTCTTGTCGCTGATGGCTCCCTTCGATGGCGAAGTCGTGGAGCGCAACGCCGTGATCGGCGAAATGGTGGAAACGTTACGAATGCTCTTTAGCGTGGCTGACACCACGCGGATGTGGGCCATGCTTGATTTGGCCGAACCGCGCGTGCAGCTTCACGCCGGCATGCCGGTGACGATGCAGGTCGAGGGGTTCGAGGACGAAGCATTCACCGGGCAAATCACCTGGGTCAGCACGAAGATCGACCCCAGAACGCGCACGCTCAAGGCCCGCGCGGAATTTGAGAACCGCGACCGTATTCTCAAAGCGAATATGTTCGGTCGAGCGTCCGTCCAAGTGCGCGACAACGAATCGTCGCTGGTCCTGCCAAAGGAAGCCGTGCAATGGGATGGATGCTGCAACGTCGTATTCGTGAAGGAAAACGACACTACGTTCGAGCCGCGCAAGGTCCGCTTAGGCCTGGCAAAGGAAAATCTCTACGAGGTACGTGACGGGGTGCGTGAAGGCGAGCAAGTCGTGATGGCCGGCAGCTTCCTCCTCAAAACAGAGATTCTCAAGGGTGAGATCGGCGCCGGCTGTTGTCCCGACGATATCAAGAAGAAAAAATAGCCCGGCAAGGATTTCCGATGCTCAAATGGATCATCACTTGGTCGCTTCGCAACCGCTTTCTGGTTGTGGTCTTATCCCTCGTGCTCGTAGGCATGGGCCTGTTCGCCATGTCCAGATTGCCCATCGACGCTTTTCCCGACACCACGCCGGTCATGGTGCAGGTGAACACCGTGGCGCGTGCCCTCTCGCCCGTCGAAATTGAGCAGCAAGTCACACTTCCCGTGGAGCGGGCGCTGGGCGGGCTGCCGAAACTCGCCGAGATTCGATCGGTCTCCAAGTTCGGCTTCTGCCAGGTGAACACCATTTTCGAGGACGGAACGAGCATTTATCTCGCGCGGCAGATGGTCGCCGAACGACTCGGCAACGTCGAACTTCCCGTCGGCGTTGAAAAACCCGAGTTGGGACCGATCTCCACCGGCCTCGGTGAGATCTTTCATTTCATCATCACCAGCCCCACGCGCAGCCTTTCGGAGTTGACCACTCTCCAGGACTGGATCATCCGCCCGCAGCTCCAATCCGTTTCGGGTGTCGCAGAGATCAACACCTGGGGCGGAGAGCGGAAACAATTTCACGTGCTGGCCGATCCCGACCGGCTGATCAAGTACGAACTGACCCTTGATCACGTTTTGGATGCGCTGGAAGTGAACAATCTGAGTGTCGGCGGCGGAAACATCTCCCGCGCCGGCGAGTCGCACCTCCTCCAAGGCGTAAGTCTAACGACAAACGAGGAGGAGATCGGCAACATCGTAATCACCGCACACGACGGCGTCCCCATCTATATCCACGACGTGGCCGAGGTTCGTGAAGGTCACGAAATCCGCCGCGGCGGAGTGACGGCCAACGGTCAGGGTGAGGTGGTCCACGGCCTTGGTTTCATGCTCATGGGCGAGAACGCCCACGCCGTCACTCGTCGTTTGGAGGAGCGGCTGGCTGAGGTTCGCAAGTCGCTACCGCCCGATGTAGAATTCAAAGTCGTCTACGAGCGGACGGAATTAGTCAACAAAGTCATCGCCACGGTCAAGCGAAACCTCATGGAGGGTGCCCTCCTTGTGGTTGCCGTACTTTTCATATTCTTGGGGAATCTGAGGGCCGGGCTGATCGTGGTCCTGGCGATCCCCCTAGCGATGCTTTTCGCGTTCAACTTGATGCTCCACGTTGGAATTGCCGCTAGCCTGCTCAGTCTGGGCGCCATCGACTTCGGTCTGGTCGTGGACAGCTCCGTGATCAGCGTCGAGAACAGCGTACGCAAGCTCGGTCACAAGCGGGACAAGCGGACCATCATCGAAATCGTTCGCGACGCCGCTGTAGAGGTTCGCAAGCCGACCATGTTCGGCGAGTTGATTATCATGGTCGTGTACCTGCCCATCCTGCTGTTGGAAGGGATCGAGGGCAAGTTGTTCCGACCCATGGCGCTGACGGTCATCTTCGCGTTGCTGAGTTCACTGGTCTTCTCCCTAACCTTAACGCCGGTTCTGTCAAGTCTGCTTCTGAATCGAAACATTAAGGAGAGTGAGAACTTTGTCGTGCGCGGGGCACAGAGGCTGTACCGGCCACTGTTGAGGTTAGCGCTTCGGTTTCGGGTTGCCACGCTCATCGTCTGCGGCGCGATCTTGGCCTGGGGCACGGTCCTTGCAACTCGACTTGGAAGTGAGTTCGTTCCCCGGCTCTACGAGATGGCCATCGTCTTTAACGCCGTTCGGCTTTCCGGAATCTCGCTGGAAGAGACCATGCGCTACAACACGCAGATTGAGAAGTTTCTCTTGGAGCGGTTTCCCGACGAAATCCGCGACGTTTGGAGCCGAACGGGTACACCGGAAGTATCGACCGACCCGATGGGTCTGGAAGTAACCGACGTCTTCGTAACGTTGACGCCTCGCGAGCAATGGAAGCGGGTCACGACGCAAACGGACCTGGCCGCCGTGATGGACGCCGAATTGATGGGCTTTCCCGGCCAGAACATCACGTTTACGCAACCCATCGAGATGCGGATGAATGAGATGATCGCCGGAGTGCGTTCCGATCTGGGGGTCAAGATTTTCGGCGATGATCTCAAGACGCTTGGAGAGAAAGCAGCCGAAGTTCGAGAGATCCTTGAAGGGCTTCGCGGGGCCGAGGATGTATCCGTGGAACAATTAACCGGTTTGCCGGTCGTTGAGGTGAAGGTGGACCAAGCGGCCATTGCCCGTCACGGGATCGCCGCCAAGCACGTGCTCGAACTGATCGAGGCCATCGGCGGAATTCCCGCGGGCCAGATCCGCCAGGGCCAACGGCGTTTCGACCTCGTGGTTCGTTTACCGGAGCAATACCGAACCGATCCCGAAGCCGTCGCGAGCATCTTGCTACCGGCTCCCGATGGTCAACGGATTCCGATCGGTCGCCTCGCCCGCGTGAATCAAATCGAAAGCCCGGCCACGATCAACCGCGAGTCGGCTATGCGACGAATCGTCATCCAGGCCAACGTTCGCGATCGCGACCTTGGCAGCTTCGTTGCGGAGGCTCGGCAAAAGATCGATGGGCAAGTCAAACTCCCGGCGGGTTACTTTTTCCAGTTCGGCGGCCAGTACGAGAACCTCTTCCGCGCATCCAGGCGCTTGATGATCGTAATCCCCGTCGCGCTGGCGTTGATCTTCATCCTGCTCTACCTAAGCACGAATTCAGTGCGCGATTCGCTTATCGTCTTTACCGGCGCTCCTTTTGCCGCGCTCGGGGGAGTCCTCGCGTTGTGGTTGCGCGAAATGCCGTTCACGATTTCGGCTGGAATCGGCTTTATCGCGGTATCCGGAGTATCTGTGTTAACCGGACTTGTACTGGTCTCGACGATTAAGCAGCGCTGGGCCGCCGGCGCCGAACTGGACGAAGCGATCGAGGAAGCCCGGCTCATCCGTTTACGACCGATTTTGATGACCGGCCTCGTGGCAGCTCTTGGCTTTGTACCCATGGCACTGAATACCGGAATTGGGGCTGAAGTGCAGCGGCCGCTGGCAACGGTGGTCATCGGCGGAGTGATCACCGACAATCTTCTGACGCTGCTTGTGCTTCCGGCGCTTTACTCCCTCTTTGGGCCCCGAAATCGTGCCAGGGCTCTCGATGATCAACCGTGAATGGGGAAAGCACTTCATCGTCGCTCAGTGCAACGGCCTCTGGCAACCTTTGTAATCGGGTGCCTCGTCACCTCTATGTTCCTAACCATGCTTGTTTTGCCCGTTTTCTATTCTATCATCGGGCCTAATCTCAAAACGGAACGACCTCATGCGTTGAGTCGTCCGAGCGGCGAATCGAGAGGGAGTTTACGAGAATGAGAACGGTGGGAACTTCAGGAGAAGGTATGAACACGCGAAATGTAATTGCGGGGATGGTCGTGGTGTTGGCGGTAGCATTCGCGTCGCGGCAGGCCGGGTCCCAGACCGCTAACGAGCCGCCTAAGGACAAGGCGGTTCCGGCGGACAACAAGATGCCGGCCATGAGCGAGAAAGAGGCGGCCATGATGCAGGAGTTCATGAAGCTCGCCGCTCCCGGCGATGGTCACAAGAAGCTCGAGCCCTTAATCGGGAAATGGAAACACACGAGCAAGGTATTTGCGGGCGGGCCGGTGTCGCCGGCCATGGAGTCCATCGGAACCACGGAACGCAAGTGGGTTCTCGGCGGGCGTTACATCCTGGAGGAGCATAGGGGACAGTTGATGGGCATGCCCCACGAAGGGTTGGGCCTGACCGGCTTCGACAACTTTCGCAACATGTACACTTCGATGTGGTCCGACAACATGGGGACGGCCATGCTGACCATGAAGGGATCTTGTGACCAAGCGGGAAAGACGTTCACCTATTACGGGGAGATGGATGAGCCGGGCATCAAGATCACCGGTCGCATGGTGAAGTACGTGACCCGGATCGTTGACGCTAACAAGCACGTATTCGAAATCATCGACCTGCACGCGGGCGACAACTACAAGGTCATCGAGGTTACCTACGAACGGCAATAGCGGCTTAGCGCCGATTTGACAGCATCGCGTAATGCTGGATACGATCCTCTGCTGGAGGACCCTGCTCGTGCGAGCGGAGCCTGGAACGCGAGCCCAAGCCGTTTCAATTGGTTGCCTGTTCTCACGGTTCGGGTTGGGTTAGAGGAATCGTGATCAATCGAATGTGCATTGCGCGACTGCCCTTTTTTGCTGCCGTCGTTTCGATTTCGGGGTGCAGCAGCAACATCGCAGGTTCCTGGCAGACGGCCGAGGTTCATCCGCAGGGTGCGGCGTTTCCGATCAACGAAGTGACCTTCGACGCCCAAGGGAAATATACGGCCACCGGGGCGTTTAGCGCAAAGGGAGAGTATAGTGGGGATACTCATACGACGACCGGCGATTATGCGAGGAAGCGGGAAGTGGTCCGCATTTCGCCTGTCGGTGGACCGCCGCTGGAGTATAAGATCCGTCGTCGGCTGGACGGGAAGTTGGTGATGACCTTGAAAATGCCGGGGGAGAAACGCGAGGTCACCGCCGTGCTCACTCCGGCCATGCCATAGGCAATTCCATCGGTACTCTGTGGACGGGATCATCATTCTCAACAAGCCGACGGGGATCACCTCGGCGAAGGCCCTTTATCGCGTTCGGTCCATCACCGGCGAGCGTAAGAGCGGGCACGCGGGAACGCTCGACCCCGCGGCGAGCGGCGTGCTCGTTCTGTGCCTTGGGAAGGCGACCAAGCTCGTCGAGTCGATCATGGATCAGCCGAAAGTGTACCGGGCGACGGCGCGGCTCGATGTGACCAGCGAGAGTTTTGACAGTGACCGTCCGCTGGAAACGGTGGAGGTTGCGGCCATTCCAACGATCGAAGCCGTCCGCGCCGTGTGCGCGGGCTTCGAGGGAGTAATTGAGCAGATTCCACCGCAGATCAGTGCCGTAAAGATCGGCGGCGTACCTGCGTACAAACGAAGAGCCGGGGATAGTCTTATGGTTCTCGCCGCGAGGCCGGTGACCGTCTACTGGTTGCACATCCATGCCCTCACCTGGCCGACGATCGACTTCGAAATGTGCTGCGGCCGGGGAACCTATGTGCGATCGCTGATCCGCGACTTGGGGCAAAGACTCGGCACCGGAGGGTGCTTGACCGCGCTCACGCGGAGCCGGGTCGGTCCATTCACGGTGGAGAATTCCTGGTCGCTCGAATCCCTAAACACAGCAGCCAGCCCAAGCGATTATTTGTTGGCTTTCGAATCGGCGCGAGCCGCGTTGGCGCCCGGTTGCCTTGTGATCCCACCGCGCCCGGGATCATGCGGAAGAGGACTGTTCGAAGCTTGAGACTATGAGAATCGCCATTGTAACGCCCGCACCGGCAGGCTCGCGCAAGGGAAACCGCGTGACGGCCCTGCGGTGGGCAAAAATCCTTCGCAGACTCGATCACCGTGTAGTGGTTATGCAGTCGTGGAATGGCCAACCATGCGATTTGATGGTGGCTTTGCACGCACGGCGCAGTGCGGCCTCGATTGAACGATTCCACCGACAACACCCGAATGGTCCATTAATCGTCGCGTTGACCGGGACGGACGTTTACGGCGACATCAAGACCAGCAATGCGGCCCGGAAGTCTCTTGAGCTGGCGACCCGCCTGATCCTGTTGCAGCCGCTGGGGATTAAGGAACTGCCGCGGCGCGTGCGCCGAAAAGCGTGCGTCATTTACCAATCCGTTGAAGTGCCGCGTAAAAATCCTCAGCCGCTTAAGGGGTTGTTCGAGGTCTGCGTCATGGGACACTTGCGCCCAGTGAAAGACCCTTTTCGGACGGCATTTGCGGTACGGCGTCTGCCTCCGTCTTCCTGCATTCGAGTGACCCACCTCGGCGCAGCGCTGACTGGCGCGATGGCCATCCGCGCCCGGATGGAGATGCAACGAAACCCGCGCTATCGCTGGCTCGGAGAGGTATCTCTGTCGAAAGCTCTGCGCATCCTCGCGCGAAGTCACCTCATGGTGCTCACCTCGCGGCTGGAAGGAGGCGCCAACGTCGTATCCGAAGCCCTGGCCGCCGACGTTCCGATCGTGAGCTCGCGGATCGCGGGTTCGATCGGGATTCTTGGGACGGATTATCCCGGCTACTTTCCTGTCGGCGACACGCAGGCGTTGACCGCGATGCTTGGGCGAGCGGAGCGTGACTACAAGTTCTACAGTTCACTCAAGGATCATTGTCGGCGGCGTGCCCGACTTGTAACCCCGGCGCGCGAACGTCTGGCGTGGGATCTGCTCCTACGAGAAACGGACCAATTTCACGAGAACATGACACCCTCGCCTAGTTAAAGCCAACTCGGAGGGCTGCAGTTTCCCGGCCTATCGTCCAATGGCGATGTTATTGTTCACCGGGTGCGCCCCGCCCCAATGGCCTGAAATCCGCAAAAAGCGGACCGTGGTCGTCGTACAACTTCATGATTTGGACAAATCCAGGACGCGGGTTATATTGACGCACCTGGGGTTCGGACAGGGCCAGGGATGGGATCAAGTTCACCACTATTTCACGGAGGTCTGGCCCATCGTATTGGGCCGGCTGAAGGATCGGTTTGTGAAAGGCGCGATTAACTGGACGGCCGTGCTTCGCGCGCGCGAGGCACTGGCGAAGAATGAGGCAGCTAAAAAAGGAGCAGACGATGGCCGGTAAAGTGAAACCCATTCCCGACGGGTGTCATACGGTGACACCCCATCTCATCGTCAAGGGCGCAGCCAAGGCGATGGACTTTTACAAGAAGGCGTTCGGCGCCAAGGAACTCATGCGTTGTCCGGGTCCCGACGGCAATTCGGTCTGCCACGCCGAGTTGCAGATCGGCAACTCCCACGTCTACATCTGCGATGAGTTTCCGGACATGGGCGCGGTGTCGCCGCTGGGCCTCAAGGGATCACCCGTGACAATCCACTTGTACGTCGAAGACGCGGATGCGGCCTTTAACCAGGCGGTCAAGGCCGGTGCACAGTCGACCATGCCCCTGGCGGACATGTTCTGGGGCGACCGTTACGGCAAGCTGAAAGACCCCTTCGGTCACAACTGGTCGATCGCTACGCACAAAGAGGACGTGTCGCCGCAGGAAATGGAAAAGCGAATGGCCGCTGCCTTCGCAGAGATGTCCTGCAAGTAGCCCGATAGCGGAAGCGTCCGCGACGCGAATTCAGGGGGGTCGCCGGTTCCCAACACACAAGGTGTTGGAAAGTCGGCGACTTTTTTTGTCGAGATCACTTGCCGATGCAGAAGTTGGCGAAGACGCGGCCGAGGAGGTCGTCGGTCGTCCCCGCGCCGCTCACCGACCCCAGAGCGTCCAAGGCCTCACGCAGCTCGAACGCCGTTAAGTCGGCACAATCTACGGTTTCCGCGGCTGATTCACTCAGTTTCATCGCTCGGCGAATTGCCTCACAAGCATCGGCAATGACCGATCGTTGGCGTTCGCTGAGAAGCATGGCTTCCCCGAGCGTCGTGCCGGCGACGTCGCCAAGAGCATCGAGCCATGCGGCCCGAAGTGCATCGATCCCCGCACCCGTCCTCGCGCTCACGGCTTGTACCGTTCCGACGTTCCAGGCCTCCAATTTTTGGATCCGAGGAGCGATCTCGATCGCAGAAAGGAGATCACACTTGTTGGCGGCCACCACGACCCGAACCAAACCTAACGTGCGAATAAGTTCCAGCGCGGCATCGTCCTCGGCAGCGTTCAGGTCGACCACCAAGCACAAAAGGTCCACTTGTTGGGCCGTATCCAGGGTCAGCAACCGTGCCTGGGCGATAATCTCGTCGTCCGACTGATCCACGCCTGCGGCGTCGAAAAGGATCGCCTCGCCGCGACCCAATCGGATCGGAGCCGAGAGGATATCACGAGTGGTTCCCGCAGCGGCGGCGCAGATCGCACGACTCGTGCCGCTCAGGATGTTCATCAAAGAGCTCTTTCCCGCGTTGGGCCGACCTAAAAGCAAGATACGGGGAAGTTGGTCGAACCGTTCCGTAGACTTCGCTTCCGACGACAATCGGCTTATGCGTACGTCGATGGCCGCAAGCCGGTCGCGCAAGTCGTTGGGTGTGATGAACTCAATCGGCTCTTCGGCGAAATCGATGTCCGCCTCGACCAGGGCAAGCAGTTCTGCCAGTTCGTCCCGCGCTTCGTTGACTTGGCGCGCGAGCAGCCCGTCCATCATCCGCCGTGATGCGCGCAGTTGGGTGTCGGTCTGCGACCGGATCACCCCGGCCACCGCCTCGGCCGTGGCAAGGTCCATCGCCCCGGTGAGGAATGCTCGAGCAGTGAACTCGCCCGGTTGTGCGGCAATGGCGCCAAGGGCTATGGCCCGATGTCGAATCATCTCCAACACGGCCGACGATCCGATGCTGTGGATCTCCGCCAAGTCTTGCCGCGTATAACTCCGAGGCGCTCGAAAGATATAAAAATCCGCTGGGAGTCCGATATCCGCCGCCGGTCGAACTTCGCCGCTGATCCGTGAGCTGCCCGGTCTTGAACCCAGCGATACGTCGTCGGGCACCTTGGCCATGTCTGCGGTAATCGCAATGGCATGGGGTCCGCTGAGTCGAACGATTCCCAACGCACCGTGACCCGGCGCGGAAGAGACAGCGACGATCGTTTCATCGATCCGGTCCAGCATGATCACGGCTCCTCATCGCTGCCGGCGAGTACGCCTGCTGATGAGGAGTATATTGTCGATTTGCAAATGTCGGATGTCGAATGAAGGCGTCAACCAATCGGCAATCGGCAATTCGTCCGCATTCGTGGGTTGATAACCACCACTTCAAGAAATGCGGACGTTTGAGACCCAGAAAAAAACTTGACTTTCATCGCGTCTACCGACCTCAAAATGCGGATTTTCGTCGAGAAAACGCTCAGAAGTTTTGCGACTTGTTTATTATATCCTACGATTCGGGCGACTCCCAGTTTGGCTTCCTGGGCATCGACTACCGGTACGCTCAACTCCGAGCTTACGGCGGTCAACCTCGAAACGTATGGCTTTTCGGGGGTGGAATCGAGCGGGACGGGGGGACCGCTCGAAAACGGGGTACGGGCGCGGGTCGAAGGCGAAGGCCTTCGGCCCGTTGCTCGTTCTCGTAAATGACGCCATCAGGGCCGCGACCACAAGAGAGCGGATGTCGCGCACATTATTGGGGCGCTAGCCGCCGTTCGTTATCACGCCGAACGCGCTCGAACTCCGCGGCCAGCGCCGCCCCGCCAAGATCGGGATGCAAGTACTTCTGCTGCTCGATGACCTTGATGATTCCTGCAGCCGCTTCCCCAAGCAAGGTTCGACACTCCAAATCACGTAACAGCGACTTCCAACGAATTGGATGCACGGGCGCCAGACCGGTCGCGAGCCGATTGAACTTCGGCAAGGCCTCGGCGAATTGACCCAACCGAAAGAGCGCTTCCGCCTGCCCGAAGGTGACACGAAGGTCGGCTTCATTCGCCGGTAGAACAACTCCATCCTGCGGTGAAGCACACTCATCAAACAGCACACGCGCGCGTTCATATCGAGCTGCCTGGAGATTCGCCTCCGCCAACTGTACCCGTAGCTCACGACGATCGACTCTCGCCGCCGTCCCCTCGTTGGTTTCCGCCCAGGCGTTCAATTGTTCCACAAGCAACAAGGCGACCTCCGCCTTACGCTGGGCGGGGCCCTCGTTACCCGCTGCGCGGAGTTTGTCGACGTCGGCGCTCATCGCCGCATATAGCACTCCCAGGGTCGGTCCGGCGCTTTCCGGGGCCGCGGCGACGTACGCGGGGATCGCCCGCGCCGCTTCGTCAAGCTGTCCGAGTGCCTCATACGCGAGCAGCCGAACGCGCCACACCCGTCCGAAAAGCTGGGGCGTTTCACGGTAGTCCTGCTCAAAGTCCGACAGTAGTTCGATGGCCTGTGCCGCTCGATCGACTCGTGGGACGATCGCCGTCTCCGCGGTGAGCACCCGCGCCTCGGCCAACAGGCGACGCGGCGACGTCTCGTTCGGCAATTGCGGTTCGCGGATCATGACCTCGCCGACGCGGGCCACGAAATTGCGGTACGCCGACAGAATGGCGTCTGCGCGGAGTACGAGGTCGATCGCATCGCCGGCGCTACCGGTGGCAGCGCGGTCCAGTGCCGCAGCGAGAGAGCGGATGCGGAGGAAGCCGCTATCCAAATAATGCTCGTGCGCGGCTTCGACCAACCGGAACTGCTCCCCTGCGGCGTCGAACTCACCCAATTCATCAAGCAATTGCGCGTAATAGAAGCGCCAGTATCGTTCGGCCTCCGTGTCGACGTGGTTGGGAAGTAGGACCTCCAGTGCTGCGCGATAGGCTGCCGTGACCTCTTCCTTCGAGTGTTGACCCGTGTCGTGATATATCTCGGCGGCCAGTTGCACGCCGAGCGTTGCGGCATTCAAGGCCCGGTCGAACTTGGGTTGGTACCGCGCGGCCTCGATGAATCGTCGGGAGGCGGCAAGTCGGTCCCCCCTTCGGTACTCCGCCACCGCGACGTGGTAAAGCACCTCCGGCGCCAGCGACTTCGCCGGGCCGCTAGGTTGGGAAAGAACTTGTTCGCCGGCGGCGATCGCTCGGTCAAGCAACGTCGGCGCCGACTTCGGGGATGATTCAGCATCGGAGACCAGCCCCGCGATGTAGGCGCACTGCTCGAACGGATCGAGTCGCCCCACGTCCGCGTCGCGTCCCATCGTCCGGTAGAGCACGGCATAAATTGCGTCCCGCCGATAGGGTTCCTCCGAAGCCAGTTGGGCGAGAGCTTTCCAGGCCAGGGCCCGCAACTCGGTCACCTCCACCGAGCGACCCGCTTTCTCAGCGGCAGCGGCCCGCGCCTCGTGGACCGACTTCTCCAACAGCGCTGCGGCCAAACGCAGCCCGAAACGACCTTCACTCTCCGCTCCCGCGTCACCGCGCAGGCGAGCGACGGCGGACATCGCATCGTTGAATCGTTCGTCGTCGCGGTCGTTGCGGGCCAGCTCGATCGTGGCCAGGGTCACGGCCCATTGGAGGCGTTCCCTTTCCACAACGTCGGTAAGCCTCTGCGCGATGACGATCGTTCGGTCTAGTTGCTCCCGGGCGGCCGCATGGTCGTTGAGCCGGCGACGCGTCATCCCGGCGAGAAGCAGCGCCGGCGCTTGGACGTGACTGCGTTCGTGCGGCGTGTTCAGGATCGAGGTTTTGACAACGAACGTCTCGATGATCTCATTAAGCTCTCGGGCCCGCGTCGAGTCATCGTCCGATCGCGGCAGTGCGTCATAAAACAGCGCCCATAGCAGCAAATAGTCCGTACTCAGGGCCAGTCGATCAAGTTCATCCACGTACCCGCGCTGTTCGACGGCCTCGAACTCCTGGGTGGGCAAGCGGTCGATCCGCGCCGATTCATCTTGTAACCGATGGGCCAACGACCGGACCACTTCCACCGCGCGAGACGACAGAGCCGTCAGGCGTGCTCGATCGTCGTCACTGCCCCCAAAGTATAGAATGTTCGTGCTGTACGGTTCCGACTCCTCATAGAGCAACGAGTGTCCCAGTGTGTATTGCCATTGAAACCGACGTGAATCCTCGGGATTGTCATCCACTAACTGATTGAGAATCCGATTCGCCTCTGCGATCGCCGCCCCGCGTTCATCGACAGGCCGCGAGGCATCCGCGAACTCCGCGAGCTTCACCTCGCGCATTAATAGGAGCGTGGTGGTAGCATTGGTGGGCGGGAAATCCTTGAGGTGAAGCTCCAAAACCTCGCTCAGCCCGCGCTTCTTCAAGGCCTCGTGAAACTGGACGACGTTCAAGCGGGTTTCTTCCGCGGGAGGTTGAAGGACCGCCGACGAGGTCGCAGGCGGCTCAGCTGACCGCGCCGTTGACGCGACTGTCAAAAGGAGAAGCACCATTCTGCAAGCGAGAGTTCGTGCCGGAGGCACGGCGTGAAAATAGCCCAGCGATTCATCGCTGGGGTAGGGGATGCCCCAAAGTTGCAAGTCCCGGAGGGACGACTGAACGGCACTCAGCCGTCCCTCCAGGACTTTGAGGGTGGGGTGGGCGTTTTCCCAGCGTTGAATAGGAATGCGCGCGAAGCAGTGCTTTACTGGCGCTAAATAGTTGTGGCTGCTAATGTTGCGCCTCCGTGCAGTGTTCAACAAACATGGAGGTAAACAATGAGCAGCCA
>Ga0137429_1000503_pt1 | contig 15282 bp, 6 predicted proteins | sample EasRivERMZT736_2_FD_102304 | JGI IMG/M metagenome (GOLD analysis project Ga0137429, IMG submission 102304) | Soil microbial communities from meander-bound floodplain in the East River, Colorado, USA - East River MetaG ERMZT736_2 | ecosystem: Environmental > Terrestrial > Soil > Floodplain ...
AACCTGGGGCCGAAGTATCAAGTGAACGCCCACACCGGCGTGTTTACGTGGCCAAAGGCCAATCCGCCGTACTCCGGGCCTATCGCCCGACGATTGCAAGTGAGAAACAGCGATCTTGATCCCTCATTAGACGGCGGGGGACTGTATTTCGTGGAGGGGCAGTACGTCACGCCGGATGACGCCGCGGCGGGCAACCAAAATAACAACGCGTCGTACCGACGAGTGGCGGTGAACGGGTCGGGCAGCAATTGGACGCTCACCTTGACGGGGACGACGCAGCGAGAACAGCCCGCCATCCGGGCCTGGAAGGACACCGACCCGACGGCGGTCACGGAGACGGACACCCAAGTACAGGACGATGGCTTATTCATCTTGTCCGCGAAGGTGACGGATCTGGGCACCGGGTGTTTCCATTATGAATACGCTTTGCAGAACCTCAACTCCGATCGCTCCGGTGCTTCCTTCGCCATCCCACTGCCTGTCGGAGTGACCCTCAACAATATCGGCTTCCACGACGTCGACTACCATGACGGTGATGGGTTGGGCGGGGTGAATTGGGACGGGACGGACTGGCCTGCGACGGTTGAAGTTGGAAAGATTACCTGGTACACCACGCCTTACGACGCGAACCCCAACGCCAACGCCCTTCGCTGGGGCACGTTGTACAACTTCCGCTTCGACGCCAACATCGGTCCGGACGCCACCACGGTGACCTTGGGACTGTTCAAGCCGGGGCCGCCGGAATCCCCGACGCAGGTGACCATCCAAACCACCGGACCAAGGCTCGATGGGGTCGGTTTGACCAACTGCGATTTGATTGACTGCAACCTTAATGAAATCCCTGATGACTGTGACATTGATTGCGGGGGAACCGGCTGCTCCGCCTATCCGGAGTGCGGTCTCATCCCGGACTGCGCGATCAACACCAATGGAGACGGAAACGGCATACCCGACGACTGCGAGCTTGAATTGCACGATTGCCAACCGATAGACATCCCCGGCCACGGCATCCCCGATGCGTGCGATATCTTCAGCGGGCTTAGCAATGATTGTCAACCGAATGGAATCCCCGACGAGTGCGAGCCGGATTGCGACGATGACGGTATTCCCAACAGTTGCGAGCCGTTTGAGGACACGGACGGCGACGGCGTCCTGGATTGTGTCGACCTTTGCCGGGAGACGACCCCGGTCAATGCGTGTCTGCCGCCCTACAATCAGTACGTGATTTGCTGTTTTTCGAACAACGTCTACACCAATTTGCTCACGTGGTCCCAGTGTCTCAATGCGGAGGGAATTCCGGTCTGCGATAACCCGCCCGTGTGTCCCGGGACGCCTTGCCGCGATTCACTGTGCCGCGACGGGTGCCTGTTGGGCGATTTTGATAGCGACGGCGATCTGGACCTGTTCGATGTCGGCGCCTTGCAGTCTTGCTTCAGCGCGTCAGTCGGGAATCCGGCTTATGTCGCTCCGTCGGCGGAGTGCCTTCTCCGTTTTGATTTCGACGGCGATGGGGATGTCGATCAAGGCGACTACAATGCGTTCTTGGACTACTCGGCGACGTACCCTGGGCCGTGAAAATGTCTAGCGTGTTCTTGGGGTGGGGAAATGGGATGGGAAAGAGAAAAAGGTGGTCCGCGTCTAGCGGCCCTGCTGTTCGCGGGCGTCACCCTGTTGCGTCTCGGTGGAACAAGCGGCGGCGATCCGCTCCCGGTGCTTGAACCCCTCGAATCCGCGCCTGTTGGCCAGTTGAATAGTGTGGATCCGCAGCCCGCCGTGACCGGCGATGCGGAGTGCATCGATTCCTCGGAGTGCGATGACGCACAGGCCTGTACGTCCGACGTCTGCTCGGACGGGCTTTGCACGAACATTCCGATTGCCGAATGCGTTCCATGCACTCCGCGTTACATCTGCCCGCCGATCGACTTGGTGTTCGTGATGGACACGTCGGGTTCGATGCGCGACGAAGCATCAGCGTTGTGCACCGAAATTACGCAGGTTGTTTTCGACAAGAATCAGCAAGGTGTCGTCGTCCAGGCCCATTTCCTGGGTATTACCCAGACGCCGGGCGGCAGTTTCTCGTGCCTGACCGACAATGTGCTGGGGCTACTCGGGGGCGCGGTGCCCGGCAATGCGGCCGGTTGCCCCTTTCCGGACGGAACATCGGCCTATGAGTCTTGGGGACCGGCGACGGCGATCGTCGCCGAACGGTTTTCCTGGACGCTGGGAGCGACGCGAATCATCGTTCCGGTCAGTGATGAGGGTCCCTGTGATGGAAGCCTCCCCGAAGGCTGCAAGGATCCCGGCGATGACCGCGACTCGACGGATAACGCGATTGCGGTCGCGATCGCCAACAATGTGATCGTGTCGCCGATTGTAGGATCGGGAGCGGATGCATGCGCCTTGAACCTCGCGACTCTCTTATCGTTAGGAACGGGAGGGATGGTCGTGCAATCGAAAGACCCCAAGGTAGACCTTGCGGAAGCCGTTCGACAGATCATCGTAGATCGATGTGAAATCGACGAGACCTGTAATGATCAAAAGTCGTGCACGGTGATGGACTCGTGCAACAGCGCTGGACAATGCCAAGGAACGGAAATCGCAACGATCCCATGCACATCGAACGCCGATTGTTTTGGTCTCGAGTGTGATTTGACCAGTGGTTTCTGCGCCTGCGGAACCGCCACCTCCGAAATCTGCCTCCATGCGACCCTCGGAATCCTTCCGGAAGCCGGCTGTTATTCCATCGACGAGGATATTTACGTCACCATCGATCTGGGCACTAGCGTGCGTCCCATAGTCGGTGGACAGTTCCAGATCGAATACGACCAGACGGTCCTGGATTTTGTTGATATTCAGCCGGGCGGGTCCGTGGATTCCGAATCACCCTTTGGACTGGAACTGCTCAGCGTCGTGAACGAATCGGAAGGTATGATTTTTTACGCTGTGGGCGTTCTCCTGGGGGCGGACGGTACGCACGGTCCGACGATGCTGGCGAGAATACGATTCCGGCCGTTGCAAGCCTGCGCGACGGCCGATGGCTTGTGTTTTTCAGACAACAATCCAGCCAATACAATCCTCGTGGACGACCACGGTCATCGGGTGCCGTATACCACATGTTGTACGGGCGAGCTGGTAATCCATGGCGAGGCGCCCGAATTGCAATGTCCCAACGACCAACAAGCCAATGCCGATGCGGGTACTTTATCTGCGTTGGTCACGTGGCCGCTGGCGACGGCTCTCGGACAATGCGACGGCGCCTTGATCGTCCAATGTCACGGCGTCAACGAGACGGGGATCCAGTTCGAACCTCTCCTTCCGACCGGCGGACGGTTTCCCGTCGGCCACTATGAATTTGAATGCACGGCCACGGATTCATGCGCGAGTTCTAGTTCATGTCTGTGGAGCGTGGACGTCAACAGCTTGAACACCGTGGAAGTGGATGTGCAATTATCGCCGGTGATGACGTCTAACCTGATCAGTCGCTGCATCGAGTTTGAATTCTATCAAGACTGCACGAAAGATCCCGTGGTGGTCGATCAGACCCTGGACTTCGGAGGATTTTTCAATTTCCCCGGCTCGGCCCATAACGTCACCTTGAAGGTCCCCCAGGGGAAGTATGATTGCGTGACGGCGCGCGATCCGAGACATACGTTGCGATCCGTCGCCCATCCTGAAATCATTGATGGAAAATATCTAATCTCGTTCAAAAACGACCCAACGTACGGTGGGAATTGGTTGGTCAACGGGAACCTGAATGGAGATCGTGTGATCGACCTGTTGGATCATACGCTTCTCCTGGCGCAGTATTCGGCCAATTTGAATCCGAATACGCCGTGTGGGACAGGCTCAGAACTCCATGCCGACCTGAACGGAAACGGAACCGTCGACTCCGCCGACCTGGGGTCCATTCAGAGGTACTTCCTCGCTTCGGACAAGGGGGCGTGTTGTCCCACTGCGACGGGCGAGGCCGATTCCTCGGAACCGAGTGTGCTGTCTCTGGAAGAACTGGACACCCTGGGACTATCTGAACTGCGTGCCGCGGATGCCGACGACGACGGCACGGTGAACTCGGAAGAAATCATGTCCTTCTTGCAGGGTGGGTCGCCCCTGGATGACGCCTCCCCGTAATAATCGAAGATCGAAGCATGCCCTGAGCCGCGAAGGGTCCGATTGTCGTTCCCATTCGATCTTCGACCTTCGTTTTTTGGGATCCGGCAGCCGGAACGCCCGTGAGCGTTACGGCGAGCCTGTCTGCACTGCCCGCGGCGGTTATAGTATCCGCCGTGAGCCATACCATCATGCTCCGATCGCTCGCCCGGGAATTGCTCGCCGAACGACTGCTCAAAACCGACGGCGCGGTCGTCGTGGGCGTATCGGGCGGAGCGGATTCGATGGCGATGCTGCACCTCCTCGTCGGGTTGAACGAAACGACGGAATGGCGCAGGGAAGGAGGCTCGCCGCTACGACTGCATGTAGCGCACCTTGATCATCGGCTTCGCGGCGAGGAGAGCGAAAAAGACGCGGCCTTTGTGCAGGCCGCCGCCGACGGCTTATCGCTGCCGTGCACGGTGGACAAACGTGACATGCAGGCAATCGCTGCGCAGCAATCCGGAAGCGTCGAGGAGGTCGCCCGCCGCGAACGATACGCGTTCTTCGAGCGCGTCTGCTTGCAGGTCGGGGCAAAAGTCGTCGCCGTCGGACACCACGCGGACGACAATGCGGAGACCATATTGCACCGCGCTCTCCGGGGCACGGGCGTACGCGGACTCGCGGGAATCTCTCGAAACCGCGTTTTGAGCGCCGACAGCGATATCCGGCTCATCCGACCGCTGTTGAGCTTTACGCGAGCCGACCTGCGAACGTATCTCGCGGACGCGGGGATTGCGTTTCGGGAAGACGCAAGCAACGCTTCCAACGAACCCATGCGCAACCGCATTCGTAATACCCTACTGCCATGGATCGAAGCCGAGATCAATCCGCAGGTCCGCGAAGCCCTCGCGCGGTTGGGTGAACAGGCCCACTGGATGCAGGAGTTCTTGCAGGAGACCGTCGAACGCACGTTCGAATCCCTGATTGTTTCGAAGACCGATCAAGTGTTGGTGCTCAACGCCGACGCCATGACGCGAAAAAGCCGAATCGTGCAGGCCGAGTTGATCCGTCTGGCGTACCTCTCGTTCGGCGTGGGCGAACAAGACCTGTCTTTCAATCATCTGGCCTCTGCGTTGGAGCTGATCGGAGATCCCATCAGCGGCAAGCAGGCACGACTCCCCCGAGGGATGTCGGTCGAAAAGAGGTACCATCAATTGATCTTCTCGCTCCCCAGCGACGAAGCCCGGGAAGCGGTCGCGGAGGAGATCGCGGTGCATTTGCCGGGTCGGACGCTTCTTCCGGTGCGTCGGCTGGAGATTGAATGCAGTGAACAAGAAGTGTCGGCCGAGGACATCCCCCGGTTGCGCCGCGAAGCGAGCCGTTTCGACGAGTACGTGGACCGGGAGGCGGTGCGCGGCCCGCTCGTGGTTCGTGGGCGTCGCCCGGGCGAGCGGTTCTGCCCACTCGGCGCGCCGGGATCGAAGAAACTCGCGGACTTCCTCGCGGATGCCAAGGTCGACCCCAAAGACCGTGATCGCGTCGCAGTGCTTTGTGATCAGCTCGGTCCGATTTGGGTGATCGGGCACCGCATCGACGATCGGGTTAAGATGACGGGGCTAACCCGTCGCGTGTTGCACCTTCGCGCTAGGCCTTTGTAGTGTCTATGCCATCCGACCCGGTAAAAACCATCCATTGGCGCTGTTGGTTGACGATCTTCGTCGCGGCGTTGTTGATGCGGGCCGCGTGGGGGACGATCCGTTTCGTCCGCGCCGACGATCCGACCGCTTTGGAGTTTCCCGACGAAGAGCAGTATTGGATGATGGCCCGCGCGCTGTGGACGGGCGTTGGGCTGAGAGATGAACTTGGCTTCCGGGCGACGCGGATGCCCCTCTATCCCGCGGCGCTCTCCGCGTTCACCGCCATGCCAAGCGGCATGATGGCCGCCAAGGCCGTGCAATGGCTCGTCGGGGCGCTCGCGGCGGTACTGACCGCGGCCGCGGCTGCAACCCTATTCGATCGGCGTACAGGACTGATCGCGGGTTTCTTAGCCGCCCTTGATCCCTTTCTGACGTTTTTTTCATCCTTGCTCCTGACGGAGACGCCGTTTGTGACGGCGTTGATTGCGTTGTGGTGGATGTTGTCGCCGATGACGCGGCGAGACCCCATGCGAGACTTGGTGCGAGATTCCAAGCTCGCACCAGAAGGACTCGGGCGATGGATCTTCGTCGGGATATTTTCCGCGGTTTGCGTTTATTTACGCGAATCGAGCCTTGGGCTCGTCATCGTAGCAATGGGATTTGTGGTCCTTTGTCGTCGGTTCGAGGGAAAGGACGTTATTGGAGCAACGCTCTCGCTGGCGATCGTCGTCGCGGCTCTCGTACCGTGGGCGGCGCGGAACCAGGCCGTGACCGGCGATTGGTGCTGGTTGACGCATCGCGCGGGGATATCCCTCTATGATGGTGTGGGACCGCAGGCAAGCGGGGCGAGCGACCTCGGTGATGTCAAGCGATCCGAAGCGGTTCGCAACATGAACGAAGTGGCGTGGAATCGTTATTTTCTCGAACAAGGCGTGGCCGCTATCAAGGCCGATCCGCGACGCGTGCTGAAGCTCGTCGGCGTGAAATGGACGCGAATGTGGAATCCGATCCCGAACGTGGAAACCTATCGATCGCCGGCGGTGCGCTTTATTTCCGCGGCGTGGACGATTCCAACCTTCGCTCTGGCAGCGGTCGGGGTTATGATCTTGGCGATAGGTAAGAAGCGCGGGGGGGCGCGGACGGCGTTCTTTCTGCTTCTACCCGCGATGTACCTCAGCGCCCTGCATAGTCTGTTCATCGGGAGTGTGCGTTATCGGCTGGCCGCGATCCCGATGATCGCAATCCTTGCCGCCGTGGCGCTAGTGGCGATTTACGATCGGATACGACCTCATGCCGCCGCCCGAGCCGAATAGCCGCAAACGCGGTAAAAGAAGGACCGCCCGCCGGGTGGTGCTGATTGCGTTCGCCATGAGTGCGCTGGCGGTGGTACTCGCTCATCGCCGCTATGCTGATCCGGAGCGTGTTCGTGCCGAGGCTGAGGCCTTGCTGCAGCAGTTCGCCCATGGCCGCGTAACCGTCGGATCTGCAGCATTCTCGATTCTTGACGGTATTCGCCTGTTCAACGTCGAAGTTGCGGGCCTGCCGTCCCAAGTGCCGTCGGCGCCCCAGACGACCGACACGGTCTTTTCATGCCGTGAGATTCGGCTCAGCCATGATCCCCTGTCAGCGTTGTGGGGTCGGATTCGGATTCGGTCCATGGTGGCGGTCGAGCCGATCTGCTCGATTGTTCACGATAGGGTTCGAGGAAAGACGAACATTGCCGGTCTTTTCCAAGTTGCTTCGCCGATGGACCCCGCGGACGTGGCGATGCCCACGATCGAACTGCGCGACGCACGCATTCGCGTCGTGTACCGCGACGCGGACCGGGAGACGGTCGTCGAAGATCTAGCGCTCACTCTCCGTGGGCGGCCATCGCAGCGCAACACGGGGATTTACGACGTAGTATGGCAAGGCGTCGCCGACACCGCGGGCAGCGGCTATTCGCAAATTGACTTGCAAAGCGGCTATCTCCGCAACGTACGCGGCGGGCTGCCATCGCTTTCCATCGAGACGGTCATGCTGGCCGTCAACGCTGGATACGATGGGGCCGGGGCGTGGAGCAACCTTCTTGGATTGGACGGCAGGGTCAGAGCTACGGATTACGACCTCATCGACGTCCCCGGCGCACCGGGAGACGCACCCCGCTCCGCCACCATTGATCTACACGACGCCTCACTCTCTATCCCCATCCAACAAGATGAGCGCGGTGTGGCTGCCGACCATCGGTACCTGCGATTCGAGCACGTCGATGGCACGGTCCTCGTCACCAGCGAAGCGATCCGTGCGGAGTTCGCAGGCAGGTTTCACGGCAGTGCGTGCAAGGTGACGGCGACCCTGCGCGGTGGCATGCAAAGTTTGGCCACCCTGGATGACGTCGACTTCGACGCCCAACTGACCCTGACCGCGCTCGAGCTTCCTCGATACGACCCAGAGGCGCCTCCGGAGCAAGTGCGTTTCATCCAACGGTTCCCGCAACTGGTCGGGTTCTTTCACGACTATGACCCGCACGGAGTGGTTGATTTGGATGTCGCCGTGGCCAAACGCGCTGGGCCCGATGCGCCACTGGAAGTCCGGCGAATCTTGGTTACCGCGCGGGGCGGCGATGCTTCCGCACGCCAGTTTCCCTACCGTAGCTCGCGGCTTGCCGGAACGGTCGAGTATCGCCCGGAGGGCGTTTGGATTCGAAATGTCTGCGGTGAACATGAGGGCGGAACAGTCTGTGTGGACGGGCGGCTGGACCGGCCCGACCCATGCGCGGCGAGGGATTACTCGATCCGAGCAAAGGACGTTTTGATCGATGACGAGCTCTACCTCGGCTTGGGGCCGCGGTATGAATGGGTCAAGGACCAACTTCGGCCGCAAGGTCGAATCGACATCGATCTCGCCCTTCACCGGTCGGCGTGCGTCGGCGACGAACCGGGAACATGGCGATCCGAAACGAAGGTGCGATTCAACGACCTGTCGGCGAGCTACGTGGGGTTGCCCTATTCGGTCGACCACCTCACGGGTGAGCTTGTCGTCGAGGGAAAGCGCCTGCGGATCGTACGCTTGGACGGGGAAGCCGGTAAGGCCCGGATCCATGTATCCGGTGAAGTCGCGTTCGCTACCTTGGAATCGACCGAAACGGACATCACGATTGTCGCGGACGGTGCGGAGTTCGATGATCGGTTGCTGGCGGCCCTTCCGAAAGACATTCGAACCAACATTGCTGCATTGCATCCGAGTGGGCGATTCGACCTGCAAACATCTTTGACTGTTGAGCACGAGTCTCGGCAGGTCGCGGCGCGTTCGACGGTGACCTTGCGTGGGGCGTCGATTCGACCGGATTTCTTCCCGGTGATGTTGACAGCCGTCGAGGGGCGGGTACGGATCGAACCGTCTATGATCGCTTTCGACGACGTCGTCGGGCGTTACCGTGGCGCCAACATCTTCGCGACCGGTTCAATCGCGTGGGGCGAGAACGGTGGAGATGTAGCGCTTGCCCTTCGCTCCCGCGATCTGCGGATAGACGACGAACTGAGAGCCGCGGTCCCGCCGAAGCTGCGCGGCGTACTCACCGATTGGGCGGTTGACGGCCCGATCAGCACAGACATCCTCGTACGCCGTGAATCGACTGAAGAAAACGAACTGATGTACCACGTCACGGCCGAACTCAACGGGGTGAACGTCCGGCATCCGCGGTTTCCCATCCCCTTTGAAGATGTCCAGGGCGCGATGACCATTGAGAACTCGGGAGTTCGCGGGACCGGGTTCCATGCTCGCTACGGCCCCGCGAACGTACAAGTCGATTTTGATGTCCACGAAGCGGGTGACGGGACCGAGGGAACGATTGTCCTGAACGCGATCGGGCTGCCCCTCGACGAGAATGTGCGCGGACTTCTGCCCGCACACATGCACAGCGGGTGGGACCGGGCCGGGCTTCGCGGACGCGCGGACCTTCACCTCCGTGAGTTGCACTATCAAAAAGCCGGGGGATCGCCCAGCCCAACGTGGCAGGTCGACGGAAGCATCGATCTGCATCAAGTTGACGCGGTCGCAGTCGCCGAATTGGAAGGCGCATCCGGCTCCTTGACCATTTCAGGAACACTGGTTGACTCACTCGACGGCGCGACCCTTGCGGGGCGTCTGGACCTCGCAACAGCGCACATACTTGGGCGGACCTTTAGCGACGTCGAAAGCGGTTGGTCGCTGGTTCGCTCCGCGGATGGCGCGGGGCGGCTCTCGCTCAATGAAACTCAGGCACGGATTTACGACGGCACTCTGAAAGGGCATGCTGAGATCTTACTCTCGCCGGAACGCACGAATTACGACCTCACGGCCATGGTGTACGGTATGCAAATCGCTCCATGGTTACAGGCCGGGCGGAGCAGCGTGTCAGGGACGTCGATCCCATCGGGAAGCGAGACGGCAAGACAAATCCGCGGCAAAGCCGATGCCCAATTGTATCTTTCCGGCGTGGTCGGCGATTCATTATCGCGGCGCGGCGGCGGCCGATTGGAAGTCCGCGACGGATACATTTATCGCCTGCCGATCCTCCTGGCCATCCTCAATGTCCTTGATATGTCCGTGCCCAACGATGAGGCCCTGCACGAGTTGGAAACGGATTTCTTCGTATTGGGCAACCGCCTCAACTTCGACGCCATCGCCCTTCGCGGCGGATCGTTGAACCTGGTGGGTTCAGGGTCAATGTCCCTGCCGGACCAGGCCGTGGACTTGCGCTTGGTCAACGTCGGTGCCCGCACCTGGGCAAGGGTTCCAATCCTTAGCGATCTTGTCGATAGTGCGGTGAATGAATTCGTAGAGCTTCGCGTCACCGGGCCGCTGTCGCGTCCTATGGTGCGGGCCCAACCACTTCGCGGATTAAGCGAAGAGTTCAAGCGCCTCTTCCAAAAGAAACCCGCCAAGAAGATCGTTAGAGAAGGGTCGTAGACCTCTCCCTTTCGACGTTTCGACTTTTCAATTTTTTACGAATTGACGATTTGACGTTTCATCCTTCCCTTCGTCGCTCCGTCGCTTCGTGCCTACAGCTTACGCCTAAGATCTACACTCTATTTGCCTACGGACTACATCTTCCGCAACGGTCGCGGCAGAAGCCGGTCCCGCAAGTTCCGCTGCCCACGCAGTGCGTGTTGTCGATGCACAGGTCGCCGGTGAGAGGGCCAGGCCCGGTGCACGTCTTCATGCACTTGGATCCGGCGCCATAAGCATTGATGCACGGCGTGTCACTCGTACAGGCCGTGAGCTCGCACGTCACCAACGACGGACACGCGCACGGCCCGCTGAAGGCATACTTAACTCCCTTCAACGCATCCACCACCGCCAAAATATCCAACACGTTGATATTGGCGTTCAACTCGGGAAGGTTGGGTTGGATCTGAGAGATCGCCTTTACCGGAGCGCCCGCGACGTTCTTGAACTTGTTGACCAATTGCGAGACGTCGGTCACGTCGGGCTGACCGGTGGCCGACGGCGGATTGTACGGCTGTTCCACATCGCCGGAACGACGCGTGTACATCGTTACCGCCGGGGACACATTGGCGCAACCGGCTTCCGCACCCATGCACGATGCCCCGTAGACCTGCACGCTAAATTCCGAACTGGGAGCGACATCCGCGCCCACCACACTGATCAGCCCTTCCGGCTTCCAGTCCCAGTAGTACGGCGTACACTGGAGACGGGCCGCACTGTAGGGTCCGCTCACCGGCGGGCCTTGGGACTCGTAGAACGTCCCCAACTTACCCACCCAGCGGGCGCAACCGTTTGACGGAAGCGTACACGCAGAGGCGTTCGTACAAGCAGGGTCGGCCGTGCAGGCGGCCAAGCCGCCGGTACACGTGCCCGGCGCTGCACAGTCGGCATCCATGTCGCAGTGGTGCCCCGCGAGGCTGCCGCCGACGCACACGCCGTTCAGCCTCGTGTCGTAGGTCGTGAGGTTCGGCGGCGCTTGTGCCAGCAAGTTCGGCGGATTCGGATGCTGCAAGTCGACCATCGTGACCTTGATGGCCGATTGCCCAAGTGTAGCCGTCGGGGACACCGGAGGTTCCACCCGGAAGCGCAGCGAACGAGTGGTTCGTTCGGGACTTAGCGGATCAGAGTTCCAAACGATGACTGGCGGCGGCGGAACATCTGTCATCAGTTCGGCGCAACCCAAAAGCGTCGGCGTGACTCCCTCGTTAAGGAGCGTACCGTAGTACACCTTGCAGTGATCGATCGTCACGGTGGAACCCGCACGGAAAATAAGTTCGTGAACGTATAACGCCTCGTCACAGCCGCCGCCCGCCGTATTGGTGAAACGATTGGCAAAAGTCACGCTCGCACCCAAGGCGACCTCCACAGTGCCCATGGAGTAGTTGGGGTGTAGGCAGGAGTCGAAAAGGGCGTCCGCATCGGTGAGGTAGCCTTCGGTGGTCTGGCCGAGGTTGATCCCCGCCACCTCGAAGGTTTGAGCTGCCGTGCCGTCCAGGGTCAACTTCCCCGCGGTCCAGTCGAAGAGGTGCGGAACGACGGACCGGTTGTCGAAGTCGCCGCCGAGCAACACGGGCACGGTTGAGTCGATGAAAACATTCACGGCCCCGATCATCACCAACGCTGGGGCGGTTGCGGGCCCGGCGATTACAGACCCCGCCAGAATCACGGAGGATCTTGTGCTGAGCCGCAGTTTCGGCGGTGGGGTGACGCCCGCGACGTTGCCGGCGACCGCAGCGCAGTAGGGCAGGCACAACGAAGCCGAACCGTCCAGGATCAAGGGACCGGTGCCCGTAAGGGTCATCTGGTCGACGAGGATGATTTCCCCGCCGTTGGCGTCGCAGGGTGCGCCCTCGATCTCGATTTGCGCCGCCGACAGGGACGAGCAGGCGTTGCCCGCTTCCGGTGGGATGCACCCGCTGCCGTCGCCGTTGGGGTCCTCACCATACAAGCCGCCCGGGGCGATGGTCACCGTGCCGAGGGGCACGTCAATGGAACGATCGTTGGCCGACAGTAGGTTCCCCTCTATCAAAATCCCGCTGTCGGAGTTGACCGTCAGGTCGCCGGTCCCGGACTGGGCGACGTACAGAGTCGCGCCGCTCAGAATTTGCATCGCGGGAATCGTTGCGTCCACGTCGAGAAACACGCTGTCGGATCCGTCCAGAGTTACATAAACGCCTGGAGCACTATTCTCGTCGTCGGGGTAGACATCGCCGGGCAGGTCCCAGTTGGCGGGACAACTCCAATTGGGATTGGGATCACACCCGTCGATGTATTCCGCGCATTCGTCGGGGATTCCGTCGCCGCTCGGCGGAGGCAGCACGTCCTCCGAAGTCGTGCTGACGATGTCGCAGCGATCAGGCACGCCGTTAAAGTTACAATCACCGCATCCGGGATTGCCGATACACTCCACGATGTCACATTCATCGGGGATGCCGTTGGGTTCGCCCCCATCCCAATCGCAGTCCAGGCTTGTTGCCATCGCGATGTCGACCGAGTCGGGGATACCGTTGTCGTTGCAATCCGCACAGCCGTCCGAGCAGGTCCAGTCCGTCCTGAACTCGCGGGGAGCTGCTAATGCGTCGCACTCCGAACGGAGCAGGCCGTCGGTGCAACCGGCCCCGGGCGTACCCTGTGCGTAGCAGCACGATCCGGTCAAGATGTTCACCACGAACCCCGTCTCCTCCAGGCTATCAATGACGACGGGCGGGATTCCGGGGGACGCGACGAACGTCTCGTTGGGGTTCAACAAGACGGTGTATTTACCCTTCGCCCCAGGCGGGATATCCAGCACCAGAGTACCGCCGTAGTAAGTAGCAAGCCCGGGGCCCGTACAGGTACCGCCGCCTGTGCATTGGGCGCCGGTGGTACACCCCTGGCCGGGACGCGTGCCGCCCACGCATGTGCTCGGCTGATCCGGATGACCAGGGAGAAGGTTAGATACGCCGTAGTAGTTAAAGCTACAGTCGCTGATGTCAACGCCGGCCGAGTTACAACCGCCGCCGGAAGGCGCGCACCATGAATCCGGACGGTCGGCTGCGTGGTCCACGTATCCCGCGTCGCACAGTCCGCCCGTGCAAATCGCCCAGGCCTCCCCAAACGCAGTCACGCACGGGGTCGGATCGAACCCGGGGCACGCGATTCCCCCTCGCACATCCAAATCAGTCCACCCCGCCGGTAAAAGATCGGGTTGGTCACCGGCAAAGTCAGAATCCAAGTACCCTGAGCAGGCAATCTCGACTTGATAGGTTGCCAGGTTCGGCCCGTTGCCGAGCGGATCCCAATTCGACACCTGCACATGAAACCACGCCCGAAATCCGCCCGATTCGGCCCGCAGCTCGTTACCGACGATGGTAACGCCGGCCGGATACGCGGGCACCCCAGAGGGCGGGTTCACGGGGTTAACGGCCAGAATAGCCGTCGGCGGCGTTCCAGCTACGACCGATTGCAGATGCTCCGGCGACCCGGTCACCAACCGGCCCACCTCCGAGCGGACTGCTCCGGATTGCTTTCCGCGCGACCTCGTGTCGTTGGTCGGTGTCGGCGGCGCGTCGGCGCAATAGGCCGGCGCTGGCGCGCCACCGATGAATACCACTGTGGCGAGAAGTGCAAGGAATGGAATTGCTGAACGCTTCGTACTCATCTTTTCTCTCCCGCTTGCAGAAACCGTGAGGGGTGTTGAGATACGCGGATCGGATTTGTGACGGGCGCCGTCGCACAAACCGTACAGCATCCGCGATGCCTTGTGCCCCATCTCGCGAGCGACACAGGATCCTCCCTCTGTGAGTTGGAAATCGGCCGATTATCGGGAAACCGCGTGCAAGGTTGTGCAAAAGGCAGTTTCGTGCAGCAAAGTCAACGCAACGGGAACAGCCAAATCCGCCCCGGCCCGATCTGCTTCTTCGACCGATTTCCAATAACCCGGTATTCTAACGAATCACAGAGACTATGCAAGCAAAAAGTGCTGCTTTACGCGGAATTATTGCCGAAGTTTATTATTTGGTGGGCTCATCGCCCGTCCCGGTGCATTGGGAACGCCCCGACCCCGCCCTTAGTGCCTATTGCCTTGTGCCTTCGTTTCGACCTGATCGCCCTCACTCTGCCCAGCCGCGCCGGCCTCTGCCCTGTCTATTGTAATTCGTAATTCGTAATTCCCTCCCGCTTCGTGGCTCCGTCGCTTCGTCCCTCCGCCGCTTCGTGCCTTCGTTTTGACGTTTCGACTTTTTGACGTTTCGACGTTTACGGTGTGCACCGTCCGCAACGATCGCGGCAGAAGCCGGTCCCGCACGTTCCGCTGCCCACGCAGTGCGTGTTGTCGATGCACAGGTCGCCGGTAAGGGGGCCGGGTCCGGTGCACGTCTTCACGCACAGGGACCCGGCGCCATAAGCATTTACGCATGGCGTCGCACTCGAACAGGCCGTGAATTCGCACGTCACCAGCGACGGACACGCACACGGCCCGCTGAACGCATACTTCACTCCCTTCAACGCATCCACCACCGCCAAAATGTCCAACACGTTGATATTGGCGTTCAACTCGGGAAGGTTGGGTTGAATCTGGGAGATCGCCTTCACCGGAGCGCCAGGCAAG
>Ga0137429_1000505_pt1 | contig 15268 bp, 14 predicted proteins | sample EasRivERMZT736_2_FD_102304 | JGI IMG/M metagenome (GOLD analysis project Ga0137429, IMG submission 102304) | Soil microbial communities from meander-bound floodplain in the East River, Colorado, USA - East River MetaG ERMZT736_2 | ecosystem: Environmental > Terrestrial > Soil > Floodplain ...
AGATCGGCTCAACCGCGCAGATCGTCGCCCTGCCGGTCAAATGGAAAACCGAGTCGGCGCCGGCGCGCGTCATCGCGATCCTCGACAGCTGATTCCACGTCAAACGAATGAAAGCAGTGCGCGTCCATGAGCTCGGCGCCGCGGAAGTCCTCCGCTACGAAGAAGTCGCTGATCCGAAGCCCGAAGCCGGTGAAGTTCTCGTCAAGATCGAAGCGGCGGGAATCAACTTTCTCGACATCTACTATCGCTCGGGCTTTCATTGGGGCGGGCATCACCGCCGGTCGCTGCCGTACATTCCCGGTGCCGAAGCGGCGGGAACCGTCGTCGAAGTAGGCGCCGATGTGCGTAACGTCAAATTCGGCGACCGCGTCGCCTACGGCATTTCGAACGGCTATGGCTCCTACGCCGAATTTTTTTCCGTGCCGAGCTGGCATCTATTCAAATTGCCAGCCACGATAAGTTGCCAAACCGCCGCCGCGGTGATGCTCCAAGGCATGACCGCTCATTATCTGACTCATAGCACCTATGCCGTGCGATCGAACGACACCGTGCTCGTCCACGCCGCCGCCGGTGGTACCGGCCTACTGCTCGTACAAATGGCCAAGATGATGGGCGCCCGAGTCATCGGCACGGTATCGACGGAAGCCAAAGCGCAGGTCGCATGCGAGGCCGGCGCGGACGCGGCGATCAATTACGCTGAAAAGGATTTCGCCGCTGAAGTAAGAAAACTCACCGGCGGCAAAGGCGTCAACGTCGTCTACGATTCGGTCGGTAAAGACACTTTCGAGAAAAGCCTCGACTCGCTCGCGCCGTTAGGCACGCTCGTCATCTTCGGCCAGGCCAGCGGGCCGGTGCCGCCGTTCGACACCGCCGTGCTGAACGCCAAAGGATCGTTGTCTCTCGCCCGTCCTAGTCTGACGCACAACGTCGCTAACCACGCCGATGTCGAGCGGCGAGCCGGCGATTTGTTCAAATGGATCGAAGCTGACACACTCGAAGTACAAATCGGCAAGACATTTTCTCTCGCCGCCGCGGCCGACGCCCATCGCGAGTTGGAATCGCGCCGCTCGGTTGGCAAGATTCTGCTCAGTCCCGAATAGCAAAAATGTACGGCTGGCGCGCCAAGATCGGTCGGATTTCCCCTTCACCCGAAACCGTCGGCTGCGAAGAGTGGCGCCGCGCTCTGCCCGAAGGCGTCTGTCTGGTCGAAACGCGCACGCTGCTGCACGATGTAACGGTCGAAGGTCTCGCCGAAACCGTCAAGCAAGTGGAACGCGCCGCCATGGAGCTCGCCTCCGCCGAAGTCGACGTAATATTGCAAGCGGGAACCGCCATCGCGTTCTTCCGCGGATTCGGTCATGATCAAGAGTTGAGCGAGCGCATCACGGCGATCACGGGAATCAAAGCCACCACGTCGCTCACTGCCCTAGTCGAAGCGCTGCGCACGCTCGGCGTCACTCGGCCGGCCATCGCGACTTCTTATCTCGTCGACATCGACGCGCGCCTTGTGGATGTTTTAGAGCGATCGAATTTCCACGTCGCCGCGATCCGCGGCATGGGACTCAAAAAAAGCATCGATATGGGTAAAGTGCTGCCCGACGCGACTTACTCACTTGCGAAGGAAGTGGCGCGAAACGCGCCGGATGCCGATGGCATACTCATCTCTTGTGGAAATTTGCGAAGCTTCGAAGCGATCGAACCGCTGGAAAAAGACACCGGATTGCCCGTCGTGACCAGCAATCAAGCAGGGCTCTGGCAAGCGCTTAGAATAGTCGGAGTCCACGACAAACTGCCGAATTTAGGTAGACTGCTTAGAGATCATTGACTCGGTTCGACTCTTCGCTTGGCGCCTTCGTGCCTTTGCGGGAGACAAATCTTTTTCCGGTCAAGTGCTACGAATGCTCGTCTTGGCAGAACCATTCGGTGGGCAATTCTCTTCCTAATTTTCGTTCCTGCGCTAAGGCGAGAATTCGCGCTGCGCTGGCTGAGAACTGAAGACCGAGTCCTAAGTGGTTGAGCATGCAAGTTACGTCGTTGTCGTTTTGCCGCCCGGCCACCTTACCGGCAATAATTTCCGAAAGCTCGGGCTTGTTGCGCCAGTCGGCCGCGGTGTTTTCCAACTCCGCGCGGCCATAATCGCCCTTGCCAAATTCAGGAACTTTCCGCTCCTCGCCCGCAAGTGTAAAAAGCTTTGCGGCCTCGCGGGTTGATACCACCATCAAGTCGCAGCGCTCCAGCGCATCGAGCATCAATTCGCTCGGCCTGACCGTCGTGATGTGCATGCCGTCACGGATCCAGGCCGCCGGGAAAAACGGCTCAAGCGCATTGGTGGTGAGTGAAACGATATCGGCGCCCCGTGCGGCTTGTTCCGGCGACGACACGGCAAAGAGTTTCACGTCGCACTTGCCGCTCATTTCACTCACGAATCTCTCGCGGTTTTTCTTGGTCGGGCTATAGACCCTCACTTCTTCAATCGGTAACACTTTGCACATGGCTGACAGTGCCGGCAGCGCCTGCCAGCCCGAACCGTAAAGCGCCATAGTCGTTGAATCATTGCGCGCTAAATATTTCGCCGAGAGCGCGTTGGTGACGCCGACTCGGATAGCCTGCATGAAGCCATCGGGAAAAATCGCCAGCAGCTCACCGGTGGCGATACTGAAGAGCAACACCAGACCGACATATTTGTCGCCCATGGCGAGCGGCACTTTCACGCGCCGCTGCCTGCCATCCACCATCGGCCAGGTGAGCACGTCCGAAGTGACGCGCATCGTGGTGACGCCGGCCTGCGGCAAAGACGCGCAGGAAGTCTTTAGTCCGTGGTAGCTGTACGCCAGCGGTCCCGGCACGAGCAGATCCTGGCGCGGCATATTCACCGCCCGGCCGTGGCCCAAATCCCGCAACGCCGGCTCCAACACAGCGAAACATTCATCGAGCGTAAAAATGCTTTGGATCTCTTCGTTGCTGAGAACGAGCGTCATGGTTGGCGTGATTATGGCTTCAACGGTTTAAGCAGGGTGAAAGTCAAAACGGCCGCACCCAATGGCAAAAGGGCGATCGCCGTGAGCGCCGTCGGCAAACCGTAAGCATCGGCGATCAACCCTGCCAGAAGCGGAGTCAGGAAAGACGCGCTCATGTTGGCGCCGTAAATAAACGCGACGATGCCGCCGGAAAGTTCTTGCGGCGCCGTCGACATGGCCGCCGATACGATGACAGGCCGGAGGGCCCAGAGCAGCGCGCCGAGCAGAGCCAAGCCAACGGCCAGAAACAGACCTGAGCCTAAATATGGAATCGACACCACCGCGGCGACGCTCAACGATGAAAAAAGCATGATCAAGAGCCGGTGACCGAAGCGGTCTGAGATCCAACCGACAACAGCCGGCGCCAAGCCGGCGAACAAAAACAATATCGACATATACGCTCCCGCCACCGCCGCGGGAAGTTTTAGGTGGAGCGACAGATAAAGCGGCAGGAACGAGGCCAACGCCGTCTGGCCCATGGCGCGTAGCGTCGATACCGCCACCAGGCCGCACACGGCCCGGTTCTTCAGCACGTCGTTCCAGATCGCCCGGCGATAATCGTGCGCCCGCGGCGCCGCCAGCGCGCCTTCGCTGCCCCAAAGCGCATAGCAAAGTCCGACCACTATTCCCGGAATGGCCCAGATCATGAGCGTTGTGCGCCATTCGAAAAAATTTAGCAGAAATCCGAGCGCCAGCGGGCCGATGACTTCGCCGAGGTTGGCGCTGCTATCATGCACGCCAAGGGCGAAGGCTTTCTGTTCGCGGTACTTGGCCGACAAGATCGCCAGCGACTGTGGATGAAACCAGCCGCCGCCAAAGCCGCTGATCCCCATAAAAATCATCAAAAGTGGAAAACTCGAAGACGCGCTCAAACCAAGCGCTCCCAAGCCGATCAAAGCGGTGCAGGCTCCCAACAAGACATTACGCCTGCGCGCTAGGTCGGCAAGAAAGCCGGAAGGAAAACTTGCCACGCCGGCCATAAACGTGCGCGCCGACGCCAGTGCGCCCGCTTGCGCCATGCTCAGTCCCAACGCCGTGGTCATAATCGGCAAAATCACCGCGATGACGGCATTGAAAAGATGCTCGGTCATATGCGCCGTCGAGTTTGCAGCCAAGCGGCCCCAACTCGCCAGCGGCGCGCTTATCGTAGTCGCTGTTTCAGCTTTGGACAATGTCGCATCCTAGGAAAAGTTGATCGCATACTCATCCTAATTTCACTATACGAAACCTCCCACACCAGCAAGCAGTGCCTAAACCGAACATGAAGCGGTCAGAGCCATGACGAGTTCCGAATGAATGGTCGCGGCCGATTGCATCGCGCCGGCGCGCGTCAATCGAGCTCGATTAGTTTTCTTCGCGACTTCTGGCCACGGAGAATTCGGATATTTGATTTGGCGGTATGGAAATACTCGGCGAGCAGTTCGATCAACCGGCTGTTCGCCTTGCCTTCGTTGGCGGGAGCGTTAACCGACACGAGCAACTCGCCGTCGGATTCAACAACGTTTTCGTGCTTTGCCTGGGGCTTGACCATGACCCAAATTTTTCGCGCCATGGCTAACCATAACGCGAACAGCTTCGCGGTCAAGCGAAGATCGCCGGCGACGGAACTGAGCGCGCCGTTCAGCGCGCTTTACGCATCATCTCGAGCAACTGCTGATAGGACTTTAAGAGGTCGGTGGAAGTCACGATACCGCAAACGCTACCATCATCGTCCACCACGGGGAGACAATTGATCCGCTTCGAAACAATCTTGCCGACGGCATCGGCGATCGGTGTATTGCGCCGAACTGTAACCGGATTATGAGTCATGACTTGCTCCAAGGATTTGGAGCGCGCGTTGGGATTGCGCGCCAAGGCTCGCAAAATGTCCCGGTCGGAAAGGACTCCGACGATTTGGCCATGCGAGTCCACCACCACGCAGTGACGAAAGTAGCGGTCATTCATCAGGTTCGCCGCCTCACTGAAGCTATTATGCGGACTTAAGGTCACCACCTTGCTGGTCATTACATCGGCGACTTCACTCGGTGCGATGATCGTCGAAACTTCCGCTAACGCCATCTGCTCCCCACCGGCCGAACGATTGGTACCGTGATTCATTTTGCTCCCCCTAAGGATTGAATTGCCCGTTGTCTTCTTCCTAAGCAACCAAAAAGAATTAGCAATTCTCACACCATCGGTGATGATCTAATTTAAGCTTGCGCATCTCTAGACTTGCCGTCTGGAAAGGGCATAATCGCTCGCAAACATTCCCTAAATGCGGTGAATTGTCCAAAGGTTGCCAAAGGAGTTTTCCGCACAAACTGTTCAGACTCCGCCATTCTTGAGCCCAACGGCCAGAAAAAGTTGCGCGAATTTCCTCCGATGATGAATTTGCCCATGTCCGCCACTCGTACCTCTCTTGCTAAACGGATCGGCAGAACTTCAACGTTCTTTCGCGCTTCCTGTAATTGACTTAGACCCTGTGATAAAAAGTTAGCCGATCGCAGAACCGGAGGATTGCCGATGACCTTGATTCTCAACAACGACCATGTCCAACAGGCGTTAAGCGTTAAAGAATGCTTGGCGGTCATGGCGGAGTCCTACCTGGAGCAGGCCCATAGCCGCGCCGTCAACCGGCCAACCTGCCACTCTTACCTGCCCCACTCTTTGCCTAATTCCACTTACAGTTTTAAGTCGGTCGACGGTGGTGTCGGCAAGTATGGCGTCCTGGCCTTGCGCGTCACTTCGGACGTCGTCCAGGAACAGGAGCTGCACGGTTCGGTGCGGCTGGAGAAACTGCCGCTTGCCGGCACTGGAAAGTTCGTCGGCTTGGTGCAACTTTATAGCGCGGAGACTGGCGAGCTCTTGGCAATCATGCCGGACGGCTTTATTCAACAGACCCGCGTCGGAGTGACCAGCGCGCTGGGCATGAAAGTGATGGCCAGGAAAGATTCGCAAGTGCTCGGTCTCATCGGCTCCGGCGGCCAGGCGAAAGCGCACTACCGCTACATGACCGCGGTGATGCCGATCAAGAAAGTCAACGTCTATAGCCCCAACGCCGAACATCGAAAATCTTTTGTCGCCGAGATGGAAAAGGAAACCGGCGTCGCCGGCGAGCCCGTGAGTAGTGCCGAAGCCGCGGCGCGCGGCTGCGATGTGATTTGCAGTGCGACTAACTCATCGCGCCCCGTGGTCAAGCTCGACTGGCTGAAAGCGGGCATGCACTACAACTCCATTCGAGAATTCGAAACCGATCTCGACGTGCTCCACAAGTGCGACGTCGTCGCCATCCACACTCGGTTTGGCGGCATTCAGCATTACCAGCCGCCGGGCATCGACGACGATATGCCCGGCGTGCGCCGCGAAAAGCCGCGCGATTGGAGCCAGTATCCTGAAATTTGCGATTTAATCGCCGGCAAAGCGCCGAGCCGGACCAACGACCGGCAGATCACCTTTTTCTTAAACAACGTCGGCACCGGCGTCCAGTTCGCCGCCATGGGCTACTGCGCTTACAAGGGCGCTAAGGAAAAAGGCATGGGTCAGGAGATTCCCAGCGAGTGGTTCATGCAGGATATCAAACCGTGATGGGCTGAAATTGAAAAATCTATTTGCCCATCATCTTCTTTATTCGTTCGACGACTTCGGGCGGCTGGGACATCACTTCTTTCGTTAGAGTCTCGACCTCATCGCCGGTAGTCGGATCGATATCGAGCTTTTTCTTTTTGGTCTCCGCCAAAAAATCCGGATCTTTCATCGTCTTGTTGAAGGCCTCGCGCAGCGTTTTGACAAGCTCGGGGCGTATCTTCGGCGGCGCAAGATACGGACGGTGAAAGTCGCCCGAGGCAAGCAGGGTGCTTGCCAAGCGTCGTCCTAACTCCGGCGTTTTGTATTTATCCATCATCTCGAAGATCGTCGGCACCTTGGCAAGGGGCTCGATTCTGACTCTTCCGCCTTGAATCAGCTCTCTAGAAAAACCGTTTTTGCGCCAGGTATGAAACGGCTCGCGGGAAAAATAGGCTTCGGTGCTTAGAGATCGACACTGGATCTCGCCCCTCTCCACGGCGAGATCGATTTCGTTACCGCCCTGATAACCGGAAATCACGTTGAATTTCGCGCCGACCGTTTCTTCCAAAAGTTTCGGCACGAGGTAGCCCATGTTTCCGGTGCCCGTGGTGCCGCATTTGGGTGGCTCTTTGGCGCTGCGCACGTCGTCGATGGTTTTGAACGGGCTATCCGCACGCATATAGAGAACCTGCGGCGACTTCGTCGCGTTGCCCACCCAGGTGTATTTAGGCCAATCGAATTTGACTTCGCCACGCCCGACCAGTTGCTCGAAATAAAGACCCGCATTGATCGCGCCGAGCGTTAACCCGTCCGGCTTTGCCACTGTGTAAATATAATTGGCCGCGATCATGTGGCCCGCGCCGGGCATATTTTGCACGATGATGCCGGGATTGCCCGGCAGATACTTACCCATGAACAGCGCGATCGAACGCGCGTAAAGATCGTACAAATCTCCCGCCCCGGTGCCGACTATGATCGTTACGGTCTTGCCTTGGTAATATGGAGTTTGAGCGCGCCCAGTGGACGGCGCTGCGAAAAATAGCAGCATTGCGCAGACAATTACTTTGGTCATCGTGGTCTCCTTTTGCGGGTCGACTACTCCGACAATATTTTTTTCATGCGCTCGATGATGTCGGGCGGCTGATCCATGATCTCTTGCAGCAGCGTTTGGATCTCCTCGCCGGTTGAGGGTTCCATGTCCATCCGCCCCTTCTTGGCCTCAGCGATCAGTTCGGGGTCCTTCATCGCCTTGGCGTAAGCTTCGCGGAGCATCTTGACTCGGTCCGGCGGTGTGCCTGGAGTCACCAGCATGAAGCGGCCAAATTCAGCGCCGCCGAGCAAAACGTTGGCGAGCCGGCGATTCGATTCGGAAGTTTTGTATTGATCCATCAGTTCGTAGATCGTCGGCGCCTCGGCCGCGACCGGGTCTCGTTTGCGCGCGGTTTGAATCAAATGGCGGTCAAACCCTTTCTTATGCCAGGTGTCGAAGGGCTCGCGTCCGAAATGCGGCAAGATCGTGTTGCCGCGGCATTGGATCTCGCCCTTTTCCACCGCCAGGTCGATCTCGTTCCCGCCCGGATAACCCATCACGGTGTTGATCTTCGCGCCAAAAGCCACCTCTAAAACCCGGTCGAGAACATAGCCGGCGCTCCCGACGCCCGTGCTGCCGCATTTCGGCGCCTCTTTGGCTTTGATGATATCGCCGATGGTCTTGTACGGCGCGTCCGCGCGCATGTAGAGCAACATATAGTTCTTCTCTTGCGAACCGATAGCCGAGAACTTGCGTAAATCGAAGCGCACTTCTTTGTGGCCCGATAGCTGTTCGATATAGACGTTGCTGTTCGGCATGACAGTGGTAAGTCCATCGGGCTTAACCACGCCATAAACATAATTGAGCGCCACCAACGAGCCCGCGCCCGGCATATTCTGAACAATGATATCTGGCTGTCCCGGAATATACTTGGGCATTGTCTTGGCTAATAGCCGCCCCCAGCGGTCATAAAACCCTCCCGCCGTGGCCCCTGTGACGATGCGAATTTGTTTTCCCTTGTAGAAGGGTTCGGTTTGAGCGTGAATCGAACTTGCAATTACGCATTGCAAAATCAGCACGGCCCCAAGCGATCGCCAACCCAACGCTGAAAATTCCATCGTTCCTCCTTCATGTTTTACCACGTCTCCATCCGTCCGCCTTGAACCCACCAGTTCAAGCGTGGCTCGATCGGCATCTCGTAACCTTTACCATGGGCTTTGGCCAGGTCGTAACATTTTTTCGCCAGCGCGATATCGACGATACCCTGCCCGCCTTGGTTTTTGTAAAGAATGATCTGCTTGTCGTTGGTCCGGCCTTTCACCTTGCCGGCAAGCACGTCGGAAATCTCGACAACCTTGTCCCAACCGATCACGCCATTTTGCACCGGCCAGTAGATATCGCCTTGCTGCGAATCGATCGCCTGAGCTTTCGACAATGCAACTACGAAGTCACAGCGTCGCAGGGTCCCATCATCGATTTCCCGACGTGGCTCAGCAAGAGTGCCGCTTTTGACCAACTCGATATTGCTGCCGATAACGGAAATGATGTACTGTCCTTCCTCCAACCATGCACCGTCGATGACGGGAACATTCGTATTGGTCATGCAGAGAATAATGTCGACATCCTTCGCCGCTAATTCCGGGGCGTCCACCGGTTTCACTGTAACGCCGGTCTTGGCGCTGATTTTTTTCGCGAATCCTTCGCGATGCGCTTGTGTAGGGCTAAAAACTTTCGCGCTGTCGATCTTGCGCATCTCGCACAGCCCGGCAAACGTCGCCCACGCCTGCTGCCCCGAACCATAAATGCCAACTCGTCGCGCGTCCTTGCGCGCAAATAGATCGAGCCCGGCCAAACTCGTCGCCGGCGTGCGCAGATCGGCGACGCCGGTAATATCCCGCGGCCGATGGGCCATCACGCCGAGCAGGGAACCTGTGTCGGAATCGTAAATCAGCGCCAACTCGGTCTGATCGGGATTGAACGGCGGCCGCTTCTGCGTGTTGCCGACGATCGCCTTTCGGTGCAGCGCCACCTGCGCGCCCAGCGCGCCATAGCTCGCCGAACCGCCGGCGTAAATGTTCAGCACCGTGTCGAACGTGCCTTCGGCGACGTTGCGATGGAGATTGAGCCGCTTGCGCGGCGCGCAAACCCCATCGGGTGAAATCATATCGCAGAGCGCGCGCTCGGTGATCTCCACCGCTTCTTTGAATGGAATCATCTGATCGACATCATCGGAGTGAAAAAAGAGCGCCATTGGATTTCCGTGATACTAGGCTGACAATTTTCCGAAGTCGCTCTGCCACAAATTTTTAATCTTGCTCATTTGCTGGTCCGACAACGCCGCCATCCCCGAGCAAGCCACCGCCTCATCGACATGCGTCGTATTCGAGAAACCGACGAGCACAATGGAAACTTTCTGATTCATCAGACCGAAGCGAATCGCTGCTTGGGTGAGATCCTTGCCATCGACGCCGAGCGCGGCTTTAACTTGTTCCGTGCGTAGAAGATCGAGGGGATAATCGGAACCCGGTGACAGCGTATTGCCGCTGCTCCCGCCTCCTGCGCCGGGGTTCGCTGTCAGCGCGCCTGACGCCAATACGCGAATGACGAACGCGCCCATGCCTTTGGCGGCGGCGCGGTCGAGAATCAAACCGTAGTCTTGCGCGCTAAAATCTTTCGGAACCGGCTGGCCGGCGCTCGGGTTGAGCAGATTGTAATAACACTGAAAACCGTGGAACTCGCCGCTGTCGGCCAGTTCGTGCAGCGCTTTGGTTTCGCCAAGGCCGCTGAAACCGAAATGGCCGACTTTGCCGCGCTCGCGCATCAATTTGAAGCCAGCAATAACACTATTGGCCACGCCGTTGGCACCGAGCACGTCCTGCGGCGTCAAGCTAAAGCGCTTACCCATGCCGCGCTCTAAAGTAACCCGCGTGTGCAACTGCACGAAATCGACGCGCTTGCGGCCCAGGCGCTGAAGTCCGGCTTCGACGGCGCGGATGGTCGCGGCTTTGATATCATCGACACAGTCAGCTTCAAGACGAATTTTCGTTGAGATTACCGGATTGGCGCCAAGGTCTTTGAGGATCCGCCCCAAGTTCTCTTCCGATTTTCCCAAGCCGTAGGCGAACGCGGTGTCAAAAAAGTTTATCCCCGCATCGAGCGCGCGCCGCACGACTTTTACTTGCTCGTCATAAGGCGCCTTGACCATCAAGACCGCGTTGTTGCCGCAGCCGAAGCCAATCTCAGAGACTTTCACCGCAGTATTTCCAATGGTTCGATATTGCATGATTGTTCTCCAGTAGATGTCACAGATTCGACAACGTCATCAGCACCGCTTGGGTGTCGCTGAGCTCGGCCAAACAGCCGTCCGGTTGCCAATACACAAGTTCTTCTACCGGATAACGCCCCGTGCCGACAAGTACGCATTTCATATTGTTCTGGCGCGCCGCCGCCAAATCGTTTGGTGTGTCGCCGATGATGACACATTGCTCCGGCTCGATGGCGTGACAGTTCAGTTCCTCCCAGCGGCGTTTGGCGATCGCCGGCAAGTCCGGCCGGTGCGCCGAATCGCTCCCATAGGCGCCGCGCGATAAATAGGAATTCAGACCGGCGGCCTCAAGCTTCACTTGAGCCGTGACTTCAAAATTACCCGTTACCGCGCTCATAGCGAATCCGGACCCGTTAGCGAGCGCTCGCAGCAACTCCGCGGCGCCGGGCAAGGCGCGCACTGTGGTCGAACCTTGCCGCACATGACGCCGATAGCATGATTGTAAATTCGCCGTGAATCGCGTCCAGTCATTGTTGTCGATCTCTATGTCGATCTCAGCTTTGGCAAATATTTCTTCGACGATCAATGGATCGGTATTGCCGTCCGGCACCACCGTGCGAATATCGCCGGCGACGCCGAAGGTCTGAAAAATCGCTTCGTTGAACGGCAGGTAACCGTTCTCGGTCCGGGTCAGCGTGCCATCGATATCGAAAAGAATCAGACGTTCCAATTAATCTCCTCTCAAAATTACTATCCGGTCGAGCGCGATCCTCAATCTTCCATCCTCCATCCTCGACCCTCATCCCTCGCTCCCCGTCCATTTCAAGTCTCTAACCGAAGCCTGGTGCGTTGACAACCTGGGGCTAACGAGTTAAAAGTTTTTCGTAAGTTTTGCGCGACTGGCGAACGTGGAATTGACCACGAGGAAGTGCAAAGCATTAAGTAGGCCGACCGCCTGGGTCTCTTAACCGAAGAGGTCCAGGTTTTTTATTGTCCAATAGCCCGTTGTCGGCATACAGTTTTGCCATCCCGTCGCGGAATGCTGGCGGCTAGAGAATAAAAATGATCAAGCAATATCTCCTATCACCGGGCCCGACGCCGGTTCCCAATGAAGTAGCCCTAGCGATGTCGGAGACCATGATCCATCACCGCACGCCGCAGTTTAACCGTGTCTTTGACGAAGCCCGTGAGGCTTTGAAAAAGCTCTTCGGTACCAAGAACGACGTGTTGGTGCTCGCATGCTACGGCACCGGCGCCATGGAAGCGTCGGTGGCCAATCTGTTCTCCCTCGGCGACAAGGTGCTGGTGATCAACGGCGGCAAGTTCGGCGAGCGTTGGCTCAATATCTCGAACGCCTATGGCCTCACTCCCATCGAAATGAAAGTCGAGTGGGGACAAGCGGTCAAAGTCGCCGATGTCGAAAAGCAGTTAAAAGCGAATCCGGACATCCGGGGCGTGATGATCCAGGCCAGCGAAACTTCGACCACGGTGCTGCACCCGGTCAAGGAAATCGCCAAACTCACGAAAGGCGGTCCGCTCTTTCTCGTCGACGGCGTAACCGCCGTGGGCGTGGTCCCGTTGCCGCTCGACGAATGGGGCATCGACGTTCTCGTCACCGGCTCACAGAAAGCTTTGATGCTGCCGCCGGGCCTCGGTTTCATCGCGCTAAGCGAACGCGCATGGGAAAAATCAAAGTCGGCCAAACTGCCGCGCTTCTACTTCGATCTCAATCTTGAGCGTAAGAACCAGCAGAAAGGCTCCGGCGCGTTCACACCGGCGGTGTCGCTGATTTTCGGCCTGCGTGCGTCGTTGCGCATGATCGAGCGCGAAGGGCTGGTAAACGTCTATGCGCGCCATGGCCGGCTCTGCCGCGCCACCCGCGCCGCCGCCAGCGCGCTTGGCTTGAAACTGCTCGCGCCCAAAGACCCAAGTCCCGCTGCCACTGGGATTTATCTACCCGATGGAATTGACGCTGACGCCGTGCTCGAATATTTGCGTGACAAGATGAATGTCACCCTCGCCGAAGGCCAGGATCAGCTCAAAGGCAAAGCGATCCGCATCGCTCATATCGGCTACATGGGCGCTTTCGACGTGATCACGGCGATCGCCGCGTTGGAAATGGCGCTCAGAAAATTTGGCGCTGAGATTCCCTTCGGCCGCGGCGTCGCGGCCGCCCAGGAAGTGTTGATAGAAGCGCTCTCGTAGAAAACGAGGATCGAAGATGGAGGATCGGCCGATCTTCTATCCTCGATCCACACGCCACAGCATGGAATCGAAAATGAAAATCCTTGTTACCGACTCGCTCGCACCCGAAGGCTTGGCGGTATTCCAAAACGCCGAGGGGTTCGAAGTCGACGTGAAGCTTGGCCTCAAGCCGGACGAGCTTAAGCAAATATGTGGCGACTACGACGGCTGGGTGATCCGCAGCGGCACGAGAATCACCGCGGAATTGATCGCCGCCGCAAAAAAATTGAAAGTGATCGGCCGCGCCGGCGTCGGCTACGAAAACATCGATGCCGACGCCGCGACGCAACGCGGAATCGTGGTCATGAACACACCGGGCGGCAATAACGTCACCACCGGCGAACACACTGTCGCTTTGATGATGGCGTTGGCGCGCCATATCCCGCAGGCGGTCGCCTCACTGAAAAGCGGCAAATGGGACCGTAACCGATTTGTGGGCGTGGAGTTGTGCAACAAAACCCTCGGCGTCATCGGCTTGGGCAACGTCGGCCGCATCGTCGCCGAGCGCGCCGCCGGTTTGCAAATGAAAGTTCTCGGCTTTGATCCCTTCATCGCGCCGGAGAACATCGCCCGCATGGGCGTCGAGCCGGGCACATTGGAAGAAATTTTTACCAGGTCGGATTTCATCACCGTGCATGTGCCATTGACGCCGGACACCCAGGGTCTGATCAATAGGGCCGCCTTCGCCAAGATGAAAACCGGCGTGCGCATCATCAACTGCGCGCGCGGCGGGATCGTCGACGAACAGGACTTGGCCGACGCGATCAAGGAAGGCAAGGTTGCCGGCGCGGCGCTCGACGTCTATGTCGACGAACCGCCCGGCGTCGATCATCCGCTGGTCAAGTTGGAGCAAATCATCACCACGCCGCACTTGGGCGCGTCCACTGACGAAGCACAGCTCAACGTCGCCATCGCGGTGGCCGAGCAGATGGTCGACTTTCTCGCCAAAGGCGTGGTCCGCTACGCGATCAACATCCCGTCAGTGAGCCCGGAGATTATGGAAGTTTTGCGGCCCTATCTGACGCTTGCGGAGAAACTCGGCAGCCTGCACACGCAGATGGCCGAAGCGCTGCCCAAAGAGGTTCAGGTGGAATATCGCGGCGAGGTGACCCAGTACAATGTCGCGCCGTTGACTCTGGCGCTGCTCAAGGGGCTCTTGTCGCCGGTGATGGAATCGGCCGTCAACTTCGTCAACGCGCCGCTGATCGCCAAAGAACGCGGCATTAAAATCCTCGAATCGAAGGGCGAGGGCGTCGGCGATTTTACCAGCTCCATCGTCGTCAAAGCGCAAAACGGCAAAGCAAGTTTGGAAATCGAAGGGGCAATCTTCGGCGCCAAGCATCCGCGCATCGTGCGGGTCAACGATTTTTATCTCGAAGCGGTGCCGGCCGGTTATATTCTCATTTTGCAAAACAAGGACGTACCGGGTGTCATCGGTATGATCGGCACGATCCTCGGCAACAACGGCATCAACATCGCCGGCATGGAGCTCGGCCGCAGCGAAAAGGGCGGCAACGCGATCTCTTTCACCCACGTCGATGAAGTGCTATCGAAGAAAGCATTGGACGAACTGCGCGCGCTGCCGCAAATCGTCTCGGCGGAACTGGTGAAACTTTAAACGAGTTTCGAGTTCCGGGTTTCGAGTTTAAACCCGACACGCGAAACCCGAGACCCGAAACGGATTCTTATCCATGTCTAACCTCGCAATCATCGGCGCCCAGTGGGGCGATGAAGGTAAAGGCAAGATCGTCGATCTGTTTACCCAAGACGCCGATGTCATCGTCCGTTATCAGGGCGGCAACAACGCCGGCCATACGCTCGTCGTCAACGGCAAAAAAACCGTCTTGCACCTGGTCCCCTCCGGCGCGCTGCACGCTGACAAACTCTGCGTCATCGGCAACGGCGTAGTCGTCGATCCGGAAGTCTTGATCGATGAAATTGGCGCGCTAAAAGCCCAGGGCCATCTCACCAGCGACGAGCAACTGCGCATCAGCGAGCAGGCCCATGTGATCATGCCGTACCACAAGCTGATCGATCAGGCGCGCGAGCGGCTGCGCGGCGAAGGCATGATCGGCACGATCCTCGGCAACAACGGCATCAACATCGCCGGCATGGAGCTCGGCCGCAGCGAAAAGGGCGGCAACGCGATCTCTTTCACCCACGTCGATG
>Ga0137429_1000506_pt1 | contig 15264 bp, 10 predicted proteins | sample EasRivERMZT736_2_FD_102304 | JGI IMG/M metagenome (GOLD analysis project Ga0137429, IMG submission 102304) | Soil microbial communities from meander-bound floodplain in the East River, Colorado, USA - East River MetaG ERMZT736_2 | ecosystem: Environmental > Terrestrial > Soil > Floodplain ...
ACATCGACCTCCACCTCCACGGGGACGGCTTCTATGCCGCAAAACGTCGCACTGTGCAGACGGGCTACCACCGGGGCATTGTAACTTCACCGAAGGACTGGAGCGAGATCGAACCTTCGATCAGCGGTTCTATACAGAGTCCAGTTACGATAGACTACATGGTGAACGAGAACCTGGAGATAATCCCATGCCCAAAACCCAAACAGCCGTCGAAATGCTGGACCGCCACTTCCTCGAAATCCGGCACCGTCTGTTGGACATCGCGGCCGGTCTGGACCGGATCGATCGGGTGGACGACGCCGCCAAGACCCGCTCGGACCATCGCTACCTTCAAATAGAGCAAGCCGTTCGGCTGCTGATCGACGGGAAACCCGATCGCACTGAGCGCATTCAGATGGTCTTTTCGCTTCCGTATGACGAGAAATGGCCGTCGGTCTTGGGCATCAATTAGATTGGTGGGCGAGGCGTGGCCCGTTCGGTCTGAACCGGGAGCTTGACCATAAAGGACGCCCCCTCCCCTTCGGTGCTTTCAAGCTCGATCGTCCCGCCTAGCATCTGGATCAAATCCTTCGTGATGGCCAACCCCAACCCGGTCCCGGCGTGTTCGCGGGTCTGAGAGGAATCGAGTTGATGGAATTTTTCGAAGATGGCGTGCCGCTGCGATTCGGCGATGCCCGGGCCGTTGTCGCGGACGATCAATCGAACAAAACGGTCCCCGTCCCGATCGATCGCCAGCGAGATTGCTCCGCCCGTGGGCGTGAACTTCACCGCGTTGCTCAGCAGGTTGTAGAGGATTTGCTTGATCTTGCCGGAATCGCTGCGGCATCGGGGCAGGTCGTCGGCCAGCCTCGCCTCGAGCGTCTGGTTTCGTTTGTCGGCGAGCGGCCGTACGAAGTCGATCAAGTCGCGGCACAATTCCGCGATCGAGAATTCCGACACGTGCAGTTCGAGCTTCCCCGCCTCGATCTTCGCCAGGTCGAGTAAATCGTTGATGATGTCGAGGAGGCTACGTCCGCTGGTGAGGATGTTCTCGGAATACCTCCCCAGTCGCTTGGAGTCCATCTCCGTCGTCTGCGCCGCGTCGCGCAGCAGCTCGGCGAACCCGATGATCGACACCAACGGCGTGCGAAGCTCATGCGTCACGTTGGCCAGAAACTCGCTTTTCAGCCGGTTCGATTCGTACAAGGCAACGTTGGCTTCCGCGAGCTGGCCGAGCTTGATATCCAGCGAGCGATTGATCGTGCGCTGCATCTCCTGGGCGGCCGTAAGATGCGCCAACATGTTGTTGAAGGCGTCCGAAAGCTCTTCAAACTCATCCCCGGTGCCGATCGTAGAGCGAATGGCGAGGTCCCCCGTCGCCACTTGCTCCGCGACCGTTCGCAACGTGGTGACCGGCGACAGCACGATTCGCTGCGTGACCATGTAGAACGCGAGAATCGCCAGCACCGCGCCACTCGCCCCGGCCAGCGCCGTCACCACCGAGTTCCAAACCCCCTCGTCCTGCGGGATGGGCAAGGCCACGTCGATGATTCCGCGGAGCACGTCGGGATGGTGATCGACGTTGGTCCCTCGAATCGCCATGGCCAAGCGGAACAATCGACCGTCGTCCTGAATGCGCCAGTAGTATTGCTGCCCGGGGTTACGGATGAGCCGTTCGATCGCGTCGCCCTGAAAGCCCGCTCCCTCGCTGCCCACGGCGACGAGCCTTGGCCGTCCGGTAGCGGAAAGCAACAGTTCTCGCGCCAGGTCGGGCCACGCCCGGTCAAGTTGCTGTTCCGTCGCTTCCCAGTCGGGGTCGTGGAGATCGGCCGTGAGATAAGCGACCGTCGCCGCCCGCTTCGCCTGCCAGAGCAGGGATTGCTCATTCAGCGCCGTCATGTGCAACCACGGGAAGAGCAACGTCGCCGCGATGGTCAGCAACACGGCCGCGCCTAACAACAGGCTGATCTTACGGGCTAAGGAGACCCGAAAGCGGATTCGCCGGGGCATGGCCATCAGTGTACCCCAATTTGCCATCGGCGTTGACCGCGCAGGTTTTAACCCCACGGCGGGCATTGGGAACTATCGCGCCGGAGTTAGGGCCCTAGGACCGGCGATCGTGTCGCCAGACCATAAAGCCTCCGCGGTTGAGTGTGATAGCAAAGGGCATCGAATTGCCTTTCCTACCTCCAAAGACCTGTGCCTCGTTCCATTACGGTTCGACAATGACTTTGGCGTTTATCATGGAAGCCATGGTCCGGTGGATCTCACAAAAGTACACGAATTCCCCGGCCTCCTCGAACGGTTCGCTGGTGAACGACTGGCCTGGGCTTAGGAAGTCGGAGTTCCATAACCCATCGGCTTCTCCGGGCAAGCCGCTCGTGCTGGTATGGCGTGCTGGGCCCGACTCCAGGTTTGTCCAGCGAACCCTTTCACCGACTTTGATCGTGACCTCCTTGGGCACAAACGCGAAGTTCTGAATCGCCACGTCCGTCACGCCTTCTTCGGGCGGAGGCGCCGTCACTGGCGTACAAGCTCGGAGGACAGTCAATGCAACAACCGAGAGCATCATGGCAACCGCCCGAGTTGTCAGCGGCGAAGCTACTCTGAAGGATCGTATCAAGTTCATCATTTCTCATCTCCTCAATGAAGCGTGCCGCGCCATAGGTGGTCCAACCAAGATTAGGATGGCGGAAACAGCTTTAACACACTACCTGTCGTGCCGGAGGGACCCACGACTTGCGTGGTCAGTACATAAACTTCCCCGCCGGTATCCTGCCCGAATCCGAGGATGAACCGACCCATTCGACCATCCGCGGTGCCGGCGACTGTCAGCTCGCGCATCGTCCACGATCCATCCGCCTCCTCCTCAGCCGCAAACAATTGGCCGTCCGGCTCCGTGAACCCGCGGCTGTAATCGCCGAAGATGTATTGCCCCTGCAGGCTGGACAACGCGTTGCCGCGGTACACGTACCCCCCGATGACGACCACGCCGAACGGTTCGCCGTTCTCAATCAGGTGCGGGTATTCGATGATCGGATCGACCAGTGGGTCTCCGTCCGCGTCCACGCTGGGACACGTCGCCGGCGGGCTGCCTGGTTCAACAGGGGCAAAGCAATGGGTCCCTTCCTTGACGTTCCATCCGTAATTCCCGCCTCGTTCAATGATGTCGACTTCCTCGAACAAGTCCTGACCGGCGTCGCCGACGAAGAGTCGTCGTGCGCCGCCTGAATCAAATGAGAACCGCCAGGGATTACGCAGACCCAAAGCCCAAATCTCAGGCCGGGCAGTGGCGTCGTCCACAAACGGGTTGTCCGCGGGAATGCCGTACGGATCGCCTTGGTCGACATCGATTCGCAGCAGCTTTCCACGGAGCGTGGTCTTATCCTGCCCATTGCCCAAGTCAGCCGTGTGGCCGATTCCCACGTCGTTCGCGCCGCCGCCGTCGCCGACGGCGATGTATAAGTACCCGTCCGGCCCGAAGGCGAGCTGGCCGCCGTTATGATTGAACTGCGGCTTGTCGATGGTAAGAAGTACGCGCTCGTTGGCCGCATCCGCTCGATCGGGATCGTCCGCCGACACTCGGAACTCGGAAACATGGGTCTGCGAATCAAACTCCGTAGGCGTATCCGGCCCCTTCGGCGCGGTGTAGAAAACGAACAATCGTCCATTCGTCGCGTAATCCGGGTGAAAGGCCAGGCCCAACAGCCCGCGCTCGTCGAAATCGGGCATCAGTTCAACGATCCGATTGCGCAAATCAAGGAACGGCTCAGGGTTCAGGTTGCCGTCTGCGCGAATGATGCGGACCGTACCGATTTGATCGAGGATGAACAACCGACCCGACCCGTCGTTGGCGGCGACCATACCCACGGGCGATACGAACCCTTCGACCACAAGCTGCAACGCAACGTCCGGTGCACTCGGTTCCGGCAACTTCGGCGGACAGCCCGCGGCCAGGAGGACAGCGAAAACAAGAACTCCTCTCCCCGTGCGTCGCCATAATCCGGCCTGCGAAGCATCCAAGATTCGATACACCGGCGGGACGAGGCGTTCCTTGTTTTTCATCGCGGATCTCCTCATTCGTTTTTCCATGGCATGAGTCCCCACAAATCTTACCTGGGCGCGCCCGACTGATCCAACCCCTTCCGATCCGTCCAATCGGTCCTACCTTTCGCTGCCCTGTCGACCCTTGAACTCTTCAACCCTTCAACCCTTGAACTCTTCAACCCTTTACTCCTTAAACCCTTCGTGCCTAGTGCCTAGGTGCCTCCTGCCTGATGCCTAATTGATCTGTCCTCCCTTTCCCCGCCCCGCCCCTTCAACCCTTGAACTCTTCAACCCTTTATACCCGGAACTCTTCGCCGCTTCGTCTATACCTCGAATCCAATCCGCTCTTGGAAGACAACCCCTCCTCGCATGGACGGGAATGGACGTCGCCGGGTCCCCGTAGTAGGTTCACGCCGCAGTCCTTTACTGGGAGGTCCATGGTAATGCTAAGTTCAAACGTATTGTGTGAAACGACATTCCGCACGCGGACGCGTGGAATGTCACGTTTGGGCACGCTCGGTGGCGTGTTTAGAATGCTGTTCTGTGCTTGCCTTAGTCTGGCGCTGACGGGCTGCCCGCCACCGCCGCCGTGCGCGACGAATGCGGATTGCACCCCCCCGGATACCTGCGACCTCACGAGTAATACGTGCGCCCCGCCCGGTCCCAGGGTTACGATCACTGCGGGTTGCCCGGCGACGGCCGATCAGGGCAACACGGTTAATCTGACTTCCACGACAAGCGGATTTACCGCGGGCGGTACGCTGGTGTTTACCTGGACTTCGCCCGGGGCCACGTTCGCTCCGGCTGACGCCGCCAACACCGCGGCCACTCTGACCGCGTCGGGCAGTGTTACGCTCACTGTTACCGTCATGAACACGATCGACGGCGGTACCGGCGTCGACCCGGTTGATCCGGAGGACGACCCGGAAGATACGTGCGAAACCGCGGACGACACCTGTACAATCCCAGTTGCCTCTTCGGATCAGTTCCAGTGTGACGCAGGTATTTTGAATAAGGGTCGGGCCAGCGACGGTGCTGTGCTAAGCGGGCAGCCGGGAACCCCCGGAAACAACGCTCTGCACGGCAACACCTACCAGCAGGGCGTGAATCCCGACGCGATTGCGACCTTTTGGACCATTACGGAACAGCCGGCGGGAAGCGGCGTAGTGACGTTCACCAATGCCGCTGCGCTCAACACCGCATTCCGCATTGGCTCGCCCGCCAGGGCTGGCGAATACGTGTTCACGCTGACCGCGACCAATGAAAACACGTCGGAAACATGCGTGGATACCGTAACCCTCGATCTTCTCGCCGTGCCCACGGTCGTGGTCAAGCGTGGCTTTGTCCCCACGCGATTGCACATGGCTCGCGGCAGTGCCGGCCGGGATGTGCAACTCACCTACACCAGCGATTCAGCCGGTTTCATTACCATATACGACGGTACGGGGGACAGCGACACCCTGGACGTGATTACCAGCGTGGCGATTGCGGCGGGCGCCAATGTTGACATGATGGTGACCATCACGGCTACCGGAAACCGGGCCACGCGGCCTCCGGATCTCTTCTTTCTAGCCGCACAGATTACGGACTCGCTTGGCGTCGTGCCGGGCGATACGGACTCCGACGGTCTTGTGTCCGACAACGCAGCGCCGTTGACCGATCCGACGAACTTTGCTCAGCCCAATGAGCAGCCCTTGGTTCTCTATACAAGCGTACCCTTCACCGCGGCCGCGATGCCCGCGGCGGGCGGCGTCCCCGCCACGACGGACCTCACCACGGAGGTCGGCGAGGTTTACGGCGGCCCAACGGGTGTCGCTCAAATCGCCCACAGCGGTATCGGCGACAATCCCCAGCTGACGATGCTTTACTACGGAGGAACAGCAGGATCGCAGAGCTTCGTGGCGGGGGTCGATTTCAACAACGACGGCTTCAACGACTTCGCCGTGCTCCGCTCCGGCACAGAGGTCGCTGTCTGGTTCGGCTCGCCTGGCGTAAACACCGGGCTTTCCGCGCCGGACACGTATGCTCCCCCTGGCACCGGCGGCGAATGGCCCTCGTTTGCGCAAATCGGGAATAACACCGGCGAGGCGGTTGCAGTTGTGGATGCCATTGCTCTGGCGGCCGGCGATGTCAACGGAGACGGCAACGCTGACCTTGTTATCGTCCAGCACAGACCGGGCCAGGTGAAAGTCATCCTTGGACAAGGGGGCACGACGGCGACGCCGTTTGCCAACGCGGCTACCCGAACGCGGGCCTATCCGGGGACAACCCCCGGATCCGATTTCGCCCTTGCTTCGGTCGCCGTGGGCAACGTCGCCGGCGATGACTCCGCGGACGACATCGTCGTCGGCGCGGGAAACTACACGGCCCCCAGCGGAGGATTTGGTGACGGCGCGATCTTCATCATCTACGGCAGTCCGATACTTCCGGTGAGCGGCACGAACATCGAGCTTGTCGCCGCCGCTCCGACGGGTCGTTCCTTATTCGGGACTGCCGGCGCCCGGCAACTCCGCGGACAGGTCGTCGCGGTGGGTGACTATGACGGCGCCGGGCTGTTGGACGTGGTCGCCGGCTTCGGCGATAATACCGTGGGTGCGATCGAGGTGTTCACCGGGTCCAGCATATTCCCAAGCGCCCCTACCGTCGTGTACGACGTGACAAGCAACCTCGACGTGTACTTAGGATCGTTGTTTCTCGCTGACGTCGACGGCGTGGCGGGCACGGACGTGATCGTCGGCGCTGTTAGTGCGAACGGGCACGATGGAATCCTGTCCATCATTCCGTTCGGGGCGGCGGATAACACCGCAATCAACTCCGCCTCCACGATCGACTATGTCGCGGGCGCCGCGACTGGCGACTTGTTGGGTAGTGCGATCAATGTGTTCGATTACAACGGGGACGGCGTGCTGGATGTTTTGGTCGGTGCTGCCTTCGGTTCGTACGTCGACGTGCGCTACGGCCCGATCACCGCGGATTTTACATCCACGGGCGTGAACCAGCGTCTTAGCGCGCCGGGCCGCTATGCGGGCGATGCGATCCTTTGGGCTGACATCAACGCCGACGGGAACCGGGACCTGATCATTACAGATACAATTGGGCCTGAGAAAAGAGCCTACTGTATGTTCGGGCTTGACTAGCCCGTAGCTTGTAGGGTCCGCTGTGCGGACCACTTCCCTTTTCATCGTGCCACATGATGGCACTTGCGATCGGCGTTTGTCGTTCGGGGCGAAGTCACATAAGGCGTGATCCGCCCGCCTCCATCCGACAATCCGCCTCCCTCCCCTTCGTGGCTCCGTGGCTTAGTGGCTTCGTGGCTTGCGACGGCGCTCGGTCCGCCGAGCATTCCCCACCGAGCGCCCGTGAAGTTATTAGGGTCGGCTACTGGCTGCTACGCCCGCTCCGCGCGCGGCGGTGGCGCTCCAAAGTGTATGTAAAGAAAAGTATGGTGATGGCTGCGTTATGAACCGTTTCAGCCCGCATCCGGCGGGCAGAAAGGAGCCATCACCATGGAACGGACGGTATCGGATCAGAGATCGCGAGGCAACGACGGTGCGAACAGCGTTGCAAGCCGCAAGTTTTCGCCAGGTCAGCGTTGTCGGCAGGCCTTCGAGAAAGCCATGAAGCAGGGCGACATGGATTTTGCGGGTTACTGCCGCTTGGCGGCCCAAGCCATGCTGCAGATGGCCGTCGAGGAAGAGGCCGCGGAGTTTATCGGTGGCACCGCCTACCAGCGGCTGGGCGAGCGGCGAACCACCTATCGCAACGGGTACAAGCGGCGGAAGTTGCTGACCGGCGAGGGGGCCATCCAATTGGCCATCCCTCAGACCCGCAACGGGAGGAAACGCTTTCAGACGGCGATCCTGCGACCCTTTCAAAGACGCAGTGAGATGCTCGATGCCTTGATCCCTCAGCTCTTCGTGAAAGGGCTGAGCGTGCGCGATGTCAGCGACGCCTTTGGCTCGGTTCTGCAAGAGCAGGGCGTCTCGGCGGCCACCGCCAGTCGGGTAGCGCAGACCATTCGGGCGGACTTCGAGGCCTGGAGAAGCCGGAGCCTGAGCCTGGAGGACGTGTTGTACTTCTTCGTGGACGGGATGTACTTGAAGCTTCATCCGGATCAGCCGGAAAAACAGCCGATGATGATCGCTTACGCCATTCTGTGGAGCGGGCGGAAGGTGCTCTTGCACGTGGGATTGGGGGACCGCGAAAGCTATGAGGCCTGCCTGGGATTCCTGCGGGACATGGCGGAGCGCGGCCTGACGGCGCCGCTGCTGTACTGCAGCGACGACTGCCCGGGGCTGCGGAAGGCTCTGAAGGCCATGTGGCCGCAATCGCTGCCTCAGAAGTGTCAGGCCCACAAGCTGCGGAACATCCTGAGCAAGCTTCCGTGCGGTGCGCAGGAGGAGTTCACCAAGCGGATCCACGACGTGTTCTGGGCTCGGGACTACGAAGAGGATCTGGCCAAAGGGGAGGAGCTCATCGAGCGTCATTGCCGAAGGTATCCGCACGCCATGGAGTGCCTGGCCAAGAGCTTGGAAGAGTGCCTGACCTGTTTGAAAGTGCCGTTCCGCCATCCCATCCGTGTCCGCACCACGAACTCTCTGGAGCGGCTGATCGAAGAGGGGCGTCGCCGCACCAAGGTGATGGGCCCGATGGCCGGCGAGACCGCCGGTTTATCGCTCATTCACGCGGTGTTGATGGACGCGTCCAAGCGCTGGAAGGGAATCGACATGAGTTCATACATCCGGCAGAAACTGGAGGCGTTGCGGGCCACCCTTGCCCCGCTCGCAGAAAGTGCATAGAACGTGGAAACGAAGGCCATCCCCAACCTCGTTTACATACAAATTGATGCGCTACCCACCCAGCGAGAAAACGCGCCATTACCAAACGAAGCCAGTTGAAATTGGCGTATCTGTTTGCCGCATAAGGACTTACGAAAAAAATGCCACCGAAAAAACGAAGCCAGTTGAAAGCTAAACGAACCCAGTCGAAGCGCCGCGAAGATCCCGGCGCGCCGGGGTTCAAAGCCAGTTACATTGCGGATCGCGACGTGAGCACACGCTTCAGCGCGGCGATGGCCCGATCAATGGCCTCGGCGGAGACGTCGAGGTGGGTCACGGCGCGGAAGCGCTGCGGGGCGGTGGGGATGGCCCAGACCTGGTGCTCGCGCAGGGCGTCGCAAACGGACTTGGCCGTGCCCGTGGATTCGTGGACATCGACGTAGAGGATGTTGGTTTCCACCGCGTCCACGTCGATGGAAACGCCGGGCAAGATCGCGATGGCCGAGGCGAGGCGCTTGGCGTTGGCATGGTCTTCGGCCAGGCGCTCGATGTTGTGGTCGAGGGCGTACAACGCAGCGGCGGCGATGACGCCAGCCTGGCGCATGCCGCCGCCGAACATTTTGCGGAAGCGGTGCACGCGCTTGATCGTCTCCTTGCTCCCGGCCACCGCGGAGCCGACCGGCGCGCCGAGGCCCTTGGAGAAGCACATCGAGACCGTGTCGAAATACTTGGTGTACTGCGTCGGCGAGTGCCCCTTGGCCACGCAGGCGTTCATCAGCCTCGCCCCGTCGAGGTGCATCCGCACGCGGAACTCATCGGCCACCTGGCGAATGCGGGCGATCTCGTCGATGGACCAGCAAGTCCCCCCGCCACGGTTGTGCGTATTCTCGACGACGATCAAAGCGGACTGAGGAAAGTGCGAGTCGGGAGGGCGAATGGCGGCGCGAACGGCGGCGGCGTCAAACGTGCCGCGCGGGCCGGCGAGCAAGCGAATCGAACAACCGGACAGCCCGGCCGGTGCGCCCGCTTCGTAATGATAAATGTGGCTGTCGGCGTGGGCGATGATCTCGTCGCCGGGCTGGGTTTGGGCGCGGATCGAGGTCTGGTTGGCCATCGAGCCGGAGGGAACGTAGATGGCGGCCTCTTTGCCGAGCAGTTGGGCGACCCGCTCCTGCAACCGATTGACCGTTGGGTCGTCGCCGAAGACATCATCGCCGACCTCGGCCTCCGCCATCGCCTTGCGCATCCCCGGCGAGGGTCGCGTGACGGTATCGCTACGAAGATCAACCACCGCGCCTTGAGACATAGGAAACCGGTCGGTTCGAGTAGAGCGTGCCGTCACTCCTTTGGGCGTTTTGACGTTTTGATGTTTCGACTTTTAGCCTTTTTCGGCGAGCATCTGGTGCCGAACCGCGGCCTCAACCTGGAGCACGTTGTTGCCCGCCAGCTTCACGACGTTGAGCAGTTCGGTCATGGTGGAGACTTCCTCGACCTGTTCGTCGACAAACCACTGCAAAAAGCTGCGCGTGGCGTAGTCCCGCTCTTTTTCGGCGAGAGTCACGAGGTCGTTAATCTTGGCGGTGATGTCCATTTCGTTCTGCACGGCGGTGCTCACGATGGCCTCCGCGTTCTTGTAGTCCTTTTTCGGTTTGGCGATCGCGTCGAGCGTAACCGTGCCGCCGACCTCAAGGACATAACGGACGATGCGCATGGCATGTTCGAGCTCCTCGTTGTACTGCTTGAAGAATCGTCCGGAGAGGGCCTTGAGGCTCATGTTGTCGAAGACACAGGCCATCGCCAGGTAGGCATGGGCCGCGGCGAACTCGGCCCCGATTTGATCGTTGAGCTTGGCGTTCATCGTCGTGGAAATCATCATAAAATGAGTCCTTTATTGTGTCCGGGTTCCTTATTCCTTTCAAAGGTCCATGATAAAACCACGACTCCGCACCGTCAACCCAAGGCCGCAAATGGAAATTGACATCGGACAAGGAACCCGCTATGATCGTACCTACGCGTCGTGAATGGAACCGTGATGGAATTTCAGTTCCTCCGGTTGGGCTGCCCGATCGGTGCAGATTAGCTCGGGCGAACACGAATCGAGGCAGCTTCCCGCTCGGGAGCACTGTACGTGCCTACACTGCATGTTTTGCAAGGCCCGGATAAGGGCCGGACGTATCAGACGCCGGACGAGCCTGCCGTCATCGGGCGCTCGTCCGACCAGATTCACCTTTCCGACCACACCGCCTCACGCCGGCACGCGGAAATCCGCCCCAACAACGGCTCGTGGCTGCTGCTGGATTTGAACAGCTCCAACGGAACGTACCTCAACGGGCAACGGTTAGTCAGTCCAACGGTTCTGCGACACGGAGATCAAATCAAAGTGGGCAGCACTTTATTGGTGTTCACCGGACAGGAACACGTTGAAGCGTTTAGCGGTCCGGAGATGATCCGCGACCTGGTGGAATTCGACCCGTCGGCTACCAAGAGCGAATCCTCAATCCTCACGACGGTGGACGCGTCGGAGGAGAGCGTCATCCTTCAACCGCCGGAGACGGCGGACGCGGTGGTGGCTTGGAACGTGGTCTACAAGATCGCCGACACGATCGGGGCGATCGAGTCGGTCCCGGCGTTCCTGGAGCGGGTGGCCGATATCCTATTCGAGCACTTGATCGTGGACCACCTGGTGCTGTTGATGGGGGCGGAGGAGGGATCGATGCTCACCCCGCAAGTAGTCCGCTTTCGGAGCCGCGACAAGGACCGACGCCCAAAGATCGTAACCTCGCGGACGATCATCAACCACGTGTTGAAGACCAAGGAGGGAGTGCTGTGCGCCAACGCGATGACCGACGATCGCTTCACCGGGGAAAGCAAACAAGACAGCATCCACCGCCTGGGTCTTCGAAGCATCATCTGCGTGCCGATCATTGCACGAGACAAGATTCACGGCGTCTTCCACCTCGATTGCTCGATGTCGCACCACACCTACACCCAGGAACAACTGCGCCTGGCCGTCGCCATCGGACGATTGGCGGGGATGGCCATTGAGAATCAACGGCTGTTGGAGTCCCGCGTGAAAACCGAACGGCTGGCTGCGGCGGGTGAAGCCGTCGCCTACCTCTCCCACCATATCCGCAACATTGTTCAAGGGATGCAGGGCGGGGCCGAAGTCGTCGAACTGGGAATGAACCGCCAGACCGTAGAGACGATCAAATCCGGATGGGCGATGGTCCGCCGCAACCTCGACCGCATCTACGTCCTGGCCATGAACATGCTCACGTTCAGCAAGGATCGAGCCCCGAAGATCGAGATGGCGCAACTTAATAAGATCGTCGAAGACGTGATCGCCCTCGTGCAGAGTCGCGGCGATGAACACGGGGTGATGATCCTCACCGACTTGGAAGAGATGCCGGCGATTCCGCTGGATCCAGACGGAATGCACCAGGTGGCCCACAACATCATCCTCAACGCCATTGAGGCCGCCCCGGCCATGGGCGGTCGGGTGAACATCTCCACCAAGTATCAGCCCCATCCAGGGGGAGGATCGGAGGCGCGGGTGACGTTTTCGATCGGCGATAACGGTCCGGGCATTCCGCCGGAGGCCCGGGACCGCATCTTCGACGCCTTCCACTCCTCCAAGGGTCATGGTGGAACGGGGCTGGGTCTGGCGGCGGCGAAAAAAATCGTCAGCGAACTCAATGGGGTGATCGAGGTCGAGAGCGTAGTCGGCGAGGGTACGACGTTCCACGTCAAGCTGCCCGCGGTCCACGTCCGCCTCGCCGACAGCGACAAGACCCACGGGCCTGGACCGTCGTAACGTCATTGTCCGCGCAACGGGGTGACGGATGATGCCCGGTTGACGTTAGAGAAACTGCGGTTGACGAGGGGGTTGATTTCGGATACACTTAGTTAATTGTCGTACGGCCATACGCCTGCCGGGCGTTTTCACCAATTCGAACGCGCGCGGCACGCGAATTGCCAGTCCGATAACGGTCCAAGCGACGCCAAACGGAGTCGCTTGGGAGGGCACGCCATGAAGACCGGTCGAGTCGCCTGGAACCGTACGCTGGGGGCAGTTGCTTGGGTGCTGATCGGCGCCAGCGTAGCGCCCGCGCGGGCGCAGTTCGTGCCGGGGCATGTTTTCCTACCGCGTCCGACGACAAGTCTATGCGAGACGGACATTTTTGGAGTCCCTTACGACGAAGAATACATTTACGAGATCAATCCGGAAGATGGTAGTACGAGGTTATTCGCAACCATCCCGCGCGAACTTTGCGGGAATATAAGCGGAATGGTCTTCTCTCCCGATGGCAGGCGCTTGCGCGTAGCCTCGGAGTTCCTTGCCGCGATCCTGGAGTTCGACCCGCAGGGCAATCTTTCGATTCCGCTGTATTGGGTGGACGGCATCTCATCTGTTAATGGACCAAACTGCATCGCTTACGACGATGACGGCAATTTCTATGTCGCCAACTACGGGGCGAGCAACGTGCTGATGTTCCCGGCCGAAGGCGGTCCAGCCGAAGTGCTCGACGAATACGACCCCAACGACGTGGTCAACCATGTGGCGACGCCTCTGAACCTGGCGGTGGCGCCGGACGGGACTGTGTACGTTCTGGATTACTGGCTTACCACGCTCGTGCGCATAACGCCGCAAGGGCAAGCATCACTGTGGGATATCTACACTGGACACAATGCTACCTTGTGGACCATCACGGTTGATGAAGTGGGTACGGTATTCCTTAGAGAGACCGACGGTTCGGGAGGCAGTGGGTTTTATCGCTATTTCCAGGGAGCCCCGAATCGCGAGCCGTTTGTGCTTTCGCCCCCTCAGACCACCAATGGCTGCAACATTAACATGTGGACGATGTCCATGGATCGCTCCGCATTGGTCAGCGTTGGTTCTTTTTTCCCCACCGGCCAAGCGGGTCAGTGCATCTTATCCATCGATCCGGTGAGCGGTTTGTATCATAGTATCCCCGGCTATGTATTTGGCTCACCATTTGGGATGGGGATCGTGCCTCTGCGCGGCGATCTCGATCATAATGGCGCGGCGGACCTGGCAGATTACACCCTGCTCCAAGGCTGCATGATTGGTCCTAGCAACGGCGCCCTATCGGGTGGATGTGGCGTCGCTGATCTCGACGCCGATGGCGACGTTGACCTTTTTGATTTCCGCTTTTTCCAACTGGCGTTTGGCGGTAAGCGCTAGTTTACGCAGGCGGTAGCGTCAGGATTTGTGGCAAGGCGCGACACGAGAAGATTTCCTTGCAAGTTTGGAACAGTCCGGCGCGGACTGAGCGAACGAAGGAGGTAAGCATGTCGGCACTGCGGTTTTCGGCGATGTGCATCGCCCGACCGCCCGGCCCGAACGCTACCCCACCTGATGGAACACAGGCCCAGCCGTGATCCTTCCCGGCAAGCGGACCTGAGCTTCCGAAGCACGGTTGACGGAACTTGCGGTTTCGGATATACTTTAAAGATTGCCTCGAAACGTCGTTACGCAGGGTTGGCCATGAACGCCGGTCGAATCGCGTGGAGCCGTACGCTGGGGGCTGTTGCTTGGGTGCTCGTGGGCGCCGGCGCAGCGCCCGCGCGGGGGCAGTTCGTGCCGGGGCACATCTTCGTGCCCCTTCCGACCTCAAGCCGATGCGAGACGGACTTTTTCGGAGTCCCTTACGACGAAGAATACATTTACGAACTCAATCCGGAGGACGGTAGCTCGAGGTTATTCGCCACCATCCCGCGAGAACTTTGCGGAGCGATAAGCGGGATGACGTTCTCGCCCGACGGTAGGCGCTTGCGGGTGGCTTCGGAACTGATCGGGGCGATCCTTGAATTCGACGCCCAGGGGAACTTAACGATCCCCTTGTACTGGCGTGACGGCATTGCCACTCCGAGCGGAGTCAATTGCATTGCCTATGACGATGACGGAAATTTCTACGTCGCAAATTATGGTGGATTAAACGTGCTGAAGTTTCCCGCAGAAGGCGGACCGGCGCAGGTGCTTGACGAGTATGACCCCAATGACGTTCCAAACCATGTGGCGACACCCATTGGTCTCGCGGTGGCACCGGACGGGACAGTCTACGTCATGGATTACTGGCTCACCAGGCTTGTGCGCATTAGCCCACAAGGGCAGGCTTCGCTATGGGATACTTACACCGGGCACAACGCCGAATTGGTGACTTTGACAGTCGATCAGGAGGGTACGGTGTTCTTGCTCGAGTGGGACTCGACGAACGCGGGGTTGTACCGTTACTTCCAAGGGGCACCGGTTCGCGAGCCATTCGTGCTGTCGCCCCCTCAAACTACCAGTGGATGCGGCATTGAAGTACTAAACATGTCCATGGATCGCTCGGAATTGGCCAGTCTTGGTGGATTCGTTCCAAGTCAAGCGGGAGTATGCATGTTGTCCATTGACCCGGTGACGGGGACCTACAAACGAAACTCGATCAGCGCACCC
>Ga0137429_1000511_pt1 | contig 15223 bp, 16 predicted proteins | sample EasRivERMZT736_2_FD_102304 | JGI IMG/M metagenome (GOLD analysis project Ga0137429, IMG submission 102304) | Soil microbial communities from meander-bound floodplain in the East River, Colorado, USA - East River MetaG ERMZT736_2 | ecosystem: Environmental > Terrestrial > Soil > Floodplain ...
GATTTGATGCCCTTGAACCCGTACTTCCATGGTGTGATGAGGCGAATCGGTGCGCCGTTCTGGTTCGGCAGCGGCTTACCATAGAGGCCGGTCGCCATGATAGTCAGCGGATGCATCGCTTCGTCCATCCGAAGCCCCTCGACGTACGGCCATGGCAGAATCTCACGGCGTTGGCCCGGCATCTCGCTGGGACGCATCACGGTTGTGAAGGCGACGTACTTCGCGCTCGGCTGCGGCTCGAAGCGTTTCAGCATGCTGGCCAGCGGGATTCCCTGCCAGGGAATGACCATGCTCCACGCCTCGACGCAGCGCAACCGATACGTGCGCTCTTCGATCTTGTGCGGCTTGATCAGATCCTCGTACGCCCAGTCACCCGGCTTGTTGCAGAGCCCGTCGACGCGAACGGTCCACGGCAGCGGTTTGAAGGCCCCTGAGTTTGCCTTCGGATCTTCCTTGTCGGTCCCGAACTCGTAGTAGTTGTTGTAGCTCGTGATTTCTTCATAGCTGTTCGGGCTTTCTTCCTGCCCGACCGCTTCTCCCCCGACTTCCTCGACGACGTCCCCGCCGCGTGAGCACGCGGCGAGTGCAGCGGGGGTAGCAAGCGCGATCGCCGCGACGCCGATCCCGGCCTCGCGGATGAACTGCCGCCGGCCGAGGTAGTCGCGCTCGGGAGTGACCTCAGAGGACGGGATGTCAGCAGGACGTTTGATCAGCATACGACTCCGGAGACAAGCTACAGGAACAATAAGTCCCCGCCGTCCGGCAGAAGGAGACACGGCTCGGGCCGCATCACCTGCTGCCAGCGGCCACTTACTTCTTGATGAGGACCACGGTCGCCACCGGGACCGCGGCGCCATCCTTCGTGAAGTGCCGCGAGATCGCCTTCATCGTCGGCTTCTTCGGGTTGTTATCCCTGTCGGACGCCTTGTAAGTGGTGCCCTCATCCCCGCCCGAATCCCACGCGTACAGCTGCAGCGTGCGAGACGACGCCCACTGCCCGTTTTCCAACAGATTCACATCGGAAACACCGGCGAACCAGTCGGGACTGGGCGCGATCATCGCGACGAGCGACACCATCGGGTGCGTCGGATCGACGCGCAGCGTGGTCACAATCGAATCCTTGAAGTCGCGGAGTGGGCCACTGGTAAAGAGAGCGCCTGCGGTCCCTGAAGCGACGGCCGCGCGGATCTCCTCGTCGAGCGGTGTCGGCTTTCCTTCCTCTGAAAGGCGCTCCAGGCCGGGCGTCGGCATCGAGCCCTCTTTGAACAGCGTGAACGACGCGTTGTGCGAGGCGCCGACGACGCCGGAGAAATGCGGTCCACCGATGGCCGCCGCCGGGGGATACTCGAACGGATGCGTGGCTGGTGTCCACGCGTTTTTCAGGATGACGGTGTACTCCGCCCCGCCGTCGGTCATCGTGCCGGCCGGGGTCGCGTTGGCGCCCGACATCCCCATCTCATCCTTCGCTTCTTCTCCCTTGCCGCACGCCGCAGCCGCCAGCACGACTGACAAGAGCAATGCGATCCTCGTCCCCAGCCCTTTCGTCATTTGTTCTCCCTGTGATGTTGTTAGCGCTCGAAGACCAGGACGCCCTGGTCGCGCGCGGCAACGACTATGGCGCGCATAGTAAACGTGACTGCGATCGGATTAGTTCCCGTGCGCAGTGTGATGCGGCGCACGACGTGCGCGACGCCGCCGGAGAAATCGAGCAGGACGATCCCGGGGGTTGGTCCGATAACGACAACGGCCACTTCGCGTTGAGAGACGTCGACATTGACCGCGCGCCCACCGACGTCCAGGACTTGTTTCACCCTGGGTGTTCTCGCGTCCGAGACGTCGATGACGGCGACTCCGCGCGCAAACGCGACCAGCAGCGTGTTGTCGTCGAGCTGCGCCGACTCAATTGGGAAGTTCGCCGGCTTCGCGCCGCCGTCGGTAAACCCGGCACCGTCCAGCTCCAGTTCGGCGAGCTTCGTCAGCTGGCGCTTCGAGGCCTGATAGCGGACGATGTCGAGCCCGAAATACGGTCCCCAGTAATGCGTTGAGACAAACGCGGTCGCGCCGTTTCGCGCAACGAGCACGTCCGGCTGGCCGCGACCGAGATCCGCGGTTGCGGTTGGTCCGTCGAGGACGCCCGCCGAGTCGTACCGCCAGGCTGTCATTTGGGACGTGCCACCCGAGACGATGCTGATCCCGGAATTCGCGGACACCCCGGAGAACGGACCCACGGGAACAGCACGTGGCCCGGAGACGAGGGCGGGCCGCATTGGATTCCGCAGCGAAAACACGCTCAGATGCCCAGGCTCGCGCGCGTCGAGGGCGAACAAGAGCTGCCCGGAAATCGCGAGATCATCGACGCTCTCGCTCCCCGGTGGCGGAGGGATCGTTGCGAGCGTCCGCCCCGTCCGAGCGTCGATGATCCCCAGACCGCTCTCCGCCAGGGTGACGAACGCGACGGAGTCGAGGGCCGCGACATTCCCGGCCTCGCCTTGTTGAATGAGGTCATATTTCAGCGCGTTCCTGCCGAGCGAGACCCAGTTGCAGGCGCCCGCGGTAAGAAGCATGGCATGGAGCGCGATTAGTCGCTTCATGCTGACTTTGGCAGACTCTCGGTGACATCGGATGACAATCCGCCGCGGGCCGCCTCGACAATCATTCCCGTGAGTTGCAAGACGGCTGGCCTCGTTTCATCCTGCCGGAATACGACTTCGGCGCCCCATGGCAGGTAGAAATCGCGCAGGGGCACACATCGCGTCCCTGTCGGCGGCTCCTTGATCTGCATCGCTGTCCCCAATGACCAGCCGATTCCCTGCGCGGTCAACGCCCTGATCGTCCGCGCGCCTTCGTACCCGGCATCCACGCGAGGCGTCACTCCGGCAGCGCTGAACTGCTGCATCACGGCGTCGAAGAGTCGAGGCGGCACGGCCCGGCCCGGAACGAGAAATGGCACGTCCCGAAGGTCCGCCAATGAGAGCGACTCGCGGCTGGCCAGCGGATGGGTCGCGGCGAGCGTTGCGCTTCTCAGCGCGTCCGAGAAAAGCGCGCGGCGTACGAGGCCATCCATTTGCGCCACCGGCATCGGGTACGTGTAAGCGATTGCGACGTCGATCTCGGATCTTCTGAGCCCTTCCCACAATTGCGGCGTGGTCAGCGACCGCGCCTCGACCTGAATGCGCGCCAGGGCGGAACGCAGGTCGTCGAGCACGCGAGTCACTATCCTGTCGACGAGAGTGTGGGGGACGACTCCCAGGATGCAGAGCCCCGACGTTCCACGCTCTGCGCGCTTCGTTTCCTTGTGAAGGCGCGCGACATCGACCAGAAGACCAGCGACGTCCCGCCGAAAGGTCTCTCCGGCAGGCGTGAGGTCGATTCCGCGAGAGCGACGCTCGAAAAGCCGCACGCGCAGGTCCTGCTCCAGGTCACGCATCTGCCGCGAGAGCGCTGGCTGCGAGACGTGTCGTGCGGCGGCGGCCCGGCCGAAGCTACCCCACTTGGCAACTTCGGCGAACGATCGCACGTGGCGCAGTTCCAGCCGAGCCGGCATCTGGCGGCCGGCGTCGTCCATGTGAGCAGCGGCGGGACTCGCGGGATGAACGATGCCCGTGGACTCCTGCTCGATCGCACGCAACTCATTCAACACCGTGTGCACGGCTGGACGTGTCTCCGATCGTCGCCAGATGCGCGCTGTCTGAAACGGAACCGTGAAGCCCGCAATGGGGACGCCAACGAGGGGCGGAAAGCGCGACATCATGAGACGGGGGCAAAAGGTCCAGCCGCGCCCAGCGCGAACGTGCGCCAGCAGATCATCGACCCCAGCGACCTCTCGTGCGCACGCAGCCGGCAACCCGTGGAGCTGCATCTCCTGGCTGAGCAGTGCCTTCACTTTGTCGGGCTCGGAACCGTTGTCCCCCAGCGCAAAGAGTTGATAGGCACGGAGGTCATCGAGTGTCACGACCTGACGATTCGCGAGTGGGTGGTCCGCCGCGACGAGGGCGACATCCACCCAGTCCTGGTATTGGCGCTCGCTGACTAACGTCGGGTACTTGCGCGATGCGGGAACACCGAGGCCCACGTCGGCTTGGCCGTTCCTGATGGCGTTCCATTGCGGCTGCCCGCCGGCCTCGATGACCGACAGCTCGAGCGCCGGGTATTTGTCCTTGATGCGCGCAACCAAGCGGGCGGCGAATCCCGAGAGCACCGCCAGTGGTCCGGCGATCACCGTGCAGCGACCCGCAAGACCGATCTCGGCGAGGCGCGCATGCTCCACGGCACGCTCGGCATCGCGAATGAGGTGGCGCGCCAGTCTTACGGCCGTCTCGCCCGCGGACGTCAACGTCGCCTTGCGCGCGCCCGGCACGAAAAGCTTGACATTGAGCTCATTCTGAAGATCGCGTAGTTGGCGGGTCAATGCCGGCTGCGCCACTCGTACCTGTTCTGCAGCACGCCCTATCGTGCCGGCGTCCGCGACGGCAACGAGGTACCGCAAATGTCGAAGCTCCATCATGTCCTCACCGCCGGCAGATCAGATCCTGACGGTGAACCCCTCGGCGGCCAAAGGCCGCAATCACTTGTTAACGCACGGATGAGCTGCCCACGACGCGCGGATTGCCCGCGAACCGCGCCCACCGGTCCTGTGGAGACGAAGTCGTCCGCGTTCCAAACCGCGACGGCACCGAAATAGTTCCCGGGAACTTCTGCTGCCGGAGTTGAGTTCTGCAGTTCATGACACGGCTCAGGATGGTAATGCTCCTAGGCGCGACCGTTTCCGGCCTCGCGGCCTGGTATCTGTTCCGTCCGGAGCGCGCTTTCGTCGACGCGCGCGTCAACGAGCCGAGCCCGGAGGTGGCGTCGTCCGTACTGGCTTCGGGCCGATTCACTCCGAGAGCACACGCAAGCCGGGGCAGCGCTCAGGTGCTCCAGCTGTCCAATGCTCGACGCGTGTTGCGGTTCACGGCCTTCGAGACCTCGAACGGACCCGACGTGAGAGTTTACCTCTTGCGTGACACGGACGCTCGCGATGAGCACGACCTGACCGCGAAGGGCTTTCTGGATCTCGGCCCACTCAAGGGCAACATCGGCGACCAGAACTACCCCATACCGGCCGGTACCGATATCAGCGGCTATCGCGCCGTGTCGATCTGGTGCCGGCGATTCGGGGTCAACTTCGCCATCGCCGGTTTGGACGCGCCGTAGACTATAGTGTGCCCTCTGGCGCAACCGCTCGAGCGTGCGGACTCTTGTACCATGTCCGGCCCCGGCGTTGAGAATCCACGGACGACCTCCGCTCGCGACGCCGAATTCAGTGCACTGGCTTTGCCGCACCTCCAGGCGGTGTCACGTATCGCCCGCGCGCTGGTGCAAAACGACTCCGACGCTGATGACCTCGTGCAGGAGACGTATCTGAGAGCGTATCGGTACTGGCACACATTCGACCGGGCGACCGACTGCAAACGTTGGCTCGCCACGATTTGCCGCAACGCCTTCTACGATTTCAAGAACGCTGAAGGCGCGGTCAGCTCCGTGGAACCCGAAGAACTCGAATCCCTCGCTGCTGTCCGCGTGCACAAGGCGGCGATCGAGGCCGGATTGGGCGACATGTATGCGCGTCTCGACCTCGGCCCAGCGATCATGAAAGCCATCTCGGCCCTCGATCCCGCCTTTCGGGCAGTCGTGGTGCTCAGTGACATCGAGGAGTTTTCATACGACGAGATTGCTTCCGCGCTCGGCATTCCCGTCGGAACCGTGCGATCGCGCCTGTACCGCGCGCGGCGCCTGTTGCAGGAAGCTTTGATGGTCTATGGGTTGGACGCCGGCTTCGCCAGCGCGTCCAACAGCAAAATGGGAAACGCCAAATGAACGAACAATTGAATCGCGAAGATTGCGAGGCAGTCGTCCAGCGCCTGTGGCCGCACCTCGACGGCATGCTCCCCGACAGCGATCGGGAGCGAGTGATCCAACACCTCGAGTCCTGCGCCGCATGTCAGTCCCATTTCGACTTTGCGAAGGCGTTCCTCGAGGCGGTGGCCGCCGCCCAACCTGAGGAGACTCCGAATCCCGCCTTGCTCGAGCGGGTGCTCAAGGCGCTCAGCGGCGAGGGGTTCGCGCGCTAGCGCGAGTTGCCGAGAGCGCGAGAGTCGCCCAGGGAACGAGGCTCCTACCAAGAAAGCGTGCCTCTAGGTTGCGCCCGGTTGGTTCGCACGTTTCCTGCCCTGGTGTGAGGGCATGCCTTCACCAGCGTCAAAGGCTCGCGCGCGTGACATGCTCGAGAGCCGGTTCGGCCACGCCGACTTCCAGACTGGACAGTGGAACCCGATTCGGGCCGCCCTCGAGGGCCGGGACGCGCTCGTGGTCATGCCGACTGGAAGCGGAAAGTCCATCATCTATCAGCTGCCGGCACTGCTCCTTTCCGGACTCACCGTGGTGGTAAGCCCGCTGATCGCACTCATGAAGGATCAGCAGGACAAACTCTGGGCTTGTGGCGTGGACGCGATGGCGATGCATTCGCATCTGAACACCGCCGAAGCCCGCGAGACAGCGAGGCAAGTGGAAGACGGCGAGGGCGAGATCCTCTATCTGACACCCGAACGGTTCAAGGACCGCGATTTTTTCGACCGGCTGTTGACGCGTCAGGTGGCACTGTTCGTGGTGGATGAAGCCCACTGTGTGAGCCAGTGGGGCCACGATTTCCGGCCCGACTACCTCACGCTCGGATCCGTGGTCGCTCGCCTGGGACGACCCCCCATCCTCGCTCTGACCGCGACGGCGACGGACCTCGTGCGCCATGACATCATTCGCCAGCTCGGTATGCGGGACGCGAGTGTCACCATCACCGGATTCGCCCGCCCGAATCTGCGATTCGAAGTGCGGAGAACGGTGAACGAGCGGACGAAGGAGGTGGAGCTCGAGCGCATTCTCGACGAGAACTCCGGCGTCGGCGTCGTGTACGGCGCGACCGTTCGGGAGGTCGAGCGTCTGCACGAGCGTTTCTCCGGCAGGTTCGCGCTCGGCATGTATCACGGCAAAATGGCCGCGGCCGAGCGCAAGGAGATGCAGAACCGCTTCATGGCCGACGAGTTTCGCGCGATGATCGCCACGAATGCCTTCGGGCTGGGCATCGACAAGCCGGATCTGCGGTTCGTCGTGCACGCCCAGTTTCCGGGATCGGTCGAGTCGTACTATCAGGAAGCCGGTCGCGCGGGGCGCGACGGATTGCCCGCCACGTGCACGGTGCTCTATCGCGTGGAGGACAGCCGCGTGCAGTCGTACTTCCTGGGTGGCAAGTATCCCGATGTCGAAGAAGCCGCGCGCGTGGCCCTCGTGCTCGAGCGCGTGCCGGTGGGCGAACGCGTGCTTCTCGACGACCTGTCGCAACAGTCGGGCGTGCCGCGACGCAAGGCCAAGATCGTGCTCGTGCTCCTCAAACGGCATGGGTTGGCGCGCGAGTATCGCGGCAATGAATGGGAACGTACCAGCGATCAGCGCATGACCGACGTCGACCTCAGCGCGGACCTCACCGACTACGAGCAGCGTCGGCTGCAGGACCGCGCCAAGCTGCGGGCGATGGTCGCGTACTGTCAGTCGGCACAGTGTCGCACCCGGTTCATCCTGCAGTACTTCGGCGAGCCGACGGAGGAGACGTGGTCGTGCGACGTGTGCGATATGTGCACTCAGCCGGTGCCCGTTCGTCGCGCCGAATCGGAGCTCGCAACAGCCGGCTAGAAGCTCCTTCGCTTCGCTCGGGATGACATTACCTTAGGGTCGCGTGCCCTCCTTGAATCTCCTGATCGGCGATTGGTACGGCGCCAGCGCGACACAGTGGCTCATCGCCGCGCTGACCCTCGGTGGCGTGTACGTCGCGCTCGCGCTGCTGCGCCGCATCCTCGTGCGTCGCTTCGGGGCGCTCGCCGCCCGCACGACAACCGATTGGGACGATCTCGCGGTCCAGATCGTCGACCGCACGCGCTGGTATTTCCTCTTCCTCGTCGCGACCTACGCCGCGACGCGCGTGGTGTCGCCGCCCGGCGAGCTCGCGCGGGTGCTTCGCGCGCTGGCCGTGCTCGTCGTGCTGGTGCAGACCGGGATCTGGGGCAACGGGATCATCGGATTCGCCACCGACCACTATGCGCGTTTGCGGGCGACCGGCGACGTCGGTACCCGCGCGACGATCCAGGCGCTCGGATATGCCGGACGGTTCGTGCTGTGGACGCTGCTCATCGTCACGGCGCTCCAGAACTTCGGCATCAACGTCACCGCGGTGATCACCGGGCTCGGGATCGGCGGAATCGCGGTCGCGTTGGCCCTCCAGAACATCCTCGGCGATCTGTTCGCGGCCCTCTCCATCGTGCTGGACAAGCCGTTTGTCGTCGGCGACGCGATTCAGGTGGACAACGTCAGCGGGACCATCGAGCATCTCGGGCTCAAGACCACGCGCATCCGAAGCGTCAGCGGCGAGCAGATCGTGATCTCGAATACCGACCTGCTCAAGAGTCGCATCCGGAACTTCAAGCGGATGGAGCAGCGGCGCGCGGCGTTCCATCTCGATTTCGCCTTCGACACGCCGCCCGACAAGCTGGCCGCGATTCCGGCGATGGTGCGCCAGGTGGTCGAGGCGCAGCCCAAGGTTCAATTCGATCGCAGCCACTTGCTCTCGATCGCCGAGACGGGATTGCGAGTCGAGACCGTCTATATCGTTCTGGACGCCGACTACAACACGTACGCCGACATTCAACAGGCGATCAATCTCGAGCTGCTGCGGCGTCTGCAGAAGGAGCGCATCGAGTTCGCTGCGCCCGCCAAGAGCGTGTACTTCAGACAGGCCTCTGGCGAGGTGACGCGCCGGGCCGACGCTTAACTTTGTGCCCATGAAATCACCCGTCACGCAGTACCGCTGGGACGAGATGCCGAAGGAACGAGTCTCTCCCTTGCTCGAGCGACGCCTCATCACCGGCGAGCGCACGATGCTCGCGCACGTGTACCTCAAGAAGGGCTGCGTCGTGCCGCGACACCAGCACGACAACGAGCAGATCACCTACATCCTCGAAGGCTCCCTCAAGTTCTGGATCGGCGAGGATGAAAAGGAGGAGCGCGTGATCCGCGCGGGCGAAGTGCTGTACATCCCGTCCAACGTCTGGCACAAGGCGGAAGCGCTGGAGGACACGCTGGACGTGGACATCTTTACCCCGCCGCGCCAGGACTGGCTCGACAAAACCGACGCCTACCTGCGCCGCTGATGGACCTCGGACTGCGCGACAAGGTCGCCCTCGTCGCCGCGGCCAGCAAAGGGCTCGGTCGAGCCGTGGCGCACGAGCTCGCGGCCGAAGGCGCGCGCGTCGTGATCTGTGCACGCGGCGGCGAGGCGCTCAAAGCCGCCCGCGACGACATCGCGCGTCTGACGCGAGGCGATGTGCGCGCGGTCGTCGCGGACGTCTCGACCATTGAAGGCATCGAAGCCCTGACGGATGACGTACTCCACGCCTATGGGCGCGTGGATATTCTCGTCAACAACGCCGGCGGACCGCCGTCCGGCCCCTTCGAGCAGCATCCGTGGGACGAGTGGGAGAAGGCAGTGCATCTCACACTGCGAAGCGCGGTGGAGCTCACGCGACGGATGCTCCCGGGCATGCGGGAGCGTAAATGGGGACGCGTCATCAACATCACGTCCATCGCGGTGAAGCAGCCCGTCGACGGACTGATCCTGTCCAACAGCATTCGTGCCGCCGTCACTGGGTGGGCCCGGACGCTCGCCACGGAAGTCGCGCGCGACGGCGTCACGGTCAACAACGTGCTGCCCGGGTACACGCGCACCGATCGGGTCGACCAACTCAATACGGCGAGAGCCGCGAGCGAGGGCGTTACGCTCGACGAGATCCAGCGCCGCATCGAGTCCCAGATTCCCATGCGGAGACTCGGCGAGCCGCGAGAGTTTGGCGCCATGGTGGCGTTTCTCTCGAGCGAGCGGGCCAGCTACATCACGGCGCAGTCGATTCCCGTGGATGGCGGCTGGATTCGGTCGCTGCTGTAAGCAGCTCGCGCATCGCTCCGGCGTCGCGCGGCAAGGCGATCACACCGAGTTCATATCGGGATATTACCGTCTGCAGCGCCCTCAGATCGCGATCCGTTCCGAAGAGAAACAGGCGCGCCCCCGTCATCATTGCTGGCCCCAGGAATGCGTCGTCGCTCACGGCGGGATCGTCGCAACTCATCAGAACGCATGTGGGCCGCACCCGGCGCAGCGCAGCCCAGCGGGATTCGTTCGAACCAGCGAAAGCCGGAGGAACTCCCGCCAACTCCACCGCGGCGCCGATGAGAGCGGCTGCGAGGGGATCCGCTGAGAGAATCAGCGCGGCGTTGGCGGTAGGCCGATGGTGGATCGGGATCACGTGGGCGTTTGGAGGGTAGGGACTCCCTGCGCACAGAGCAATATGAAGGTCACACCGTTGCGAGCTCTGCAGTGCCCTTGACGCCTCGCCCGCCCGAGGAAAACATTTCCTCGCGCTGCCGCGCCCCGCCCCGCTCGCTCACACATAATGGAGTACCCCACCGAATGATGATGGCGCCCGATCGGACGCCCGAAGGCCCAGAGTTGAGTGCGGCGGCTATCGCCGCTCTGGAGTCAGCCCTCGGGAAGTATGTCAGCGAAAGCGATTTGACGGCGCTTCAGCCCGCGTTGCAGCGCATCGCGACCGAGGCACGTGAGAAACAGATGCAGGCGGAGCAACTCCTCGTGGTCCTGAAGGACGTGTGGTTTTCCCTGCCCCAGATCGCGGAGGCACCGCAGGCCAGGGTGCAGGATCGCTTGCTCCAGAGCGTCGTCACGCTGTGCATCCGCGAGTACTACTCGGCGCAGTAGGCGACTAGACCAGCTCTCCTCGGGCCTCGATGCTCACGGCCTTGAGCGCTCTCGAAACGGGACATCCGACAGACGTCTCTTGAACGATCCGGTCGAATGTCGCCTTGTCGATCTTGGGAACGCTGCCTTTTACGGTGAGCGCGATCTTGGTGACGGTCTGCTTGTCGTCCACCTTCTCGATCGTGCACGCCGCCGACGTCTCCACCTTCGTCCCCGGCGTGCCGTTCTTCTCGAGGTTTCCGCTCAGCGCCATGCTGAAGCAGGCGGCGAGAGCCGCGGCGAGCAACTCTTCCGGGTTGGAGCCGCTGGCATCCTCGAAGCGAGAGCCAAAGCTGTAGGAACCGGACAATCCCGTCTCACCGCGAAACGTGCCGTTGCCGCCTTTCAGTCCGTTGTTCCAGACGGCACTCGCTTTTCTAGTAGGCATGGGAATAAGTGCTGGGTGATAGGTGATAGGTGATAGGTGGTGGTGCTAGGGTGACAAGTGCAGTTCGAGATAGAGTCTAAGATGATACTATCCCTACCACCCACCACCTACCACCCACCACCATGGCACTGGTAATCAAGGTTCGCGAAAACGGCCCGTTCGCCATAGACGTGACCAGCGGCGACTTCATACTCGTTGACCACAACGACAACCCGATACCGATTCCGCCATTGAAGCCCGGCAAGACCAACGTGACGCTCTGTCGCTGCGGCGCATCGTCGAAGAAACCGTTCTGCGACAGCACGCACAGCAAGGTCGGATTCAAAGGCGCGAACGAAGCGGCGCAGTTGTTCGATCAGCAGCAGCAGTCTCAACCTCCCAAGGAAGGATGACCACGGAGGCACGGGCTGCTCCCCGCACGGAGGAAGAGCTCGACGACCGGCTATCGGAGCCGCGCGAAGCGACCGTCGAAGCCCTGAGGCGTGCGCCTGGTGACATCGTGATACTCGGCGCCGGCGGAAAAATGGGGCCGACGCTGGCGCGCATGGCCGCGCGCGCCGCCGAGCAGGTCGACGGTCCCAAGCGACGCCGCGTCATTGCCGTGTCACGCTTCACGTCGAGCGGCCTGAGGCGCGAGCTCGAGCGGCGGGGCGTCGAGACCGTGCAGGCCGACCTCCTCGACGCCGACGCGGTCACTCGGCTGCCCGACGCGCCCAACGTCGTGTTCATGGCGGGGCAGAAATTTGGAACGACGGACGCGCCGTCGCGCACGTGGATGATGAACGTCGTGGTGCCGGCGTCTTGCGCCCGGCGCTACGCGACGGCACGCATCGTCGCGTTCTCCACGGGCAACGTGTACCCGCTGAGAGGAGTGCTCGGGGGCGGCGCATCCGAGCGTACTAAGCCGCAACCCCTCGGCGAGTATGCCGCGTCGTGCCTCGGTCGGGAGCGCGTCTTCGAGTTCCACTCGGCAACGCACCAAACGCCCGTCGCCATCGTGCGACTCAACTACGCGATCGACCTTCGCTACGGAGTGCTCGCCGATCTCGCTCAGCGGATCTCGAGTGGCCACCTCGTTCCGATCGCGATGGGCTACGTGAACGTCATCTGGCAGGGCGACGCGAATCGCATTGCGCTCGAGATGCTCCCGATGGCCGCTTCCCCGCCCTTTGTCTTGAACGTCACTGGCGCCGAGACCTTGTCGGTGCGCACGCTGGCGACGGACCTGGGCAACCGTCTCGGGAAGGCGCCGCACTTCGACGGGACTGAGGCGCCCGATGCATTGCTCAGCGACACGTCCAAGCTGCGTGCAACGCTCGGCGTGCCCGAGATGCCGCTCGACACAATGCTCGACTGGGTCGCGGAATGGGTGAAGGCGGGACGCCCGATGCACAACAAGCCGTCGCACTTCGAGACGCGCGACGGGTCGTTCTAGTGGTCGAACCGTTACCGGTGTCGGCGCGGGAGCTCTTGCGCAGCGGCGTGGCGATCCCCGCGCATCCGCTGGCACTCACGCCCGCGCGAACGCTGGACGAACGTCGGCAGCGCGCCCTCACGCGTTACTACTTCGACGCCGGTGCCGGCGGCATCGCCGTTGGCGTTCACACGACTCAGTTCGCGATCCGTGAAACCGGCCACGGCCTGTTCCGCCCGGTGCTGGCACTCGCCGCCGACACCGTTCGCGCGATGCGCGCGGCGCGACCACGACCGTTCGTGATGGTGGCGGGATTGTGCGGGCAGACGGCTCAGGCAGTCTCCGAGGCTGAGACCGCGCTCGCGTACGGCTACGATGTCGGACTGCTGAGCCTTGGCGCGCTCGCCGGCGCGACGACGGATGAGTTGCTGGCACACTGTCGAGCCATCGCGGACGTCATGCCCTTGTTCGGCTTCTACCTCCAGCCCGCGGTCGGCGGTCGCGTGCTTGACTACGCGTTCTGGCGTGAGCTGGCGGAGATTCCGAATCTCTGGGCGGTGAAGGTCGCGCCGTTCGATCGCTACAAGACCTTCGACGTGGTACGCGCGATCGGCGAATCAGGGCGAGAGGACGTCGCACTCTACACCGGCAACGATGACAACATCGTCGGCGATCTCGTCACGCAGTACCCGGTGAGAGTCGGTGGCGAGCGGGGCGTGAGGTTCATGGACGGCGGCCTGCTGGGCCAATGGGCGGTCTGGACGCGACGCGCGGTCGATCTGCTACGCCGCGCGCAGTCGGCGCGCGCCGGCGGCGCGTTGGATCCGGAGCTGCTGCGTGAAGGCGCGGCGCTGACCGACGCGAACGGCGCGATCTTCGACGCGGCGCACGGTTTCGCCGGTTGCATCGCCGGGATTCATGAAGTGTTGCGGCGCCAGGGACTGCTCGCCGGGATCTGGTGTCTCGATCCGCGCGAATCGCTCTCGCCCGGGCAGGCCCGCGAGATCGATCGGGTGTGCCGCGCCTACCCCTTCCTGTCCGACGACGAGTTCGTGGCGGAGCGGCTGGACGCCTGGCTCGCCTGAGGCGTGCGCAGTGACGCGACCCACGTCTCGCGCGCGGGCCGCTCGAATTGCTCGCGATAGCCGCTCGCGCTGGTGAGACTCGTGTCGAATACCGGCGTGTCCTCCGTGATCACACCACGATCGAAGAGTGCCGGCACGTCCTTCCGCGTCGCGACCTGGGGTGAGCCGTGAGCATCTCGATAGAACACTCTGCCGCCGGCGACGAGCGCCGTCGTCAAAGCGTGCTCCAGCGATTGGAGCCCGCGGAACAGTCCGTCGATCGAACAGCCGGAGGCTTGCTCGGCAGTGGGATCCACGCCGATGACGAGGAAGCGGTTCTCGCGCCACTCGCGCGCGCACCGCAGCGCCACGCCGTGCGCTTTCCATTGCTCGAGGAAACGATCCACTTCCGATAGCAGCGCGTTCGCGTCATCGCCAACGAGCGGCCGGTCGCTCGCGAAAACCCAGACGCGCGCGTTCGCGGGGAGTTGGTCGAAGCTCACTGTTGACATGGACTGAAGCTATCTACTCCTCCTCGGGCCGCCCGAACATCAGCAACATGAACTGCTTGTCCTCGGGCCGCGCGAAGAGATAGATGTGGTCCCCGGGCATGAGGACCGTGGTGCCTTTTGGCGGAATCATCTCGTCGCCGCGGATGATGAGTGCGGCGGCCGCGCCCTCGGGAAATGGCATTTCCGACAATGGAGCCCCGGCGACCGCGAGTGCTTCGTCGATGTAGAACGTCATGAGCTCCCCTTTGATCGGAGCCATCGATTCGAGCTCGAGCACGGCGTGGGGCCGCGGCGGTTCGTCCACCTCCATGCCGAACAGTCTCGTCGCCCACTTCACGGTGGCTCCCGGCAGAATCGCGTTCGCGACGACCACGAAGAAGACGACGTTGAAGATGAGATGCGCCCCGGGCACCCGCTCGAGCACGGGATAGATCGCCAGCACGATGGGGACCGCGCCACGCAGTCCCACCCAACCGATGTAGCCCGCCTCACGAGGGGTATAGCCGAACGGCAGCAGGCAGGCGAGCGCCAGGATCGGACGCGCGACGAAGGCCAGCACCAACGCCAGTCCGAGCGCCGGGACCGCGACGGTTGGAAGTTGCGTCGGGAACACGAGCAGCCCGAAGAAGAGGAACATCACGATCTGACTCAGCCACGCCATCGCGTCGTGCGTGCGGATGACGCCGTGCCGGTAGGGCAACTCGCCGTTGCCGATCACAACGCCGGCGACGTAGACGGCGAGAAATCCGCTGCCATGGACGATCGTCGCGACGCCGAACGAGAGCAGCGCGAGTGCGATGGTGATGACGGGATAAAGCCCGAGCGCCCGAAGGCGCAGCCGCATGAGCGAGGCTCGCGCCATACGTCCGATAGCCAGACCGATCGCGCCGCCGATGAACAGTTCCTGCGCCACTGCGACGATCATCCGCGGCACGCTCGGCGTCTCGCCGCGGACGA
>Ga0137429_1000517_pt1 | contig 15105 bp, 11 predicted proteins | sample EasRivERMZT736_2_FD_102304 | JGI IMG/M metagenome (GOLD analysis project Ga0137429, IMG submission 102304) | Soil microbial communities from meander-bound floodplain in the East River, Colorado, USA - East River MetaG ERMZT736_2 | ecosystem: Environmental > Terrestrial > Soil > Floodplain ...
ACTGGGAACACTTGCGGGACCTGAAATACGCACTACGCCGTGTTCAACCACGATCAAACCGCCACGGCGCACTTCCGCGTTTCCGGAGCTAATTCCCCCAATAGCCATCCCTTGATCGGTAACTCTCAGCGAGGATCCCGGGCTGCTTACTCTCAACGTCCCAATGGCGCCTCCAGTGCTCTCATGCCCATACCCAACGTCCAGTTTTTGAAGAGTTACCAACCCGCCGTCAGTAATCGCAAGGGTTCCCGAAGCATTGTCACGAATCCCAATAAGCGCCGCCCCAGCCGTTAACTCGGCACCGTTACGAACGTCCACACGACCTGATCCCACCCATCCGAGATCAATCCAACCGTCGACGATCCAACGCGCATCAGGGCCGTCCAAAACCACTGTTCCCGCACTGGCAGAGCCCGACGCAATGTGCGTCACAAGCGTGTTGTGAACCATCCCGTTGAGCAGCGTCAGACTTGCGTCAGAGCCGTCGACGTTGCCCACGAGCAACCGTCGGACGGTGAGGCTTCCTTTCAGTTCAGAATCCGACGGTGTACAATGCCAACCAGCGCTGCCGAAGTCAAACGCCCAGCTCTCGTTCTGCATCTCGAGGCTGTCCACAGTGGCATCGCCGCCTGGCACGCTGATTCCATTCGGGCATCCAGTCGGAGCGGCTGCGCACCAGTTGCCGAACGCTATCGTGTGGGGGTAACCACATTGAGCGAAATCCTGATCGCAACCGGGATCGTAGCCGCTCCCAAAAATGGCCCTATCAGGACAGTCGGTGACACAGCCTGCGCGACAATCCGGGTCACACTCCGCCCGACAGCACGGCGGGAGGTAGCCGTACCAGTTGTCACCATTGAAAAACGAGGCCGGGTCCGGCGATTCAAACGCGGCACACCCCTGGTATCCGACCCAGTAAATGTCATCGGCCTCCACCGTCGCAGGGCGCAAAGGGCCCAGCGACTCAACCCCAAGAGCAACGACATACTGTAACAACAACCTGAAAGTGGTCTTTCGCATGGGACTTCTCCTTTTCAAGGTTTCGTGCCGTCCTGGTTTAGAAACGGCACCGGATGGAAGGAGCGTTCAACACACCCGCCACGCACACGCATGGCCAACCATGACGGTGCACGAAGCACTCCTTCCTCACAAGAACACGCGAAATCCGGCTGGCGCTTCCCTCATTCGCCTCGGCATAATTGCGGGGTCAGGAGAAGCGGCGGCCCTAGTTGGCAGCACTTTATAAGGCCGAACTTGACGAACTGATTGGGTTTGCGGCTGGCGTGCGGTCGTTTCTGCTATGGATTTGCTTGGCCGGAGCTTCCTGAGGCGTCGGGCGTATCTGGAGTATCGGCCTTTGTGAGTCGGGCGCGCCACTCGGCGGCTTTTTCGGCGTAGCCCTTGCCCGGCTCGGCGGCGTCCCAGTTGTCGTAGAGCACTGCGAAAGCGGAAAGACAATCTTGCCGATCCATCTTGTGAGCATCGGCTCCGTCATTCATTATGTTCCAAGCGGAGATAAGAAGCCTCTCAGTCTCGTTGAATTGTCCTGTATTGGCGAGGGCATTTGCCAAGGCAATTTTTGTCCCGATGGCCTCAGCCGACCCATCGCTGTGTGACATCGATACAACTTGGCACGCCTCCCGCCGTGATTCCACTGCGGCTTGCCATTGCCCTGTTCTCTCCAAAGCGTCTGCGTACATGCCCAGCGCTTCCACGAACTCCCGTTCTCTTCGCGGCACCTCAGTTCGCCGACCATCGACAAGATCTCGTGCCAAATCCGTGGCCTCAACGACTCTATCCAAACTCATCTTGACGCGAACGAGGTCCGCGAGGTAGGTAAAGACTTCATCGTTTCGACCAATCGTACGATCACATACCTTTAGCAGGTCGGTAAGAACATCGGCCGCGGCGGCGTACTTTCCTTGTTCCTTTTGCGCAGTCGCAAGCGCCCACATGGCGGCTCGGTAATAAGGGTGCGTTTCTCCGTAGATGCGCGGGTTCTGTGGAACAACCTCTGTGAAAAGATCCTCCGCCTCTGCAAATCGTTTTAGATTCAAGTAACAACGGGCAAGATTGTTTATGGAATCGAGCGTGTCGCGGTGACCATTGCCTAGCGTTTTCCGTCGAATTGCAACAGCTCTTTCGGCATAGGGTCGAGCCTCTTCATACCGGCCGCGCAACATATATGTCGTACTGATTGCATGGACCACGCCGGCAGTCTGATAGTGCTCGTCGCCAAAGCGGGTTTCAGCATCACGAAGGTACGCGAAGTACATGCCGAGCTCAGCTTCCGGGTCATTCAGAACGCCGGCCACATTTGCTTGTGCTAGAGTTATATACGGATCGCCCGGTGAGTGTTTCTCCAGCACGGCCACTGCCTTCTGGAAGAACGGCTTGGCCAACTCATATTCGCCACGCATGTAATGGAATTTGCCCCATGTGTGATTCAATTCCGCGATCTGTCTGAAGGCGTCTGTTTCCGGGATGTCATTCAGAACGCCAGAAGTCTTCGCCAGAAACTCGCGTGGGTCACCTGCTTCCTTGAACTCCAGACATAATTGAGCGATGACAGTCAGGGTGTCGGCAAGGTCCAAAGGACTCGTGTTGGGAGAGGCCTCCCGAATCCGTAAGCACTGTTTAAGGACTCGGTCGGACTCCTCAAACTTACCCCGGTCGCACAGTAAGGCTCCGAGGAATGCGTAGATTCGAGCCGTTTCGAGGTGATTCTCTCCGTATTGTGCGTACCCGCAAGAAAGCGCACGACGCGCAACGGCCTCTGCGTTTTCAAGAAGGCCAAGGTCTCTATAACTGGTGGCTAGCGCAAGATACAGTGAAGTTCGCGTATCATCAGATACGGTAGCATGCTCAAGGTTCGAAGTCGCTGCATCGAGAACGGAGGCAACCGTAACGGTTCGCCCGTTCTCGCCAGGATCGACGGACTTGAACATTCCCGTTAGGAAGTCGGTAACAGCGGTCGCTCTTGAAGCAGCTTTCTCTGCGCGATCTCGTTCCCAAGTTGCACGCAACCACATCGTTGTCGTTCCAATGATCCCAGCGGTAAGGCTAAGGAGTATCACCGAAGCGGCGATGACTTTGCCTTTGTTTCGGCGGACGAGCTTCTTCATGCGATACGCCGCGCTGGGCGGACCGGCTAGCACCGGCTCGTTGTTAAGATAGCGCTGGATTTCCATGGCCAGGGCGTTGGCCGTGTCGTAGCGGCGGGTGCGGTCCTTTTCCATGGCGCGCATCACGATCCAGTCTAGGTCGCCTCGGATTTGGCGGATGAGCGTTTTGGGTTCGGTATGGCGACGGTGGGCGATGTCGTCGATTGAATCGTGTCGCTTCCGCTCCACGCTCTGATCGGCGGGCGTTTCGGGTCCGCTTCCCAACGGGCGCGGCTCGGATTGGACCGGCGAGCCCCCTGAATCCCCCCTTGGTAAGGGGGGAGGCTTGTCCGTAGCCGGCGCTCCGGGTTCGGATCGTAGGTTGCTGAGGCGCGTGCTCGGCTTGGGTGGATCGACCTCTCGAATCATGCGCTGAATCTCGGCCAGCCCCGCCTCGCGGAGCATTCTGTCATCAAAAGGGCGCTCGCCGACAAGCAGCTCGTACAGCAACACGCCGAGCGAGTAGATGTCCGTGCGCGTGTCAATGTCGAGGGCGGTCATCTCAGCCTGTTCGGGACTCATGTAGCCGGGCGTGCCGATCAGTTGCCCTTGCTCCGTGAACAAAGTGCGTTCGGTGAGTCGATGTTGCGTGGCCTTGGCGACGCCGAAGTCGATGACCTTCACGGCGACCCCCCCTAGCCCCCCCTTATCAAGGGGGGGTGCGGCAGAGCCTCCCCCCTTACCAAGGGGGGACAGAGGGGGGCTGGCAATGTCCACGCTGACCAGAACGTTCGACGGCTTGATGTCGCGGTGGATGATGCCCTTCTGATGGGCATGTTGGATCGCGTTGCAGACGTCCATGAACAAGCGCAAACGCTCTTCGGTGGAGAGCCGGTGTTTGTCACAGTATTCGGTGATCGGGACGCCGTCCACGTACTCCATAACGAAGTAGGGCCTTCCCTGTTCCGTTGCTGCGGCGTCAAAGACCCGTGCTACGTTGGGATGGTTCATTAAGGCCAGGGCTTCTCGCTCCGTTTCGAACCGGGCAAGCGTCTGCTTGGTGTCCATCCCAAGTTTGATGAGCTTTAGAGCGACGCGGCGGTGGATCGGTGCCTGTTGCTCGGCGAGGTAGACCAGCCCCATGCCCCCTTCGCCGAGTAGTTGGACGATGCGGTAAGGTCCGATGCAGGTTCCTATGGCGATATCGGGCGTCGGCACGGTCAATCCGTCGAGGACGCGTGCCGCGTCGCTCTGCACTTTTCGTACTTTCATCGGGGTACGAGCGTGCTCCAGAAGTTTCAGCACTTCATCGTGAACAATTTGGTCGTCGCAAGCCGATGCAAGAAACGATCTTCTTTGATCGTCGGGCAGCTCTTTGACTTCGTGAAATAGGCCCTCGACCCTCTTGAACTGTTCCGGTGTCATGGGTTGGCAAGCTCCTTTCCAAGCCAAGCGCGGGCAAACTCCCAATCTCGTTCAACAGTAGCGTGGCTGACCCCAAGCGCTTCGGCGGCTTCGTCGATGGTGAGACCCCAAAGAACGCGAAGCCGAACTATGTGGGCCTTGCGTTCGTCGAGCGCCTCAAGTTTCTCCAAGGCGGCGGCCACTTCCGGAATCGCGGCTGCTTCTGCCTCCACGCCACCGTCCTGCATGACGGTTTGCAAATCCGGGTCCAGCGGGACGCGCACCCATCCGCCTCCACGCTTCTTTGCCGCGCGCTCCCGGTGGTAGTCCATGAGGACACGGAGAAGGACCTTCGTCGCGATGGCGAAGAAATGCCCGCGGTTATCGTATTTCTTCCGCTGCTTGATGAGTTTTAAGAAGGCCTCGTTTACGAGTGCGGTAGGCTGAAGGGTTATACCGGGCAGGCCTTGGCCGAAAACTCGACGCATGTGCCGGTCCGCCACGCCGCGAAGCTCGTCGTTGACGACGCGCATTAGGTCGTCCAACGCACCGCCCTCACCCTCATTGGCGCGTTCAAGCAATCGCGTAATGTCTCCTCCGTTATTGTCTTTCATACCCCGAACTCGTCACCCTGCGGCCCAAAGAGGGGATTGGTCCGTCTCTTCCGCGTGTCCTATGGGAACTCACCATTGTAACGACGGAGGCAGCCGCTGGAAACTCCATGGGTCCCCGAAGTCGACCCAGTCAGCGCGAGCGGTCGGAAAATGGGCTTCCGTATGAAATTAGGTGCGTCCACGGATGCGCGGGTCGCTATCCGCCATTTCGCTTCAGCCAGTCTGTAGCTTGCCAGTCGGGCGTCCGATCGACAAACTACACTCGGAGTCGCCGGTTGTGCGCCGTACCTACTCGCCCCACGACTCACGGGTCGTGGTGCTGCCGGCGGCGACCAACCCGGGCCTCGACGAAGATGCATAACCCTGTGTCAACCTCACGACGCGATCTGGTGTACTTCATCCTTGGCGGGTTCTTTCTGACCAACGCCATCCTGGGCGAACTGACCGGCGGGAAGCTCTTCTCCATGCCCGCCGTCGGACTCGGTTGGCTGGGGTTGAAGGAGGTCGTGCTCTCCATCGGGGTCATTCCCTGGCCGGTGGTGTTCATTACCACGGACCTCATCAACGAATACTTCGGCCAGCCCGGAGTACGAAGGCTGACCTTCCTCGCCGTCGGCATGATCAGCTACTCCTTTCTCGTGCTCCTTTTCGAGATCCAGGTCCCCGCGTGGGAGAGTTCCCCAGTTCCGCACGGGATGTTCGCCCGCGTGTTCGGGCAGTCCATGTGGATCATCGTCGGGTCGCTCGCGGCGTTTCTGATTGCCCAACTCCTCGACGTGCTAATCTTTCAGGCGTTCAAGCGCCGGACGGGTCGCCGAATGCTCTGGCTGCGGGCGACGGGCAGTACGGTGTTCAGTCAGCTCGTGGACACGTTCATCGTCCTGTTCGTCGGCTTCAGACTGCCAAGTCTGTTAATGGTTCCCGGCTATGAGCTGTCGTGGGAGAAATTCGTGCAAGTGGCGGTGGGCAATTACTCTTACAAGCTCGTTATTGCGATACTCATTACGCCGATTATCTACATCGTCCACGGCCTGATCGACCGCTTTCTCGAACGGGAACATACAGGATTCGTATCGACGGGCCCGGGAATCGTGCGGTAAAAACGAACCATGGAATTCTTCACATACCTCATCGACCTGATCCTGCACCTCGATCGCCATTTGGCGTCGTTGATCGAAAACTACGGCCTGTGGACCTACCTCATCCTCTTTCTGATCGTCTTCGCCGAGACGGGTTTGGTGGTCACACCCCTTCTTCCGGGCGACTCCCTCTTGTTCGCCGCAGGGACCTTTGCCGGACGCGGCTCACTAAATCCACTGCTTTTGTTCGCGGTCCTTTCCGCTGCCGCGATACTCGGCGACACCGTCAACTACTGGGTGGGCAAATACCTCGGCGAACATTTTATCCGCGGCCGCGGCCGGCGGTGGATCAAACAAGAGCACCTCGATCGGACCCACGCTTTCTTCGAAAAATACGGCGGAAAGACCATTATCATCGCTCGCTTTGTGCCTTTTGTGAGGACTTTTGCTCCCTTCGTGGCCGGGATCGGCACCATGACTTATGCAAGGTTCCTGGCCTACAACGTAATCGGCGGTCTCTTGTGGGTCGGTATCTGCGTCGCGGCGGGATACCTTTTCGGCGGCTTGCCCTTCGTCCAAGACAATTTCTCCCTGGTCGTGCTGGCGATTGTCATCGTCTCGTTGATTCCCGCGGTCGTGGAATTTCTGCGGGCCCGCTCGCAAGCTCCGGTCCCGCCGTGACTTCTCTTGGAGTTCTGCAATGCACCGGCGATCGTTTCTGAAAACCTTGGCCGCGGGGCTGAATGGACTCATCGGTCTCGCTGTCGTGATACCCGGTATGCGCTTCCTACTGGATCCATTACTCCGCGCCTCCCATCCACGCGGCTTCATTCGCGTAGGCCCGTTGGCTTCCGTCACGGATGGTCGCCCCCAGCGAGTAACGGTGTTGGCCGATCGTTGGGACGCATACACTCACCATCCCCCGGGTCCCATCGGCAACGTCTGGTTGCTTCGCAACCAGAGCGACGACCGCGACCCGACGATTCGCTGCCTCCACGTGACCTGCCCGCACTTGGGCTGCGCGATTGACTACGCCGCCGACCGCAACGCCTTCCATTGTCCGTGCCACGCCAGCGAGTTCGACCCTGCGGGCCGCCGCCGCTTCGGACCCTCGCCCCGCGACATGGACGAACTGGAATGCCGCATCAGCCTCGCGGACGAATCGGGCGTGCGCTGGGTCGAAGTGAAATATCAGGAGTTCCAAACCGGCGTTTCGGAAAAGCGCCCCACAGCATGAAATCCGGCGGCGGCTGCAACATCAAGAAGAGCACCATCGACTCCGGCGGGCATTCCAACTTGACCGCGGGAGGATACAAACTCGGCGGCACCGTCGGGCAGAACGACGCGAGCGACCATACCGGCGGCGGATATGTGCTAACCGGCGGCTTCGGGTCGCCCGCCCCCACCGTTGCGGACGATGTAGCCCGTAGGCATTTGGCTTTGGGCTGTAGGAAATAGGCAGTAGATACCGGTAGACCCTGCTTAGATAACCAGCTGACCGTTCAGGGAGAGGGGATTCTCGGGCAGACGGTCACAGTTGTATTCGACGCGCTTTGCAGGGCCGCGGCAGCGCATACCGCGACCGCGGCGGTCTCCGAACGTAGGATGGTGGGCGCAAGTCTGATGGAGACGACCCCTGCATCTAGAGCCGCACGGCATTCGCCTTCCGACCAACCCCCTTCGGGGCCTACGAAAACCAGCACAGTGCTCCCCTCCCCGTGATTGCTGAGAAACATAGTGAAGGGGGTGGCCGACGAGGCGGGGTCGGCGATCGCGGCCGCGGAGAATTCGCCGATGCGTGCGATAGCCGCAGCGAAGGTTTGCGGCGCCTCGACCGTCGGTACCCACGCCCGAGCCGATTGCTTGGCGGCCTCCACGGCCCGGCGGGACCATTTGTCGACGGCGGCTAAAGCCGGTTTAGCGACACTTCGGTCGGCGAGGATCGGCCAAAACGCCGCCGCCCCCAGCTCCGTGCATTTTTCGATAAGGTAGCCCTGCCGATGGGCCTTGGTCATCGCCACGGCAAGGGTGATTCGATGGAGCAAATCAAACGGTCGTTCCGTGATTCGCTCAACAACGACTTGCACCTGCCGCCGCGTGACCAGTTCCGCCTGGGCCGCAGCCTCACGACCGCGCCCGTCGAACACGACGAATTCGTCTCCCACTCGAGCCCGAAGCGACGAAACTGCATGGTGGGACTCTTCGGGCGGCAAGAGATTGAGGCCGACCTTTAGGTCCGGGCAGTAAAGCCGATGTGGAGACATTGCCGTGATTATCACCGGTAGTGTGGGTGTGGCAACTTCCATGATGGTGTTCCTCCGAACGAACAGTTAAGCTGGGCCCTGCGATTCCTCTCCCGGCAAGGGGAGAGGAATTCTCGATCGTCGGACACGAAGAATGCACGGTTCATCCCCTGAATGCACAACGCCGCCGATACGACGCCGGTCGCGGCTCGATCGTCCGGCGGTTTGGGCCCTCGTCAGTTTCATCCGTTCCTACCAAGTCATCATTCGGCCCCACCTGCTTGGTTCCTGTAAGTTCTGTCCGACGTGCAGTCAGTATGCGATCGAGGCTTTGCTCGTTCACGGGCTGGTGCGCGGTTCGATGCTCGCCGCTCGGCGCGTCATCCGCTGCCATCCGTTCTCGCCCGGAGGGATCGATCCCGTTCCCTCGCTGGACCATTAGCCAGTCTCTTCGCACGTCGTTAACGTGTCCGCGATGAGCCACGATGCCCATTCGTTTGTCGCAGATGTCGCCGTGGTCGGCGCCGGAGCGGCGGGATTGGCGACGGCGATCTTCGTCGCACGAAGATGTCCGGGCCGCACGATCCTCGCACTGGAAGGCGCCAAAAAGCTCGGGGCGAAGATTCTGGTGAGCGGCGGCGGGCGGTGCAACGTGACCAACGTCACGGTAACGCCTGCGGACTTTTGCGGCGGAAGTCCCAATGTCATTCGCCGCGTTCTGGCCGCGTTTACCGCAGAACAGACCGTATCTTTCTTTCGCGAACTCGGCGTCGGATTGCACGTCGAAGAGTGTGGGAAGTTGTTTCCGGACACGAATCTCGCTCGGACGGTGCTCGATGCTTTGGTGGGTGAGGCGGAGCGCCTTGGTGTCCGTATTCTTACGGGCCATCGGGTGAGGCAGATTGAGCGGAGGAATGGTTGCTTCGAGATCAATACAGACGTCGAAGAGAATTCGCTGCGTGGTATGCGACCCATTCGTACGCGCTTCATGGTCCTCGCAACCGGCGGGTTGTCGCTACCCAAAACCGGCAGCGACGGCGGCGGTTATGGCCTCGCCCGGCATTTGGGTCATTCGTTGACTCCCACGACGCCGGCGCTAGTTCCGCTCATTCTCGAAGGGGATTTTCACGCCGGCCTCTCCGGCATCGCCCACGAAGTCACGCTGACGGTGTTGGTCGAAGGATGCAAGCTGGTTCGAGTACGCGGACCTTTGTTGTGGACGCATTTCGGTGTTAGTGGCCCGGCGGTCCTCGACGCCTCACGGCATTGGCACCACGCGCGGATCGAACAGCGCGATGTGACCGTGGCCTTGAGCTTTTTGCCTGACGACGATTTCACCTCCGCGGAGGAAAAACTGCTGGGTCTCGTGTCTTCGCAGCCCAAGGCTTTCTTGCAAAACGCCCTTGCCGCGCTTCTGCCTGCGCGTCTGGCCGAAGAGATTCTCAAAAAGCTCGGAATCGACGGAGGGGTTGCGATGGCCCAGGTCACGCGAGATGCGCGCCGCACGTTGATTCGAGCATTGTTGGACTGGCCGCTGGCGGTGCGCGACAGCCGCGGCTACGGCTACGCCGAGGTGACCGCCGGTGGAGTACCGCTGAGCGAAATCGACCCGGCCAGCATGGCCTCGCGAAAGTGCCCTGGACTATACCTCGTCGGGGAGATTCTCGACGTCGACGGCCGCATCGGCGGCTTCAACTTCCAATGGTCGTGGTCCAGCGCCTTCGTTGCCGCGACGGGGATCGAGCGGGTGCTCAACGCGTAAATTGCCACGGAGCGTGACGAAGGCTCTGCTCTAGGATTGCTTGCGCCGTCTGGGCCCGCCATTGCGCTTGCGGCCATTGACCGGCTCGATACCAACCACATGGAGCAGATCGTATTGGTCGAAACGATCGGGAATATCGTCGTCCTCCGACGACTTAAACAAGAGCACGCTCGTCCGTAGAAGGCCCGCGAAATCGGGGTGTAGGATCACGCGCGATTGCCCGTTGGTCAGTTGAATACGAAACGGCTGGAACGGCTGTCGATGAAGGACTTCGAACATCTCTTGGTAACGCACCGTTCAAGTCTCCAGCTTCTGTGAATTCTAAGCCGCTGCCGTGAAGAATGCAACTCGGTGTCAACTATCGATTCGCCGACGAATTCGTCGTATAACATCGGCGTGCCAAAGCGTATCGACATCCAGAACATTCTCATCGTCGGCTCCGGGCCGATCGTGATCGGGCAGGGGGCGGAGTTTGATTATTCGGGGACGCAGGCGTGCAAGGCCCTGCGCGAGGAGGGCTACAGCGTCGTGCTCATCAACTCCAACCCGGCGACCATCATGACCGATCCGGGCATGGCCGATCGGACGTATATTGAACCGATCACGCCGGAGTTCATCGAGAAAATTCTGATTCAGGAACGCGCCGACGGGCGGCCCGTGCACGCTTTGTTGCCGACCCTCGGCGGCCAGACGGGCCTCAACTGCGCCATGGAGTGCCACGAGCGCGGCATCCTCGAAAAATACGGCATACAGATGATCGGGGCGAAGCCGGAAGCCATCCACAAAGCCGAAGATCGGACGGCCTTCAAGGAGACCATGATCGCCATCGGCTTGGACGTGCCGCGATCCGGTGTCGCCCATTCATGGATGGAGGCCAAGACGATCCTCGACAAGATCAAGCTGCCATGTTGCATCCGGCCCGCTTATACGCTGGGCGGGGAAGGCGGCGGGTTCTGTCGCACGCAAGAGGAGTTCGAGACCATCGCCAAACGAGGTTTGGCCGCCTCGCGGGTCAGCGAAATACTGATCGAGGAAAGCCTCTACGGGTGGAAGGAATTCGAGCTGGAAGTGATGCGCGACCGAGCCGACAACGTGGTCATCATCTGCTCCATCGAAAACATCGACCCCATGGGCGTACACACCGGCGACTCGATCACCGTCGCACCGGCCCAGACGCTGTCCGACAAGGAATATCAGAAAATGCGCGACAGCGCCGTCGCCATCATCCGGGCGATCGGCGTGGACACCGGCGGGTGCAACATCCAGTTCGCTGTCGAACCGGCGACGGGCCGGCAATGCGTGATCGAGATGAATCCCCGCGTGTCTCGATCGTCGGCGCTGGCCAGCAAGGCGACGGGCTACCCCATCGCCCGCATCGCGGCCAAGCTCGCTGTCGGATACACACTCGACGAGTTGCCCAACGATATCACCAAAACGACGCCCGCAAGCTTTGAGCCGACCATCGACTATGTGGTGGTGAAGATGCCGCGCTGGACGTTTGAGAAGTTCCCCGACTGCGATGAGACGCTGACTACCCAGATGAAATCGGTAGGCGAGGCGATGGCCATCGGGCGAACCTTTAAGGAGGCGTTCCAGAAGTGCATCCGCTCCATGGAGATTCAACGCTACGGGTTCGGGCTGGATGAGAATGACGCATGGTTGAAAGCATGGAACAACAGAGCCACGGAGCCACGAAGCCACGAAGCCACGAAGTCTGCAAGGCACAAAGGCACGACGGCACGACGGCACGACGGTTCCGATTCGAAATTCGAAATTCGAAATTCGACATTGTCGAACGTGCCACTAGGCGGCACGACGGCCACCGAAGCCCCGTCGGATACGGAAGAGGAACATGCCAAGTCCTGGCCCATCGCTACGGCGGTGCTGCGCGACAAGCTCGGGCGGCCCTGCCAAGGTCGCCCCTACTACATCCGTTATGCTTTCAAGATGGGCTGGAGCAGAGAGCAAGTGTACGAGCTTACCCGCATCGACCCGTGGTTTCTCGATCAGATGCGCGAGCTGGTCGAAGAAGAAGATCGCTTCATTCCACCGGCTGTTCCGTCATCGACCGAGCGCGACAGCACTCCGCTTCGGGCGAAGATGCTTGGCTACAGCAATGTGCAGATCGCTTCGATTTCGGATCGTGTTTCGCGCAATGCGGCCCTACGCTTCGCGAAGTCCGCCGTCACTCCTTGCTACAAACTGGTCGACACCTGCGCGGCTGAGTTCGAAGCGAAAACGCCGTACTACTACTCGACCCACGAAGCCCCGATGCACTTCAAGAATCCAGTGGGGACGCGAGGGCTTGACTACGCGGCTCAGGATGAAATTAGCCTCAGCAACAAGCCCAAGGTCGTCATTCTCGGCGGCGGCCCGAACCGCATCGGACAGGGCATCGAGTTTGACTACTGCTGTTGTCACGCCTCCTTCGCCGCCCGCAAGGCCGGCTTCGAATCCGTGATGGTCAACTCCAACCCCGAAACCGTGAGCACGGATTTCGACACCAGCGATCTGCTTTTCTTTGAACCACTCACCCATGAGGACGTGTTGAACATTATCGAACGACTGAACGGGACGCCATTGGAGAGTGCGCTACTTGAATCCGAACCCCAAGCGCGAGCGCGGGGTCAGGGGCCGGTCGCTTGCGCTCCCGGTTCGGATGGAAACGACCGGCTCGTTAAAGGCGTCATTGTCCAATTCGGCGGCCAGACGCCACTGAACCTCGCCCAAGGGCTGAAGGACGCCGGTGTGCCGATCCTTGGCACTCAGCCGGAGATGATCCACCTCGCGGAGGATCGCGAGCAGTTCCAGAGCGTACTCCGCGAGCTTAGCCTCCTCCAGCCGCCCAGCGGCATCGCCCGCGACCGCGGACCGGCCCGCGACATCGCCCGTAGTCTGGGGTACCCCATCCTGGTACGACCGAGCTATGTGTTGGGCGGGCGGGGAATGAAAGTCTGCAACAACGATGCCGACCTGGACGAGTTCTTGCAGTCCGCGTTCGCTGCCAGCGACCGCTTGGGAGGCGCAGAAGACAACCCCATCCTCATCGACAAGTTTCTCGTTGACGCCATCGAAGTCGACGTCGACGCGGTCGCGGATTACGGCCGGGCGGGCGGATCAGAAGATCAGGTGCCGCCCATGTGCATGGTCGCGGGGATCATGGAGCACATTGAGGAAGCCGGCATCCACAGCGGCGACAGCACCACGGTCTTGCCGCCGTTCTCGCTGGGTCGGGTCGTGATCGAAGAGCTATTCCGTTCCACCAAGAGACTCGCCCGGCGGTTACAGGTCTGCGGAGCGATGAACGTCCAATACGCGATCCTCAACCGTACGGTCTACGTGTTGGAGGTGAACCCGCGGGCATCGCGGACGCTGCCATTCGTTGCCAAAGCGACGGGCATTCCCTGGGCCGAAGTCGCCACACGGGTCATGCTGGGCGAGCCGCTCGCCGACGTATTGGCATCGCATGGCGTAACCGAGACGCCCTGGCCCAAGCATACCGCGATCAAGGCCCCGGTCTTCCCCTTCCATAAGTTTCCGGGCGTTGATGTGATCCTCGGACCGGAGATGCGCAGCACGGGCGAGGTCATGGCTATCGCCCCGACCTTCGGCCAAGCATTCGCCAAGGCCCAGATCGCCACTGGACTCTCGCTGCCGACTTCGGGGAACCTCCTGGTCAGCGTGTGCGATCTCGACAAGCCGCGGATCGTCTCCATCACCCGCGAACTGTACGACCTCGGCTTCAGCATTTTTTCCACCAGCGGGACCCGAAGCGTGCTGGCCGAAGCGGGGATTCCCTCCACACTCGTCTCCAAACACTCCGATTCCGGAGACGCTCCGTTCCTCAAAGACCTGATCGACGACGGCACATTGCAATTGCTCATCAACACGCCGATCCACACCGGCCCGGCATCGGCCGAGGGTCGCTGGCGCGCCGCCGCTACCGCCCGCCATGTGCCGCTCATCACCACCCTCGCCGGCGCACGCGCCGCGGTGTCGGCCATCCGCGCGCTGAGCAAATCCGAGGACGGCCTCGAACCGACGCCTTTGGCGGTCCGACCGTTGCAGCTCTATTTCAGCTCGAAGGAGTTATGCGAATGAACAACTTGCTTTTGCGAGCCGCGGGCCTCTGGGGGCGCAAACGCCCGATGTCGAAGCCGTTGAGTGCCTGCATACTTTGTGCCGCTGCGCTCCCGTCGTGCATAGTGCCGCCCAAGCCCATCGAGAGTAATCGCCAAAGACATGTGCTGATTCTCCCGGGCATCGGCGGCTCGCCGATCGGCCTGTCGGACACGCAGTCGTTGCGCTCCCAAATCGAACGTGAGATGCCCGACGTGTCCGCACAGGTCTGGGATTGGACGGCGATCGAGCGTACGATCAGTATCAAAAAGCTCGACAACCTCACGAACTACGCCCGAAATCGCCACCGAGCGTCTGTCCTAGCCCGCGATATTGAGTGCTGGACACGGCGGCACCCCGGCTCTCCGCTTTATTTACTGGCGCAATCCGGCGGGGCAGGGATCGCCCTATTCGCGTGCGAAGAACTACCGCCCGACATAACGCTTGAAGGGATCATCCTGGTCTCCGGGGGTGTTTCCACCACCTACGATCTCGCGCACGCCTTGGACCATACCAGGCTCGGCATCTTCAATTATTACAGCCCAAGGGACGTGCGTGTCCTACGCGACTTGACGACCCGCCATGGAACCATGGATCGTGTCAAGGGCCCCGCCATCGGCTACACCGGTTTCGACGCCGAACATTCCAAGCTATTTCAACTGGCGTGGGATCCGTCGATGAGTAGCCTGGGGAACCGGGGCGGGCATTGCAGCGGCCTGCGTCCGGAGTTCGTACGACAATACTTCTTCCCACTGCTCATGGGCGATGCTACTGTAGTTC
>Ga0137429_1000520_pt1 | contig 15056 bp, 12 predicted proteins | sample EasRivERMZT736_2_FD_102304 | JGI IMG/M metagenome (GOLD analysis project Ga0137429, IMG submission 102304) | Soil microbial communities from meander-bound floodplain in the East River, Colorado, USA - East River MetaG ERMZT736_2 | ecosystem: Environmental > Terrestrial > Soil > Floodplain ...
GAACTACTCGAAAAACACCGATCATAAGGCGCCGCATCCCGCTTCGTAATTCGTAATTCGCGGCGTTCACGCCGCGGCAGGGGCTTGCTTGCTCTTGTCTGGGCTTGGGTGTGGCGGGCACGTTTGCGATTCGCCGACGCGGGACACTAAAGGCTTCGCCTGAGTCGTGCGTTGCCTTGCTCGTCGCGTTACTCGGTACGACCACCGCGACCCTTCCTCTGACGTAACCTAGACTCAGGACGGAAGGGCACTAGCAAACCGAATGGGGATTCAATGTCAAAAGGTGGGACGCCACGCCGCAGGAATGCGGCACCTGAGTTGGGGCCGTGGGGAATGCGTACGATCCACCGTCGGCGGGCAATCTATTCCTACCGTAAATGCCAAGCATTTGATTAGCCGCCGACTGCGGCTACGATTCTATTATCGAGGGTGTTCAGTTGCGTCCCCAGGGATTCCGCTGGAGAAAATCGGAAGCCCCATGGTTCGATCGGTCCAACGCAGTTCACGGCGACACCGCGGTTTCACCTTGATTGAGCTGCTGGTGGTCATGGCAATCATTGCGTTGCTGATCGCGATCTTACTGCCGTCGTTGGATGCGGCGCGAAGGCAGGCGAAGCAGAACACCTGCCTGTCGCGGATCAAGGGCATCGCCACGAGCAGCCGGGTGTACGAAGCCGACGACGCGCAGGGGTGGGGCATCCCGACGCACGGAAGTTTGGGCGTCAAGGAGGGCGAGATGTCATGGCCGGAGCTGGCGAGCAGGGGGCGCTTCGTCGGCGCATACGATTGGGGGGGCAAGAGCGGCATCGGACGCGACGACTTCATGGGGGCCCCGAATCCCATCAACAGCGCCTACGGAACAAAGGCGGGCTTCGGACCGGCGACCCGTCCGATGAATGACATTCTGTACAAGGGCGGGTTCACGGACTACAACTCCCCTCGCTACGACCGGACCGGAGCGTTGAAAGATACGGCACTCGAGCTCGATCTGTTCAGGTGCCCCGGCGACGATGGTCCGCCGCGGGCGGCGCACTGTCCGGACTGGGTGGAGAAGAGCGAGCGGTCTTCGTATGACCATTTCGGCACGAGCTACGCCGCGAACGTATTCATGAACGCGGACGTGACCGGCGGGGAGATGCGGAGCAACTCGCCCTACCTTCGGCCAATTACTCGCGTACCGACCCCGTCGCGCACGCTGTACTACGAAGAGAACATCGGCCGCTGGGCGTGGTCGTGCAAGAACGAGCTGACCCCCGATTGCGACTTCGTGGGTCGCGGCGTTGATCCCGGTCCCACCAAGGCGGTCCGAGGCTGGCACGGTCGGGATTGGACGTACAACCGCGCATTCGTGGATTCTCATGCCGAGCAGCAGAAGATTTACGTCGAAGGCTCCCAAGACAAGGAGGGATACGCCTTCCACTACCGCAACGAAGCATTGGAGTCCCATCCCGACTGGCCTGCCTGCGGCGACAACGAGGAGGCAACGCCGGGATCGGGGGACCGATACCGCTGTATCATCGTACGCGGGCCGGGTTGGCAGAAGGACACGTTGCCCGCCGAATTGATCTGCACCGGCTTGCAGTGGGGCGGAGGGGGACGACCGTCCTATGAAGTTTGTGTGTTCCGGACCGATTAGTAGTAGACGATAACCGCCCCCCTCGAGAATGGCCTCGAGTTGCCCGCGCGGCATCCTGCAATCGTCGCGGCGAGGACAACTGCTACAATGCTAGGTCCGAAGTGTTTAATACGTGTCCACTGGGATCTGAAGAGTACGCCTTGATGGTGAAGGTGAATTCAGCAGCGATTCGACGCGCTTCAGTACGGGCGCTGCGTAGAAGTGGGCGCCACATTGGTCGCATACGCCGATCGGAACGTTCTCGAGAACAGCGATTCCGCGATGGTGCGTAATCGGCTCGCGCTCAACGACGCGCTCCCGCACTGTCCCCTCACAATACTCACATGGGAAGCCGTATAAACTCATCGTACCCGGCCGAGACCGATGCTGGTTCACGGCTTTCTCTCATGCTCTCTGCGCCGAGGCGACTGCCAATCGCTATTAATGCCTATTCGATAGGCCGTCCGATCCGAACGCGACCCGGTTGCACTACGACAAAACAACCAAACAATCGCCTACCGTGACGTTCGACCAATTCAACGACCACCGAGGGCATCACCAGACGAGCTGCCGGCGGATAGCGCAGGAAAATCACGCCGCCCGTCGCGCGCCGTTCCGCGAAGACCCATTGCCCGAAATCCTTGTCTTCCGTGAGCAAGATACGCTTTTCTCGTATGGCCAGTCCGAGAATGAACTCATCCGCCGATCGGGGCGAGGAATCCGCGACGGCAATGACGTCGTGGCCCGCCTCGCGTAGTGCTCGCACAACTGCGAAGTCACAGCTTTCATCGGCAAGGAAGTGCACGAGCTACGTTCCGGTGCGTCTACGTCGGGGTTCGGTGATCGTTACTTCGTGCGCGAGGGCGTCCGCGGCGTAAGAAAGGGCTGCTTGAATGTCCGCCCGCTTGACGCGCGGGTAGGCGTCGAGCAATTCGGCCTCGCTGGCACCCTCGCTCAGCTTGCGCAGAATCAACTCGACCGGAATGCGAGTGCCCCGGATCACGGGCTTGCCGAGCATCACCTTGGGGTTGATTTCGATTCTATGCGGACGGCGCATCGTTCAATCTCCCATCAGCGGACAGACGCAAGATACGTTTCCATGGTACGCCACCCAAAGGTATTACACAAAGGGGTACGAAGCCACCATGCCCTTGACCATTATCCGAACTCAAGCAGATCTTGAACATAAAAGTTCACTCGGTCCATTCCTGCGGCGCACCAACCCCAGTTTGGACATTTCCTATTTCGGCGTTTCGACATTTTTACTTTTTGACGTTTCTTCGAGCTTCGCTCGCCACTGGGCGGCCTTTTCGGCGTAGCCCTTGCCCGGCTCGGCGGCGTCCCAGGAGTCGTATAAGTCGATGATGCGCTGAAGGGCCTCGGCTGCACCTTTCTGCATCATTTTGGTTCTATACCATGAGGATGCTGTGCGCGCTTTTTCCGCAAGGGCTGGATAGGCCCCGAGCAGCAGAGGCTCGGCCTCCTCGTATCGCCGCAACGCGGTGAGGCAGGCACCGAGGACGCTCTCGGCATCTGCAATCCTATAGGACCCTTCGCCGGCTTTGCGGCGTACCATGGCCAAACATTCGCGCGCCGGCGCTTCGGACTCCGCGGACCGGTTCCGCCTAACAAGTACCAATGCAATGTCGCGCAAGTTTGCTGCGGTCACGAGGTCTCCGTCCGGGACAACTTTCCGCTGGATTCCGAGCGACTCACGCAAAAGCAGCTCTGCCGTAGCGTCATCACCTTTGGCAATCGCAATATCCGACAGCACGCTCAGATCAAACGCGACGGTATAATTTTCGTTCCCATACAGCCTGCGATCGATTAGCAACGCGTCGCGATACGCTGGTTCAGCTCCGTCCAAGTCGCCTTTCTCCTTCAGTGTATTCCCGAGGCCCCTTAAGGATTCGGCCACTTCGGGGTGATCGTCGCCTAGGGCTGTCCGCAGCGCAGCCAAGGCCTCGTTGTGCAGGCGTACGGCCTCGTCGAAATCACCTTTCGCCGCCAAAGCTCTCGCCAGGGTGTTCATAGCCATGGCCAGATTTTCGTCCGGCGGGGCGCCTTCCGGCAGGCACCTGCGACGAATGGCCAACTGCTCGCGCGCTAAGCGTTCATTCTCTTCGAAGTCGCCCCGATTCCAAGCGAGATTCGCGACCCATTGCAGGGACTCCGCGACATCCAAGTGTTCATTGCCCAGCAGTTTCCGACGCATGGCCAGGGCCTCGCGTAAGGCTTGTTCGCCCGCATCCCATGAACCTTTGTGGAATACAAGGACTCCCAAGTGGTGGAGCGTCTCGGCAACGGCCGGGTGTTCGGCCCCGAGATTGTCCCGCCGCGTTTCCAGAGCCTTTTCGAGGAGGGGTGTGGCGGCGTCGAACAGTCCCAGACTCTCATACACCCTGCCCATGGTGTCCATCAGGGTCGCCTGAACCAACGGTCGAGCCTTAAGTTCCGTGGCTATCCTTTCGGCGCCTTTGTCCAGGATTTCGCGGGCAGTGATGACATTCCCTCGTGCTTCACTGGGATCGGATACCCCGAAGATTCCGACCAGAAACTCCGAAACTTGCTTGGCCGTTTCCGCTTCCGTGGCGGCGACCTTCTCGGCTTCGATCGCCCGGTTGCGCTGCTCCTCGACCAGGCGCCGCTGATGAGCTTCGCGGGTCAGGGCAATTCCCGTGGCCGCCATTCCGAGCAGGAGGGCCGCGAACACCGCGGTCGCAGCAATGACCGCCAGCCGGTTGCGGCGGACAAACTTCTTCATCCGACAGGCAGCACTTGGCGGACCGGCCAGAACCGGCTCAAAACGCAAGTGCCGCATGATGTCGGCGGCGAAATCGGAGGCTGACGCGTAGCGCCGCGTGCGGTCCTTCTCCATGGCCTTCATGGTGATCCAGTCCAGGTCGCCGCGAAGCTGTTTGCGAAGCGCGGGCGGGTCGGTCCGGCGTTCCCGCGCGATTTCTTCGATCGACGAGCCGCGACCGCCAGGGCGCGGTTTCTCCCCCTCGGCGTATACCACGTATCCGCTACCTAACGGACGCGGCTCGGAAAACGGACGCGGCGTGCCGGACAACGTGCTGATTCGCGTGCTGGGTTTTTGGGGCTCAACTTCGCGCAGAATCCGCTGGACCTCGGCGTAGCCCGCGCGTCCAAGCGTCTGCTGATCGAAGGGCACTGTGCCGGTGAGGAGTTCGTAAAGCAGCACGCCCAGGGAGTAGATGTCCGATCGCGTGTCGATGTCCTGTGCGGTCATCTCCGCCTGCTCGGGACTCATGTAGGCGGGTGTGCCGATGAATTGACCCTGCTCGGTGTAGACGGTCTTGTCCGTCAGTCGCCCGGCGGTAGCCTTGGCCACCCCGAAGTCGATCACTTTCGGAAGGGCCTTTCCTTCCTTCACGGAAACCAGAATGTTCGACGGTTTGATGTCACGATGGATGATCCCCTTCTGGTGGGCGTGCTGGACGGCCTCGCAGACCTGGAGGAAAAGATCGAGACGCTGTTTGACGTCCAGCCGATGCCGGTCGCAGTGCTCGGTGATACGGACGCCGGGTACGTGCTCCATCACGAAGTACGGCCGGCCTTTATCAGTGGCGCCCGCGTCGAGAACCTTGGCCACGTTGGGGTGGTTCATCATCGCCAGGGCTTGGCGCTCCGCCTCGAAGCGGGCGATCACCTGCTTGGTATCCATCCCCGCCTTGATGATCTTTAAGGCCACACGCCGCCGGATCGGTTCGACTTGCTCCGCGAGGTACACGGTCCCGAACCCGCCCTCCCCGATCGTTTCGAGTATTTTGTAGGGCCCGACTTGGTCCTCGCGCGAGTCGATCAGGGCCCGACGACGTGCCAAGTCTTGGGTGCGGAGTGTATCGGTGGAATCCGGGTCATCGGGGGATAATTGCCGATAAGGTGGAGTTAGGTCGGGCATCCAAATTCCTCCGGCTTCGCACCGAAACAAGAAGGGGGTGTTGATTCAGCCGGCCTGATCGGATTGTATCCGACGCCCGCCAGTCGATACAACCGCCGAGAGCGCTTTCAAGCCCGGCTTGATTGCCCTGGCCGAAGCGGGCGACGAAAATCCCATCGATGGGTGTGTCTCGGTCCCTACCAGTTCTTCTACCCGTTATCGACGGCCAGCGGTGGTCGTGCCATTCGTGCGGCCTGTGTTGTCGATCGCTCGTCGGGCACCTGACGGACAAGGAGCGACGCCGGCTCGACGAGCAGGGGTGGGTCCAACAACTTGGCATCGCTCCGTACGTGAAGAGCGGTCGCCGGTGGGCGCTCAACAAACAGCCTGACGGCGCCTGCGTGTTCCTGGACGAGCAAAACCGCTGCAAGATCCACGCGAAGTTTGGGGAGGCGGACAAGCCGCTGGCGTGCCGAATCTTCCCCTTCTCCGTGCGTCCGGTGGGAGAGGCTTGGCAGGCGTCGTTGCGCTTCGACTGCCCCAGCGTCACGTCGTCCAAGGGTAAAGCGCTCGAGGGCCATCGTGGCTGGCTCGGCGAGCTCGCCGGGCAAATCCAACACGGCGACGAATCCGGCGAAGATCTGGCGGACTTCCATCGCGGCGTCCATGCGACTGCCGAAGAACTGCGAACGCTTACCGCTCGGCTGTCGCGGTGGCTTTCCAACGGCGAAAAGCCGATGACCGACCGTTTGATCGGCGCGGCACGGCTAACCGCGACGTTTTACGTAGCGAAACTGAGGAAAGTCCGCGGGCCTCGCTTCGCAGAGCTGCTCGACTTGTTGTTGGAGGCGTTGCCGCGGGACTGCGCGACACGGCCTGAGCCGCCCACAGCGAGGCAACGGGCCATGCTCCGCCAGTATGCCTTCGCCCACGCCGAGCACGTCAGCTTAATGGAAATGCGCTCGGGTCTTGGTGGTCGATGGGCCAAGCGATGGCAGCAGCTTCATAGCGCCAAGCAATTCCTTCGTGGCGAGGGATTGGTTCCCAACCTTCCAGGCTTCGACACGCAGGTCACGTTTGAGTCCGTCGAAGCGGTCGGGCCCGTCGTGGAGCGGCGCGAGGAGCTTGCCGACTTGATGCGCAGGTATCTGACTGCCCGGATCGAAGGTCGGACCGTATATGGCGGCGGTTTTTACGGTTGGTCGGTGTTCGCGGGGCTGGGAGCAATGTGGCTCTCAACGGCGGCGGCGGGTTGGCTGGCGCGGTATCATGCCGCGGCGGAGCGGCGTACGTCGATCTCTTTTGAGGACTACGCTCTTGCCTTGGGGATCGTCGATCGGGCAGCCACGCGCTTGCCGGCGCTGGGAACCATGACCGAGAAAGCCCGCGTGTCGTATCTCATGGGCGACGACGGCCTCGCCCGACTAATGAAGGCCTACGCGGTGTTGGAGCAGGCTCCGTGAGCGTCTGCGTCGCCGAAATGGCCCGTGCCATCGAACACACCCTGTTGCGCCCGGAGGCGACGCCGCAACAAATCGACTCGCTTTGCGACGAAGCTCTTCGATGCGGTTTCGCGGGAGTGTGTGTGAATCCGATCTACGTTCTTCGGGCGGCGGAGCGCGTGGCGACACGCGGCGATGGTGCTTCGCCCCATGCGACCGTCGTCGTCGCAGCAGTGGGGTTTCCACTGGGGGCGAACTCCACGGCAATTAAGGCCGACGAGGCGCGGCGGGCGATGGATGACGGGGCCACGGAAATTGACCTGGTCGTCGCTTTGGGCGCACTCATCGCGGGCGACCGAGCGTACGTCCGCTCGGACCTTGAAGCCGTCGCTCGCGTGGTCCATCAAGCTACGGGGAATCGGCTGTTGAAGGTGATCCTGGAAACCGCCGCCTTGACCACGGATCAACTCATCTTGGGGTGCCGTTGCTGCGCGGAAGCGGAGGCGGATTTCGTGAAGACCTCCACCGGCTTTCATCCCGCCGGCGGGGCGACGGTGGAACACGTGCGGGAGCTCCATCGGCACGCATCCCCATTACGGGTAAAGGCCGCCGGGGGGATTCGGACGGCGGAGGCGGCGACGGCGATGCTGGGGGCGGGGGCGGTGCGAATCGGCACGTCCGCGGGCATCGCTATTCTGGAACAGCTCCGGGCGTTGAGCCGCCCTCGGACTTGACGAACGCCGTCTCCGAAGTACAATCCCGCCCGTTCCTAGAGTGGAGCAACGCGGATGAAAGATGAAGTAACAAGTGTATGCCAGCAATGCGGGGCGAGTGTGTACAAGCAGCACGTCGAGTCCGGGATCGCCCGGTATGAACACGGCAAGCTGCTGTGTTCCCATTGCGTCAACGAATTCGAACACGCCCACGATAAGAATGGGACGGTCGATGAGGCCTATGAGCCGATCGAGTTCGACAACGATGACGAACGGCCCAGCTCTCCCGCCGATCTTTCCTCGAGCCGCATCCATGCGGCCTCGGCGGCTACCCTCGGCGTCGCCGGAGCGTGGGACGACGCCAAGTATAAGCGATCACTGTCACTTAACGCCTCCGGTGCGACGCGCTGCCGCACGTTCCACTGCAAGCTCAGCGAAGCGGCGGTGGAGTTCATGAACAGTCAGATCAACGAATGGCTCGACCACAACGACAAGATCGTCATCAAGTTCACGAACTCCACGATCGGCGCCTTCGAAGGCAAGCACACGGAACCCAACCTGATCGTCACCGTGTTTTACTAGCATAAGAGTCCTTTCCCAGACGATCTTCCGCTTCGTCCGCTATTGGTTTTGTGGGAGAGAGACCCGCCCCTAGGGTCCGAAGGTGGGGTCCGATGAGGAACCTGGTGATCGCGATTGACCGGTAGAGTTGCTATGGACGTACCGCTTCATTGGTGGATTCTCTTCAACGTTTTCATCCTGGTGATGCTGGCCCTCGATTTGGGCGTTTTTCACCGCCACGCCCACACGGTGAGGCTGAAAGAAGCGATCGGGTGGAGCATTTTCTGGGTCGTCCTGGCGTTGCTGTTCAACTTGGGCCTTTATTGGATCTGGCCTGATGGGCAGGACGGCTACACCCCGGGGCAGGCGGGGCTTGCGTTTTTCACGGGCTATGTGATCGAACGGGCGCTGAGCATCGACAACATCTTCGTCTTCGTCGTGCTCTTTTCCTACTTCAAGGTCCCCTCGTTGTATCATCACAGGGTATTGTTCTGGGGGATATTGGGGGCGTTGATCCTACGGGCGATCTTCATCTTCGCCGGGGTGGCCCTCATCGAAAAATTCCATTGGACGATCTATATCTTGGGCGTCTTTTTGATCTTCACCGGTATCAAGATGGCCTTCGCCAAGGGCACTGAGGTGCACCCCGAACGCAATCCGGTGCTCAAGCTTCTGCGCCGATTCTTGCCGGTGAGCAAGGACTACGTGGAGGGGCACTTCTTCACCCGGATCGACGGGCGATTGCTGGCGACTCCGCTGTTCATCGTGCTGATGATGGTGGAAACGACGGATCTCGTCTTTGCAACCGACTCCATTCCCGCAATCCTGGCGATTACGACAGACTCCTTTATCGTCTATACGTCGAACATTTTCGCGATACTAGGCCTGCGGGCGTTGTACTTCGCACTGGCGGGGGTGATGGATATGTTCCACTACCTGCACTACGGCCTCGCCTCAGTACTGGTCTTCGTCGGCGCGAAGATGCTCCTGGACGCCGGCTGGGATTATGAAATCCGCATAGGGTGGTCGCTGGGGATCGTCGGCGGGCTGCTCACCGTCGCGACGATCGCTTCTCTTCTACGCCCGCGGAAACCCGGACTCTCAAACCCAGCTTAATGGCAGGGAAGGCTGCAGTAGTACGGCACTCCCTTAAAGATGTAGACCTCCACCGTTATATCCAGGACGTTGATGATGCCGTCCGGAATGCAAGGGTTTATGTCCGCGATTTCCATGGGAATCGAACCGGGAAGCTCCTTGAACTTATTGACGAGCAGTGTGATGTCAATGACATCGACGATCCCGTTGTTGTCCAGATCACCCCATAACCAGGTGGTTACGATCGTAGGGTCGGAGCTAAAGGCGCCGCACTCCGCCCGGATGTGGTAGGTGGTGCTCGGGATGATGTCCGGATCCTGCACGATGATCTTACCCCACTCCGACGGTAAGTGGAACACTTTGTCGGCGGGCGCCACCAACCGCCCTTCATCGTTGACATAATCGTTCAAACACGGCCATGCCGGCGAGGTAACGTGCAACGCCACCGGCGCCGCGATGAAGTCCGTTTTGGGCGTCACACTTAATGCAATGCCTCCGCTCGCTACGGCGTTGGGCGGCAAGATGGCCGGGATCCCCTCACAGACGCCCGCCGCACAAGCGTCGTCCCCGGTGCAGATGTCCGCGTCGTCGCAAGGAAATCCGTCGATCTCAAGGTTTTCCAGGCAGGCGCCGAAATCGTCGCAGACGTTCGGGTTATCGCATTGGGTATCGCTCTGGTTGCCGCAAGCGTGGCCGGCGCCCTCGAGATTGTTCGCGCACCCGCCGCCGCCGTTGCACGTATTGGGGTTGTCGCACTCGTCATCAAACTGGCTGCCGCAAGCCAAACCTGCGGGCTCCGGCGGGTGGGTGCAGACGCCGGATTGGCAGAGGTTCTTTGTACAGGTGTTACAGAGGTCCTTATCGCAAACAGCCGGCACTTCGTCGGAACAGGGAATGTCGTCGGCCTTGTAGTTGACCTCGCAGACGCCCGCACCGTCGCAGGCGTCGGGGCTGTCGCAGTCGGTGTCCGCATTGTTGCCGCAGGCACTGCCCTCCGGCTGAGGCGACCATTGAGTCGTGGAAATCTCAGGAATGCAGGCTTGGCAGTCGTTCGCGGGATTGAGGTCGCCGTCCAGGTAACAGACACCATCGATCAAGCAGTCTCCGACCGGGCTGAGATTCAAGACGATGTCACCCTTGTTGTTCTGGAAACCGGACACTCGAATGAAATAATCTTCCCCCTGCGTCGTGCTAAATACCAAGGCCCCGTTCAAGCCCATCCCGCTGTCGTCGTCACAGGCGACTTCCACACCCCCGGCAAGCGGACACTCGGAGAAGACATTGAGCACCGGGTCATTGACCGGCTGCAGGTCGCTTCCGGTCGTGCTGATGAACACCGCACCGTCGCAATTGGCCGTGTAGACGAACCAAACGTCCGCATGGGTATCGGTCTGGCAAGAGGCCGTACCCCCGTCATCCCCGGCGCTGGCATTCGTGCTAAAGTTCTGCCCCACGATCGCGGGAACGGCGAATTCGCACTGATCGTTGCATTCGAGGTCGACCTCACCCGCACAGACGCCGCCGGTGCAGGTGTCATCGTCGATGCCCGGTCGGCCCGTGCCGGTGCAGGCATTGCCGTCGTTGCAGGCGCTTCCGTCTGGCTTGACCGTCCAACTTGTCGGAGACGACGACGGATCGCAATGTTCACAGGTATTGCCGGGGCGCAGATCTCCGGGCAGGTAACATACGCCGTCAATGAGACACTTTCCGGCGTCGAGGGGGTGGTCGCACTGATTGGTCCCTTCGTTGCAAGAGTCGGTCGTGCAAGTGAGGAGGTCGGCGCAGTTGGTCGGCGTACCGTCGGTACAGACCGCGCTTTGGCAGCGCTCGTCCCCGATGCAGAATTGCCCGGTGCTGCACGGGACGCCGTTGGGCTTGTTGTTGACCAGACACGCACCGAGTCCGTTGCACATGTCGGGATCATCGCAGAGTCCGGATGACGGATCACCGCAGGGCGTCGTATTGCTGCGGATGTTCGTGACGCACGCACCGGCCCCGTTGCAGGTGTCGGCGCCGTTGCATTCCGTATCGATATCACTGCCGCAAGCCGTCCCAATAGGCTCCAATCGGGCCAGACAGTTGCCGGCCCCGTCACACGAGTCGGGCCTGTCGCACTGCGAATTCGCCGGATTACCACAGGCAGTGATTAGGGCAGGCGACGGCGGGTGGGTGACCTGACCCGTATTCACGTTACAGACGTCGTCCGTGCATGCGTTCCCATCGGTCAGCAGTAGGGTTGTTCCATTCGTCGGGTTGCAACAGTGCGTGAGGGCGTTGTAGTTGTTGGTGTTGGAGCAAGTGCCGGCGACGCATTCGTCATTGGTGCAAGCGTTGTTGTCGTTGCAATTGGCGCTGGTGCTGCACTGAACGATGATCTTTACCGGGGTCAAGACGAGGGGCAAGATCTCGTTGTTGTTAAGATCGGCCATAAAGGTGTCCAACCCCGCTTGGAAACCGATGGTGTAGGTCCCCGCGGCGTTGGACGGGACATCCAGGACCAAGTCACCGCCGTACTTGGCGATGCCGGGGTCTGTCTGGGCGCCCGCGTTTCTAATGGCAAAGTAGCGGTAACCAGGCGAACTGATGTCTACGCCGAAGGCGGCAAGAGCCAACGCACCGAACACAAAATTGGGGCGGGCGCGATCAAGAAACCCCGGCTCGCAGAATTGCCCGGCTCCGGGCGGAACGTTACAGTAGGATTCGGGTCCGAAGACGATTGAACAATCGTCGTTGTTCGGATCACAAGGCTGCACCGCAGGAGTAATGCAGGCGCCGACGCCGTTGCAGTAAGCCGTCGAGTCGATCTTCGCTGCGAAGGTCCTCATCGTAGCCGGGCCCCAACCCTTCATTTGAAGCTCGATGAAGACGCGCTGGCCCCCCCCTGTTAGACGAATCTCGTCCCCGACGACGGAGTGCGTACCGCTGGCGCGAATCGGTTTCAGCAGAAACTCCCCCCCCTGGACGCTAGCCGCCAGCCCTGCGACCCAACAACAACCCCAAACACCTACCCGCGCGATGGTCTTCATCGATCCGTCCTCCGCCAAATGAATGACGCTATCCCCTGGTGTAATGGTTTACCCAACTCCAACCGTTTCTCCCGATTCAGAGAACCTCAGCGAAACCCGCGTCACGACTACGCCGAAAAATCGGGTCGCCGCAAATGCTGTGGCGTAGCCTCCACGCGCCTGTGACACAAAGGGTCCCTCCGCAGACTACGCTCCTATAACTAACCGATTCTGCGACTCTTGTCCAGCGACTATCGCCTTTTTTTCAAATTTGTTTACCAGCCGTTTTGCATTCAGGACGCGAAAACTATCCGTTTGCAGGAACGATCTGCCAATTGCGGCAGGCCACGCGGAGGTTTATACGAACCATCCGCAAGGGATTCAGTTCCAACGCCCCTGAGCGTCATAGCGAGGGGGCGGCGCGCGGCTCATGTTCCGGGTGTGTTGCCGTAGAGAGAGATTTGCAACCTGGGGCAGAATCGAAAGCCGCGCTGCTTGCAAATCTCCGCGATCCAACGACCACGAGCCCCAAACTCGTTTTGGGTGACACCCTGCGGCATCAACAGAACATTGGCCGATTCGACGGGGGCGAGGCGGGCGAGGATGGAATCAATCTCCGTCAGGTCTTCGGGAACGTCTACGACGAACTTGATCTGATAGTCCGGCATGGCCATGAAGCGCCGGATCGTGTCGATGTTCAAACGATGGTTTTCGTGGGCGTCGGCGTGCCGTCCTTCGGCACGCTCCCACGGCGTCGAGGAGCCGAGCTTGGGGCTGATGCTGGCTAAGTCGCAGACTACGTCTTTCCACACCGTGGCCGCCGTCTCGATGGTGAGGTGATAGCCGCCCTCCTTCAGCCGGCGAGTCAACTCCGAAACGCCCTGGGCGATCATCGGTTCGCCGCCGGTCAGAACCGCGTACGTGCATGCGAAATCGGATACGCGATCCAGAACCTGGTCGATGCTCATCGCGTGCCCGACCGGTTCCCACGAGGTGGATGGGCTGTCACACCAGGTGCATCGAAGATTGCATCCCGTGGTGCGGATAAAGATGCTCGGCACCCCGGCGAGTTTGCCCTCGCCCTGAATGCTGTAGAAAATCTCATTGATTTTCACCGTCAAGGTTCCTTACATTCTCGGCCAGCGGAGGAGTTGTTCTAAGGGCTTTTCTTCCCAGGAAATTCTCAGGTTCCAGTAGGACAGCGTGCCTCCCCAGTGTACCCTCGGCTCAGGCGGATCGATGCAACTTCGCGTATCTCCCCATTCCTTAATGGTTTCAAGCGGCACGAGGTTGTAGTAATGCGTCTCGACGAACTCGTTCACCTGCGACGGCATGCAGCGACAAAGCACGGTGGTGACGCTGCGCGAGGGCGGCGCGTTCAGATAGACATACGGCCCCATCGGCACCGGTCCATCGTCGAGCGAGCGGACTACGACGACGTTGCGAACCTCGTCGATCGGCCGCTCAACCGCGTACCGCCGACCCGGCAGCGGACCGCCGTACTCTCGCAAAGCCGCACGTTCCAGCGATTCCGAGACGAAGAGTTCGCGCGTGTCCGTGGCCGTGGACAACGCCTCCCATACCAGCGGGAATCCGTCCGATCCTAAAGTGATGCGTACGCCCCGTCCTTCACGGGATATGCTTCCCGGCCTATCGAGACGAGTCGGGTAGCGCCAGAAATAGACGACCTGATCGTGTTCCACACCGTTGATCCGAGTTGTGAAGGTGCCAGCGTACACCGTAGGTCGAAGCGAATCGACTCGCGGTCCGCGGCCCTCGCCGACGATCGCCCCGAAAGGCGTCGGATCGTTTGGACCGATTCCAACCACGACCTCTTGCACAATCAGCGGAGCGAAGGTCTTTTCCAGCCCGGCCATAGAGTCCTCGCGCGGTTTGTAGAATATCGCCCGCGCGAATGAGGCTTCTGCACGCGCCATGACCTGCTCGGTGCTTTCTCGATGAGGAGCAGCCGCGGTGGGCGGGGGCGCCGGCTGGGAGCAACCGAAGTGTTCGGAGACAACCGTCGCCACCACCAAGTACAACAACATGGATTGACTTGTCATGGCACGATAAACGCCGGGCGGCCCACACCTTTGCGTTTTTGCGTTCGCACAAATTCGACCCGTCAGCCCCACGACCCGTGAGTCGCGGGGCGACTATCGAAACATTGCCTCCGTCGTTGTCGTATTGGAACCTGACGCATGGGGGAGGACAATATCGAGGGTGACGCCGATGCGGCGTTCAGCGCCGCCCGTGAGTGTCGGCACCGTCCCTGGCTCGCGTCCGTTCCCTCGCGATTTCCGCGTCCGACTTCGAGGTCGCGAGGATAACTCCCAGCAAGAGCAGCGCCGAGCCGACGGCGACCCATCCGTTGAGCCGCAGGTGGAACCACGACGCTTCGATGATCACGGTGATGAGGAAGTGCGTGTTGGTGACCACCGACGATCGCGTGACGTCGTACCGCGCGGTGACGAGATACCACAGAAGGTAATTGAGATACGCGGTGACGAGGGTGATGTAGGCGAAACCGGCCCATCCTCGCCACGTGACGCTGGACAACTGGAACGTCGAAAGATCAAACCAAAGTGCGTCGGCCGCCACCAAGGGTACCTGCCACAGCGTACCGATCAGGAAGACGGAGGTGAGGGTCTGCACGGCGCCAAGCTCCTTGACCAGCGGTTGACTCAGAACGGCGAATAGAGACCAGCTCAAGGCCGCGGA
>Ga0137429_1000521_pt1 | contig 15043 bp, 4 predicted proteins | sample EasRivERMZT736_2_FD_102304 | JGI IMG/M metagenome (GOLD analysis project Ga0137429, IMG submission 102304) | Soil microbial communities from meander-bound floodplain in the East River, Colorado, USA - East River MetaG ERMZT736_2 | ecosystem: Environmental > Terrestrial > Soil > Floodplain ...
ATGAAGAAGCTCGCGTTCTCACCACTTATGGACTGTCGGAACGAAAAGTCGAAGACGAAGGAGCCGACGTTTGCAAGCAGCGCATCTGAACACTCCGCCGGTGGGATGATGAGAAAAACGCTGTCGCCGATTCCGCACAACGGGAGAGCACAGAACAGGGCCGTTCGCACGTCGGTGCTTCGCACACTTCGGCGGAAGCCCAGGAAGAACGACCCTGTGACGCCCTTTGTCCCGGTCACAGCGGCGACTTCGCTGAAAGGAACCCAGTAACGAGGGAATACTGGCTCATCGGCGTTTTCGAGGCGTTCTGGGCCCATTCCAACGCTCGTATCATGGCTGATTCTTCCGTCCGGTAGTCGGAAGGATGCGAATCGGTGATTATCAAGATGAACCAGATTCTGCTCGTACAGCGGCAGATACTCCGCCCCATCCTTACGGAAGATATTCACCTCCAGCCGCCATCCGTCGGCCTCCAACTGCTCGCGCGAGCGGAAGAGGTGGGAGTCGTTGGACATGTGAAACATTGTGCTGAACTTGATGCCCCACGGGTTCTCCTCGGGCCGGTCGCCCTTCGCCTCGCGGATCAGCACCGGCACGCGGCGGTAGATGGCCTTGGTCAGTTCGGCATCGCGGCGGGAGCGGAAGATCGGGCAGGTGCGGGTGTTGGGGTTGAGCAGCGCGATGTCTTCGGCGGAGAGGGTGAAGCGGCGCTCGGGGTCGCGCAGGTCCTCGACGGCGTGGGCGAAGAAGACGAACTCGGCCGCCTCGGCAGTCGGGCGCAGGCCGCGCCCGCTGGTGAGGAGGCAGAACGAGTTGCGGCTATCAGTATCCGGGAACATCAGCCTGATCTCGAAGAAGCTCAACAGACTAACCAGCGACTTCTTCTCCACCACATCCTGGAAGAAGAACTTGGTGGTGTCGTCGGTGGCGATGCCGGTGGGCAGGACACAGCCCACGCGGCCCCGGTCGTTCAGCAACGTGCGCATCCCCTCGGCGAAGACGGTGTAGACATTGATGTCGCCCCGCCCGCAGAGCGGGTAGCGACCGCTGTTGCGCATGAGATGGCTCTCGCCTTCGGCCTTGCGGGAGTCGTCGAGAAACTGTTGGTAGAGCGTGGGGTCGCCCGCCTTGAGCGCCTCGATGAGCCGCTTGCGGGCGGCGGCGTTGGGGGCGTTGGCGATCTCAGGGCTACGCTCGGCGAACCACTCCTTCTCCTGGAGCTTGACCCGCTCCCACGGCGGATTGCCAAGCACGCAATCGAAGCCGCCGTTCGCGAACACCTCCGGGAAGGCCAGATGCCAGTGGAAGAACTGGTATTGGTTGGTGAGGCGCTCGACCTCGTCGCGCTGATTGCCTGTCAGGGCATTTGTATCCGCTTCGACCCGCCGCAGCGTGTCGGTCGTCAGCGGATCTGCGGGCGCGTCGGCCCGCTTGGGCCAGACGAAGGCGGCGCACCAGGCATCGGCGATCTGCTGCGCGTGCCGGTACTCGGGCGACACGACCAGCCGGTGAAACTGCTCCGCCTTTCGCCGAATCGCATCGATCGTGTCGTCAGGAGCCTCGTCGATGCCGCGGGTGCGCGCCGCGAGCGAGTCGTATTCGACCGCCGGCTCGGCCGCCATCAGGTGGAGCATGTCCGTCTGGCCGCCGCGCTCCTGTTTATTGCGCCGCTTCAGCGCGGAGCAGAACTTCTTGTCGTCCCCCTCGATGGCGGTGAAGGCGTCGTCCGGCAGCCCGGCGGCGATGAGTTCGGGCGTGGCGCCCAGCAGGCTGTTGCCGACGCGAATGTGGTGGTCGAGGAAGGAGAGCGGCTTGCCGGGCTCGAGGGCTTCGAGCCACAGGCTCACGCGGCACAGCTCGGCAGCCATGGGGTTCACGTCCACGCCGTAGAGGCAGCGGCCGATCACATCGCGTAGGGCGTGCTGATAGAGGAGCGGCGAGGGTTCGCTCTCGCCTTGGGCCAGCGCGCGCACGCGGGCCAGGTGCCGGGCCAGCCGGTGCGCCGCGCCGACGAGAAAGTGGCCGGAGCCGACGGCGGGGTCGCAAACCTTGAGGGTGAGAATGGCCTGCTCGGCTTCGGCGCCGGTCTTGCCCTTGATCGCCTCCTCCACCACCGGGTCGAGGGCGGAGTCCAGCAGGCACTGCACCAGCGAGTCGGGCGTGTAGTAGGAACCGGAGGTCTTGCGCTCGTTGCCGGCGAACTCGGCGAAGTTGAAGCGCGCGCCGTCGGTGCTGATCTGCGGGGTGAGGGCCAACAGGCTTTCGTAGACGCCGCCCAGCTCCTCGGCGCCGAGGTTCCGGTAGTCCACCGGGCGCAGCACCTTGCCCTGGCGGGTGAAGGCGAGGTGGCGCAGGGCTTCGAGGAAGTCGTGGTTGGTCAGCTCGGCGTCATGGAGGGTGGCGGTGGAGACCGGGCTCCAGAGGAAGCTGCCCAGCGCCGGCAGGGCCAGGTGCGCGCGTGCGGCGGCGAAGGCCGCCTCGCCGGAGAGCGCGCCGACCAGTAGCTGGAACTGGCGCCACAGGTCGCCGTGGCGGCTGCCCTTGATCTTGGAGGCCATCTCGCGCAGGCGGGCGGTGCCGTAGTGGTCGGCGAAGCGCTCGCGCGCGGTGCGGGAGGCGTCGGAGTCGTCGCGCGGGTGCAGCAGCGGCTGGCCGTCGAGGGTGCGGTCTTCGGCCACGAAGAGGAAGATCAACCGATAGACCACGCGCAGAAGCTGGCCGTGAAAGTCGGCGAGCGGCACCTGGCCGGTGCGCAGGGCGTCGCGCAGCGCGGTGTTCTTCGGGTGGCTGGTGAAGCCCTCGCCGAGGATCTGCAGGGCGCGCTCGACACCGCCGCGCAGGTCGCCGAGCGCGCGGGTGCCTTGTTCCTCGGCGAGCTTCGTCCACTGCTCCAGCCAGCAGGTCTCCGGCCGCTCGGCCTCGCGCGGATTGAGGCGCGTGGCGTGGGCCATGAGCCAGAGGAGGACGAAGTCGGAGTAGACCTCCCCGGCGAACATGGCCTCGAGGTCGAACTCGAGGAACGACTGGCGCGAGAGGGCCTGGTTGTCGCGCAGGACGCGCAGGCGCAGGCCGTTCGCGACGATGGCCCAGAGGTGGCCGGGGCTACGGTTCAGGAACTCCTGCACCAGACCGTGCGGGTTCGCGGCGGCGGCCCCGCGCACGCCGGCGGCGCGGCGGTCGAGGGAGAGGCCGCAGCCGACGAGGTGCACCGGTACGGGGCCGAAGCAACGATTGATGGCATAGGTGCGGTCGCCGACTTCCGGGCCGGCGCTGGTGGGCAGCAGTCCGAAGCCCAGCTCGCGCAAGAGCGGCAGGCTCCACTTGTCGTTGGTGAGGCCGGTGCCGGGCTCACCAGCGGGCAGGTTCGCGGCGGCGGCGCGGAACTCGGCCCAGTGCTTGCGCAAGCGGTTCCACGACTGGGTGATGACCTCGTTCAGGCGCTCGCCCTGCGGCAGGCCGTAGTCCTCGGGTCGCGTGCCTTCGAGCTTCGCCCTGGGGTCGAGCACGCGCCGCAAGAGGTCGGACGGCAGGAGGCCGCCCTCGGAGCGGATGGTCTGGAAGTCGTTCGTCCGCTTCATTTCGTTCCGCTGCCGGCGTCGGTCAGCAGGCGTCGACCCGTATCCGTCAGTCGGTACTTCTGGAGGCGGCTGTTGGGCTTGTCGGGGATGGTCATTTCGATCATGCCCAGCGCCAGGAGTCGCTTGATCTGCTTGTGCAGCTCGCCGGAAACGGTCTTGTGGCCCAGATGAGAGGCCAGCCTTGCTTTGCCAGCGTCCTCGTCCGCCAGCAGGAGAGCGACTCTCGCTGCCAGCGCCGACTCTAGCCGTGACTCTAGCCGTGACTCTAGCCGCGGCCCCACTCGTCCTTTGACTTCACCTGTAACTTGCCCTGTGGTTGTTTCTTGTCTCGCGCTTCGCCGAACCGTGGCGGTAAAAAGACAGCCGTCTCGGTCGTCGAGAAACCCGAGCTCCGGCCAGTTCTCCAGCGCCCGTTTTATCCCGGAACCCAGGCCGTGGTAGGGCAAGACGCCCTTGGCCACGTAGGAGACCAGAATGGGATTGCGGATATTGGAGTTGCCAGCCCGAATGTTCTCGACGGTGAGGTTGTCGGGCAGGTGGCCAGGGCTGATGATCTCGATGCGGTTGTCGAAGATGAAAAGCCGAATGGGAGCGCTGACGAGATAGTCGCGATGCACGAGGGCATTGACCAGCAGTTCTTCGAACACGGCCTCAGGGATTTCGGGTCTCCCCGGTGCATTGACCCCGCGCCCAGCCTGCACCTTGTGCAGGTTGCGCATCACGAAGGCCAGGGAGTCATCGAACACCTTGCGCAAGGGGCCGGAAAAATCCTCGGTATCCAGATACTCGCTGACGTGAATGGCATTGCCCGGATAGCGGATGGCCTTGACCACGAACTGCGGCTTGATCCACTCGGGCCGCTCGGCGAACAGCAGCACACCGGCGAGATTCAGCACACCTTGAGCGGTGGCCAGGTTCATGTTCTGTAGTAGTCGGGTCAGCTCACCGAGCGAGTCCGGGAACTCCTGCTTGTACTCATCCCGCAGGAAGTCGCGGAAGCGCAGCTTGTCGAGCTTGTCGATCCCCGCCTTGGTGGGCAGTTCGTCGGCGTGGAACTGGTCGGTCATCTGGAACAGCCGACGGAGCTCCTCCTTGGACTGGATGCGGCGACGGTCGCTGCCCGTCTTGACCCAGATGACGCCCTGCCGGTCGAAGTACGGCTTGTCCAGTCCTTCGGCAACGGTGAGTACGATGACGACGAGCCCGCCGTCCAGCGGCACGTTCTCTGTCGTCGGGGAGATCGGGCTGCGCATGTTCTGGGTGGCGGCATTGGCGATGAGTTGATTGAGGCGGCGCACGTCCGCCGGGGTCAGCCCCGGTAGCGTACCGTCATCGGCGACGCCGATCAGCAGCATGCCGCCGCTGCTGTTCGAGAACGCGACCAGGTCCGCCGCGAGCGAGTCGGCGTTGGTGACGTCGGCCTTGAACTGCCGGCCGGAATCTTCACCGCGGGCGACCAGCGTCAGAAGCTCAGCGCGGTTCATGGGGCTCCCCCATTCCCGGGCATGGGCAGCAGGACGTAGGCCCCGAGGATGTCCACCGGCAGCACGGGTTGGACGGTGACGCGGCCCTTGGTACGCGCGGCCTCGCGCACGCGCTCGTGCGTGGCGAGCTGCGCGGCGGCGCGCTCCGCGGCGACCGGTGCGAGCGCCTGCTGGAAACTCGGTAGCGCGGGCAGCAGCAGACCGAGCTGCTGGTCGATGGCGGTCTGGATGAGATTGCGCTCGGGGCGGGCGGCCAGCAGGTGTTCGCCGTCTTCCGGTGTGAGCCACCGCGGCGAGTCCGCCGGGCCGGTGCAAGCCAGGGGGACGATCTCCTCGCACAGGATCGTGTCGGCGTCAGCGCCGGCAATCTGTAGGTGGTAGCGGAAGCGCGCCACGACGAGCGTCGTGCGCGTGCTCACAGCTGACGTCGAGACGACACCGCAGCGCGAGGCGACGGGCCGGGCATCGCGTGCCACGGGGTCAAGCGCCTGATCGAGGGTCCAGCTTGCCAGGCCTTCGATGACCGGGCTGGTACGGCCAAGGTAGATCTCCCCCTCTTGCAGCGGCAGGTCGAACCGGCCGGTGAACGGCTCGTCACGGCCGATGGCCTGGCGCAGCGCGCGTGGCACCTCGTTGCTGAGGTGCAGGGTGACCGCATTGCCCTTGACCTTGACCGGGACGTTCGCAGCTTGCACCACGGCATGGAAGAAGCGGGCGACATCCTCGCTGCGACCGATGGCTGCCCGCACCCCCTGCAACTCCGCGGCGACGGCTTCGGGGCTGAGCGTGTGTTGCGCGAAGCGGGAGCGGCTGGCCTTTTCGCGGTCGCGGGCGTTTTCCCACTCGGCGTGGATGGCCTGTTTCTTCGGCTCGAGGTCGTCGATGAAATCGAGCGTCATCTGCTTCGAATCCGTCCGGGTCTTTTCCTTGAACAACGCGCCCTCGAACAGCGCTTCGGCGATCTGCTCGCTCGAACCCGGCACCGCGACGGTGACGCCGAGCGTGCTCTTGATGCTCTTGTGCTTGCGAATCAGCACTTCGAGAATCACGCCGTCGATGGGGTTGTCGGTGCCGTAGTAGGTGACCACGCGCACCTCCACCTTCTCCTGCCCGAAGCGATCCACGCGGCCTTCGCGTTGCTCGTGGCGCGTGGGGTTCCAGGCGAGGTCGTAATGCAGCACGGCGTTGAAGTGCTGCTGGAGGTTGATGCCCTCCGACAGGCAGTCGGTGCAGACGAGCACGTACTGGCCGGGCACGGCGGCCAGAGCGGCGATGCGCGCCTCGCGCTCGGCGGGTGGCAGCAGCCCGGTGACCGACTCGACGCCCACCTTGTCGGGCAGGGCTTCGCGCAGCTCGCGGGCGACGTAGTCGGCGGTGTCAACGAAGCGGCAGAACACGACAGGCTGGAAGCCGTCCTTGAGCAGCGCCTTGATCTCACGCAGCGCGCCCTGGAGCTTGAGGTCGGCAGCCGCGGGGAGAGCCTCGGCGCGGCGGGCGAACTCCAGCAGCCTGCGCCGGGTGCCGGCGGCGGCGGCCTCCGTGTCGGAGCCGGGGCTGAAGTCGAGAGCGACGGTGTCGTCATCGTCGCCCTGATCGAGGACGGTTCGGCGGCCGATCTCGTCCACGTCGCTCTCCTCGGCCTGATCCACGGCAGCGCGGCTGCGCAGCGTGGCGGCGGCGGCGGCGGGACTCGACGATACGCAGCGCAGGAGCGCCAACGCCGACCAGTAGCGCACGCGGCGATGTCGGCCGCCGTCTTCTTCCGACACGTAGTCCCGCGCGAAGGCCAGGATGTCGTCGAAGAGAGCACGGTAATCCTGGCTGAAGGTGTAGGTGGCTTCCTTGTCCCTGCGCTCGGGGAAAGCGGTGGCGGTCTCGAGGTAGTGCCGGATGTCGCCGCGCCGGCGCTGCACGAGGTGTCGGGCGAGCCTGCGGCGAATGCCCTCGCGTTCGGCACGCTCCAGGTCGATGGGCAGATTGGCGAAGTCGGGGTCGAGCAAGCTCAGCAGCGAGCGGAACGCGTCTTCGTTGCCGCTGTGGGGTGTGGCCGTGACCAGCACGACATGTCGCGTCTTGTCTTCCGTCACCTGACGCAGAAGGTCGAACCGTTGCTGCCGTCCGCGACCGACGCCGGCGGCGAGCGTGCAGCCGTGTGCCTCGTCCACGATGACGAACTCGGGACACTTGAGCACGAAGTCCTCGGCGCGGCGCGATGACTTGATGAAGTCGGTGGAGACGATCGTGAAGCGGTGCCGATCGAACACCGAGACACCAAGCGGCAGATCGCGCTCCAGGCGCTGGATGGTGCTGCTCAACACCAGTTCGGCCTCGATGTGGAACTTCTCATCCAACTCGCGCTGCCACTGCTCCGCCAGGTGCGGCGGGCACAGTATGGCCATCCGGCGGATCTCGCCACGGTCCAGCAGCTCGCGCGCGATGACGCCTGCTTCGATGGTCTTGCCGATGCCGACGTCGTCCGCGATCAGTAGGCGCACCGGGTCGAGCTTGAGCGCCATGATCAACGGTACGAGTTGGTAGGGCCGCGGCTCGACCGCGATGCGCCCGAAGCTGCGGAATGGCCCGGCGGCGGCGCGCGTGGACAGGCGCGCCGCGTCGCGCAGGAGCTGGCCCGAAGCGAAATCGCCGAGGTCGATCGCCGTCGGCAGCCGGAAGGTCGCGGACTCGACCGCCTCCACGGCCGGCAGGATGCCGGTGACTTCCTCGTCGAGCCCGCCCACCGGTCGCGCGATCAGGAGGTCATCGGTGGAGTCCGGCAGCACGACCCACTCGCGACCGCGCGCGTGGATCAGGGTGCCGGGTTTGGCGAGGGCGGCGGTGCTCATGCGCGTGGCGTCCCGAAGATGTCGGGGTGGCGGCGGAAGATTTCGAGCCAGTCCGCCCGGTGGTGGAAACGGATGACGATGTAGCCCATCTCCATGAGCGCCTTGGTCTTGCCGTCATCCTCCTTGACCGCATCCGACTGATCGTGAGGCGGGCCGTCGATGTAGATGGCCGCATTGTGTTCGCGGTAGAAGAAGTCTGGCTGCGTGAAGTAACCGGGGATCAGATACTGAGCATCGCTCGGCGGGCGGAGCATCAGGTCGTCCACCATGTCGAGCCACCGTTTTTCGAGCTGGCTGTCGCAGCGTTGGCGCAGAGCCACCATGCGCTCGGCTCGGGATCCGGCACCACCCGCCGGGCGACACTCGGCATGCGACAACTCCGCGAGCAGGTCGCGGATGAGAAAGCGGTCAAGGTCCTTGTGGTCCGGCTGGTTGCTGTAGTCGAGCAGGCATTCGTAACACGCCTTGCCGCAGGTCTGCGCGCCTCTGTCTGCGAGCGTGTCCGGATCGAAATGGCACAGCTCCAGCGCGCGCCGGGCCAGCAGCGGCAGCACGGCCGGGTCCTCGGCGAGCTGCCGCAACACGCCGGCGCCACCTTCCGACGCTTCGTAGAAGAGGATTTCCCGGCGGTCCTGCGGCGACGGCATGGGCTCGCAGGACAGCTCCCTCGGCTCGAGCTGGAAGTGTTTCTGGATGGCTTGCTTGAACGCAGCTTGCAGGCTGGCCATCTCCGGGCCTGAGCGGGGAGGCTCGAAACGCAGGACCATTGCGTTCTTCGTGTCCTTCACATACGGCACGACACGCTGCAGCCGTGCTTGTGCCGTGGCGTCGTCCTGGTCCTCGTCGTCGGCCTGATTGCGTGCCCAGTAACCGCGTTCGAGGTCGAGGTTGAACCCCGGGGCCTGAGTGCTGCGCTGATTGGCCCATCCGAGGTTGATGCGATACAGGTCGGTGGCGTCGCCGTAGCTCAGCCGGAGCGCGAGCGTACCATCGCTATAGACCTCGGCATCCTTGCGGTCGAGCTTCCCGCCGATCTCCGGGAAACGGTAGGAGGTGACGAGCTTGTAGCCGAAGCGCTGGCGCTCCTCCTCGTCGCAGGTGATGCGCTGGGTCAGCTTGAGGCTGACGTTCTGTAGTAGGACGAGGTTTTCGATCCGTGCCGGTCCATCGAGCGCGGCCGCGCAGCGATCGCACACCTCTGCCAGGTTGGTGCCCTGCTCCAGGTGCGCATAGCCGCACGCCGGGCACCGCTTCAGGGTGGCCGTGACGAGTGCATGCGTTGCCTCGATGTCGTCCGAGCCGAAGTCGAGGTTGACCTTGAAGACGCGGTAGCGAGCCCCCTCGTGGTAGATCAGTGCGCGCGGACCAAACTCGGAGATCGCGAGGAAACGCGGGCGTGAAACGAACTCGTCGCGCCCCTTGCGCTGGCGGCGGCCCGGCACGAACGCCGAGATCGGCAGGCGCGGAAAGTTGTAGCCGGGCAGGAACCCCTCCGCGGCAAAGTAACGATAGGAGTAGAAGTCGCCCTCGTAGATGCCCGCGGCCTCGGTGAGCAAGCGGATCTGGCTTTCGGCCTGCGCGCGCAAGCGTCGCGAGTGGGCGCGCTCGGCCTCCGGCCGGGCGTGGTCGCCGATAATCTTGTGGTGCAGCTCGCGCTGCCGGACCGCGGCGCGATAGAGGCTGCGCCAGCGCTCGCAGGATGCATCGAAAGCACGCTCGACCTGGTCGAGTGTCTCCCGGCTCCAATCGGCGTGGAACCATGCCGTTGACGAGAGCTCGTCGCGAATGCCGGCGATGAGCTGATTGGCCTTGCTGAGCGCCGCAGCGCGATGCGCCGGATCCCTCAACTCCCGCGCGATGGCGTCCTTGACCGGCAGCGACAGCTTGCCATCCGCGGGCGTAAGGTCGACCACCGTGATAAGCGTCTTGCCGAGGTCCGGTTTGGCTACTTCCATCCAGATCGCATGGACGTGCGAGCGCACGAGATCGTGATTGCGCAGGTCGATGCGCGGCAGGGCCACGGCGCCCGCGACCATCTTGCTGGGCTCGCGGAAGAAATACTGGTCGTGCGGGCTGCGTCCGGCACAGTAGGTGAAGACCAGCGCCGGCTGCCCGCCGCGACCGGCCCGGCCGCTGCGCTGCGCATAATTGGCCGGCGTGGGCGGGACGTTGCGCAGGTTGACGAGGTTCAACTGGGCGATGTCCACGCCCAGTTCCATGGTCGGCGAGCAGAAGAGCAGCGGAAGGTCGCCGCTGCGGAATCGGTCTTCACGCTCCTCGCGGTCTTCAGCGTCGACTTGGGCGGTGTGCTCGCGCGCTTCGAGCACGCACTTCAGGTCCACGAAGCGCTGGTAGCACTCGACGAAGTAGCGGTTGACCTCGGGCGGGATCTCGCCCGCCTCCAGCAAGCGCGTGCGATCGATCGGGCGGATTTCGCCATCCGCCGGTAGCCAGCGCAGGGCATCCGCGTTCAGTTGGTAGCCTGGGTCGTCGCCGTCGCGAGCGCTGCGAACCTGCTCGACGATGCCGTAGCGCTTCAGCGCCAGGAACAGGAAACGGATCGCATGATCCCCTTCGGCACGGCCGAAGGTCTGTCCCGGTGGCACATGGGGAGCCAGCGAGCGCTTGAGGTAGCGGCCATAACCGCCGTAGGACGAGACGAAGAGGGCCGTTCGGTCCTGCTGTTTTTTCGGACGGGGATAGGCCACGACAGACTTCGCAAGCGCGCGGGCATCCTCCAGATACCAAACCGTGTCCTCCAGGAGTCGCGGCTTGGTCTGCTCGACAAGGTCGAGCTGTTTCTGTGGGTCAAGGACGTCCGCCTTGACCGCTAGGGACCGGCGCATCACGTCGAGCAGCGTCCGGAACAACTGCTCCCGCAGCTCCGCAGGGCAGGCGCGTAGCGGTGCGGGGGTCTCGACGAACTGCTCCACATCGCGGTCGGCCTTGACGGTGAAGCCGGTCTCCCAGACCGTGGATTCGCCAAGCAACCCTTCGTCACCTCGAAGCCCATCGTAATCGAAGGCCAGAAGACCGCAGTCCTCGAGATTCGGCGCGGTCACGCGCCAGCCGCGCTGCAAGTCGCGGTAGAGGTAGTAGTCGATGACGCGGCGCAGGGCATCGTGGGTTGCGTTCCGTGCAGGTCCGCGTATGTCCGGGTCGGCTGCGTATTCAGCGAAGCGAAGCTGCATCGCGTCGAACACGCTGCGCGACAGATCCCCGTGTCTCAGGCCCTGGTTGCCCTTCTCCTGGGTCGCCTTGTGCAACGCGGAGCGCAACAGGGCGACTTGGGCGAAGTCGTTGAAATGTCCGGCCTGCAGCGACGCGTCCTGCCGGTTGTCGGTGAAGCTCAGGAGCTTGCGTGCCTCCGGCTTGAGGTCGAGGTCGCGCTGCAATTCAATAAGCGACCGGACCGCGAGGATGGTGGTGGCGGTGCTCCGGTTGTCCACCCCAAGCGTCGCCAGCTTGGCACGTTCGGAGCGCTGACCCTTGGCATAGGCGACGCCGCAGGACGGCGCGAGACAGAACAGGAAGTTGCGGCGAATCAACGCGGCTGGAATGCCCGCGCCCTCGGATACGATCCGGCCGCATGCATCGACGAAGATCGGCTCTGGAAGATCGCCCCGTGCATCGGGACGGACGCGTTCCACGCCTTGGGCCGTTGTCTCCTTCATGGACTCGGGCAGCCGAGCCAGTAGCTCGGTCCCGTCTGCCCGTGGCCAAGGGGCCGACGCGGAGACATGGATGTAGGCGTCGCCGCTACCGTCGTCGGTCTCTTCCCGGCGATCCTCTCGCGGAGCGATGGCTCTGCCGTCCCCGTCCGCGTACACCTTCGCGCGGTAGTAGGCGGTCCCGCATTGCCGGCAGAACACCAGTGGGAAGAGCGGCTTGTCGGGCTCGCCCGGCTTGGAGCCCTGCTTCGCCATCTCCAGATGGCGCTCAGCCTCCGCCTCGAGGGTTGCCCAGACCGTATCGCCGCGGGTGAAGAACTGGTGGAGCCGGAAAGCGAAGATCGGAAAGCGGCTCGATGCGCTGCGGCGCAGGGTGGAGCCCTGCAGCAGAAAGCGGCGCAGCACCGCCGCGCATTGTTCGGGGTCGGTCGAGGTCAGCTCCGCCAACTCTGCTGCGGCGCTCTTCTGCTGCTCCAGCACCTCGCCTTGCAGCCGGCGCGGCGCCTGCCGAATGAGTCGGGCGGTGCCGTCTTCCGCACGCACACCGAACGTGGACTCAATCCAGGACGCCAAGGGATGAAGACGGAAGCCGTCGTAGTCCTCGGGGGGCGCTGCTTCCGTCTCGATAGTTGTGCGCAGCGCCTGAAGCACCCGGTCGTCCGTGTAATCGAGTTCAGGGGTGGCGCGCTCCAAGGTCTCGCCGATGACCTGCGAGGCAGCAAATGGCACGCCGAAGAGCGTCTGCGCGGCCTTGGCCACCTCACGCTTCTGGTCATCCGTAGTCCCCTCGCTGGCCATGGTGGCTGAGGTGCCGATGCAGACGATCTCGTGACCACCGAAGCTCAGGCGACAACGGCGGATCAGCAAGGCCACGTCCGCACCCTGGCGGCCGCGGTAGGTGTGCAACTCGTCGAAGACCAGAAAGCGCAGGCCCTGAGCGGCACGCACCAGCTCGCGATCTTCTCTGCGCGTGAGCAGCAGCTCCAGCATCATGTAGTTCGTGAGCAGGACGTCTGGAGGATTGCTTCGAATTGCTTCCTTCGCTGCCCCCTTTTCCTGTCCCGTGTAGCGGGCAACGCGCACGGGAGACTGGCCTTCGGCGTACCCCTTCTCGAGGAACTTCTTGAGCTCCTCATCCTGACTGTTGGCCAAGGCGTTCATCGGATAGACGACGATGGCCTGGATGCCCCTGCCCTTACCATTGCGCAGGATGTGATCCACGATCGGCACGATGTAGGTCATGCTCTTGCCGGAGCCGGTGCCGCTGGTGAGGACGTAGGATCGACCTTCCTTTGCCTTCAGGATCGCTTCGCGCTGGTGGGTGTGAAGGACAAGCTGCTTACCCGTGTGATCAGTGTCTGATTTGTCGATGCGGAAGATGCGAGCACACTCCTGATTGAGCGTGCCTTGGCCCGTCAGGTCGTCGATCGTTCCCCCCGGCAGGAACGTCGGGTTCAGCTGGAGAAGCGGTTCAGGCCAGAACGCGCCTGCGCCCAGCGCATGATCCACATGCTCGCGGATGCGTGGATCGCGAATCTTGATGAAGCTACGTGTGTAGCTCTGGTAGTCGTCAACGAGCCGTTGTCTGAGGTCAAAAACGTCCATGATCAGGCTCCGAACGCCAACACGACGTCGGACCTGAGGTCGGGGTGCCGGTCGTTCTGGATGGTGTCGCCCTGATGGACCAGGACACGGAACCTCACGATTGCCTCCGAATTCCAACGCGCGCGAACCGAATCGCTGATCACTTGACCTCCCTTGGCCATCGCCAGCAGGGGCGCGGTCCGTCCGAACCGTCCCGAACCGTATCGTGGATCGTGGGGCATCGGCAAGCGTTGACACTTCCGCGCGGATTTACCGCCTTTCGTATTGAGACCGGGGACCACGAAGGCCCGGGCCGAGGATTGCCCGTTGGGCACGGAGGAACTCCATGACGGCGAAGCCGAGGCATCTGGCGCTTTTCCTGCTGTTGGCACTGCCCGGGACGGTCATTTCGGTGCATCCCGTGGCCGCGGCCGAAGGCACGCCGGCCGAGGCTGGTTGGCGGAGCCGGGCTGAGCACGAGATCGCGGCGCAGGAATACCAGGCAAGCTGGCAGGAGCAGACGGCTCTGCCAGACGGCGAAGCGGCGTGGCAGGCGCCGAACCGGGCGCACGGGTTTCGGACGTATTTCGCCGAGGCAGGGGTCCGGGTCGTGCCCCGTGCCGAGGAACAGCCGTCCTGGACGTGGGGCCTTTCCCTCGTCGGCTACGGGCGCGGCAGCCGGGTTTGGCCCGTGGGCGAGGCGCGGCCTTCGCCGACGGCGAACCGCGTCGACTACCGGCGCGGCAGCGTGGATGAGTGGTACGTCAACGATCCGCGGGGGCTGAAGCAGGGGTTCGTGCTGCACGCTCCGCCGGAGGAGACGGCGCGCTGGAGCGGAGCGCAGGCGCTGGCGGGTCGTACGGCCACGCCGGGCCTGGCGCCGGCCGCGCTCGCGCAGTCGAGGCCGGCGTCGCGCAGCGACCAGGACTCCAATCCCGGCCCGGACTTGGTGTACATCGACCTGCGCCTGGAAGGGAGCTTGACGCCGATCGTGGCGGCGGATGGCCAGGCGATCGATTTCGTCGTCCCGGGAGGGGCACGAGCCATCCACTATGCCGGATTGATCGTGACGGATGCGGGCGGGCGCGCGCTTCCGGCCTGGATGGAAGGGGTGTCCGACGCGGTGCTCAGCGGCATCCGCCTGGTCGTGGACGATCGGGAGGCGGTGTATCCGATCACCATCGACCCGCTGGCGACCTCCCCGGCCTGGACGGCGGAGAGCGATCAGGCAGGTGGGCAGTTCGTCCTCTCCGTGGGGACGGCGGGGGACGTCAACGGCGACGGCTACGCCGACGTCATCGTCGGGGCCCTGGTCTACGACAACGGCCAGACGGACGAGGGGCTGGCCTTCGTCTACCTGGGATCGGCCGCGGGGCTGGCGCTGTCGCCTTCCTGGACGGCGGAGAGCAATCAGGCGAGCGCGATCTTCGGCGGCTCCGTGGGGACGGCGGGGGACGTCAACGGCGACGGCTATGCCGACGTCATCGTCGGGGCTTACCAGTACGACAACGGCCAGACGGACGAGGGGCGGGCCTTCGTCTACCTGGGGTCGGCCGCGGGGCTGGCGCTCTCCCCGGCCTGGACGGCGGAGAGCGATCAGGCGATTTCGTACTTCGGCAACTCCGTGGGGACGGCGGGGGACGTCAACGGCGACGGCTACGCCGACGTCATCGTCGGGGCCACACTCTACGACAACGGCCAGACGAACGAGGGGGGGGCCTTCGTCTACCTGGGGTCGGCCTCGGGGCCGGCGCTCTCCCCGGCCTGGACGGCGGAGAGCGATCAGGCAGGTGCGCAGTTCGGCCTCTCCGTGGGGACGGCGGGGGACGTCAACGGCGACGGCTACGCCGACGTCATCGTCGGGGCCAGGCTCTACGACAACG
>Ga0137429_1000522_pt1 | contig 15009 bp, 11 predicted proteins | sample EasRivERMZT736_2_FD_102304 | JGI IMG/M metagenome (GOLD analysis project Ga0137429, IMG submission 102304) | Soil microbial communities from meander-bound floodplain in the East River, Colorado, USA - East River MetaG ERMZT736_2 | ecosystem: Environmental > Terrestrial > Soil > Floodplain ...
CCCTGCGCTTGGCCAAACTCCGCCGACGCCCCTGTCGTGATCATCTCGATCTCGCCGATCGACTCCAGGTTCAGGTTCTGCCCGTACGTCCCGGTGAACGGGTCGGTGACGTTCGCTCCGTCCAGCCGCGTCTGCATATCCACGTCGCGGGCCCCGTTCACGTTCGGGTTGCCGTCGCCGTCCACGTCCGTCACCCCGGGCGCCAGCGTCAGGATGTCCTGGTAGCTCCGGCCCAGGAGCGGCAGCCCCTCGATGAACTCGCTGTCGAACACGGTCGCCGTCTTGGTGCTGGCGACGTCGACTACCTGCCCGCGCGCGATGACTGTGACCACCTGGGTGGTCTCGCTCGCGGGGATGAGCGTGAGGTCGAGCGAGGTGGTCTTCCCGGGGTCGAGATTGACGGGGCTCACCTCCATCCGGGCGAACCCGGGAAGCGCGGCGATGACGAGGTAGTCGTTGCCGGGAGGCAGAGGCGACAGGCGATAGCGGCCACCCGCATCCGTCACGGTGCTGGAAGCAGCCATCGCCGCCGAGGGGCTGCGGACGGTGATCGTCACGCCGGGGAGCGGCTGGCCGGCGGGATCGACCAGGCGGCCGACCAGCGCGGCCTGCGTCGTGGTCTGGGCGAGGACGGGCGGGGGGGCAAAGGCGACGACAGCGCCGACCACCACGGCGAGTGCGCGTGCGAGGGGCTCGGTGTGGCGCCGACCACTGCACTGGACCCCGGCTTCCGCCGGGGTGACGATGAGCGGATGGGAGGCGCCCATGGGACGTGACCCCTATGGGAGAGGGAATGTCCAATGCTATTACGACAAGGACCAGCGTCGCAAGGCTGGCTCCGCGCCGGAGATGCGCCGGCGACCGTCGTCGGGCCTAGATCGCGGCGTCGCGCGCCGGCAGCCGGCCGAGGAGGCGCAGGAGCCCGTCGAGAATGGTGAGCGGATGCGGTGGACACCCGGGGATGTAGAGGTCCACCGGGACGACCGCGTCGGCGCCGTTGGCAACCTGCGGATGCCCCACGAACGGGCCGCCCGCGATGGCGCATGCCCCCACCGCGATGACCACCTTGGGGTCGGGGACCGCGGCATATGTCTTCTCCAGCGCCAGGCGCATGTTCGCCGTCACGGGGCCGGTGATGAGCAGCCCGTCGGCATGGCGGGGGGAGGCGACGAACTGGATCCCGAACCGCCCGAGGTCCCAGCCGATGGTGCCGAGCACGTTGGTGTCCGCCTCGCAGCCATTGCACCCCCCGGCGCTCACCTGCCGCAAGCGCAGCGAGCGGCCGAACAGGGTGCGCAGCTTGGTCTCGAGCGCGGCGGCGAGGCGGAGTTCCTCCCGGCCGGGCTCGCCCAGGATCAGGTCCTCACGCCGCCGCACCGCCATCCGGTGCTCGCCTGAATGCGTGATCGCCTTTGGGGGACAGGCCTGGACGCAGGCGTCGCAGAAGACACAGCGCCCGAGATCCAGCGAGACGGGTCCGTCCGGGGACGGACGCCGGATTGCCTCGGTCGGACAGACCGGGAGGCAGTCGCTGCAGCCGGCCGCGCACTTCGCTCCGTCCACCCGCAGTGCGCCGCCGTGGCGATCCGGCAGCGGCGGGGGGGGGCCCTCCGGGTACGGCATGGTCTGACAGCCGCTGCGCAGCCGGTGGAGAATCGGATCAAGAACCGACATGTCGCCTCGGAGCTCCAGCGCGGGGATCGAGCCGCGCCTTTCTCACAGGTCGAATCCACAGTAGGACAGGTTGAAGCTCTTGTTGCAGAGCGGAAAGTCGGAGATCGCCTGGCCGCGCATGGCGAGCGCGAGGCCCGTCCAGTTGTGGAACGAGGGGTCCACGATCTTGTACCCCAGGAACCGGCCGTCGGCGCCGGTGATCGCCACGTGGCACACTTCGCCGCGCCACCCTTCGACCAGCGACACCGCCAGCGTGTCGGGCGAGGGGGCCGGCGGCGCGGCGAGGATCGGCCCGTCCGGCGGTTCGGCGAGCTGCTCCTGCAGGAAAGCGGCCGAGCGCTGCACCTCGAGCCAGCGCACGCGGGCGCGGGAGAAGACGTCCCCTCCGGGCCACATCGTCACGGGCACCTGGGCGAACCGGTGCCAGCCGGCGGGGTGATCGTAGCGCACGTCGCGGACGATCCCGGAAGCGCGTGCCGCGACGCCGACGAGGCCGAGCTCCTGCGCCCGCTCCGACGAGACCACCCCGACGCCGTCGAAGCGGGCGCGCACCGACAGCGATTCCCAGAGCCAGCCCGCCGCCTCCAGCGTCCCGGCCACGGCGCGGCGCAACTCGTCCCCCAGCCGCGCGGCGCGCTCCGGCTCGAGGTCGTGCAGGCACCCTCCGGGGCGCACCAGCCCGCGCCCGAACCGGTTGCCGCACAGCAGGGCGGTGAGGTTGAGAAAATCTCCCCGCAGCTTCCCGCACGCCGCGGCCGTCGGCAGGTAGGCGACATCGCCGGACAGCGCGCCGAGATCCCCGGTATGGTTGGCGAGACGCTCCAGCTCGAGCGCGAGGGCACGCAGCCACTGCGCTCGCAGGGGCGCCTCCTCCCCCCCGAGGGTCTCCAGCACGGAGGCGTGGGCCGTGGCGTGGGCGAGGGTCGAGTCGCCCGCGATCGTCTCCATCTGGATCATCGTGGCGCGGTGCGGGCCGCCCGGCAGCGCCGCCTCGATCCCGCGGTGCTGGTAGCCGAGCGCGATTTCCAGGTGCAGCACCTCCTCTCCCGCGCACTGGAAGCGGAAGTGGCCCGGCTCGATGATCCCGGCATGCACGGGGCCGACCGCCACCTCGTGCACCTCCGTCCCCTCGACGCGGAAGAACCGCAGCGGCTCCGGTTCGCTCCCGGGCTCGCGGCGCACCGGTTTCAGCCACGGATGTCCCGCGGGCACGATGCCGTGCTGCTCCCGGATCTCCCGCTCGAACAAGTGGGCCTGCGGCTGCAGCGGCGTGAGGGCGGGATACGACTCCTGGATCGGCTCGGAGCGTCCGACGAGCAGCAGGTTCTCCGCATCGTGCGCGACGACCGCCACGAGCCGGACCCCCGCGCGCTCGGGCAGGCCGAACCAGGCGCACAGCCGCCCCCCGCGCGCGAGCTCGTCCGCCGTGGATGCCACCAGCGTGCCGCCAGAGCATTCCGGCAATCCGGTCCACGACACGCCGCCGCCGTTGCTCAGCTCGCGAAAGGGGCCGGGGCGGCTCATGGCACGACCGAGAGCGAGGAGACGGCCGCCGACCACGCCTCCATGAGCAGATCCGGGGGGAACAGGCCCAGGTAAACCGACAGCGCCAGGAGCAGCAGCGGCGGGATCACGACGCCCGGCGTCTCGCGCAGGCGGACCGGAACCGCGCGGACCTGTCGCGAGGGACGCCCGTCGGCGACGGCGAAGACGAGCCGGGTGAGCCCGAAGAAGGCGAGCAGCAGGCAGCCGAGGAACGCCGCCGCCACGAGACCGCGGCCGGATGCGAAGGCGGCGCGCACGAGCCGCAGCTCGCTGAAGAAGGGGGCGAACGGCGGGCAGGCGGTCACCGCGAAGACCCCGGCGACGAAGATGCGCGTCGACCACGGCATGAGCGCCGCCAGGCCGGAGGCCTGCTCCACGTCGACGCCGCCCGCCCCGCGCCGCAGGTTCCCCGCGCTGAGGAAAAGCGATCCCTTGGTGATGCCGTTGGTCCAGACATGGAAGAGCGCCGCCCACAGCCCCGCCCCGCCGAGCGCCGCGCCGACGCTGAGCACCCCCATGTGCTCGACGCTCGAATAGGCCAGCATCCGCTTGAAATGCCGCGTGCCCAGCAGGAACAGCGCGGCCACCAGCATCGAGAACAGGCCGAGCGCCATCCAACTGCGCGCGGCCATGGCGCCCTCGCCCGCCGCCTCCAGGACCTGCTGCACCCGCAGCAACGCGGCGAACGCCACGGTGGTGAGCCCGCCGGCCATCAGGCCGCCGACCATCCCCGGCGCCTCTCCGTAGGCGTCGGGCTTCCAGGTGTGCATCGGGGCCAGCCCCATCTTGGTGCCGTACCCGACCAGCAGCAGCACCCACCCCGCGCGCGCCCATGGGCGCGACAGCGCCGCGCCCTGCGCCGCGAGCGCGGCAAACCTGAGATCGCCGCCGCCCTGATCGGTGAGGGAGGCGTAGCCGAGAAAGAACGTACCGAGCAGGGAGAGCGCGATCCCGGTGCCACCCACGAGCAGGTATTTCCACGTCGCCTCGTAGGCGCGGGGGGAGCGGTTGAAATGCAGCAGCGGCACGGTGGCGAGCGTCCCCCCCTCGAGCGCAATCCACAGCAGCCCGAGATGCCGCGCCTGGAGCGCGAGGCTCATCAGACCCAGCAGCGCCAGGATGGCCGCCACGAAGACGCGATTGCCGCGCTCGCCGCGCGCGGCGAGATACGGCACGCCGTACGCCGCGCACATGAGGAAGAGCAACGACACGGCGGGGAGGATCGCGCGGGCTATGGCGTCGAACCCGATCCAGGCATCGCGCGGCACGACCGGCGGGGCGACGAGCAGGGCGATCGCCAGCCCGCAGTGCACGACGCCCGTCGCCGGCAGCAGCCAGGGGCGCGTCCGGTTGACCGGCCACACCGCCGCCGCGGCCGCCGCCAGGATCGGCCCCCAGATGAGAGCGAGCGCGGTCATTCCTTGAGCGCCGAGAGCTTGCGTGTGTCGAGCGTGTCGAACTCACGCTGGATCCGGTCCACGATGATGCCGATGACGAAGACGGCCACCGTCAGGTCGAGCAGGATCCCCGCCTCGACGATCACCGGCATGGCCCGGATGAGCAGCAGGCCGAAGAGGTAGATCCCGTTCTCGAGGATCAGATACCCGCAGACCTGGGAGATTGCCTTGGCGCGCCCTATGAGAAGGAGCAGGCCGGTGAACAGGGTTGCGAAGGAGCCCGCCGCGAGCAGCGATCCGGCATGCTCGGGGCGCAGCGGCAGGGCATCCGACAGGGCGACGGAGGCGACCGTCGCGGCCGCGCCCAGCAGCAGCGACGGGACGTAGCCGATGATCGGCTCGACCTCGCGGTCGATGTGCGACGCGCGCAGAGCGCGACGGAGCAGGGCGGGGATGAGGAACCCCTTCACGGCGACGGTGCAGCCGGCGAACGCCAGCGTCTGCCACCCCCCGTGTCCGAGCAGCAGCGGCAGGCAGCCGAGCACCATCCCCTGGGCCGCCGCGCTGCGGATGAGCGACGGGAGCCGTCCGCTGGCGAGCGCCAGCAGGTTCAGCCCCAGGGCGAGGCCGATCATGAGGTTCAACCACGGGCTCATGCCGCGCCTCCCTGCCAGGCCACCAGCAGGGCGAACAGGCAGAGCAGGAATGCCGTCGTCAGCATCATCGGCACCCGGCTGAACGCGAGGCGGGCGCTGAGCGACTCGGTGAGCCCCACAGCCGCCGCCACGGCCAGGACCGACACCGCCAGGGCGCCGATCGCGGCGGGCCAGGGCCAGGCCGAAAGCGGCAGCACCGCCTGCACCAGCAGCAGCGAGAAGAGCAGCAGCTTGAGCGACGCCCCATGCAGGATCACGGCGAGCGGCGGGCCGCTGTGATCGAGCACCATCACCTCGTGGATCATCGTCAGCTCGAGATGCGTGTTCGGATCGTCGAACGGCACGCGGCAGTTCTCGGCCAGCAGCACGACGAAGAAGCCAAGCGCCAGCAGCGTCGTGCCCGGGCCGGCAGACGGGATCAGCATCTCCGACAGCGAGACGCTCGCGCTCTGCACGCCGAGGGTGAGCAAGCCCGTGATCACCGCCGCTTCCGCCAGGATGGCGTAGCTCACCTCGCGCGCGGCGCCCATACCCTCGAAGGCGGAACCGGTCTCGAGGGCGGCCAGCGCGGTGCAGAAGCGCGCCAGCGCCAGGAGGTAGACGAACAGGATGGCATCGCCGCGGAACGCCAGCGGCGACGCCCAGGGGCCGAGCGGCAGGAGAAGCGCCGCGCCGGCCGTCGCCACCCAGGCGACGGCGACCCCGAGGATGTGTCCGGGCGACGCCGCCATGCTCATCACCACCCCCTTGCGCCCGAGTCGCGCGAGGTCGTGGTAGAGCTGCAGCAGGGGCGGTCCGCTCCGGCCCGCAACCCGTGCTTTCACCCGGTTGATGATCCCGGGGAGCAACGGCGCGATCCCCGCGAGCAGGGCGAAGAGCGCGAGGTGCGCGAGAAGGTGTGAGGCCGTCTTCAGCGCGCACCTCCCGCGAACGCCGCCAGCGTCACCAGGACGATCCCCACGACGAGGTAGAACAGGTACGCCTGCACGCGCCCGTGTTGCAGGCGCCGGACGGCGGAGGAGATTTCCATGACGACGCGCGCGGCCGGCGCGATCCACTTCTCGAGCACCGTCTCGGGAGTATGGACGGCGTGGCTCGCGCGAGCGGGGAACAGCCCCTCAGGCGCCAGTGCGTGACGCGCCGGCCGCAGGATCCAGGCGAACCAGCTCGTGACGATCGCCGCGAACGAACCGGCGGTGTACTGCATGCGCGGCGTGGGAAGCGAGTAGCCACAATCCCAGGTCACGGCGCGGCGCAGTCCGGTGCGGCGGACCCACCTCCAGAGCGCGGCGGCCGCCGCGATGCCGATCCCCGCCAGCGCCAGGTGGAAGGCGCCCAGAGCGAGCAGCGGCGCGGGCGCGGGACCCACGATGAGCGCCGGGTCCCAGGCCGCCGCGGCCCTCGCAACCGGACTGTAGAACCATGCGGGCGCGAGGCCGATCGCGACGCACGCCGCGCCGAGCGCGACCATGGGGCCGCGCATCCCCCAGCCGGGCTCGTGCGCGCGGGCCGCCGGCGCCGAGCGCGGCAGCCCGAGGAAGACCACGCCGCACACCTTCACGAAGCACGCCAGAGCCAGCGCCCCGGTCATGCCCAGCAACACCGCGCCGGGCAGCGCGGCCCAGGAACCCGCTCCGTGCGCCGAGGCCGCGTCGAACAGCCCGAGGAAGAGGAGCCACTCGCTGACGAACCCGTTCAGCGGAGGCAGGCCCGAGATCGCCGCCGCGCCGAGGACGAAGCAGGCGGTCGTCCACGGCATGGCGCGCCAGAGCCCGCCCAGGCGGCTCATCTCGCGGGTGCCGGTGGCGTGCAGAACGGAGCCCGCGCCGAGGAAGAGGAGCGACTTGAACAGGCCGTGATTCCAGACGTGCAGCAACGCCGCCGCGATCGCCAGCCGCCCCCACGCCGCCCCGCCATGCGCGGAGGCGATCAGGGCGAAGCCGAACCCGATCAGGATGATCCCGATGTTCTCGACGCTGTGGTAGGCGAGCAGGCGCTTGAGGTCGTGCTGCCCCAGCGCGAACGCGACCCCGAGCACCGCGCTGGCGAGCCCGGCGGCCACGATCGTCCACGCCGCCGCCTCCGGCACGGGGAGCCAGCCGCTGAAGCGCAGCAGCGCGTAGACGCCGATCTTGATCGTCACGCCGGAGAGCATCGCGGAGACGTGGCTGGGCGCGTTCGCATGCGCGGAGGGGAGCCAGACGTGCAGCGGGAAGATGCCGGCCTTGAGGCCGAACCCCGCGAGAGCGAGCCAGAACAGCGGCGCCAGATCCGCGCGGTCGCGCAGGGGCCCAAGATCCCACTCCCCGACGCGGGCCGCGAGGAGCGCGAAGAACGCGAACAGGCACAGCGTGCCCACGTGGGACGCCGCCAGGTAGAGCCAGCCCGCCGCGCGAACCTCGCGGGTGCGCCGGTCCAGCGTGATCAGGAAGTAGGCCGCCAGTGTGAAGAGCTCCCAGGCGATGAGGAAGTGCAGGCCGTTCGACTGGAGGAGGACGACCGCCAGACTCGCGAGCAGCACGCTCCACCACAGCCGGCCCGCCGGCGCGGAGCGCGGGTGCTTCGCGTCCGGCCAGTACGAGCCGCTGTAGATCGTGCTGGCGCCTCCGACGACGGCCAGCAGCGCGGCGAAGAAGGCGCTCAGCGCATCAAGCCGCAGGTGGATCGGCTCCCCCCCGAGCGCCCAGGCGGAGCGCCACTCCCACGCCTCCCCGCCGCACAGGACGGCGAGGGATGCGGTGAGCAGGCCGCCGAGCGCGGCCATCGTCACGAGGCGCCACACGCGCGGCGCCCAGGTCGCGGACAGATGTGCCACGAGCGCGCACGCCGCCGCGAACGCCAGCAGCGTGGCGATCATGCGCAACCGTTCACGACCGGGTGGACATCGGGCTCGGGGGCTCGGGCGGCTGGGCCAGTGCGGCGAACAGGGACTCGTCGGGAGCGGCTGCGGCCAGGAGCGACTTGAGGCGCCCGCGCACCAGGTGGGCGCTGAGCAGGCCGACCATCTCGAGGTGGGCGCGCGGCGACGGCGCGACGAAGAACAGCAGCGATCGCACCGGTACGCCGTCAGGCGGCGGCTCGGGCAGCGGGGCCGGCTCGCGCAGCAGCAGGATCGCCAGCACGCCGGCGTCTCGTCCCAGCGCCACCGGCAGCCGCAGGTGCGGCATGGCCAGGCCCTCGCCGACGGCGGCCCAGTTGAGGGCGCGCGTCGCGCGCAGTCGCTGCGCCAGCAGGCGAACCACCTCGGGATTCGCGCCGGGGAGCCTCGCCACGACGCGCTCCATCACGCCGAGCACCTCCGGCGCCGGGACGTCCCGCCAGATCCCGCCGCTGCGCAGAAACTCGACCAGGGGGGACTCGCGTCCGGAGGGATGGGCGCCTCCCGCGAGAAATCCGGCCTTGGCCGCGAGGCCACGTCCCGTGGCCCACGCAACCACCTGCGCACGGTCAAAGGAGAGGCGCGCCCCGTCGCGGATACACGGCAGTCCTTCGGTGCGGGTCCACTCCTCGATCACCCGCTCGGAGACCCCCAGGGACTCAGCGAGCTGGATGATGTTCAGGTACATGCGTCGCGAGTGTATCCGGCGCTTGCACCCGGATCAACCCGGCCGGCGGGGCGACGCCCCCGCGGACGAGTCGAGCATGACCTGCGCGCGCTCCAGCGCGGCGGCGAGCTCCTGGCGCGCTCTCTCGATGCGGTCGCGCTCCTCGCGCAGCGGGTCGGCCGACTGCTTCTCGGGGGGCAGCCCGAGGATCTGCCGGGCCCGGGCCAGCGCGTCCTCGATGTCGCCGCACAGGTTGTCGCGCCCGATCCGGTCGATGAACCCCGCCTTCTCCATCACGAACAGCGGCTGGGTGTGGGGCCCGCTGAGGACCAGGTGCCTGCCGCGCTTGTGCAACCGTTCCCAGAGGTCCTCCAGCGCATTGAGGCCCGTGGCATCCATCGCGACGACCTTGCGCATGCGCAGGATCAGCACGTCCGGCTCGCTCTTGGAGCGCTTGAGCGCCGACTCGAGCTTGTCCGCCACGCCGAAGAAGAACGAACCGAAAATGCGATAGACCATGACGCCCGGGGGGACCTCGCGGCCGACGAGCGAGTGTTGCGGCCCCTCGGTCTCGGTCGATTCATCGACGGCCGTGATCTGCGTCGTCTCGGAGACGCGCTTGATGAAGAGGATCGAGGCGAGCACCATCCCGATCTCCACCGCCACCGTCAGGTCCACGAGGATCGTGAGCCCGAAGGCGGTCAGGAAGACGGCGGCGTCGCTCGCCGGCCATTTCGGGAGGCGGCCGAAGTTGTGCCACTCCCCCATGTTGAGGGCCACGTTGACCAGCACGGCGCTCAGCACCGCCAGCGGGATGAACTTCGCCAGCGGCGCCGCGGCCAGCAGGATGACGAGCAGCGTCGCCGCGTGGACGATCCCCGCGACGGGGGTCCGCCCGCCGCTCTTCACGTTCGTCGCGGTGCGCGCGATGGCCGAGGTCGCGGCGATGCCGCCGAACAGCGGGGTCACGATATTGGCCACCCCTTGCGCCATCAACTCCTGGTTGGAGTCGTGCCGGTCGTCCACCATCCCGTCCGCGACCACCGCGCACAGGAGCGATTCGATGGCCGCCAGGATCGCGATGGTGGTGGCCGGCTGGAGGAGGTGGCGGATATCGCCCCACGCCACCTCCGGTAGGTGCGGCAAGGGGAGCCCCTGCGGGATCCCGCCGAACCGGCTTCCGATCGTCTCGACCGGCAGCCGCAACACCACGACCGCCGCCGTCCCGACGAGCAACGCCACGATCGAGCCGGGTACGCGGCGCTGCCAGGACGTCGGCCAGGCGAGGATCACGGCGAGGGACGATGCCGCCAGCGCCAGCGAGGCGGGCTGGAACGTCCCCAGGTGCGCGCCGAGCACCTGCATCTTCTCGATGAACTCCGAGGGGACCTGGTCCACCCGCAGGCCGAGGAAGTCCTTGATCTGGGTGCTGAAGATCAGCACCGCGATCCCCGAGGTGAAGCCCATGGTCACCGGGTACGGGATGAACTTGATCATCGTCCCGAAGCGCGCCGCGCCCATGATGAGCAGGATGACCCCGGCCATGATCGTGCAGATGGCGAGGTTGGCCGCACCGTATTCGGTCAGGATCCCGTAGAGAATCACGATGAAGGCGCCGGTGGGGCCGCCGATGCTGACGCGAGTGCCGCCCAGCGCGGAGATGATGAACCCGCCGATCACGGCGGTGACGATGCCCGCCTGGGGAGGCACGCCGGAGGCGATGGCGAACGCCATGGCCAGCGGCAGGGCGACGATGCCCACGGTGACGCCGGCGGTGAGGTCGGAGGCGAGGAGCTTCGCGTCGTACTCGCGGAGGCAGCTCAGGAGCTTGGGGTAGAAGATCGAGGCTCTCACGGTCGGCAGGATCCGATGCCTCCGGACAGTGGGCTGCGGGACGCCAGGGCGGCAGGCATTCTACCCGAGCTTCGCCGGCGCCGGCCTGGGCCCCGGCGGCGCCTGGAACCCCTCCCGCTCCATCCGGCCCCAGTGGCGCCGGCGGTGCAGGAAGTCCCAGAAAGCCCGCACCTTGAAGACCGCGAGGATCTGCCGGTAGCCGAAGTTCTCGAGGATCCCGTAGAGGAGGAGGCGCAGCAGGTCCTCCCACGCAGGGTAGCGCCGGAACGAGATCTCCTCCATCAGGATGGCGGCGACCGACAGGAAGACGCCGTACAGCACCGCCAGGATGAAGAACAGGAGGAAGAACTCGAAGTTCAGGATGCCGAGGAGATACGAAACGAGGACCGTGACGTATCCCAGCACCTCCACGAGAGGCCCGAAGGTCTCGAACAGCAGGTAGTACGGATACGCGAACAGGCCGATGCCGCCGAAGCGAGGATTGAAGAACCCGCTCTTGTGCCGCGCGAAGGTCTGCAGCATCCCGCGGTGCCAGCGATTGCGCTGCCGGGACAGCACCTTCCAGGTGGTGGGGACCTCGGTCCAGCAGACCGGGTCGGGGACGAAGACGATCCGGTACTTCTTTTTCTTGCGCCGCAGGTTCTCGTGGAGCTGCACCACCAGCTCCAGATCCTCGGTGTCGGTGAAGTGATCGTAGCCGCCCACCTCGATCACCTCGGACTTCTTGTACAGCCCGAAGGCGCCGGAGATGATCAGGAGCGAGCGCAGGACGCTCCAGCCGATGCGCCCGGTGAGGAAGGCGCGCAGGTACTCCACCACCTGCATCGTGGGCAGGGCCCGCTGCGGCAGCCGGATCTTCGTCACCCGTCCGTCGGTCACCTCGCAGCCGTTGATGCAGCGGACGATCCCGCCGACCGCGATCATCTCCTCGGGGTGCTCCATGAACGGCTTCACCACCTTGAGCAGTGCGTCCTCCTCGATCACCGAATCGGCGTCCACGGAGCAGAAGAGGGGGTAGCGCGACAGGTTGATGCCGGCGTTCAAGGCATCCGCCTTCCCGCCTCTCTCCTTGTCGAGAACGATGAGACCGGTCTGCAGCAGCGAGCCGTAGACGCCGCGCACGGGCCGCGTGGCGATCGAGCGCCGGTAGACCTTGTCCATCCGCCGCAACTCGAACGCCTCGACCAGGCGCTTGAGCGTCTCGTCGGTGGAGCCGTCGTTGACGACGATGATCTCGAACTGACCGTAGTTCAGCATCAGGAGCGAGCGCACCGTTGCGACGATCGTCTTCTCCTCGTTGTGGGCCGGCACGAGGATGGAGATCGGCCAGGTCATCTCGGAGGTGAGGATCTGCTGGTAGTCGCTGGAGAAGGTCCGCCGCAGGTAGCGCATCACCTCCGCCAGCGAGGCCAGGAACAGGATCAGATAGATCCCGTTCAGGATGATGAAGTACCACAGGACGAACAGGTTGAAGCCGACGACCGCGGAGATGAGCAGCCCTTTCCAGTCCATCTCAGGCCCCCTCCGCCGGTTGCCGCAGCAGGGAGAGGAGTGCCGCGCGCACGCGAGCATCCGGGTGCGACGCCGCCGCTTCTCCCAGGAGATCGACGCGCTTCAACCCCACGAGCTTGCGGATGATCGACGCGGCCTGCTCCACCTCGCCGGGATCGGCGGATGCGAGGCGCGCCATCGTCTCGTCGAGCATTCCCGACTCCTGCAGCATCAGCACCGCCTGCTCGCGCGCGTAGCCGTCGGAGGTGTCGAGCACCCCGAGCAGGGCGCGCTGGCCCGGCTCCCCCTTCGATTTCAGCGCCTCCGCCGCGTTCGCCCGCACCCACCACTGGCTGTCGGTGAGCGCGAGGCAGAGCGGTTCGAGCGCCTCACGCCCCGGAATCCGGCCGAGCGCGCGCGCCGCCATCGCCCGCGCCGGCCAGGCCGGGTCTTTCAGCACGCCGACGAGGTGCGGGATCGACCCGGGGTCCCCGATCAGCCCCAGCGCATGCGCCGCCCGGGCGCGCAGGTCCGGGTGCGGGTCGGACAACAGGCCGCGCAGCACCGGGATCGCCTTGAGGCTGCGGACCCGGCCGAAGATGTCGAGCACCAGCAGGCGGCTGGCTTCGGGTAGCTGCGGCAACGCCGCGCTGAGGTCGTCCACCGCCTGCTCTCCGAGGCCGGTCAGGATGTCCGCGAGCCGCATGGCCGACCAGCGGCTCGGATGCCGGAGCCCGGTGACGAGCTTCGCGATTGCGGCCTGCCCGCCGATCAGGCCGAGCGCCTTCGCCGCGCGGATGCGGACCTCGGGCTGAGGGTCATCCATCGCGGCCACCAGCGGCGCGGACGCGCGCCCGGAGCGCATCAGCCCAAGCCGCTCCGCCGCATCGGCGCGCAGCCACCAGCGGCGCGAGGCGAGTTGCGCGACGCGGCGGTCGACGAGCCCGACCTCCTCGCAGGCATCGACGAGCCGCTGCTGGTACCGTCCCCGCACCGCCTGGATCTGCTCCAGCAGGAGCGTCTCGAGCACGCCGAGGTCGAAGGTGCCCGGTTCGGCACCGAGGGCAGTGACGAGTCCTCCGTCCGTGGAACGCGCATGGCGGAGCACGATCGGCTCGAGCACCGTCCGGCGGCGCCGGCGGCGCAGATCCACCACCTGGCGGCGCCCCTTCAGCGACACGATCACCCCGAGCAAGAGCGCGAACACGCCGATCTGGGCGGCAATCGCGACGAGGATGATCTGGGATCGGTCCATGTTTCGTCTCTCGGACTCGCGGGTCTGCCTGCGGCTACTTGGGCCGCGCCAGGACTTTCCGCACCCTCGCGACCAGCTCGAGCGCGTTGAACGGCTTGATGATGAAATCGTCCGCGCCCCCCTCGAGGCCGCGGATGATGTCCTCCTCCTTGCTCTTCGCCGACAGGATGATCACCGGGATCGCCCGTGTCTCCGGCGCCTCGCGCAGCAGGCGCAGCACCTCGTATCCGTCGCGGTACGGCATGATCAGGTCGAGGATCATCAGGTCGGGCAGGACCGCCTTCGCCTGCGCCACCGCCTGCTCCCCGTCGGTCGCCGTGTACACCTCGTAGCCGTTCTCGTTCAGGATCGCCGACACGAACTGCTGCACGACCGGATCGTCGTCCGCCGATAGGATCTTCTTCATCTCGTCTCCCACACCCAGTGCCTCAGGTCAAAAACGATAGCGGAAGAACAGCCCCGCCTGCGCCGACTCGAACCCCGTGGCCGATTGCGCGGCATAGTCCGATCGGCCGTAGTACGCCTCGACTCGCGCCTGCTCCGTGATCTGCCAGCCGACCTTCGCCTCCCAGCCGAACACCGTGTCGTTGCTCTGCTCGAACGCGGGGAGCGTCTGCGGGATGCCGTCGATCTCCACGACGTTGTCGTCGACATGGAATGACTGCAGCCCCCCCTCGACCCGCAGCGCGTAGTCGACCCGCGGCGTGCCGAGCTTCCCCCTGAGGGTGAGGCCGAGGAGGTTCGAGACGAAACCCTGCGGGTCGAAGTAGCCGCTCCCGAGGTTCTCGTCGTACTGCATCCAGCGGAACCGGTAGCTCACCTCGAGCGTCTGCTTCGCGATCGGGAACGGCCGCAGCGCCCACGCATCGACCTGGAGGCGCTGGTTCCCGTCGGAGAAGTCGGTCACCCCCGCGCCCCCGCCGAGCCGGAACAGGCCGATCGACCCATCGGCGCTGCCGCTGACGGCGGTGGTCACGACATCGCAGTCGACGATGACCCGGGTGGCGTCGAAGGTGCGGTGATCGACGCCCGCGTACCAGCGCCAGCGCCCCGCGATCGGTCCGGAGGCGGAGACCGTGCCCGCGACCCGCGTGCGGGAGTCCTCCACCGAGCGATCGACAAACTCGGCCCCGAGCATGCCGCGCAGCGTGATGCCGCCGCCGAGCGCCGCGTCGAGGCGCGCGCCGGCAATCTGCACCGTCGCGACGTTCCCCTCCTGATCGACCCACGCGATGCAGGTGTTCTCCTGGCGCCGCCCGAGGTACGCCTCGGCGCGGCTGTAAACGCCGGCGAGGGTCATGCCGGGGGCGATGCGGAACGCCGCCGAGGCGCGGAAGATCTCGTAGTCGTTGCCGTCGGTGTCCTGCACGCGATCCCAGGACGATTCGATGACCGGGCGCGCGCTCCGCTCGAGCTCCCGCCGGAACGCTGCAACGTCTCGATTCTCCGGCGCGGCGGCCTCCGCGCGCGCGAGGAAGCGCTCCGCCTCGCGTTCCTCGCCGGTCCAGTGCGCGACCTGCGCCTTGCCGAGCAGCGCGTCGGGGTTCTCGGGGCTTTGGGCGAGCGCCGCGTCGTACTGCTGGTCCGCGGCC